>VOFF01000989.1_pt1 | contig 334000 bp, 361 predicted proteins | sample 5384061 | NCBI WGS metagenome assembly VOFF01 (sample SAMN12384725, study PRJNA508395) | human gut metagenome | isolation source: healthy gut E | host: Homo sapiens | reverse complement strand
GCAAGATAGCCGATTTCGTCATGCTCGACCGTAATCCGCTCAAGGTGCCCGGGACGGAGATAAAGGATATCGCCGTTGTCCGGACTGTCAAGAGGGGGAAGGTCATCTATCCGGCCGGCGGAGCCGATTAACGGTGTGCATGGAGGGCGGTTTCCTGCGGGGCCGCCCTCTTTTGGTATTGAACCGGAAATTCATTATCTTTATCTCCCATTTGCAGCGGGAACCGGTTCCGCCCGATAAACATGCAGGTTACGATGAAGGAGAAAGTGAGAAGTTCAGCGAAAGGCGGCGTGCTTCCCGGTTTCGAGGATTTTACGGTCTATTCCGACGTCAGGTATTTACCCGTCGGCTGTCACCCCGCCTATCTTTCCGAGGGTTTCGTCGGGGTTTGTACCGGAGGCAGTGCCGTATTGGATATCTTTTCCGTCAGGCGCAGGGTGTCGAAGGACGACCTCGTGGTGGTGATACCCCACATGTTCGCGGTGCTGAGCGAGAAAAGCGACGATTTTGCCATGCTCTTTTTTAAAACCTCGTACACGCTCTTCATGGACGTTCTGAGCGGGATGTGCCGTCCGACGCTCGATTTTTTCTTCTACATGCGCCAACACTATGTTTTCACGCTGGTGGAGAGCGAGGTGGAGCGGTTTCGGAACTTCGTACACGCGCTTGCGTGCAAGGCCGGTTCGGAGACGGGACATATCCGCCGCGAGTCCGTTATCCTGCTGCTCCGGGTGTTCTATTGGGACATATTCGTACAGTTCAAAAAGGAGGCGGTCCGGGGCGGTATCAGATACGGACATAAGGAGGAGCTCGTCTATAAGTTTCTGAACCTCGTGACGGAGCACTACTCCACGAATCGTGAAGTATCCTTTTATGCCGACAAGCTCTGCATCTCGCCGAAGTATCTCACGATGGTGGTGCACGACGTCACCGGCAAGTCGGCCAAGGAGTGTATCGTGGAGCATACGCTGCTTGAGATAAAATCCCTGCTGCGGGATGCGTCGCTGGACATCAAGGATGTCGTGAGATTGGCCCGTTTCTCCAGCCAGTCCCTGCTGAGCCGTTTTTTTCAGAAAGCATACGGGGATGTCGCCGTCGCAATATAGGGAGCAGGCGCATCTGTGAAAGAGACCGACCGCTGTTTCCGGGCGAAAATCCGTGTCGAGATGTGCCGAAATTCGGTTTTTAGGGACTATAACGGAAATAAGCCTTATAGTACGGTTTTCATTGTTTATCTTTAAACCGAAAAGATAGGCGGCATGGACGCCGGTACCGAAACGGATTGTTGACAGACGGCCGTTCCGCTTTCCGGGTCCGGCGATTCCCGCGGCGGCGGGAGCGACACGGAAGGCCGGTGCCTATCGGAAAGGACATGTGGCAGGATTAAGAGAGTAAGTCGTTAGTCTATTAACGTTTATTTTGGAATCTGTAATCTAATTGGGGTAAGGTTAAAAAGGTTGGATTCTGACGTATCATGCGGATGTATCTCGATTGCATCCCGAATTCGGACTTACTCTCTTTTTTCGGTCGTGCCGCAGCAGGGTTTTCGGAACAACGGCGGGAGTATTCCCGTGATGTGTATTCGTCGTACAAGAACGCGCCAAATAGAGGAAAGCTCTCACACTCACTCTCACACTAGAACTTCTCACTCTCTTTCCTCTATTTTTTGGCGTTCTTTTTTCTCTTTCTGCCGGTGGTTGCCTTTCCTGCCGCTACCGGTGAGGGATTTGCCGGAAAATTCGTACATTTGTCATTCGGATTCGAGGCAGGAAATGATGGACGGTATCGGAATGGCATATAGTTGCAATATTAACTTCGAAAGGCCGGAAAGGAGAAATTCCGGTCTTTTTAATCCTCTTTGTGAAATGGCTATCGACGATAATGCGGCGCGTAACAGGGTGCTGGTAAGAACCTCTTGGATAAGCACCGTAGGCAATGCTGTGCTCTCTGCGGCGAAGATAACGGTAGGTGCTTTGGCAGGCAGCCTGGCCGTGCTGGGCGACGGCATCGACTCGGCCACCGACGTGGTCATCTCCGTGGTGATGATATTTACCGCACGCATCGTGGGCAAACCGCCCACCAAGAAGTATCCTTACGGATACGAGAAGGCGGAGACCATCGCTACCAAAATTCTTTCGCTCATCATCTTCTATGCCGGCGTGCAGATGCTCGTATCGTCCGTTGAGCATGTTCTCTCCCGAACCCAAACTGATGCCTGCACCGGTAGCCATCTATGTTACCCTGTTCTCCATCGTGGGGAAGCTGCTTCTGGCGCTCTATCAGTACCGGCAGGGCAAGAGGGTGCAGAGCGCCCTGCTGACGGCCAATGCGGTGAACATGCGCAACGACGTTATCATTTCGCTGGGGGTGCTCGTGGGGCTCGTTTTCACCTTCGCGCTGGATATGCCGGTACTCGATACGGTAACGGGCCTTGTGATAAGCCTTTTCATTATCAAGTCGTCCGTAACGATATTCATGGATTCCAATGTGGAACTGATGGACGGCGTCAAGGACGAGACGGTCTATGCCCGGATATTCCAGGCCGTGGAGGCGGTGCCCGGTGCGCACAATCCCCACCGGGTGCGTTCGCGGCAGATAGGCAACATGTACATGATTGCGCTCGATATCGAGGTGGACGGCACGATTTCGGTGACGGAGGCCCACCGGATAGCGAACGAGGTGGAGCGCAGCATCAAGGCGCGGATTGACAATATTTACGATATCGTCGTGCATGTCGAGCCGGAAGGGGTGCATCACGATGCGGAGAAATTCGGTATCGACCGGGGAATGGTCTGACGGGTATCGTTCGGAGTAGGGAGGCGGCCGCTGTACAGCGGCCGCCCCTTTTTTATCGGTTTGGACTCCTCCGGAAGCGCTGCCTTTCCGGCCGGAGGGGGCGGGCCGTTCGCTGCGGCGCTTCGGCCGGCGACCGCACGGCACAGGAGGTGCATCGGGCGGTACGAAGCCGTATGGTTACGGCAGGGTATTTCCGGATTTGTAGAAGTCGGCCGTGTGGGGCGGATAGTATTTTTGACGCGGAAGGATGGCACATGAATGACGGGGTGCCGGCCCTTCCCGCTGCGGGCTGTGCGCGGAGACCGGCTTTTTTCATTTTAACTATCGATATATGAACTGGGATATAATCAAAACCGCGGTGGCGGCCTTTTTCGGGGCCTGCATCGCTACGCTCCAGCCTGTGCACAATGCCATGCTGTTGCTGCTCATTTTCGCTGCATGCGACATTCTTTTCGGCATTCTGGCCGGCCTTATCGCCGCCAGGGAGAGGTTCAGTTTCAAGAAATTCATCCTTGCGGCGGGATACCTGCTGGTCTATCTCGGCATCGTCGTAATGGTGTATGCAGTCGGAAAATATCAGGACGATACGCAGGAGGCGCTCTATGTGGTGAAGGTAATCACCTATGTATTCATCTATTTCTACCCTCCAACATACTCAAGAACCTGCATCTGCTGATGCCCGATAATCCGGTGATACGCTTCCTTGACTATTTCATCGGCCTGCAGTTCACCCGGAAAGTGGCCTGGCTGGAGGAGTTCCTGAAGAAGGAGCAGCAGGGAGCCGGAGCGGACGGCACGGAGGATGACGCGGTCCCCGAAGGAGTCGGAGCGCGTCGGACGAAGCGGACAGGCTGGAAGAAAGGGGGTGATGTGTCATGGGAAAGTATTTTACGGTCGAGGAGCTCTGTGTGTCCGCCGTGGCCCGTTCTCGCGGTATCGACAATACGCCCCCGCCGCAGGCCGTAGCGGCGTTGCACGACCTTATCGGCCATCTGCTCGACCCGCTTCGAGAAGCGTGGGGCGGGCCGGTCGCGGTGAACAGCGGCTACCGTTCTCCGGCACTGAATGCAGCGGTGGGCGGGGCGCCCCGTTCCCGGCATATGTACGGCGAGGCGGCGGATATCACCGTGGGGGAGCCCGTCCGCCAATGCCGCGCTGTTCGCTCTGCTGGAGAGCGGCGGGTTCGATTTCGACCAACTGATAGACGAGCGCGGCTATGCGTGGCTGCATGTTTCGTGGTGCAGGACGAATCGCCGGCAGGTGCTGCATCTGTGAGGGCCGCCTCGTCGTACTGTTGCGGATGGCGGCGGGCGGAGAGAGGCATTGCGGCCGGAGGGGTGCTGCGGATGATGGCCTTATGATTGGAAAAGGTATGAAACGATTTTTTGCATTTGCATTGGCGGCGCTGGTGCTGCTCTCCGGATGCTGTCCGGGGCGGACAGCCCTTTCGCCGTCGGTATCCGACAGCCTTCAGGTAGAACGGGAGGTGCGGTATGTCGAGAAGCTGCGGGATACGGTCATCTATGTCGAGGTGCCTGTGGAGAGCAGGATGGTGCGGGTGGCGGCCGACAGCTCCTTCCTCGAAACCTCTCTGGCAACCTCGTCGGCCCGTGTCGCTGCCGACGGTACCCTCTCCCATACCCTTGAAAACAAGCCCCAGCGCCAACCCGTTGGGGTGACCGTTCGGGATACCTTCGAGCGGGAGAGCGAGCTTTCCGGCAGTGTCCGCACCGAGCGGGTGGAGGTACCGGTGAAGGTGCCGCTGTCGTGGTTTCAGAAGAGCCTGATGGGGTGCGGTCTCTTCGCCCTGGCGTTCGGTGTCGGGTGGGCGGTGTTCCGTATCGTGCGACGAAGGTTCGGACGGTAACGGTTGGCCCGTTCCTCTCGGTCCGGAACCGCATCCGGCCGGACGTCTCTTCTGCCGATAGCTGCGTCGCGCCCTTCGTGAAGGCTCCGCCGGTGTCCCGTGCACCGGCGGAGCTTTTTTGTGCGGCCTTGTCTTCGTTCTTACGGAGCTGTCGGACGGTTGCGGCTGTGTCTCAGCATGTTGTTAATATATTTATGTCAATATAAAATAATTGTATTTTATATTGAAAAATAATGTATTTTTGTGGTGGTGCTGCATGGACGGAGTGATTTGCGGCGGACGATAAAACGGAGAGACGGAGATGAAGACGGATTTGTCGGAAAAACTCAGGATATTGGCCGAATCGGCGAAATACGATGTGTCGTGTTCGTCGGGCGGAGTTCGCCGGCGGGGGATGGACGGGGCGCCGGGCAGTACGGGGTCGTGGGGCGTGTGCCACAGTTTCACGGAGGATGGCCGTTGCGTGTCGCTGTTCAAGATAATGCTGACCAACTACTGCATATACGACTGTGCCTACTGTATCAACCGGCGTCGCAACGACCGGCCGCGTACGATGCTTTCTACGGCGGAGCTGGTCGGACTGACCATGGAGTTCTACCGCCGTAACTATATCGAGGGGCTTTTCCTCAGTTCCGGTGTGGTGCGCAGTCCCGATTATACGATGGAGCGGATGCTGCGCGTGGTGAAGGAGCTCCGTACCGTACACCGTTTCGGGGGATATATCCACATGAAGAGCATACCGGGTTCGAGCCGGGAGCTGGTGATGGAGGCGGGCCGGTATGCCGACAGGCTGAGCGTGAACGTTGAGATTCCGACGGAGGCCAATCTCCGGCTGCTCGCCCCCGACAAGAGCCGCGAAAAAGCATCTATACCCCCCCATGTCTTTCATCCATCAGGGGTGATAGCCGGTGCTGAGGAGCGCCGTCTGTTCCGCAGCGCTCCTCCGTTTGCTCCGGCCGGGCAGAGTACGCAGATGATAGTGGGGGCGACGGACGAACGCGACAGCGAGATACTCCGTCTCTCGTCGCAGCTCTACCGTGTCAAGGGGATGCGGCGGGTTTACTATTCCGGTTTCGTACCGGTGAATTCTTACGACAAGCGATTGCCCTCCGTCGGGAGTGCTCCGCTGGTGCGTGAAAACCGTCTTTATCAGGCCGATTGGCTGATGCGTTTTTACGGTTTTACGGCGGCTGAAATCGCGGACGACGCCCATCCCGACCTCGACCTGGAGATAGACCCCAAGCTGGCATGGGCGCTTCGCCATCCGGAAATTTTTCCGGTGGATGTCAACCGGGCGGAATACGGCTTGATACTGCGTGTGCCTGGCATCGGTGTGAAGTCGGCCCGGATGATAGTGACAGCCCGTCGCAGCGGGCGTATTACGGCGGATGCGATGGCACGGATGGGGGTGGTAATGAAGAAGGCGCGTTACTTCGTGACCTGCGGCGGAGTGCCGACAGGGGCATGTATCGCCGATATGACGCCGGAACGGGTACGCAGGACACTCGTCCCCCGACAGAGGTGCCGGACGACTGCCGGGCAGTTGTCGTTCGCCTTTCCCGAATGACCGTTGCGGAGGGGCGGACGGCTGCGACGCGTGACGGATACGGAATATGGTTAAACATCTGAATATATGAGTGCGGTATTTCATGTTATTGATAGGGAGGAGTGGGAGAGAAGCGCGCATTTCGATTACTATTACAGGCAGGTCAAGGCGCGTTACAACATTTCCTCCGACGTGGATATCACGGCGCTCCTCGATTTCCGCGGGGAGCACGGATTGAAATTTTTCCCCGTGATGCTTTATGCCATCATGCGGGCCGTAAATCGCAACCGGGAGTTCCGGATGGGATTCGATGAGGAGGGACGGCTCGGCTATTGGGACGAAGTGGTTCCCTCCTATACCCTGTTTCATCCGGAGGACAATACCTTTACAGATGTATGGAGCGAATACGACAGCGGATTCGGAACGTTCTATCGGACGGTGACCGGGGATATGGAGCGTTACGGCAAGGTTCGCGGGGTGATAAAGGCCCGTCCCGGCCAGCCCCGGAATTTTTGTCCCGTGTCGTGTCTGCCGTGGCTCAGTTTTACGTCGTTTTCGCAGGATACCTATACGGACAGTCCCTTCCTGTTTCCGCTCATCCGGTTCGGCAGGTATTTCCGCCGCGATGGCCGCATGTGGCTGCCGCTGTCCGTATTCGTAAGTCATGCTGCTGCAGACGGTTATCATACATGCCGGCTTATCAACGATATACAGGAGATTGCGGCCCGGCCCGAGCTGTGGCCCGAAGGGCCGGAAACGGGAGACCCGGCCGGCGGACGGGGGAAACGATGAGGACGTTCGTTTACGACAGAAGTTTCGAGGGGCTGCTGACCGCGGTTTTTCATGCCTATGCGCGCAGGGAGTTTCCCGATTTTCTGGCGGTGGAAGGGGAACCCGGCCCTTTGTTCGTCGAGGAGAGATTCCGTGTCGTGACCGATGAGGTTCTTGCCGCGCGCGGGTTTGGAGGGGCTGGAGCAGCGTGCGGGAAAGGGCGTCTGCAATATGGTGCTTTGCGTGTGGCTCTCGGAAGAGGAGGGGGCCGATATGCTCCTGTTCCGGTATCTGTGTCGGATATTCGGGAGTCCGCACGGTGTGGAGTACGACTTTACGGACAGTGCGGTACTTCGGATGAAGCAGACGGCGTGCAGGGTGGCGAAGGAGGGGCACCGGCTCATGCAGTTCGTGCGTTTCCAGAAGGCGGCCGATGGCAGCTATTTTTGCACCCGTATCGCCGCGGTATAATGCACTGCCTCTGACGGTAGCTCATTTCCGCGAACGTTTTTCCGACCAGTGTTGGCTGATATGCGATATGAGGCGCGGATACGGTTACGGGTACGACCTGCATTCCCTGCGTGAGGTGGAGTTTCAGCCCGACGGCCGCCTGGCGGACGGGAGGCTGCCCGCCTCCATGGCTGCCGAAGGCGAAGAGGTCTGCGGGGCGCTTTGGCGGATTTATTACGGTGCACTGACGATAAGGGAACGGCTGAATCCGAAACAGCAGCGCCGTTGCATGCCGGTGCGTTATTGGAAGTATATGACCGAACATTGGTGATGTTCCGTATTTCGGTACCGGTGCGTCGTTCTTGCGGTCTGCTGCGGTATCGGTCATTCGCAGCAATGAGGGGAGTCTGCGGCCGCAGACTCCTCTCGATAGGAATGGCAGTTTCTTCTATGTGGTATCCCGGTTTCAAGGAGACCGGGCCTGTCGAACCGCATGCGTGCGGTTGATACCGGCCTCTCCCGTCGTTTCGGAGGTCAGTTGTCGCCGCAGAGGGCTGCGGCGAGTGCTTCCGTTCCTTCCGCCCCCGGCAGTCCGGGGTAGGCTTCGTTCAGGGCCCGAAGAAACGCTTCCCGGGAGGTGTGCTCCGCCAACAGGTGCCGGACGTTCTCCAGATAGTCGATTTTGAACCGGACGGCATCGGCGTCGGCTGCGCCTCCGTGTCCTCCGATAAAGAGGGTGGCTCCCGATGCGAGTGCTTTTCGGGCCTCGGCTATTTCCGCGTCAACTGCGGCCGGGGAGGAGATTTGCAGGGAGCTGGGGTGTGCTTTTTGCCGGAGCCCAGTGGGTATAGTACACCTTTCCGCCTATCAGGATGCTTGCTCCGGGAAAGTCGGTGGAGGCACCGCGTTCGAACCGGAAGGGAATGCCGGCCCATGTATGGGTGGAGCCGAAGGCGGCTTCACTGACCGAACCGGTGGGAAGGTCGGCCAGCGCATTGCCGAAGGTTGCGGCGAATCCCTGCATCATGCCTCCGTAGATTTCTCCTTTCGTAAACTCCGGCATCCCTTCCGCCATGACGGTGGCGTGGTCGCCGGTTCCTCCCACATGGTAGTCTGTGATGCGCCGTACGACCGGTTTGCCGAGGCTGGCGAGGTAGCGGTCGAATTCGGCGACGTTGTCCCGGAACAGCGGCTGTTCCATCGTTACGAGTTCCTGCGTTCCCTCGATGATGTAGCTCGCGTCGCCGAGGGCGTCATTGGTATAATAGACGTGCAGTTTGAAATTGTCGAGGTCGTACACTTCGAAGCGTCCTTTGTCCTGTGCCATGGCTGTAATCGTTAAAAGGTTAAATAGAATGAATAATACTTTTTTCATCTCGGTACATGTTTGAAAGTTAATAATGGTGTCTAAAAAAATATTAAGTATCTTTTCGGATGCAAATATAATGCATCCTTGCATGTATGTCAAGTAGGTACTTGTTTTTCAGTTACTTACTTGCATGTGACCATTGTTGGAAATGAGCGGGTTGGCTGCCGTTTTTTGTGAATTTTTTTTACTTGCGGTAAAGAAGATGTATGCTTACTTTTTGTAAACTGTAATTTGAAATGCGATTGTATGGACAGGATGCGTGTGGAGGATGCGTTGTTTCCGGGTGCCCGATACGCAACGTGCTCGCCCGGATAGGCGACAAATGGTCGCTGCTGGTACTTTATACGCTTGACGGAGCGGAACCGATGCGTTTCGGGGCGCTACGCAAAGCCATACCGGATATCTCCCAGAAGATGCTGACCGTTACGCTGCGGACGCTGGAAGAGGACGGTTATCTGACGCGGAGCATCTATCCGGAGGTTCCGCCTCGTGTGGAGTATGCGCTGACGGAGCGGGCCAAATCGCTGTTGCCGCATATCAACAGTCTGATTGCCTGGGCTATTGAGAATATGGATGCGATAAAGGGGGAACGGAAGGCTTCCCGCGAGGTGTAAGGTACGGGTCCGGACCGACAGCATCGTTTCATTCCCTTTCGGTTGGCCCTGTGACAATGAAGGCGCCCCGGCATGACTTACGCCGGGGCGCCTTTTCGATTTATTTTTTTTCTGTCTTTCCGTTAATCGGCTTCCGAATAGGTCAGGGCATCGGACAACATCTCCGGATTGACGAAATCTTTCAATATCACCTTTTTGTCCCTGTCGAGCAGGTAAAGGCTCGGAATCGCCCGCAGGTCGTAGAGTTCTTTTTCGTTAATCTCCTGCGCTTTGTCGCAGGCATTTATCCATGTGTCGGGAATTTCGTTCGCATGGGCCACCCATTCGGCCATGTCGGTATCGGGGTAGAGGGCGATTATCCGGAGTTTGCCGGATGCCAGCATCCCCGCCGCCGGTTCCCGGGCTGTTACCGAGACGATTCCCTGGCGCACTTCCCGGCATGCCGGGCATCCCAGATTGTGGAAAAAGAGCAGTACGTAATCGGCGTCTATGCCGTACAGGGTGCCGTGTCCGCCTTTTCCGGTCGTGAAGGAAAAGTCTGCGGCCCGGTCGCCCGGTCTGTTCTTCAGGGCCATCCGGAGCCGCTCGCGCGGGGCTACCTTATATATATCTTCGAGGTCGGGGTCGGCTATCTGCTCTTCGAGCACAGTGATGTAGAGCTCTTCGTTGCGCAGCGGAGAGTTGGGGTCGTAAAGGTATTTGTCGGCGAGCCCTGTCATCAGGTCGTAGACGTCGGGGACGGCCTCTTCGCCGAGACGCTGCATCAACCGGGCTACCGCCTGTTTCGACAGTTCCATGTCGGGATAGAGGGAGGCGACTGTGATGAAACGTGCGAAAGCCTCCTCCATGGTCTCCGCGGCTTCCGTCCACGATTCGTCCGAGAAGTCCACTCCGTCCCAGAAGTGCATCAGCACATAACCGGCCTCTTCCTCTTCTCCGTTCAGGTAGGTCGGTATCTCAGGATACGGTACGGAAAGTTTTGCTGTTGCGGCGCATTCTCCCGCAGGGAGAGAGGAGGGCGTACCGGCTTTCAGGGCCGTCCGGCGTCCGCATGCCATGCAGGCTGCGGCGGCCATCGCTATTATCGCTGTTTTTCTCCACATGGATCTCCTGTTTCGGTTCTCGGCAAAGATAACCGTTTGGCGGCGGCTCTCCAAGAAAGGAAGCGGGCAAAGAGACGCTTCCGCCCCCTTACTTCCGCTCCGAAAAGATACCTGGCCGTCGCCGTGGTTTCCTGTTCATCCAGATTTATTCCCGTTTCGACGATATATTGTTGCATGTGACCGCTGCCCGGATTACATTTGCGGTATTTGGCCGAAAATGTACGTTGAGGATGCGTACAACGAGGGTTGGCCGCGTTTATTGTCCGGCGGACGAATTATTTAAAAAATTAAAAAAACGGAATAAAACGCGAAAACTTTTTTGTTTTTATAGTTTTCGCCGTACATTTGTCCCTGCAAAGGGGGATGAATATGGAGATTAAGGAGAGGGTGATAACCGAGGCCACGCGGATGTTTTCCGAGATGGGAATCAAGTCTGTGCGTATGGACGACATCGCTGTCGCCTGCGGCATATCCAAGCGGACGCTGTACGAGAATTTCGCCGACCGGGAAGACCTCGTCAGGCAGTCGATATACTACCATCTCAGGAGGCACGAGGAGGAGATGCTCGGACAGATGAAGGCCGCATCGAACGTCATAGACGAGTTCTGGATAATGTTCGGCCACAGTTCCGAGTTCAGGGCATCGACCAAACTGGTGGTGCTCGACCTCATCAAGTACTATCCGCAGATATTCGATGAGGTGATGCGCAATCACCACGAAACGATTGTCCGCAACAACGAACAGCGGCTGCGGAAAGGCATTGAGCAGGGGCTTTTCCTGCGATGTATCGATACGGAATTGATGGCACGGAGCCTCACGCGATACCTGTATGGTCTGCACCGGGATTTTTCCGATGTCGTCATTTCCGCCCATGTGGATGATAATAAACCGGAGCCGCGTCCGTTACAACTTGCGATAATGTTCTTTCTGAGGGGGATAACTACCGAGAAGGGAAGGGAGTACATAGACGGGAATATTTTGAAAGGGATAGAATAAACAAAAGAAAATCAGGTTAGTGATGAAAAGAGTATTTTTAGCAGCCCTTGCATCGTGTGCCGCCGCCGTACTCGGCGCGCAGGAGCCGACGCAACCGCAAACTATTACGCTTACCCTCGACCAGGCGATAGAGATAGCGCTGAACGAGAATCCGACGATACGAATCGCCGACATGGAGATAGAGCGTCAGGATTATGTCCGGAAGGAGACCGTAGGCAACCTGCTCCCGTCGCTTTCGGGGTCGGGACAGTACAGTTATGCCATCATCAAGCAGAAGATGTCCAAGAGCGGGCTTTCGTTCGGAGCCGACAATACGGTGACCGTCGCCGCTAACCTGAACGTGCCCCTTTTCGTTCCGTCAGTGTATGCTTCCGTGAAACTCAACGATGCCCAGATTGCGGAGGCGGTGGAGTCGGCGCGTTCTTCACGGGTGAACATGGTCAATGAGGTGCGGAAGGCATACTACAACATGCTGCTTCTGCAGGAGTCGCTGGACGTGCTGCGCGAGAGCGAGAAAATCATGCAGGAGACGGTCGATAACACCCGGATGATGTACGAGGCCGAACTCGGTTCCGAGTACGACTACATCACCGCGCAGTCCAACCTGAGCGCCCATGCCGAATATCATCCAGACGGAGGGGTCGATAGAGGTGGCGGACCTCTACATGCACATGTTGCTGAGTCTGCCGAACGACGTGGAGATAACATTTGTCGGTGACCTCGATTACTATTCGGAAGACATTGTCAACAGTACGGGGTATTACTCCACGGATGTCAGCAACAACAGCGACCTGAAGCTGCTCGACATACAGGAGCGGATGCTGGAGGCCCAGTTGAAGATGACCAATGCGCAGCGTATCCCGACCGTTTCTGCTTTCGGTTCGCTGAGTCTTTACGGAAACGACATGCCGGAGATTAACTTCGGCGATTTGGGAGGGGGCAGCCAGGTTGCCGGCTCATCCAAACAGTTCTGGTGGCAGTACCCGGCGAGTGTGGGCGTCTCCATCTCCATACCGATATTCTCGGGAAACAAGATAAACAACCAGGCCAAGCAGGCCAAGATTGCCATCGACCAGCTCAAGATGCAGCGGGAATATATGGAGGAATCGACCGGCATGCAGGTGCGTACCGCCATCAGCAATCTCGTTACGGCACGCAGCAAGATGAAGGCGAACGAGACGGCCATGGCCCAGGCCCGGAAGGCGTACGACATCATGAATGCACGCTATACCGGCGGTGCGGGTACCATCCTCGAACTGAACTCTTCGCAACTGCAATTGACGCAGGCGCAGCTCAACTATACGCAGGCCATCTACGACTATCTCGCGGCCGAAGCCGATTACGAGAAGATAATCGGTTTGGATTATGTGCCCGAAACGGAGAGAACCGACAGCGTGTCCGGTGCGGACTATTCTGAAAATAAATGATAAATATATATTGGTGAATTATGAGAAAAAGTCTTTTTAATCGCAGCGGCGATTGTGTCGGTAGTGGCTTTTACCGGCTGCAAGGGTAAGAACAAGACTGTGACCGGCGGGGGCGACGAAGCCGTCTCGGTGAAGATAGAGCAGTCCTACAAGGAGAAGGTGGCCCAGTCCGTGGATTTCACGGCCAATCTGGAGGCGTACAAACAGACGTATATCGTTCCTTCGATAACGGCCCGTATCGAGAAGCTGAACGTGGATGTCGGCGACAAGGTCAAGAAGGGCCAGATACTCGCCGAAATGGACAAGACGCAGTACAACACCAATGCCCTCCAGCTTGCCAATGCCGAACTGGATTTTGCAAGGATGAAGCCCGTATATGAGACGGGAGGGATTTCCAAGCAGGAGATAGATGCGGCCGAGACCAATATCAATGTCTTGAAGGAGACCGTATCGAATCTGGAGGAGAACGTAACGCTCCGCAGTCCGTTCGACGGCGTGGTAACGGCGCGTTACAACGAGGAGGGCGACCTCTTCTCCTCGATGAGCGGCACGGGTATCTATCAAGTGATGCAGATGAACCCGCTCAAGGCGTACGTCTTCGTGTCGGAGCAGTATTTTCCGCAGGTTTATATCGGGATGCCGGTAGAGGTGAAAGTGGACGTCTATCCGGACCAGGTATTCTCCGGTAAGGTGAGCCGTATCGCACCGGCCATCGACCCGACTTCGCGTACGTTCGAGGTGGAGGTAACCGTAGGCAACTCCGCACTGACACTCCGTCCGGGCATGTATGCCCGCACGACCTTCAACATGGGCGAGGTGGATAACGTGACCGTACTCGACGTGGCTATCCAGCGCCAGACGGGGACCAACGACAAGTATGTCTACGTCCTGAAGGACGACGGTACCGTAGAGAGCCGCTTCGTGACCACGGGCCGTCAGGTAGGTGACCGGATAGAGGTGCTCGCCGGTCTTGCCGAAGGGGAGAAGGTCGTTATCGCCGGTTCCGCCCGTCTGCTCGACGGCATGAAGGTGCAGGTCATCGAAGGAGCGCAGCAGTAGGCTTTCATCCGTCCGGGCGGTCGGCTGCCCGGACAATTCAAACACCAAACGAAACAAGGATAAACAATGAAGATATATGAGAGTGCGGTCAGGAAGCCTATTTCTACGGTCCTGATATTCCTGATGGTGATGATACTCGGTATTTTTTCGCTGAGCAACCTCGCCATCGACATGTATCCGGAGATGGATATGCCTACCATATCGGTCATCACGACCTACGAGGGGGCCAACGCTGCGGATATAGAGACCAACGTGACCCGTGTACTGGAAGACAATCTCAACACGGTGGATAACCTGAAGGATATTACCTCCAAATCGTCGGACAACTTTTCGCTCATTTCGCTCGAATTCGAATGGGGTACCGACCTCGATGTGGCGGCCAACGACATCCGGGACGCCATCGACCGGGTAAAGCACGTTCCTGCCCGACGAAGTGGACAATCCTACACTGTACAAGTTCAGCAGTTCCATGATTCCGGTCATGGTGCTTTCGGTGACGGCCGACAAGAGCTATAACGGTCTTTACAAACTGTTGGACGACCAGCTCGTCAACCGCCTCAACCGTGTGAATGGCGTGGGTTCGGTCAGCATGATGGGTGCGCCGGAGCGCGAAATACAGGTCTATGTGGACCCGCGTAAGATGGAGGCCTACAACCTGACTGTCGAACAGCTCGGACAGGTGATAGCCGCCGAAAACGTCAATGTACCGGCCGGTACGATTGATATCGGCAACAACACCATCAATGTCAAGACCGACGGCGAGTTCAACTCCAGCGATGACCTTTACGGCATCCTCGTGACGAGTTACGGAGGCCGCGATATCTTCCTGCGCGACGTGGCCCAGATACGCGATACGATTGAAGAGGAGACGCTCGATGAGCGCATCAACGGCCGCAAGGGCGTGCGTGTCGTCGTACAGAAACAGGCCGGGGCGAATACCGTCAGCATTGTGGACCAGATAATGGAGACGCTGCCGTCCATTCAGAAGAATCTGCCGAATGACATCGAGATAAGCGTCCTGATGGACGGTTCGGAGAATATCCGTGACAGTATCTCCTCGCTGACGGAGACCATCATGTTCGCCTTCATCTTCGTCATCCTCGTCGTCCTCGTGTTCCTGGGTAGGTGGCGGGCGACGCTGATTATCTGCGTGACGATACCTATCTCGCTACTCGCCGGTTTCATCTACCTCTATCTGACGGGCGGTACCATCAACATCATCTCGCTCAGTTCGCTCTCCATCGCCATCGGTATGGTCGTGGACGATGCCATCGTGGTACTGGAGAATATCACCACCCACATGGAAAAGGGCGGTCTTCGGCCAAGGAGAGGCGGCCATATACGGTACCAACGAGGTGTGGCTGTCGGTAATCGTGACGACACTGGTGACGGTGGTTGCCGTGTTCCTGCCGCTGACGCTGGTGTCGGGCCTTTCGGGCATCATGTTCCGGGAGCTCGGTTGGATGGTCTCCATCATCGTGACGATATCCACCCCTGACGGCCATTTCGCTGACGCCTATGCTTTCGGCGAAGCTGCTCAAGGGGGCAACTACATGCATACGTATAAGGGACTCGGTGTGATATTCAAGCCGATTGACCGTTTCCTTGACAACCTCGACAACTGGTATGCATCATCATTACGTGGGCCGTACGCCACCGGGCGGTCGTGATGTGTTCCGTGTTCGTCATCTTCCTGGTGGGATTGTTTGTGGCGACCAAAGTGCCGAGCGACTTCATGCCCGTGTCCGATAACGGGCTCCATCAGCATGAAGGTCGAACTCGAACAGAATACGGGGCTCGAGTACACGAAGAAGATAGCGCGCCAGATAGATACGATGATATTCGAAATGTATCCCATGTGGAACGCGTATCGGCCAGTGCCGGTTCCGCTTCGGAGACGACCGCTTTTTCGGCCATGAACACGTCGGGTTCGTACATCATTAACTATACGCTGAAATTCCCGAAGGCGCACGAGAGGGAGAAGTCGATATTCCTCATCAGCGACGAGCTGCGTGCCGAGCTGGCCAAGATACCTGAACTGAAACGGTTCACCGTAACGCCCGGCGGCGGTTCGGGCGGTGGCGGCGGTATCGGCAACGCCGCGAATTGGAGGTCAAGGTATTCGGTTACGATTTCGATGAGACGAACGCCATTGCGGCCGACCTCAAGAAATCAAGATGGAAAAGCTCGACGGTGCCCGCGACGTGATTATCTCCCGCGAGGACATGCGTCCCGAATACAACGTGAAACTCGACCGCAACATGCTGGCTTACTACGGACTCAACACCGCGACCGTTTCGACCGCCATCCGTAACCGTATCAACGGATATACCGCCAGCAAATACCGTGAGGACGGCGACGAGTACGACATCATCGTGCGTTACGCCAAACCCTATCGTCTCTCGGTGCAGGATATAGAGGATATCATCCTTTACAACTCGTCGGGCAAGGCCATCCGGGTGGGTGACGTAGGTACTGTCGTTGAGGAGTTCGCTCCGCCTACCATCGAGCGTGAAGACCGTCAGCGAGTCGTTAAAGTTACCATGATGCTCGGCGACGGCGTCGCACTCGGTTCTGTGGTGGACGAGGTGAACGGGGTACTGGCCGACTACGTGCTTCCCGACGACGTATTCATCGAAGTGGGCGGTACGCTCGAAGACCAGCAGGAGTCGTTCGGCGACCTCATCGTGCTCTTCGTGCTGATAGTCATTCTGGTTTACGTGGTAATGGCCACCCAGTTCGAATCCTTCGTGAACCCCTTCATCATCATGATTACCATTCTGCTCGCCGTACCGGGCGTCTTCTTCGCCCTCTATCTGACAGGTACTTCGCTGAGCCTTATGGCCCTGCTGGGTGCGATTATGCTCGTCGGTATCGTGGTGAAGAGCGGTATCGTGATGGTGGACTATACGAATCTCCTGCGCGAGCGCGGCTACGGTATCAATCAGGCCGTGATAGCTGCCGGCAAGAGCCGTCTGCGTCCGGTGCTGATGACTTCGCTGACCACCATTCTCGGTATGTTCCCAATGGCGCTGAGTCTCGGCGAAGGTTCCGAGCTGTGGCAGCCGATGGGTGTGGCCGTCATCGGCGGTCTTACTTTCTCGACTATCCTCACACTCGTGGCCGTTCCGGTCATGTACTCGCTGTTCGGAGGTGCGGGCGTCAAGCGCCGCCGCCGGATGATGCGGGAAGCGTATATCAACGGCACTACGCCTGAAGCATAAACGAGATGCGTTCCGGCGGGGAGAAGATTCCCGCCGGACGTTCATCATAAACATAGAAAACGATGAAAGCACTGTTCATTTCATACAATATGACGCTTACCGAGCGTGTGGAGGGCCTGCTCGACCACTATACTGTCCGCGGCTTTACGCTCTTTCCGCTGACGCACGGGAGGGGGTCTTTCGACGGTGAGCCTCACATGGGCACGCATACGTGGCCGGCCATGAACTCCACCATCATTGCCATGGTCGAGGATGAGAAGATGCCGGGTGTGATGGAGGCCCTGCGCAAGCTGGAAAAAGAGACGCAGATGCAGGGCATGAGGGCCTTCGTGTGGGATATCACCGATACCTTATAGCCTCTGTCTTCTTGAGTCGAAGGCGGCGTAAGTATATTTCCGCCGCCTTCGGCGTATCCGGCAGCCCCAGGCAGGATACGGTGGCTGTCGTTTTCGAGCAGAATGAGCGATGTCGCCGAGATAAAATGAGGTGCCCGAATATGGAGAGGCCAAAAGACTGCTGAAGTTCCTCGATAACTTTCTGAACATATCGTCGGTGGAGATTCCTCCTGCTTTTATACTGCGCGAATTCATAGGCGGCAGCAGTTTCAGGTATTGACCTTCGGCCGCAGACGAAGCGGACGGCAGGGAACGGATGTTCCGTTAAGGTGTATGAAAGCCGCAACCATCGGGTTGCGGCTTTCTCCTTTATTTTCGACCGGTACCTGCGGTCGGAGTCCGTGGATTAATCGGGAAGCTGCCTCCCGTTTACGTTGAGGCCGATAGAGCCGGAATATGTTCCAGTGAGCCTGTTGCCGATATCGTCCAGCAGGTCGAACTCGAAGACGTAGGAGTTCTCGAACCCTTCCATTTTGGTTACGGTAACGGTGCCCGAGATTATCGGTGCCGAGGCCGTGACGGTGTTTTCCTTATATTCCTGATACCAGAATCCCATGTATTTCGACCATACCGTTTCTCCCTCCGAGCCCTGTTCGATAGTCCACGGAGCTTTTGTAAACTCCGCCCCCATCGGAATCGAGCGGTGCGGGAACGATTTCGTATTCCCCGTCGGGGAGGATGTACATGTCGTCGTCGTTCATCTCGATTCGTTCCGTGACGGGCATGAAGTGGAGCCGGTGTCCCGAACCTTCGATACCGCCCATGGAGGGCGTCACTCCGTCGGTCAGTATATTGATGTCCCATGTGCTTACGGGAATCATGGTGTCGTCGGGTGCATACGGCATCAGCGTGGAGTAACCGTGGTCGAAGTCCAGCGTCATGAGGTCGAGGTCGCCGGTCAGGGTAGAGAGATGGTCGGGTGCTCCGCTCTGGGAGACCGGGATGCGGAGTTCGGCCACCTCCTCCCGGTCGGCCGTAATGACGATGAAGCCCGAACGCGGTGCGCTGTCCGTATTACGCTGCGGAACCGCATTGATGTAATCCTCTGCCTGGTAGACGCTCAGCCAGGGAAGCGTGCTCCCGTCGTCATCGACGGCTTTTGCGCTCCACTGGACGTTTACGGCAGCGATGTTGATGACGGTTCCCGTATCGTTGTCGTATTCCCATGCGATGGGGCCTTCGGTATCGGCGGAGAGGGAAGGTGGAAGTACCTTCGCTTCCTGAACGATTACGATGGCTTTCGGGGAGGCGGCGGTATGCTGCGGCGTTACGACGACTTTGCCTGTCCTGCGCCGGGTTTCGGGGTTGTCCGAGACGGCGACGGTCAACTGCCCCTTCTCCTGCGTCAGCGTTACCCATCCCTGTGCGTCGTCATCGGATTCGGCTCTCCATTCCATGGATTCGGGTTCGGCGGTTACGGTCACCTGCTGAGGTACGGCCCCTTCGGCCGGAAATGTCAGCGAGGCAGGTTCGACCGAAAGGGAGACTTGCGGCGGTTCGGGATTCGCCTCCTGTCGTACCGTGACGCTGCGGGCGGGAAGTTTGCTGTTGTCGGTCGCATCTATCCGGATTTGGCCTATCCGTTCTTCGGCCAGTTGGTTGTCCGAGACGGAGACGGTGAGCGTAGTGCCCTGTTGTGTTACAGAAAGCCACTCCTGCGAAACCGCCGGAACGGTGTATTCCCAGGTCACGTTGTTGGCGGTCACTGTAACGGTTTGGGATGCTGCCCCGACCGCGGTGAACGAGAGTTCGGTCGGCGATACGTTGAGGGAGCGTTCTTCCTGTTCGGTAGGCTGGCAAGCTGCGGCGAGGAGCAGTGCAGCGGCCCCCAATACTGTTTTTTTCATGTTGCTTTCTTCGATTTCGTTCGTTTGGAAAATGTGTTGCTGTCGTGTGTATGCACGGGCGTCGGTTATTTTTCGAGGGGCGGAGCCACATACCAGCTTACGACACGTGTTCCGACCGCAGTGCTTTCCAGAACATTGCCCATCAGGCGCGAGCGGTCGGGGGTGATGTAGGTGATGTACCCCGTCGGAATGATGATGCCGTAATTGTCGGACACCCATTCCTCTACGGAGCCGAGGCTCACCTGATGCTCGATGTCGTACACGATACCCGAACTCGGCAGAAAGGTTCCGAGCAGGATGATGCCCAGGCCGTCGTCCGTCGCGTGGGATGCGTAACCTTCGCCGAAGTCTGTGACTATAGTTGTTTTTCCCGTTTCGGTATTGAAAAAGGCCGGATATTGGGTTCTCGCTATGTCGTTGCCGGCCAGTTTTTCCGTCCGGTAGGCTCCGGCAATCCATCGGCCGTTGGGACTTATTTTGGTGTATTCGGCGGTAGCGATCATGCCGTTTACCAGACGGTAGTCGATGGTTTCTCCTATACCGTTATCTATTTGTACGGTTTCCACTTCGCGGACGTCGCTGCCGACCCAGTCGACCTTGCCCTCTTTCCAGTAGAGCATTCCGAAGTCGAGGTTGTCCCACGTGCTGCCGTAGATGACCGAACCGTCGGCGGAACATCCGCGGGCCGTGACACCTGTCACATATGGGGCGTCGCGGAAATTGAGCGGCGGTACGGGCAGTATCTCCGGTTCTCCGTCAATCCATCGGATGGGTTGGTAGAGGTTGCCCGGCTGATGGCCCCAGCCGACCCAGATGCGTCCGTCGGCCGAAATGCTCTGTACCTGCGGAATGGTCGTCTGTCCGGCGGGAGCCTTCGGAGTAAAGGCATTCCCGGAGATGTCGAATCCGATGCATCCGTTCGTGTTGGAATCATAGAAAAAAACGGTGCCCTCGTCCGATACGGCGAAAGGGACTTCGATGCAGTAGAGGTCATCGGGCAGCGGTCCGAACTGTATCCATTCGTCGGTTTCGATGTCGATGACGGTCGGACGGTTTTCCCATACGTCGTCTGTCCTCACGGTCTTGACGTTTCCGGCAGCGTAGCGTCCGTTTTTCGACAGGACGGCTCCCATGTCGAAGGTTTTGAGGATACGGTAACGGTTGGTTCGGTGTTCCGGAGCCATCTGGATAACGGTGATACGTGCGGTAGCTTGTCCGCAGGCAATGGTGATTTCGGTCCGCCGTTCGGAATCCCGCTTTGTTGTCTGCAGCGGCGAGGACGATGCCCTCCGCCTCTTCCGTGACGGTGAGCCACGAAGCGCCCGTTTCGGCACTCCATGGCCCGGAGGCTGCCACTTCGATGGCTTTGGGTATGTTTCCGTCGGCGAGGAATGTACAGGCGGCGTCGCTCAGGCGGACGTATTCATACTGTGTTGGTGTCTTGCAGGCTGTTGCAAGAAAGCCTGCCGCTGCCATCCATAGGATGGATTGGAGTTTTTTCATGAAGTCAGGTGTTTTTGGTTGAGTGATTAATGGAGAAAATGGAACTGACATTGTACAATAAGTTCTATACAAAAGTAAATAGGTAAATAAAATTTAATTATGTAAGGGAAAAAATATGATGAAATGAACGCAAAAAACGAAGTTCAGTGCATTTGGCAGGAGCCTGAGAACGTGTGCGCGGACTTGAAGAGGCAGGAGGGGACCAGGGGAATGCGGGTATTGCCGTCCGGTAGGGGATAGCGTACGGTAACGTTGCGAACAAGAGGAGGGAGGAAGATACGGACGTGTTGTGGTCAGGAAGGAGTTCGGCTGTCGGAGGCGGTTTACGGTCCGGCCCGGTACCGGAAAGGTATCGGGCCGGGTGTGGTTCTGTGGCTGGAAGGATGTATGTTGTACCGGCGGCCGGGTGTCAGATGTCGTCGCCCTCCTCTCCGTCGCCGGCTGGCGTTTCGTAGGAGAAGGTCATGGTCAGCCGGGGGGGTGGATGACGGGAAGACAATATCCGTTGCGGCGTCGGAGAGTTCGTCCCCGTTGCGGTGGTAGGAGTAGAGGTATCGGGTTGGCCACGAGGTTTGCAGTCCTTCCTGAGAATGTATCTGCGTCGTGATATCGGCGCTTTCGGGGAAGTTGCTCTGCGGGTCGCCCGTCAGTCCCAGCAGCCAGAAACCGGTGAGGGAGTAAAACGGCGTACCCTGTGCCTCCGGCAGGACGAAGATGTTCCATACGTTGGCTGTCAGGTTGTTGTCCTGATATCCCGTTTCCTGTGTCGGGTAGTTCAGCTTGTATTGGACGGTATCCTGCACCATTTTCGCCTCGTCGTTCGGATTGTAGGTGGTGATGTGGCAGATGCTGTCCACGCGGAGATTGTCGTAGAAGTAGTCGAACGTTTCGTTGATGACCTGCGCCGTATCGAGGGTCTCTCCGTTGCGCATGCTCATTGTCTCGTTGCGCGTGATTTTTTGCAGGAGCTTGTCCTCGCTGTTGTCGTAGCTGAGGCTTATCGATACGGTGGACCGGTTGAGGATGATGCCCGTATTCGCGTCGGCGAAAGACCACTCCAGATTCTCATACCCATATGCGCGTCCGTCGAGCATTTTTATCTGGAAGCTGCTTTCGCTTCCTCCGGAGGCCATCGTGACGGTACCCGAGGAGCTGCCCTTCTCCACCGAATAGGTGACGGCGCCGTCGCCGCTTCCCGTCGTGAAGGAGGTTACCTCGTCCGATTCGTCTGCGTATTCGAAAGAGAGTTCCGCCGGCCCGTCGAGCGTTCCGCCGATGAGGGTGCGTTTGATGCCGGAGAGCTGCCTGGGTCTGGCGACGGCCGGCTGCGTTACCCGGATTTGCGTTCCGACATTTCCGGGGAGCTTTATCTCCACATCGGCATGGCGGTCGCTGCCGGTGTAGTTGGCCGATTTGGCCATGATGGTTACGGAAGTGATGTTCGGACTTCCGGAGAGCGGCGTGACGTTGAGCCACCGTGTCGTGTCGCCCTGTTCGTAGAAGATGCGTGCATACCATTCGGCGCTCGCCCGGAAATTGACCGTGAAGGGATTGGTACCCGACAGTTCGATGTCGTGCATGCCGGGGTCGTCGATATCGACGTATGCGTTGTCGTGTGCGCACGATGCGGAAAGTGCCGTGAGGCACAGTGCGATGGTGATATTCGCAAGGGTTCGTCCCATGTTCATGTCCGTCGGTATGGTCGATGGCGGAAGCGTTCCGGCTCCGCCGAACAAGTGTAGTCTAAGACCGGACAGGCCGGTGTGCCAAAGGAGATTTCCCGGATTACAGGCCTGCAACTGTCTGTTACAAAGATACGCAGAACCGGCGAAAATCCGATAGAAATGGTGCAAATAAAGTAAATGGTTGATAATTAGTTCTTATGTGCTGTTCCTGCGGCGGAAAGGGGACAGGACGCCTCGCCGGCGGACGGCTGCGTGTTCTTTTGCCCTGTTTGTACGGGGTATCCGCCCCTCCCGGCAGCAGTCTGCGGAGAGGCGGCGGTTTCCTGCCGGTTCCGGTCGGCGGGTTCCGGAAGCTTCTGTCGTTCCGTATCGGACTGCTGCGCAGGCATCGCTCCTGCGGCAGTCTGTCTGCGGTTATTCGTAGAAAAGGATGAAATCTCCTACGTTGTTCTCTACGATGGGCGTTTGGATGCCGTCGGTTTCGTTGGCGACGGTCGTTTTGATGTAGCGTTCCAGTTCGAGCGTGGTGATGTTGCCCTGCCCGTCGCGGGCCTCTCCGGCAAGACCGTCGAGCAGGGCGCGGGTAAAGACTCCGTTCTGCCACTTTTCGGCCTCGTTGGATTGTTGGGAATCGGTGCTCGAATAGAAACCGATGACGCCGGGTTGGGCAAACTGAAGCGTTCGCGAGATGGACTTCGTGTTATAGAGCGCCCCGGCATGGCAGGCGTCCATGAAGACGACTACCCGGCAGTGCTTGTCCACCAGGATGCGCATGGCCGTGCGGATATCGTTGAAATTTACAGCCGTGGCATAGAGATTCCCTTCCACGGCGTCGGAGGTGAGGAAATAGGTCTCGTCGTTCTCCTGCGCTCCGTGTCCCGAGAAATAGAGGATTGCCACGTCGTCCTGCCGGACGCTGCGGGCGAGTTGCATCAGCGCCGTTTTCAGGCTGACGGCCGTAGCATGGGCATCGGTCAGCAGAATCGGTTCCTCGATTTTGCGGTATCCCTCCGGGTTGGCTCCGGCCACTGCCCGGGCGATATCCTTCGCATCTTTGGCCGCATGTGCGAGGTCGGCGATGTTCGGGTCGTCGTATTGTCCCACCCCACGGCGAGCAGGTGCAGCGCGGGTTTGAGTTGCTCGCCCGTATATCGGAGCGTCAGGTAGACGGGCTCGCTGTTCAGCCCGCGCGAATCTTTGGCAATCAACTGAATGCGGCGCACTCCCTCTTTGGAAGGCAGTTTCAGCCGCAGCTCGTCGCCCACGCGCCGTACCCCCCTTGGCAGTCATGTCGTAGGGTTCGTTGTCGATGGAGACCATGATTTCCGGCGCTTTGCCGTCGGCCGTTTTCGCCTCGTAACGGATGACCACCTCGTCCAGGTCGTAACCCGTACCATCCTTCGGACTCAGGATGGCCACTGTCGGAGGCGTCACGGCGGCCTGCGGGGCCGCATCTTCGGCGGGTGTTCGTACCGTCGTGTCCGCCGCGTGTTCGGCGAGGTTCCGGGCAGTCGTGGTCTGCGGATTCATGTCTGTCCCGTCGGGCACATAGTTGGCCACCTGGGAGGCCGGGACGACCGCATAGTCCGGAGAGTTCTGCCACTCCATTCCGGCCAGGTAGGAGTCGCCGTAAGAGAAGACGGGTTTGACGACGAACTCGCCCTTTTTTTTGTTGATGCATCCCCATTTGCCGCGGTATTGCACGCTGGCGAAGTTGATGCCTTCGCCAAACGAATAGGGATGGCAGTCTTCGTAGCGGGGCAGGATGGCCCAGTTGCCGAGGTGATTGACGAATCCCCATTTTCCCGTGTCGCGGTCCTGGATGCGGTAAAGTACCCTGCCTACCGGGGTACCTGCGAGCAGGTGCTGTCCGGCCAGATAGGAATCGCCGTAGGAAAATACGGGACGGATGACGAACGCTCCTTTGCGGTCGATGCAGCCCCAGCGTCCTTTATATTTGACCGAACCGAGGCGGAATCCGCTGCTGAACGAATAGGGGTGGCACTCTTCGAATGCGGGAGCGATGGCCCATTCGCCCCGAGCATCGACGAAGCCCCACAGTTCGGTATCCGGGTCCTGTGCGGCACGCAGGGAGGTTTGTGCCGGGGCGCTTGCCGGCAGCAAGAGGGACAGGAGACTAAATAACAGGAATCGTTTCATGTCGTAGCCGTATGTCGGTTAAGGATTTGTTACTTCGAGGGGCATCCGGAAGATGCCGACGCCGTCGGGCGATGCGTCTGCCGGTCGATTCATGCCGAGCGCTTCGGCCACGCGGCGCAGGTCGAACGGCCGGTCGTAGGCCGTCAGGACGAGGAGGTCGGTTCCGGCCGGTTCGGAGAACTCCATCGGATACTGCCGGAAGTCGACCGTACTGTTGCCCGGGACCAGCAGGTGCAGCATGGTACCGCCTTCGTCGATGGGCAGGCAGTCATAAAGGCTTCCGTCCGAGGCGATGTCCAGAACATTGACGAACAGCGGGATATCTCCCCGGTTGGTGATGCGGAAAAAGAAACGTCGGCCCATCGGGGCGCGGCCGCTGATTTCCGCTCCGGTCTGTTCGTCCACCAGTACCATCGACAGGGGGGTAGGCCGACCGGTAGTCGGGGGTGACGATGGCGGCATGGATGGCTCCGTCGGCGTTGAGGTCCTTGTAGGATACGGTCGCTTCGTGGCTGATTTTTTCCGTATCGCCGCGGGTCAGTGCCCGCAGGAAATTGGTGGCAAAACGGCCGAGGGCCGAACGGCGCTGAGCCTCGATGATTTCGGCCAGCGGGGCTTCTTCCTGCTCCTTGAGGGCGTAAAGTCTGTTGCCGTCCCGGTCGATGACCGACAGCACGGAGTGTTTCCCGATGCGTACTATATCCTCCGCGGAGAGGGTTTCTCTGGGGGTCAGTGCATCCCATTGGCCCGCACGCAGGCAGTGGGCGTCGCCGTTCACCGAAGCGACGCGGTAACTTTTGGGCGGAGAGGGTTCCCGCCAGAAACAGGGAGACCAGCAGGCCCAGCATTTTACGGATTGTCCGTTTCATCTGTTGCGTTTTTTTTTCGTCCGTCCGGAGCGTTTGCGTGTACGGTGTTTTCCCCGAACCCATCCGGCCAGTTCGACGATGTCTGCCGCGAAGCCTGTCAACGCCAGGGCGAACATCGTATAGACGAGGTTCAGTACCACTCCGTATTTCGAGAAGAGGCAATATCCGGCCAGCATCAGCAGTACGATGAGCAGGATGCGGGCCGCACTTTCGATAAAGTTGGCCCAGCGGGGTGAAGGCGCCGGCTTTCCCGGACGGCATAGCAGAAGTATGTGAAGAGAAATGTCAGGACGAAAGCGGCGGCCGCGCCCCAGACCGGGGCGAGCTTCACCACCCACGTATCGTGCAGGATGGTGGAGAGCGTATGGGCCAGCAGCACGGTGCCCGGTACGCGGTGCGTCCCTCCTATGCGGAAGGGCATGTCGTGCGTGTCGCGCAGGTCTTTCAGGTCACCCACCAGCACGAACCGTCCCCGGATGTCGTCGGGAAGAAGCGGTTGGGAGATGCCCGTCGTGAAGAACTCCTTGTCGAAGTAGTTCACCGTCCGGTACGGGTCGGGCGTGCCTGTCGTTCCGGTTGCGAGATAGGGCAGATAAGGGATGGTATCGCCCTGTTCTGTCTCGGCAGGGCGGAAATAGGTGAGGCGGTTGACGAGCCCTTCGGGTATGTTCCCCGTCTGTTGCGAAGAACGACCGTTCCGTCTCCCCGTCGGTCAGCCGGCAGGCCGCATAGAGGTTGCGGGCCTCGGTGACCGCATTTCGTAGCCGTCGGTCTTCGGCGGTATCCGTCGTGGCGGCTGCCGGAAAGATGACGTCGAGCAGGATGGCTGCGGGAGCACAGGCGTCTATGCGTTCGATGGCCTCGGCGATGGCTGCCCGCGATTTCTCTCCTTCCAGGTCGAAAAGCACGATGCGGTCGTCGTAAAAGCAGCTATAAGCTTCCGTGTCGGGCCCCCGGTTCTCAATCGAGTAGAAGTAGTTGATGACGTCCGCTTCGTCGTCCTGCGGCGCCAGATGGTCCAGTACATTGACGTCGAGAACGGTGTAGAGCAGGAAACAGAGTGCCAGCGAAATGCACGTTCCGGCAAGGGAGCGTAACAGGCGGGACGTATGGATATGAAAACGGACGGGAACCACGGTTGCGGAGCGTTTCGTTGGACTGGCGCGTGCAGATGACGGGAGTCCGGAACAAAGATAGGGAAATTTTGCACAATGCGGTTTGATGCCGTATCACAAACTGTCGGCAGCGTACACGGAGTTTCCCTCGGGAATGCGGTCTGAGGATGCAATCGTTGTTATCGCATCTGCGGATACATGGGATGTCGCGGGCGGCGTAGGGAAAGCGGTTGTGACCGGAGCAGGGGAGCGTCGGCCGCGACTTTTCGGGTAGATATCGGACAGGACTTCCGTCCTACCGCTTTCAGGGGCGGCAGGAGGCTCCTTCCATGAGATAGTGTTCGCTTACGCTACCGTCGGGAGCTTGCACGGGCCCGCTGCCGGTAATCATGAAGCCGCTCTTCACGCAGACGGCGATTCCCCGTCCGTTGCGTTTGTCCACCGAAAGCCGTACGGTATGCACTTCCCGGTAACGGCCGTAATAGTCGATGAACAGGAAGGTGTCGCGGGCATATCCTTTGCCCCGTGCTCCTTCGGCGATGCGGAGGCTGTCGAGAAGTAGTGTACCGTCGGCGCAGGGTTTCAGCACTGCACACCCTACGTCGGTACCGTCGGCGCGGAGCAGGTAATATTCGTATCCTTTCTTCATGCGTGCCGCGATGGCTGCGGCGCACGGTTCGTTTTGGTCTCCCTCTACCGATGTTTCGCCGTGCAGGAGGGCTGCTGTACGGCCGATTTCGCCTGCTTTTCTGACACGGAAGAGGCAGAGGTTTTCGTCGCGGCGCATCGTGCGGAAGGAGAGGATGTGCCACGAGACCGCCGCGAATATTGCGGCCAACAGGATTTTGAGCCACAGGGATTCCGCCACGAAAAGGATGCAGATGAGAATGGTGACGAACATCAGCGAGACGGCCGTCGCCTTGCTTTGCAGCGTGATGGCCCTTTTTTCGCGGTAGTTGCGTATGTAGGAGCCGAGATAAGGGTGGCTCATGAGCCATCCGTAGAGCCTGTCCGACCCTTTGCAGTAGAACCATGCGGAGAGCAGCAGGAAAGGGGTGGTGGGAAGCAGCGGCAGAAAGATGCCTAGCATACCGAGAGCGAGCGCCGTGCTTCCGAGAATGATGTAGAACAGTTTCATGGAGTACAAAGTAACGCAACTTTGCGGATATTCCTCTCCTGTCTGTCCGTTTTCCGTACAAGGAACAGGGGACGGGATTGCAATCCGTCCCCTGTTCCGGCCGGTTAGGAATCGTCCGCTGCCGTGTGTTCCCTGCGGCGTTTCCTTCCTTTGTGCCGGCATCAGAAATTCACCTGAAAACCGATGCCGAGCACCTCTTTTATCTGGAGGCGCGGCGAACCGGGCGTATCGGCCGTCTTGCCGAAGAGGATGTCATCGTCGTATATCATATTGACATAGAGGTTGGCGGTGAGCCATCCGGTCAGGGCGTAATCGAGCTGTATGTCCCAATTGATGTCGATGTTCTGCGGATTGTGCAGGTAGTTGGAGTAGAGTTCCAGGCGCGAGTAGAGCGACAGTTTTTTCCAGAGCGTCGTTTTCGCCTCCGCCCGGATGTTCGCGCCGAACTCGTTGAGGACGCGGTGGCCGCTTTTTACTCCGAACGCACCCGCGTCGGAGAGCCTGTCGTTGCACACGAACGTGGCCCGGTAGGTCGCCGGGGAGACGATGACGGTCAGCCATGCCGTCGGGGTGTAGGTCAGGCCGAGGCCGACGGAGAGGTAGCCGGGGGCCATGAAGTCGGAGATGTATTCCGTGGAGGAGACCTTGTAGTCGTATCCTTTGGCGAACTGGGTGTTGAAAGTAGCCGTCGCACCGGCGTACAGTTTCCGAGCTATCAGCCGGCCGTAGTTGGAGGAGAGGTATATCTTGTCGTTGGTTTTGCGCGTTCCGTCCGTGCTCGTGCGGTTGATGCCGTAGGCGAGTTCCAGACGGTTCGTCCAAAGGTTGCTGCCGTCGTTGTAGTCGAGGCTGTAGTTGAAGGAGGCGTTCACGGCAATTGCCGGGTCGCCGCCCGCGTTCCAGTTGGAGAACGATGCCTGCGATAAACTGAGCCCGGCCGCACCGCTGCTTTTCCAAGGTGAGGCTTTTTGCAGCGAATCGGCCTCCGTCGCGGCCTGTTCCATGACGGCTTTGGTGGTTTTTTCGATGTCGTCGGTGATGGCCGGCGTCTGTGCGAACGAGGCCGCTGCCAGGAGCAGGGCGGTTGCTGTTGTGTACAATTTCTTCATAATGTCTTTGTTTTGGTTATGACTTTTAGCGGGTTGCCGTTATGAATCGGTCGTTATAAAAACCGTGCCACTTTTATCGGCGGTGGCCGTTTTTTTGTCTTTCCGATTCTCCTTTCGGGCCGGAAAATATTCGAAAAACGTTACATTTGCACCGGATTTCACCCGGCGTTCCGGTATGGAACGATACGGTATGTTTTCTGATAAATTGCTTATTTATAGGATTTTAATTGTCTGGATGTGTGTTTAGCCTTCCTCTTTTTTAATGCGAGTGGAACGATTTTTGTATTTAGTGGTGTCGTAGATAGAGTACATATGGAGAAAGTAATTCACCGTTCGGGGGAGCAGGGGTTTTCCGACAACGGTTGGCTGAAGAGCTATTTCACCTTCAGTTTTGCAAATTACTACGATCCGCGCCGTATCAACTTCGGAGCGCTTCGAGTGTTGAACAACGATACGATTGAAGGCGGCGAAGGCTTTAAATCGCACCCCCACGACAATATGGAAATCGTGTTCATCCCTACCGAAGGGGCTATCGACCACGGTGACAACATCGGCAACATTACGACCGTTTCCACCGGCGAGGCGCAAATCATAAGCGCAGGGCGCGGAATGGTGCATAACTCCTATAATCATGACCGAAACACCCCCCTTTCCTACATACAGATGTGGATATTTCCGCAGGAATATGAGCTGGAACCGGCCTACTCCAAGGTGAAACTGGAGGAGGTGGGGCGGAACCGGTGGCAGCCCGTCGCCTCCCCGAGGGGGGCGAACATGTGCTGAAGATAAACCAGCGGGCATGGGTGGAGATGGCGGCGCTGGATGCCGGTACGTCCATTCGGTACGAGGTACGTATCGACACGAACGGCGTCTATATCTTTGTGGTGTCCGGCGATGTGCTGATAGCGGGTTCGTCGCTCCACGAGAACGATGCGATAGGTCTGACCGGTCTGGAGTATGCGGATGTGGAGGCGGAGACCGATGCGAAAATACTCGTCATAGAGGTGCCCATGCGGCAGTGGAGCAACTCTTCCGAGGGCTGACGCCGGAATGGATTTGACGGAACGGACAGGGGCCGCAGAGCGGAGCACCTGTCCGTTCCGTGTGTTTTTCGGCTGCCTCCGGAAAGGGCCGGTACGTCGGGCGGACGCTGTCGGAGACGTAATCCGGCTGTGTGTCGTCGGGAAGGTGGATGGAAGAGAATGGAGGTCCGGCTGAAAAAATAACCGGAAAATTTTGAATCGAGTATTAAATGTGCTAACTTTGTCCCAATTTAAGCGATACGAAAACGAGATGATGGAAAAGGAGAGAGATAAACGTGCGGAAAACGGTGTCAAGAGCTTTTTCGCCGGTTACGCAATCGCCGTTTCCCTCATCGTTCCCGATAATTTTTAGGCAGCTAATTAAGCTGCCTTTTTTTTGGGTAGGCGTTCCGGTCGCTCTTGCGTTTGGAGATTTCTTTTAAAAATATATCTGGATGAAAAAGCTGCTCAAAGGGGGAAAAGTGTATACCGGCGGAGCGTTTGTCCGTGCCGATGTCTTGGTGGAGGACGGCGTCGTGACCGGAGTGGGCGACCTGTCCGTTTCGCAGGCCGAGACGGTGGATGTCTCCGGCAAGCACTTGCTGCCCGGATTGGTGGATGTGCATGTTCATTTCCGCGAGCCGGGTTTCTCATACAAGGAGACCATCGCTACGGGAAGCAGTGCGGCGGCCCGGGGCGGCTATACGACGGTCTGCACGATGCCCAACCTCAATCCGGCGCCCGATACGGCGGAGCATCTGGGGGTGCAGCTTGAAATGATACGACAGGGGGCGGTCGTGAAGGTCGTTCCTTACGGTACCATCACCATGCGGCAGAACGGCGGCGGGGAACTGTCGGATATGGCGGCCATGCGCGATGAGGTGGTCGGCTTTTCGGACGACGGACGCGGTGTGCAGGAAGATGCTGTCATGGAGGCGGCGATGCGGGAGGCAGCCCGGCTGGGCAAACCGATAGTGGCCCACTGCGAGGTGAATTCCTTGCTGCACGGAGGATATATACACGACGGTGAATATGCCCGCTTGCACGGCCATCGGGGAATATGCTCCGAAAGCGAGTGGAAGCAGGTAGAGCGCGACATCGAGCTCGTTCGCCGCACGGGGCCGCTACCATGTCTGCCATGTCTCTACCAGGAGAGCGTGGAACTCGTCCGCAGGGCCAAGGCGGAAGGGCTTCCGGTGAGCTGTGAGACGGCTCCGCACTATCTCGTGCTGACCGACATGGACTTGCGGGAGGAGGGGCGCTTCAAGATGAATCCGCCCATCCGGAGCGCCGAAGACCGAGCCGCACTTGTCCGCGGAATACAGGACGGTACCATAGAGGTCGTTGCCACCGACCATGCGCCCCATTCCGAGGCCGAGAAGGCCAAGGGGCTTGCGGGCAGCGCATTCGGTATCGTAGGGCTGGAGACCGCTTTCCCGGTGCTCTACACGCGTCTCGTGCTGGAAGATGTTCTGTCGCTCGAAAGACTTGTGGAGCTGATGAGCGTCGGCCCTGGCAGGCTGTTCGGCCTGGGCGGGACAATCGCTCCGGGCGCTCCGGCCGACATTGCCGTCTTCGACCTCGGGGCGCGGTACCGGATAGAGAGCGCCGATTTCCTTTCCAAGGGACATGCGACGCCGTTCGAGGGCTGGGAAGTGCAGGGCCGGAACGTGATGACGCTCGTGGACGGGCGCGAGGTTTACCGCGACGCATCCTTGGGCGGCTGCGGCATTGTCGGCGCATGATTGGGCGGCGTAAAGAACGGATTTATTTCAGAAGGGAAAGACGATGTATAAACGTGCGACATACAGGATACGTTCAAACGAGCCGCTGACGGAGACGGTTTACCGGATGGTGGTAGAGGGCGATACGCAGTACCTGACGGCGCCGGGGCAGTTCGTGAACATCGAGCTGCCGGGCCGGTTTCTCCGCAGACCCATTTCGGTGTGCGATTACGACGGGCATACGATAACGCTTATTTATAAGGTAATCGGCGAAGGTACCGCGCAGATGGCCGGTATGGCGGCGGGCGGGGAGCTCGATATGCTGACCGGACTGGGAAACGGTTTCTCGACCGCCGTGAAAACCGAACGGCCGCTGCTGGTGGGCGGCGGCGTGGGGGGTGCCTCCGCTCTACAACCTGGCCAAGACGCTGTTGGCCGAAGGACGTCGGGTGTCGGTGGTGCTCGGTTTCAATACGGCTTCGGAAGTCTTCTATGCCGAGGAGTTCGAGGCGCTCGGCGTCGATGTGACGGTCGCTACGGTGGACGGTTCGCGCGGCATGCGAGGCTTCGTCACCGATGTGCTTGCGGACGGATGTACGGATTATGATTACGTGTATGCCTGCGGCCCCATGCCGATGCTCCGTGCGCTGTCGGGGGCCATTCGGGTGCCGGGGCAGTTCAGCTTCGAGGAGCGGATGGGATGCGGTTTCGGCGGCTGCATGGGATGCACCTGCCATACGCGTAACGGCAACAAGCGTATCTGCAAGGAGGGCCCGGTGCTGACGACGGACGAAATCATATGGGAGGAACGATGAAGATGGAAGGAATGGATACGGCGTGTCGCCCGGATATGTCGGTGGAGCTCAGCGGACTCCGGCTCGACAATCCGGTGATACCCGCGAGCGGCACGTTCGGTTTCGGTGCGGAGTTCGCCGAGTTTTACGACCTGGACATACTCGGTTCGTTCTCTTTCAAGGGGACGACGCGGGAGGCGCGTTTCGGGAATCCGACGCCTCGCATCGCGGAGTGCCGCGAGGGAATGATAAATGCCGTCGGGCTTCAGAATCCCGGCGTCGAGGCCGTAATAGCGGAGGAGCTGCCGCATATCGCGAAGATATTCCACAAACCGGTGGTGGCCAATATCAGCGGATTTTCGGTGGAGGATTACGCCTACTGCTGCGAGAAAATCGATGCGCAGGAGCAGGTGGGTATCATTGAGGTGAACATCAGTTGCCCGAACGTAAAGCACGGCGGGATGAGTTTCGGCACGGTGCCCGAAAGCGCCTATGAAGTGACCAGGGCCGTGAAGGCCGTCACGACAAAGCCCGTATATATGAAACTGAGCCCCAACGTGACCGATATCGTGTCCATCGCCAAGGCGTGCGAGGAGGGTGGAGCGGACGGGCTGACGCTCATCAATACGCTGCTGGGCATGCGTATCGACCTGCGTACGCGCAGGCCCGTCATCGCCAATACCATGGGCGGTTTTTCGGGGCCGGCCATTTTCCCAGTAGCGCTGCGCATGGTTTATCAGGTGGCCAAAGCGTGCCGGATTCCGGTCATGGGGTGCGGCGGGGTGGCGACGGCCCGCGACGTCATCGAGATGATGATGGCCGGAGCCACGGCGGTGCAGGTGGGAGCCGAGAATCTGCGCAATCCGTATGCCTGCAAGGAAATCATCGAGGCGCTTCCGGCCGAGATGGAGCGGTTGGGAATCGCCCGCCTGCGGGACATCATCGGGGTGGCCTGACAGCGTGTGCGGGAAACGGCTGCCGGAGGCGGGAGCCGACGGGGGAGTCCCCGGCAGTGGAATGGATGATAATTTTGAGTAAAGTACAGATAAATACAATGGCAAAAGACGTGATTATCGCGTGCGACTTTCCGGGCGCGAAAGAGACTTTCCGGTTTCTCGACCTGTTCACCCAGGAGAAACCTTTTCTGAAGATAGGCATGGAACTCTTCTATGCGGAGGGCCCCTCGATAGTGAAAGAGATAAAGCGGCGCGGTCACCGGATATTCCTCGACCTCAAGCTGCACGATATTCCCAATACGGTGAAGAAGGCGATGTCGGTGCTCGCACGGCTGGACGTGGACATGTGCAACGTCCATGCCGCCGGGACGATCGAGATGATGAAGGCCGCGCGCGAGGGACTTACGCGCGAGGACGGCACGCGGCCCCTGCTGATCGCCGTGACGCAGCTCACCTCGACCAGCGAGGAGCGCATGCAGCGCGAGCTGCTTATCCAGGCTCCGATAAACGATACCATCGTGCAGTATGCCCGCAATGCGAAGGAGGCGGGGCTCGACGGCGTGGTCTGCTCGCCGCTCGAAGCCGGCATGGTGAAGGAGGCGTGCGGGACGGATTTTGTGACCGTAACGCCCGGCGTCCGTTTTGCCGACGGTGCGAAGGGGGACCAGGTACGGGTGACCACCCCGGCCCGTGCGGCGGAGATAGGCACCGACTACATCGTGGTGGGGCGTCCCATCACGGAGGCCGCCGACCCGGTGGGGGCATACCGCCGGTGCGTGAAGGAGTTCATGATGCAGTAGGCAGCCGGAAGATAACCCTGACTTTAAATAATTAAACCGACATAAAAATGGATTTGGCTTTGGAAATGGACCGGAAACCCGCTGATGCTGCCGGGTGCTGCTGCGGCATGGCCGGTGAACTGAAAGAACTCGAAAGACAGATTGCGAAGGACCTTCTTTCGATAGGGGCGGTATTCCTCAGGCCCGGGGAGCCCTTTACGTGGGCGAGCGGGATAAAGAGTCCGATTTACTGCGACAACCGCCTGACACTGACTGCACCGCGGGTGCGCGACCACATCGAGGCGGGCCTTGCCCGTGTGGTGAAGGAACTCTATCCCGAATGCGAAGTGTTGATGGGAACGAGTACCGCCGGCATTGCCCATGCGGCCATTACGGCTACCCTGCTCGGCCTGCCGATGGGGTACGTGCGCAGCAGCGCCAAGGACCATGGCCGGACGAACCGCATCGAAGGCCGGCTGGAGAGGGGACAGAAAGCGGTTGTTATAGAAGACCTTATCTCTACGGGTGACAGTTGCATCGAGGTGGTGAAGGCGCTCCGCGAAGCGGGAGCCGAAGTGCTGGGCATAGCGAGCATATTCACGTACGGCATGCAGACCGGTCTCGACCATCTGCGCGAAGCGGAGGTGCGTAACCACAGCCTCTCGAACTTCGATACCCTTTGTCGAGGTAGCTGCCGAGCAGGGATATATACGTCCGGAAGATATCGAACGCCTGATGGCCTTCCGTGCGAATCCGCGCGACGAGTCGTGGATTGGGACGATTCGGTAGTCTTTTCGGTGCGGCAGGGTGCCGCCGCAGGCCGCCGGCGCACAGGCGGAATGGAAAGAAGAACATCAGTTACCATAATTTATAAAACAGGTTTATTATGCATCACCTTATCGACATCACCGACCTGAGCATGCAGGAACTGCAGGAGATTATTGATCTCGCGCTCGACATCATCGCAGACCGTCCGGCTTACACTGAAAGATGCAAGAACAAGACGCTGGCCACTCTCTTCTACGAACCCAGTACGCGCACCCGCCTCAGCTTCGAGGCCGCGATGCTCGAACTCGGCGGTAATGTTCTCGGATTCTCGGATGCAAGCACTTCTTCGGTAACGAAAGGCGAGTCGCTTGCCGACACCATAATGACCATCAATAAGTTCGCCGACATCATCGCCATGCGTCACCCCAAAGACGGCGCTCCGCTCGTGGCGTCGCGCGTGACCGACATACCGATTATCAACGGCGGCGACGGTTCGCACTGCCATCCGACGCAGACGCTTGCCGACCTGCTCACCATCAAGCGCGAAATGCGCCGGCTGGACAACCTCGTCATCGGTATGTGCGGCGACCTGAAATTCGGCCGTACGGTACATTCGCTCACCAAGGCGATGATGCGTTACGATAACATCCGTTTCGTGATGATTTCGCCCGACGAGCTGAGGATGCCGGAGCACGTGCTCGAGGAGCTGCGCGAGGCGGGTATTCCCTACACCGAGGTGCGGGATATGGAGAGCGTGATGCCGGAGCTCGACATCCTCTACATGACGCGCGGGCAGCGGGAGCGTTTCGACGACCCGGCCGTGTACGAGGCGCTGAAGGATACCTATATCCTCGATGCGGAGAAGATGAAGCTCGCCAAGAAGAACATGGCCGTACTGCACCCGCTGCCCCGCGTGAACGAAATCGCCGTGGAGGTGGATAAGGACCCGCGTGCGGCTTATTTCCGTGAGGTAGAGAACGGTAAGTTCATGCGTATGGCCCTTATCTGCAAACTGTTCGAGTGGGAGAACAAACGCATGGAGAATCCGCAGCTGGTCGGCGTGGAGGAGAATCCCGCAGGTGTGAAGTGCCCCAATAAGCGTTGCATCTGCAACTCGGAGAACGTGCCCCAGCTCATGCGTCCCGTCGAGGGCGAAGAGGGTGCATACCGTTGCGCTTACTGCGAAACACTTGTCAGAAAGTAACCTTCCGGTTCTTTGCGATACGATTCGGCCGTCCGGGAAACGTGCGTTTCCCGGACGGCTTTCGTCTGCCGGTGGCCGTGCATTTTTTCCGTTGCCGTCCGATTTTTTATAATAATATTGACCGACGGGGAAGAAAACGATAATTTTGCGGCACGGAATCGTGTAAAAAGACGAAGCGTATGAAGAAGATGAAAAGCGTAATGCCGCTGTTTCTGCTGCCGTTGCTGCTGACCGCATGCGAGAAGATAGGCGAGCTGTTCGGCGGGGACGGGGAAGTACCGTGACGCCGCCGGAGATAAGGGTGGTGGCCGTGACCGATGTGATGGCCTATGTCGAGGTGGAATATTATGATGAAACGACAGAGGCCGAGGTCGGCATCTGCTGGGCGGAACACCCTGCGCCGGGAACCGAACAGACCATTGCCCTGTCCGGTCCGGGGATGGCGGTCGAAATTGACGGGCTTGCTCCCCAGACCGAATATTACGCACGCAGCTATGCGCGCGGGGAACGGGAAGACGACGTTCGGCGGCGAGGTGCAGTTTACGACCGACCGCGAGCGTCCGAAAATCAAGGTCATGGGTTGCAACGTGTTCGACCAGGCGGTGGAAGTGACATGTATGGCATGGGGCCCCGTATCGAATCGGTGGGCGTGTGTTGGAATACCGAGGGGCTCCGAGTACGGAGAACGGCGAATCGGAGGATTGCGTTTATGATGCCGAAAACGATGTTTATACGGTCACGCTGACCGGGCTCGAAGAGTCTACGCAGTATTACCTGAAAGGGTATGTCCGGACGGACGACGGCGCGACCTATCTGTCCGAAGAAGAGTTGGATTTCCGTACGGAGGGCGTTTACGTGCCCGACATGCAGATTATCATGCCCATCGGGAAAGAGGATACCTATGCGGATGTCATTTACGGAGTGTACGAGGAGCATATCGTTCGCCGTGGGCTGTGCTGGGCGACGGAGCCGGAGCCTACGGTGGATGACGCGATGACCGACGACGGTTCGGTCGAAGGGACCCTGGAAGTGCGGATTGAAGGGTTGCAGCCGGCCACCGACTACTACATTCGTCCTTACGTGGTGCTTCCGCACGCAGTGGACGGAGAGCGCCTCTATTATGGGGCGGAGGAGATGTTCACCACCTATGAGGCCGACGAGTTCTTCGAGGTGCCGGATGCGGTTTTCGCCGCGTATCTCGTCGCCAAATTCGATAAGAACGGCGACGGTAAGGTCTCCCGGCGCGAGGCGGTCGATGTCTCCTATATGGACGATTTGTCCGGCCGGAACATCACTTCGTTGAAGGGCATCGAAAATTTTCCGAATCTGGCTGTTATCCGCTGTCGGGACAACCAGATAACGGAGCTTGACATCAGCGGCAATCCGAAACTGTTCAATGTGGAGTGCAGCGGCAATAGACTGACCGCCCTCGTCTTGGGAGACGGGGAACTGGAGATGTTGGAGATGCTCGACTGTTCCGGCAATCTGCTGACCGACCTGGATGTCTCCGGCCTCCCAGCCTTGAGAGACCTCGACTGCGACGACAACATGCTGCGGAGCCTCGACCTCGGGGCGAACGGCCGGTTGGAGGAGCTGTCGTGTATGAGCAATCCCCTGACTGCGCTCGACCTCGGCGATAATCCGGAGCTGACGAAACTCTATTGTGCGAATTGCAAGCTGACCTCGCTCGACCTGTCGGCCAATCCGAAACTGACCGACCTGTACTGTAGCGACAACGGCCTGACCCTTCTCGAAATATCGAACTGTACCGCTCTGACCGACCTCTCCTGTCGTTTCAACAGCCTGGCGTCGCTCGATGTTTCCCGTGCGACGGAGCTGCGCGACCTCGACTGCGGGTACAACGAGATCATCGCCGCACTCGACCTGAGTCGGTGTAAAAACTCGAACGCGTGGATTGTGCCAAGAACCGTATTGCGGAGCTCGACCTTTCGGACAATCCTCTCCTGGTCTCCGTGCGCTGCGAACAGAACGCATTGACCTTGCTGGACGTTTCGGGCTGTACGGCACTCGAATCGCTGATGTGCTACGGCAATGAACTTGCAGAGCTCCGGACTGACGGCCTTGCCGTTCTCGACTTCCTGAACTGCAGCCAGAACCGCCTTCCGTCGCTCGACCTGAGCGATGCGGTGCGGCTTACGACGCTCGTCTGCAATACCAATGCGCTCGTCTCGCTGGACGTATCGCACAATACCTATCTCGAGTACCTCGACTGCGGGAAGAACAACATTACGACGCTCGACCTGCGGAACAACCCGGACCTGGATGCCTCCGGCCTTGTCTGCGATTCGTATGTGAACGTCATCTGGAAGTGACCGTCGCCGCCGGCAGCCCCGTGCGTCGGCGGCTAAGGAAAGCGGTGGTTGCGTTACGGCAGGGGAATTTTCCCCTGCCGTAACGCATGTATGGGGAAGGCGTGCCGCCTTCTGTCCGTACTGCACGGGGCCGTTCCGATGCCATGATGCCGATTCGGGCGGTGCGGCAACGGCTCCGGCGGTCCGCTGCGGGAGGTTACGACGCGAAAAAAGGGCGCGGCATTGTATTTTCCGTAAATATATATTATCTTTACGCCTTTAAAGAACGAATGGTTTGCCGCGGGGGCGGCCGCAAAGGTTCCGGTGATTTTATTTATGCCCGTAAAGACTCTTTTTGGTATTTGTACGACAAGGGTCGTGTTCTGTTTTTTCCGGCCGGAAAGTTCGGATGCGGGGCGGAGAGGGTGACGGAACCCTTTTGCGGAGAATGGCCGCAGACCCCGGGGTGGAATAAGCCGCTATGACATGGTCGTGTTGTAGCGGTTTGTCGTTAGAGGATTATTTTAGAATGAAAAAAATATGGTAAAGGTAGGAGTCATCATGGGGTCGGTGAGCGACTGGGAGGTGATGTCGGCGGCCGCCGAGACGCTCGAAACGTTCGGCGTGGCGTATGAAAAGCGGATTGTGTCGGCGCACCGCACGCCCGACCTGCTGGCCGAGTATGCCAAGACGGCCAAATCCCGCGGCATAGAGGTCATCATCGCCGGTGCCGGAGGCGCGGCGCACCTGCCCGGCATGGTCGCTTCGATGACGACGCTCCCGGTGGTGGGAGTGCCGGTGAAATCGAAGGCGCTGAACGGGCTCGATTCCCTGCTCTCCATTGTGCAGATGCCTGCCGGCGTGCCGGTGGCGACCGTTGCCATCAACGGCGCGAAGAACGCCGCCCTCGTGGCGGTGAGCATTCTTGCCCTGCACGACGAGGCGCTGGCGCTGGCGCTGGAGGATTTCCGCCGCCGTCAGACCGAAACGGTGCTGATGACGGAACTGCAGTAACTACGAACCGGTTTTGAAAAGGGTGAAGACCATAGGAATCATAGGCGGTGGACAGTTGGGGCTGATGATAGCCGAGCAGGCCGCCGTGCTCGGGGCACGGACGGTGTGTCTCGACCCTTCGGCGGATGCGCCGGCCTTTCGGGTGTGCGACGACCATATCGTGGCCGCTTTCGACGATGCCGCCGCGCTGGAGGAGCTGTGCCGCCGCAGCGATGCGGTGACCTACGAATTCGAGAACGTTCCGGGGGAGATACTCATTCCCCTGACCGAACGGTACAATATTCCCGCAGGGTTACCGGCCGCTGTTCGATTCGCAGGACCGGATAAGAGAGAAGACCAATGCCCGCGACAACGGCCTGCGCGTGCCCCGTTTCGCCGAGGTGCACGACCGCGAATCGCTGATGAAGGGGATTTTCGAGATAGGCTATCCGTGCGTCTTCAAAACGCGGACGCTGGGATATGACGGGCACGGACAGGCGGTGATACGTACTCCGGAGGATATCGCCCGGGCGGAACCCTATCTGGGGGTACCGGCCATTCTGGAGGAGTTCGTGCCGTTCGATTACGAGGCGAGCATCGTCATGGTGAACGATGGCGAGCGAATCGTGAGTTTCCCGATAGGACAGAACATCCACCGCGACGGCATCCTCGACCTGTGCATCGTGCCGGCCCCGCGCATGGACGATGCCGTGCGGGCCAGGCTCGTCGAACAGAGCGAGGCGTTCATGCGCCGGTGCGGTTATACGGGGATTCTGGCTATCGAGTATTTCGTGAAGGGCGGGGAGCTGTACTTCAACGAGATGGCTCCGCGGCCCCATAACAGCGGTCATTACACCATCGAGGGGTGCACGACCAACCAGTTCCGCGAGCTCTGCCGCTATCTGCTGGGCGAGCCTTTGCAGGAACCTCGCCTGGTGGCGCCGACGGTCATGAAAAAAATATCCTCGGCGAGGATTTGGCCGCAGCGGAGGCCGTGGCGGCCGAAACCGGAGCAGAGGGGGCGCAGTCGCCGGAGGAGGGCGTCCATGTCCACCTTTACGGCAAAACCGAAAGCCGGCCCAAGCGCAAGATGGGCCACATCACCTTCGTCGGTATGACCGCCGGGGAGTACGATGCCCGTTGGCGGGGGCGGTTCGTGGAGTAGCCGCCGGATTTTGAAAATGGAAACGGAGAAAAGCGCAAGATAATGGAGAGTTATCGTATTTACGTAGAGAAGAAACCGGAATTCAGGGTAGAGGCGCAGAGCCTTCGGGAAGAGCTGAACGGCAATCTTGGTCTGTCGCTCGGGGAGCTGCGTCTGCTGAACGTCTATGACCTGTTCGGCTTTACGCCGGAACTGCTTGAAAAGAGCCGTTACGGGGTGTTCGGCGAAGTGGTGACGGATGTCGTGACGGATACGTGCGACCTGACGGGGAAGAGATACCTGGCTGTGGAGTACCTGCCGGGGCAGTTCGACCAGCGGGCCTCTTCGGCCGAGGAGTGCGTCATGCTGCTGGAGCCCGAGGCCAAAGTGAAGATACGCAGTGCGAGGCTGCTGATATTTGACGACGGTGTGACGGATGCCGACCTGTCGCGTATCCGCAAATACTATATCAACGGCGTGGAGTCGCGCGAGAAGAACCTCGCTGTGCTCGGCCTGGCGGAGAACGCCGAAGTGAGGCCGGTACCCGTGCTGGAGGGCTTTACCCGGATGGGCGAGGCGGCACTCGCCCCTTACTGCAAGGCCAACGGTCTGGCAATGAATGCCGACGACCTGCGTGAGGTAGTGGCCTATTTCCGCCGCGAAGGACGAGACCCTTCCGAAACGGAGCTCCGGATATTGGATACCTATTGGAGCGACCATTGCCGCCATACCACCTTTACGACCGTGCTGGAGGAGATTACCGTGGACGAGTCGTTCATGAAGGGCGAGATGGAGGAGTCTCTGGCCCTCTACCGCCGCATGCGTGAAGAGCTGGGGCGTACCGGCAAGCCGGTCTGCCTGATGGCCATGGCGACCATCGGCGCCCGTTACCTGAAGAAGAAAGGACTGCTCGACGACCAGGAGGAGAGTGAGGAAAACAACGCCTGCAGCATTTTCATCAACGTCGATGTGGACGGAGAGCCGCAGAAGTGGCTGCTTCAGTTTAAGAACGAAACCCACAACCATCCCACCGAAATCGAACCCTTCGGCGGTGCAGCCCACCTGTTTGGGCGGCGCCATCCGCGACCCGCTTTCGGGCCGGGCGTATGTCTACCAGGCGATGCGTGTGACGGGTGCGGGCAACATATACCAACCTGTGGGGGAGACGCTCGAAGGCAAACTTCCGCAGCGTATCATCAGTACCAAGGCTGCGGCCGGCTATTCGAGCTACGGTAATCAGATAGGGTTGGCTACCACGCATGTACGGGAGATATACCATCCCGATTACGTGGCCAAGCGTCTGGAGGTGGGTGCGGTCGTGGGCGCGGTAAAGGCGGATAACGTCCGCCGGGAGAGTCCTGTGCCGGGCGACATCGTGCTGCTGTTGGGCGGGCGTACCGGCCGCGACGGCATAGGCGGGGCGACGGGTTCCTCGAAGGAGCACAATGCGCAGTCGCTCGAGGAGTGCGGCAGCGAGGTGCAGAAAGGCAATGCCCCGGAGGAGCGCAAGCTGCAGCGGCTGTTCCGCCGGCCGGAGGTGGCACGCCTCATCAAGAAGTCAAACGACTTCGGTGCGGGGGGCGTCAGCGTGGCCATCGGCGAGCTGACCGACGGACTGGACATCTATCTCGACCGTGTGCCGACCAAATACAGCGGCCTGAACGCCACGGAACTCGCCATCAGCGAGTCGCAGGAGCGTATGGCCGTCGTGATAGAGGAGGCGGCCCGGGAGGAGTTCGAGCGTTACTGTGCCGAGGAGAATGTAGAGGTGACGCATGTGGCGGATGTGACCGATACCCGCCGGATGAGAATGTATCATAAGGGAGAGCTCATCGTGGACCTCTCCCGCGAATTCATAGACAGTGCCGGAGCCGAGCACCGCGCGAAGGCAGCCGTGGCCGGTGTCGAACGTCGCAATCCGTTCCTGCGCGAAGTGGCGGGGACGGGCATCGCGGAGAAGATGCGGGCGCTTCTGTCGGACGACAATGTCGTGTCGCAGAAGGGCATGGTGGAGATGTTCGACTCCACGATAGGCGCTTCGACGGTACTGATGCCCTACGGCGGCCGGACGCAGCAGACCGAGACGCAGGTGTCGGTGCAGAAGATTCCCGTAGGGGAGGGGTACACCGATACGGCGAGCATCATGGCTTTCGGTTTCAATCCTTTCATCTCCAAATGGAGCCCCTATCACGGTGCGGCCTATGCGGTCGTGGAGGCGGTGTCGAAAGCGGTTGCGGCGGGCGCCCGTTTCGAGCGGATGCGTTTCTCGTATCAGGAGTATTTCGAACGCATGACCGACGACCCCCATACGTGGGGTAAGCCGCTGGCGGCTCTGCTCGGTGCGCTGAAGATGCAGGAGGCTCTCGGACTCCCTTCCATCGGCGGCAAGGATTCCATGAGCGGGACGTTCAAGGATATCGACGTACCGCCGACGCTCATTGCGTTCGGCATCACGACGGTCGATGCGGGGCGGGTGATAAGCCCGGAGTTCAAGGAAGCGGGCCATCGTATTTACCTTATGAAACACCTTCCGCTGCACAATTTCATGCCCGATACCGATGCCCTGAAGAAGAACTGGGAATATGTGCATCGGGAAATCGCGGCGGGCAACATCGTTTCCGGATGGGCCGTCGGTTTCGGAGGCGTGGCGGAAGCCGTTGCCAAGATGTCGTTCGGTAACCGGATAGGGGCCGAAATCAAAATAAACGAACAGGAGCTCTTCGGCTGCGGCTACGGTTCGATAGTGGTTGAGAGCCGCGGAGAGCTCGATTGGCCGGGAGCCGTCGAGCTAGGCCGGACCGTGGCGGCAGAGACGGTGACGGTCAATGGAGAGCGGATGCCTATCGACCGCCTGCTGGAGGCCAATACGGTGAAGTTCGTCACGGTCTATCCCGACCGGGGAACGACCGAACCGACCGTCATGCAGTGTATACCCCGTCCCGTTCGGTTCGAGTATCCGGGGCCCGCGAAGGAGCATCCGGTTGCTTATCTGCCCTCGTTTCCCGGGACGAACTGCGATTACGATACGGCCAAGGCGTTCCGCCGGGCGGGTGCGGAGGTCACGACGAGTGTATTCCGCAACCTCTCCGGTGCCGATGTGATGGAGTCCATCGACGAGATGTGCGGCCGGATAGCCGCCTGCGACATCTTCGTGCTGAGCGGCGGCTTCTCTTCGGGTGACGAACCCGACGGCAGCGGCAAGTTCATCGTGAGCGTGCTGAACAACGCCCGCGTTGCGGAAGAGATACACCGGCTGCTCGACCGCGGCGGCCTGATACTCGGCATCTGCAACGGCTTCCAGGCACTCGTCAAGTCGGGTCTGCTGCCCTACGGCCGGTTGGGCCGGCTGACGCCCGAGTCGCCGACGCTTTTCCGCAACGACGTGAACCGCCACATTTCGCAGACGGTATGCACGCGGGTAGCTTCGACGAACTCCCCGTGGCTGGCCGGGTTCGAGGTGGGCGACCTGCACACCATCGCCGTGAGCCACGGCGAAGGAAAGTTCGTGGTAAACGAGCGGCAGGCGCGGGAGCTTTTCGAGGCGGGACAGGTGGCTTTCCAGTATGCCGACGCCGAGGGAGTGCCCACGGGCAGGGCGCCGTTCAATCCCAACGGTTCCTATTATGCCATCGAGGGCATCGTGAGCCGCGACGGGCAGATACTTGGCAAGATGGGGCATACGGGCGTTACGAGCCCAACCTGTTCCGCAACATAGCGGGCAACAAAGTGCAGGATATCTTCGGCAATGCCGTGCGGTATTTCAGGAAAAGATGATTCAGGTAAGCGCCTGCCGACGGCAGGCGCGGCGAATGACAATACATAAAAAACGGATAAATAATTCCCAACAACTATGGAAAAGCGCGAAATGCTCTACGAGGGCAAGGCAAAACAGGTGTTCCTGACGGATGACCCCGACCTTATCGTTATCCATTACAAGGACGACGCCACGGCATACAACAACGTCAAGAAGGCGACGATAGAGGCGAAGGGGTTGCTTAACAACCAGATATCCACTATCATATTCAAATATCTGATTGAGAACGGTATACCGACCCATTTCATCGAACAGCTCAACGACCGCGACCAGCTCTGCCGCCGCGTCACGATATTCCCCCTGGAGGTTATCGTGCGCAACGTCATCGCGGGTTCGATGGCCAAGCGGCTCGACATCCCGGAGGGAACGAAGCCGTCGAACACCATCATCGACATCTGTTACAAGAAGGACGAGCTCGGCGACCCGCTCATCAACAACGACCATGCGGTAGCCCTCGGCATCGCCACCTACGAGGAGCTCGACGAGATGTTCGAACTGACGCGCCGCATCAACGTACTGCTGACCGACCTGTTCAAGAAGTTGGGCATCACGCTCGTGGACTTCAAAATCGAGTTCGGCAAGACGAGCGACGGCAAAAAAATCGTGCTGGCCGATGAAATCAGTCCGGATACCTGCCGTCTGTGGGATTCCCAGACGAACGAGAAACTCGATAAGGACAGGTTCCGCCGCGACCTGGGCAAGGTGCGCGAAGCATACGAGGAGATACTCCACAGGCTTACGAAATAAGCGGAAGCGGGGGAATACGATTCCGGTCCCGTAAGGACGTTTGTGATTATGGGGCCGGATGGCTTTTTCGGATAAGGGACCGAACGTGCGCATGTGCGGGGAGTTTTTTCCTTGCGTGTGTGCTTCCCTTTTTTATTTTTGACGAATATATGACGTACGGGCTTCCGCAGGGGGGGCCGGAACGGTATTTTTATTGGGAGGACAAGACAAATGGCTAATTATCAGGACAGGCAAATCCATGAGGAGTGTGGCGTGTTCGGCGTGTTCGGCGTGGAGAAGGCCGCGTCGCTCACCTATTACGGACTTCATTCGCTCCAGCACCGCGGCCAGGAAGGGTGCGGCATCGTGAGCGTGGACAACCGCACGTTCCACCGTGTCAAGGGCGAGGGACTCGTGACGGAGGTCTTCAACGAAGACAACCTCCGGACGCTGACGGGAAACATGGCGATAGGACACGTGCGCTACTCGACCACGGGAGGGGGCGGCATCGACAATGTCCAGCCCTTCATGTTCATGCACAGTACGGGCGACTTCGCGCTGGCTCATAACGGCAATCTCGTCAACTCCTTCCAACTGAAAACGTTCCTTGAGGAACGGGGCAGTCTGTTCCACTCCACTTCCGACAGCGAGATATTCGCCCACCTCATCAAGAAGGAGACCGACAGCCGTGACCGCATCTTCCCCATCCTCGAAGCGCTGAACATGGTCGAGGGGCCTTCGCGCTGCTCATCATGACGGCCAGTAAGATATACGCATGCCGCGACAAGCACGGCCTGCGGCCTCTCTCGATAGGAAAGCTCGGCGACGGCTACGTGGTCAGCAGCGAAACCTGCGCCTTCGAGGTGGTAGGAGCCGAGTTCATCCGCGACGTGGCTCCCGGCGAGGTGGTCATCATCGACGTGAACGGCCTGCAGAGCGTGGACTACTCCAAGGTCAAACACTACAACATGTGCGCGATGGAGTATGTCTATTTCGCCCGTCCCGACAGCGATATCGAGGGTACGAACGTCCATGCTTTCCGTAAGGAGACCGGGCGTATGCTCTACGAGGGAGGCCCCGGTGGATGCCGATATCGTGGTGGGCGTGCCCGATTCGAGTCTCAGTGCCGCCATCGGTTACAGCGAGGCGAGCGGCATTCCCTACGAGATGGGGCTTATCAAGAACAAATACGTGGGGCGTACCTTCATCCAACCCTCGCAGGAGCTGCGGGAGAAGGGGGTACGGATGAAACTCTCGCCGGTGCGCAGCATCGTCGAGGGCAAGAGGCTGGTCATCGTGGACGACTCCATCGTGCGCGGTACGACCTCGCGCCGTATTGTGAAGATGCTCCGCCAGTCGGGCGCCAAGGAGATACACATGCGTATTGCCAGTCCGGCCATCACCCATCCCTGTTTCTACGGGGTAGACATGTCTACCTATGACGAATTGATATGCGCCCGGGAGAAGGACCTCGAAGCGGTACGCCGGCTCATCGGGGCCGATTCGCTGGTATGGCTCTCGCCCGAGGCGCTCTACAAGGCGGCCGGCGGCCGGAAAGAGTTGTGCATCGCCTGTTTTAATGGCCGTTATCCCACGGCGCTCTACCAGTCGATACACGATGTGAACAAGGATAAAAAATGCTGATAACATACGAAAAACAAGATATTTATGGCAAAGAGTTATGAAGAAGCGGGTGTGAACCTCGAAGCGGGCTACGAAGGGGTGAGGCGTATCAAGAAACACGTCGCATCCACGGCACGTACCGGCGTGATGGGCAACATAGGTGCCTTCGGCGGCATGTTCGACCTGTCCAGGCTCGGAGTGGCCGAACCGGTGCTCGTGAGCGGGACGGACGGCGTGGGTACCAAGCTGAAAATAGCCATTCAGATGGACCGGCACGATACTATCGGTATCGATGCCGTGGCCATGTGCGTGAACGACGTTCTCGCGCAGGGGGCCGAACCCATCTTCTTCCTCGACTATATCGCGCTCGGCATCAATGACCCGGTGAAGGTAGAGGCCATCGTTTCGGGCGTTGCCGACGGCTGCCGCCAGGCAGGGTGCGCCCTCGTGGGCGGCGAGACGGCCGAGATGCCGGGGATGTATGCCGGTGACGATTACGATATTGCCGGGTTTACGTGCGGCGTGGTGGAGAAGGCGCGTCTTATCGACTGTTCCAAGGTGGCGGCGGGCGATGTGCTGGTGGGGATTGCGTCGAGCGGCGTACACTCCAACGGTTTCAGCCTTGTGCGCAAGATTGTGTCGGACAATGGTTTCGAGTTGGATAAGGTCTATCCCGAACTTGGGGAGCGCACGCTCGGCGAAGTGCTGCTGACGCCGACGAAAATCTATGTGAAGCAGGTGCTCGATGTGATTGCACAGTGCGATGTGCACGGCATCAGTCACATTACGGGCGGCGGTTTCGACGAGAATATTCCCCGCATCCTGAAGGAGGGGCAGGGGAATCGAGGTGACGGAAGGTTCGTGGGGAGATACTCCCCTGTGTTCCGTTTTCTGGAGAAGTACGGCCGGATAGCGCACCGCGAGATGTTCAATATCTTCAATATGGGCATCGGCATGGTCATCGCCTTGCCCGAGGAGGATGCGGCGAAGGCCGTGGCGATACTCGAGGGATACGGCGAACGGGCGTCGGTCATCGGCCGTGTCACCGACCGGGAGGGCGTCGTGATAAAATAACATGCTGCCGATGGAGAGAAATGTGGGTAAAGAACACAGGCTCGCCGTATTCGCCAGCGGTAACGGCAGCAATTTCGAGGCGATAGCCGCGGCGTGCGCCGACGGCCGTCTCGATGCGCGGGTGGTACTGCTCGTATGCGACAGGCCGGGCGCTTACGTCTGCGAACGGGCCGCACGGCTGGGTGTAGAGACGTTCGCCTTTCGTCCGAAGGATTATGTCTCGAAGGAGGCTTATGAACAGGACATCGTGCGCATGCTCGACGAGCGCGGTGTGGAACTGGTCTGCCTGGCCGGATACATGCGGATACTCTCCTGTGTGATGCTCGATGCCTATGGCGGGCGCATCGTCAACATACATCCCTCGCTGCTGCCCGCTTTCAAGGGCGCCCATGCCATTCGGGACGCTTTCGAATACGGCGTGAAGGTGTACGGCGTGACGGTGCATTATGTGAATGACGAGTTGGACGGCGGGAAGATTATTGCCCAGCGGGCTTTCGACTATACCGGTGCCGATGTGCAGGAGCTGGAGGCGATGGTACATGCGGTGGAACATCCGCTCTATGTGGAGGCGATAGCCGGCCTGCTCGCCGGACGGAACAGGTAACGTCCGTTCGATTGGCCGCCGGTATGGCGGTCGGTCGTCTGGGCGGGTAGGTGGAAACAGAGATTTGGAAATATAAAACGATAGAAAATGAGAGCACTTATCAGCGTTAGCGACAAAACGGGCGTCGTGGAGTTTGCGGACGGTTTGAAGAGACTGGGTTGGGACATCATCGCCACGGGCGGTACCATGAAGCTGCTGCGCGATGCGGGGCTGGAAGTAATCAATATCAGCGACGTGACGGGATTCCCGGAGATATGCGACGGGCGCGTGAAGACGCTCCATCCCAAGGTACACGGGGGGCTGCTCGCCCGCCGCGACCTGCCCTCGCATCTGGAGGCGCTGCGCGAGAACGGCATCGAGTTCATCGACATGGTCTGCGTGAACCTTTATCCCTTCCGCCAGACGATAGCCAAAGAGGGCGTTTCGATGGAGGATGCGATAGAGAATATCGACATAGGCGGTCCTTCCATGCTCCGCAGCGCCGCCAAGAACTACCGCGACGTGACGGTGGTATGCGACCCGCAGGATTACGGACGGGTGCTCGACGAGATACGCGCGGGCGGCAATACCCGCTCCGAAACGCGGCTCATGCTTTCGGCCAAGGCATTTACCCATACGGCGCAGTACGATGCCTGCATTGCGACCTACCTGCGGGAAAAAAGCCGGTCTGCCGGAGAAGCTCTTCCTGGGTTTCGACGTCGTGCAGCCGCTGCGTTACGGCGAGAATCCCCACCAGCAGGCCAGGTTCTACCGCGGGGCCGAACCCGTGCCCTTCTCCCTGGCGTTCGCCCGCCAGCTCAACGGCAAGGAGCTCTCCTATAATAATATACAGGATGCCAATGCGGCGCTCAATATCGTTCGGGAGTTCGATGCGCCGTTTTGCGTGGGGCTCAAGCACATGAATCCGTGCGGAGCTGCTGTGGGCCGGGACATTGCCCAGGCATGGAGCAAGGCTTACGAGGCAGACAAGGTGAGCATCTACGGCGGTATCGTAGCGGTGAACCGCGAAGTGGATGCCGCGACGGCGTTGGCGATGAAGCCCGTCTTTCTGGAAATCATCATCGCACCCTCGTTTTCGAAGGAGGCGCTCGAAATATTGACCAAAAAAGAAGAACTTGCGTCTGCTCGAAGTGGACATGCGGCGCACGGGCGTCCGCGAACGCCAGCTCGTGAGCGTGAACGGCGGTCTGCTCGTACAGGACCTCGATACGGAGACCTGTACCGTCACGGCGGAGATGGCCGTAACGAAGCGGCGGCCCGAAGCGGCTCTGCTTGCGGATATGGATTTCGCTTGGCGTATCGTGAAGCATGTGAAGTCCAACGCCATCGTGGTGGTGAAGGACGGGTGTACGGCAGGCATCGGCGCGGGACAGATGAACCGCGTGGGGTCGGCTGAAATCGCCCTGCGGGAGGCCCGGGAGAAGGGGGTTGACCGAAGGGCTCGTGCTCGCGTCGGACGGTTTCCTGCCCTTCGACGATACGGTGACGCTGGCGGCCGGTTATGGTGTGTCGGCCATCGTGCAGCCCGGCGGCAGCATTCATGACGAGGATTCCGTCGTGAAGGCCGATGAACTCGGTATCGCCATGGTATTCACCGGCGAACGCCATTTCAAACACTGACGCCGGTCCGAAGGAGGCGGTGCGGCAGACGGTTCGTTCCGCGGAATCCGGAGACCTGCTTTTGGAAACGAAAAGAGAGAGAAAAAAGATGAAAGTGCTTGTAGTAGGGGGCGGCGGACGCTGCCATGCGATAGCGGATGCGCTTCGCCGTTCGCCTAAAGTGGAAAAGATATATGTCGCACCGGGCAATGCCGGTACGGCGGAAGTGGCGGAGAATGTGCCGCTGAAGGATACCGACGTGCAGGGACTGCTGGCTTTCGCGCAGAAGAAGGACATCGACTTGACGGTGGTCGGACCGGAAGCCGCCCTTCAGGCCGGAATCGTGGACGAATTCCGTAGTCATGGCCTTCGCATCTTCGGGCCGACCGCTGCCGCTGCCCGTATCGAGACGAGCAAGGAGTTCGCTAAGGAGCTGATGATGCGGTACGATATTCCGACGGCCGCTTACCGTCCGTTCGACGACTACCGGGAGGCGTTGGACTACGTGGCATCGCGGCCGTTGCCTGCGGTGCTCAAGTACGACGGCCTGGCGGCCGGGAAAGGGGTGGTCATCGCCCGGAGTATGGAGGAGGCGGAGGCTGCTCTGCGGGACATGCTTCTCGACGACAAGTTCGGCCACGGGCGCGTCATCGTAGAGCATTATCTCGAAGGGCCGGAGTTCTCGTTTATGTGTTTCGTGTCGGGTTCCGATGTCTGGCCGATGCCGTTGGCCCAGGACCATAAGCGGGCCTACGACGGCGACCGGGGGCCCAATACGGGCGGTATGGGCGCCTATTCGCCCGTTCCGTTCATCAGCGAGGATGAACGCCGGTTTGCACTGGACAATATCATGAAGAAGACGGCGGCGGCCATGGTGCTCGAGGGGCTCCCCTTTACGGGTGTCCTCTACGGCGGCCTGATGAAGACGCGGGACGGCATCAAGGTAATCGAATTCAATGCCCGTTTCGGCGACCCCGAGACGGAGGTGGTATTGCCGCGCCTGAAGAGCGACATATACGATATTTTTGCCGGGGTGGCCGACGGGAGTTCGGTGGAAGAGCCCGTATGGGATGACCGTGCCGCACTCGGTATCGTGCTGGCTCCCAAAGGTTATCCGGGCTCGTGCGAAAAAGGCTTCCCCATCGGGGGGGCTCGATGCGTTGAATGACCCCGATATCCGGGTCTACCATATGGGGACGGCGTGGTCCGGAGACGGATTGGTGACGGCGGGCGGCCGGGTGCTGATAGTGGTAGGGCGCGGGGATACGCTCGCCGAGGCGCGGCTGAAAGCCATACAGGGTGTGGGCAGGGTAGCGTGCGACAACCTGTTTTACCGCACCGATATCGGCGCTGCGGCACTGGAACATTGAGGGGGCGGAGGTGCCTCCCTACGCCGGCTCTCTTTCTGGAAAGGCGGCGAGGGGAATCGATTCGAATTGAACGTCATTGCGGTGGCGGAAAGAATAAATTGACAAGCGATTATGGTAATAAGCGGGAAAAAGAACTTGCGATGGAGATGAAGCGGCAGATGGCCGTCAGAGTGAAGGAACTTGAACAGAAATACGGCAGGGTACCGCATCTGGTGGTGGTGCTTGTCGGCGAGGACCCGGGCAGTGTGTCGTATGTGGCGGGCAAGGCCAAGGCGGCAGACGAGATAGGGATACGGAATACCACCATCCGCCGTCCGGAGACGATTACCGAAGCGGAGATGCTGGCGTTGATAGAGGAGCTGAATGCCGATAAGGAGGTGGACGGTATCCTCGTGCAGTTGCCTCTTCCGAAACACATCGACTCCGACAAGGTCATCGCAGCCATCGACCGCGGGAAGGATGTGGACGGTTTCCATCCGCTCAATGTGGCCTCCCTCTGGCTCAGGCAGGAGTGCCTGCTGCCATGTACTCCGAAAGGCATCATCCGGCTGCTGAAGAGTACGGGCACGGAAATAGCGGGAAAGCGTGCGGTCGTCATAGGAAGAAGCAATATCGTCGGCCTGCCGGTCGCCAAACTGCTGCTCGACGAGAATGCGACCGTGACGATAGCCCACAGCCGGACGAAGAACCTGCCGGAAGTGACGCGCGAGGCCGACATCCTGGTGGTGGCCATAGGCCGTCCGAAGTTCGTCACGGCCGATATGGTGAAACCGGGCGCCGTGGTGATAGACGTCGGCGTGAACCGCGACCCGGAAACCGGCAAACTGTGCGGTGATGTCGATTTCGCCGCCTGCGAACCGGTTGCCGGCATGATAACGAAAGTGCCGGGAGGGGTGGGCCCCATGACTATCACGATATTGTTGGAAAATACGATAGAGGCTTTTGAACGGCGTATGAGAGGCTGATTGGCGGCAGGGCCTTGTCTGCGGCTAAGGCGTGAAGCGGCGCCGTGCAGAAGATGCACGGCGCCGCTCCGCTTCTGCATAGCAGGTGCATGGATGAAATTGGTTTCCGCTGAGGCCGCATGTTACAATCAGGGGAGGCTTTTCGGCATATTTTTCTTTCTTTCAAATACAGGCGGTATCTTTGCGCCGTTTTAAGCAATTAAAAACCGTTTAATCGACTAACCGAGCGACCGCGCAAACTTAAACTTAATTTATGGAGTGGTTCAGGGGCTCGTCTTCGGAACGGGGATAGCTCATTCTATTCTGTTGCTGGCCCTTGTGATAGCCGTGGGAGCGGCATTGGCTAAAATCAAGGTGGCCGGCGTTTCTTTTGGGCATGACGTGGATACTCTTCGTAGGTATCGTTGCCAGCCATTTCGGCCTGGTGCTCGACCCGGTGGTGCTGGGCTTCATCAGGGATTTCGGCCTCATCGTCTTCATCTTCGCCGTGGGTATGCAGGTAGGGCCGAGCTTCTTCTCTTCGTTCAGAAAAGGCGGCCTCAAGCTCAACGGCTTCGCCGTGCTGAGTATCGCTTTGAGCGTGGGTATCGCCTTAATCCTCTGCAAGGTGGCGGATGTGAAGCTGACTACGATGACCGGTATTCTCTGCGGTGCCGTGACCAATACCCCCGGTCTCGGTGCAGCGCAGGAGGCGTATCATGATGCGACCGGTGTCAGCGACCCCTCCATTGCCATGGGGTATGCGGTGGCCTATCCGTTGGGCGTTATCGGCATCATCCTTTCGATGATACTGCTCCGCGTGATTTTCCGCGTCAATATAGAGGCTGAGAACAAACGGCTCGAAGAGGCCCGCCGCGACGACCCTTCCGCTACGAACACCGTTTCCGTGAAGGTGACGAATCCCGTCTTCTCGGGCAAGAAAATCGCCGATATGAAGAAACTCTGTACGAACAGGTTCGTCATTTCGCGTATCATGCATCCGGACGGGACGGTGGACATTGCGGCCGGCCATTCGGTCATCAATCTGGATGACGTCCTTTACATGGTCGTTTCCGCCAAGGATTCCGCCCGTGTGGCATCGTTTATCGGCGAAGAGGTGACCGTGGATGATGACAAATGGCGCGAGGAGAACCAGAAGTACGTTTCGCGCCGTATCGTGATTACCAAACCGCAGATTAACGGCCGCTATCTCGGCGACCTCAAGTTGAGAAACAATTTCGGCGTGAACGTTGTCCGGGTGAACCGTGCGGGTATCGACCTTGCGGCAACAGCCAACCTTCAGCTCCAGATGGGCGACCGGCTCACGGTGGTGGGTGAGGAGGCGGCCCTCCAGGATGTGGCCAACATGCTCGGCAACCAGCTCAAGCGGCTCCGCCATCCCAATATCATTCCGATATTCGTCTGCCTGCTGCTCGGTGCACTGCTCGGCAGCATTCCTTTCTACTTCGGCAATATTCCCCAGCCGGTGAAGCTCGGCCTCGCCGGCGGTACACTCGTGGTAGCCATACTCGTGGGCCGTTTCGGGCCGAAAATCCGGATGATAACCTATACCACTGTCAGTGCGAACCTCATGCTGAGGGAGATAGGTATTTCGATGTTCCTGGCGGCCGTAGGGCTCGGCGCCGGCAGCGGATTCGTGGAGACGATTGTCGGCGGCGGCTGGAAGTGGATTGGGTACGGTTTCATCATCACCGTCCTGCCCCTGCTCATCACCGGGTTCATCGCACACAAATGGGGAAAGGTGGATTTCTTTACGCTGATGGGGATGATGGCCGGCGGAACGACCGACCCGCCCGCACTCTCCTTCGCCTCCAGCATATCGCCCAACGACCTTCCGGCAGTGGGATATACGACGGTCTATCCGCTTACCATGTTTCTGCGAATTATCACGGCCCAGATGCTTATTCTGCTTGCGGTATAGCGGCTGAATCCGGGAACAAGATTGCGGGGATGCACGGAAAAGTGCATCCCCGTCTTGTTTGTGCGGTGCCGCTGTCCCGTATCTGCGGAGTGTATTTGCGGGCGGAGAGGGCCGGATGGTAAAGGGGCGTTGCCTGCGTTCTCTCCGTAAAACACGGGAGGAGGCTCCCGGAGCGGGTTTATTTCAGGTATTCCGTGAAGAAACTTTCGAGTTTGTCGAAAGGAATCATCTCCGTGCGGTCGTATAGGTCGATATGGCGGGCTCCCGGAACGACGTAAAGCTCTTTCGGCTCCGCAGCCCTCTCGTAGGCGTCCTCGCTGAAGTAACGGGAGTGTGCCTCTTCGCCGATGATGAACAACAGAGGTCGGGGCGCGATGGTCTCGATATACTCCATCAGCGGAAAGTTGATGAATGAAAGGTGGCTGGTGGTGGTGAATCCGCCCCGGGCACGGGGATGGTGGCCGCGTTCCATGGCATAGTATTCCCAGAATTCCGCGCTGATGGCGTCGAGTTCTTCCGGTACCGCGGTGGTCGCATCGGGCGGAAATGAGGGGAGGTATTCCGGTTCCCCCTTCTCGAAATCTTTCCAGCGCTGTTCGCCGAGCCGTTCGAGCATGGCATCGTACTCATCCTTGGTCATGGAATCCTTCCAACCGTAATGGTCGGCCCGGCTGATGTCGTACATGCTTGCCGTCGCAACGGCCTTGATGCGTTTGTATACCTGTGCGGCGGTGACTGCGAAACCGCCCGCTCCGCAGAGTCCTATCGCTCCGATACGCTCCCTGTCCACGAAGGGCCGCGTACCGATGAAATCGACGCTGGCGCTGAAATCCTCGACGAAGATGTCCGGCGAGGAGACATGGCGGGGTTCTCCGCCGCTCTCCCCGTTGTATGATTCGTCGAATGCAAGTGTTACGAATCCGCGTTCGGCAAGTACCATCGCATAGATGCCGGCACCTTGTTCCTTTACGCCTCCGTAGGGGGTGCCGATAACGATGGCCGGATATTTTTTCGTCGTATCCAGCCCTTTGGGCAGGTACATGTCTGCTGCGACCGTTATACCGAAACGGTTGTCGTACCGTACATTTTCAACCGTTACCTTGTCGCTGACCTTGAAGGTCTTTCCGTTTTCCTGAGCATGAATCCCATTCATAATCGTCGTTGTTAGAATTGTGATAAGAATAATGCGTTTTTTCATGTTGCCGATATATTGGGTGTGTTGGAATGTGTTGCCGGATTCGGGAAATTTCTTCCCGGAACCGGTATGGCAAAGGTAGGGAGGCATGTGGTGCCGTACGATAGATGGATTACGGATTGTATTACCTTAATTACCGGTAGTGGCTCGGAGATGGCGTGCATGGAGAGCCGGGATGTCCCGGGTGCCGGCTGCAGCAGCGAGGGGAAGGGAGAGGGAGAGAAGACGTAACGGGTAAAACGGAAGAGGCAACATAAAGGGCCGTCCTTGCAAAGGACGGCCCTTTATGTTGTTCGAATGCTCTTATTTGGAAGCTTCTACCGATTCTTTCCGGAATTCTTTCATGAGTTTGGAAATCTCCAAAGCCGCTTTGCGTGCACGCGTACCGGCAGCCTTGTTGTTCTTGGTCAGTTGAAGGTTCGCGTTCGTCTGGAAGATTTCGATTTGTTCGTTGATTTTGTCTACTAATGTCTGCATAGTTCTATAGTTTTTAAGATTTAGGTTACTTCTCTCCTACAAAATTATATAAAAAAACGGTTTTCCCAAGAGTTACAGCCTGATTTACGGTACTGAACGAAGTTAACCTTCAGTTGAACCTTATTCTTTCCTCTTTTTCAGATTTTTCCAGAACAGCCGGAACCGGGTCTTGAGGGTCATTTTCTTTTTCGTTGCCGTATCCGTAACCGTATCCGTACCCATAGCCGTAACCATAGGTGGAGGTTTCGCGGGTGTATCGTCTGGCTGCACCGATATCGGTGATGATGACATTCATGTTACGCAGCGTCTTGCGGTCGTTGAGTATGTTGATACCCACCAGGTTGCGTTTGAACGATTTGCCTACGCGTACCGAGAATACGGTCAGGTCGGCTATCCGGTTGATGAGCATGGTGTCGGTTACCAGTCCGATAGGCGGAGTATCGACGACGACGTAGTCGTACATCTGTTTCAGCTCCTCGAAAGTCTGTGTTATCCGGTCGCCCATGAGCAGTTCGGCTGGGTTCGGGGAATGACGCCGACATAGAGCACATCGACGTTATGCATGGCGTTGTGGCTGATGAGGTTGTCGAGATTCTCCTCCTTTTTCACCAGATAATTGACCAATCCCTTGGTCTGCCTGCGTCCGCTGATTTTCTCCGAAAGGGAGGCTTTGCGTAGGTCGAGGTCTACCAGCAGTACCCGTTTTCCGGCGATGCCCAGCGTCAGGGAGAGGTTGATGGATACGAAACTCTTCCCCTCGCCCGGCATGGACGAAGTGACCATGATGACCTTACCGCCCTGCGGCATGGTGAAGTCCAAGTTGGTACGTACCATTCGGAAGGCCTCCGTGACGACATCCCGGCTGTTCGGGGAGACTATCTTGTCGTTGTGCATGCCGGCGGTTTTGGAGGAATGGCACCTATTATCGGGACATGGATGTTGTCTTCCACTTCGCTGACGCTTCCGACCTTCACCCGCAGTTGCTCTATCAGGTAGATGACGATGGCCGGAAGGATGAGTCCGATGGCGAAAAACAGCAGGACAATCATGGACCTGTGCGGTGCGACGTGGATGGGGTTTACCAGCGCCTTGTCGATGACTTGGGCGACCGGGGTGGTGGCCACCATGGAGAGGGCCGTCTCCTCACGTTTGTTGAGGAGGTAGGTGTAGAGGGCTGCCTTGATTTCCTGGTTCCGTTCTATCGAAACGGTTTCGCGTTCCAGATAGGGGATGTTGCTGACCTTGTCGGATACCTGGGCGAGCTGTTGCCGGAGCGACTCGTTCTGTATCTGGAGGGAGTTGGCGACATTCTCTATGGATTTTTTCAGCGAATGCTGCATGGAGATTATCTGTGCGTTCATCTCCCGGATGACGGGGTTGTCGTCCGAAGTCTCCGTTCCCAGCCGCATCCTTTCGAGTACCAGTTCGTTGTATTTGTTGATGGCGTTCGACAGGGCCTGGTTCTCTATTCCGATATTGACCGGCAGGATGCCGATTTCCTCCTTTCCGTTGAGGATGTCGCCTATGGCGGAGAGCATCTCCAACTGTATTTCCGTCTTGAGCAGGTCGTCTTCGTATTGACGGGAGGTTTCGAGCGAGAGTTTCGTCTCCGAAATGATGTCTACCGCGGAGTTGTCGCTTTTGAACTTTTCGATGGCCGTATCGACGTCGGAGAGTTCACCTTCCACTGCCTGCAGGCGTTCGTCGATGAACCGCATGGTCGCTTCGGCCGTCCGGCGCTTGCTGTTGATGGCGTCTTCGTTATAGACCTCGATGAGCTTGTTCGTCAGCGCCGCCGCCTTCTGCGGGTTATGGTCGGAGATGGAGACATTGACGATATTGGAAAATTTCTGGGCCTGCGCTACGTGCAGCGCTTTGGCGTATGCTTCGGCGGCGTTCCGTACGGGACGGACATAAATTCTCAGGGAGTTTGCAGCTTTCGGGTTGTATCCGGCCGTCGCCACGGCCCGTTCGAGCCGGAAGACCCCGACCGTGTCGCGGATTGTCTCTCCGAAGGCTCCGGTAATGGTCTTTTCCGTAGTCTTCTGCCCCGGCAGCCGGTATTCGAGTAGTGCCTTGAAGCTTCCGTCCGCATCTTCTATCGATTTGATATGAATGTTGAAGGTATAGCGGATGGTATCCGCCGTCAGTTTCAGAGGAGAACTTTCGGCAGTCAGGTAGCTGTACCGGAGTTTCGATTTGGTGGCGTAGACGATGTTGGCGTCCAGTTCGGCTACCACGCGTTCCATGATGGAGCGCGAGCCCATGATGAGCAGTTCGTCCTCGACGCCGCTGTTGGTACGGTACATCATGCGGCCGGGCATGAATCCTGTCAGGTCGCTGTTCGACTAACGGTTGTACTGTTCGTCGATGAGCACCATGGCGGAGGAGCGGTATACGTCGGGCCGCGAGGGGCATATACGATACCGATGCCCGCGAATGCGATTGCCGAGAGGGCGAACCAATACCAATTGAATACGATGAAATCGAAAATATCCCGCAGGGTGATGGATTTGTTTTCCTCCTCTTTCCTGCCGTCGATGATGTCTTTGTTATTCTCGGTCATTGCAAAGCCTTGGTTTAGGATTGGGGGTCTGTTATCTGCCGCTTACGCTGGTTATGTAGAAGATGAGCATCGCGATGGAGCTTGCGAGGGAACCGAGCGATACGATGGTCGGGAAGTTCATCTGGAAAGCCGATGTTTCGCGGGCCCTGGCGTTGATGGGGTCCACGTAGACCACATCGTTTTGCTGCAGATAGTAATAGGGCGATTCGAATATCTTTTTCGATTTGATGTTGAGACGGCCTATTTCGCGTACGCCGTCCGTTTCCCTTATCACCACGACGTTTTCCCGGTCGCCGAATTCGGTCATGTCGCCGGCCATGCCCAGTGCTTCGAGGATGGAGACCCTGTCGCCCGTAATCCGGAAGTTGCCGGGTTTTTCCACTTCGCCTATCACGGTGATGTTGAAGTTGAGGAAGTTGATGGTCACGATGGGGTCGGGCATATACTGTGTGAGCATTCCCTTTATCATGTCGGCCACCTCGTTGCGCGTCATGCCGGCTATGTGGAGGGTACCGAGCGTCGGGAAGTCGATGTTGCCTTCCGGGTTCACCGTGTAGCCTTCGAGCTCCTGCCGCGACTGTGCCTGCGGCGTTACCGCCGACATCTGCGCTTTGACGCTGTAAAGGTTGAAGGGAACGGCCAGTTCCGGTTTCGATGACGACACGATGATGGAGAGCAGGTCGCCGGGCTTGATGATATTGGTGTAGGGGTTGAGCTCTTCCATTTCGCCTGCTGCGGCATCCTGGAGATAGGCTATGTTTTTCGCCGAGCCGCAGGACAGCATGACGGCGGCTACCGCGCAGAGGCCCAAGAGTCGTTTAAGCATGTCGTTTCCGTATTCAGGGTGGTTAATTATCATTCAACAGGACACAAATATACGTTATTTTCCCCGACCGGCAAACCCCGGCGGGTTTTTATCGGGTTACAGGCGTGATTTTTGGGGTCCGGTTCTGCTTTCCCTCGGGGCCGTCGGCATCAGAGTTGCAAGTGCCATATTCCGGTGCCCGTCTCGTATTCGGGCCGGGTGTCGAACAGACCGAATATCGCGGAACCCGACCCCGACATGGAGGCGTAGAGGGCTCCTGCATCGTAGAGCGACCGTTTGATTGCGGACAGTTCGGGGTGTTTGCGGAAGAGGGATGTTTCAAAAAGCGTTCGGAAGATTGTCCCGCCATGTCGCTATCGGACGGGAGAGGCGTTTCGCCAGCGGTTCTTCCGGAATCCGGGGAGTGATTCCCGCATAGGCTTCCGCAGTCGGGATGCAGATGGCGGGCTTGACGAGCACCATCCAATACCCTTTCAGGTCTATTTCCGCAGGACGCATGACCTCGCCGCGTCCGCTGCACAACTGCGGGGCATCGTGGAGGAAAAATGGGACGTCGCTGCCGAGTTTCAGGGCCAGCGCCTCGAGGCGCCGGATACCGGCTCCGACGGAAAAGAGGGTGTCTAGCATGCGCAGCGCCGCCGCTCCGTCCGCCGACCCTCCTCCGAGGCCGGCCCCGGAGGGGACGGCTTTGTGCAGGTGCATCCTGACGTTGCCTATGCCGTAGGTTTCGTGCATGAGCCGCCATGCTTTCATGACGATATTCTCCTGCGGCGGACACCCGGTCCGGAGACCGGATTCGGTCAGTTCCGTCGCTTCCTTCTCCTCCTCCGGAACGATGATTTCCAGGCTGTCGCATAAGTCCCGTACGGGGAACATGACCGTCTCTATGTCGTGGTAGCCGTCCGGACGTTTGCGCAGGACGTCCAGCCCGAGATTTATCTTGCAGTGGGGAAAACTTATCATTTGTGCCGTTCAGATGGTTATGATTGGGCAAAGGTATGTATGAATGGGGTAAATTTCCTAATTTTGCGGACCGTTGGTACCTTTTTAATTCGATATGAAGTTCAGGACAGAGATAGCGTTGTGCCGTTCGGGGTTTACGGTGGACCATGGGCGCCGCGGCTTCCCTTTGCGGGGTCGTGCTTTTCGGAACATATCTTCGGGCGGCTGGCGGCGGCGAAGTTTTCCGTCGCGGCCAATCCGACCGGCATCCTCTTCAATCCGGCTTCCATCGCCGGCATGATTCGCCGTCTGGCCGAAGGCAGGCCCTACGAGGTCGGGGGAGCTCTCCTGTGGAGGCGGATTGTGGTTCAGCTACGACCATCACGGTTCCTTTGCGCGTGCGTCGGCCAAGGAGGCGTTGGAGGCGATGAATGCGTCGCTGACGGCCGGGGCCGGAGCATTGGCCGCTGCCGATTATGTCGTCCTGACTTTCGGTACCGCGTGGGTCTACCGTCTGGCCGATAGCGGCCGGATAGCGGCCAACTGCCACAAACAGCCTTCGGGCTGTTTCCGCCGCGAACGGCTCTCTGCTGCGGAGATTGTGCGGGAGTACGGCGAGCTGCTGTCCGGGCCCCTGGCCGGAAAGCAGGTGCTGCTGACCGTAAGTCCCGTGCGGCATGTGAAGGATGGCCTCGAAGGCAATTCGCTCAGCAAAGCGATACTCCGCACGGCGGCCGCTTCGCTGGCCGAAGGATTTCGCGACGTCTATTATTTCCCCTCCTTCGAGATAATGAATGATGACCTGCGGGATTACCGCTTTTATGAGGAGGTTATGGTTCATCCCTGCTCGCAGGCGGTGGACGATATCTGGGGCAAGTTCACCGAGTTCGCCATGGACCCCGATACGCGTGCCCTGCTGCCGCGGCTGGGGAAGCTCGATGCCGCGCTGCACCAGCGGGTGCTGCATGCGGGCAGTGCTGCGGTGGAGGTCTTCAGGGAGTGTTCCCTGAAACTGGTGGATGAGCTTCAGGAGGCGCTTCCGGGGGTGGATTTCAGTGCGGAGCGCGCCTATTTTACCGCAGGGCTCTGAGGCGGGCGTGCTGTGGGCTGCCGGGGCGCCGCAGCAAGGACGGACCTGTGGTGACAGGGAGCCCGCTTCCGGAAGGACGTCATGGAGGGACGGTAAAAATATGCCGATTTGTATTATCTTTGTCCGTCCTAAATTTATCCGTTGAGAGATGATGGTATGCAGACTGGTCCCTTTGCTGGTAGGGGGAGTATTCGCTTTTCAGACCGCCGCCGCACAGCAGGCTCCGCGGCCGGAGCGGCCGGCACTGGTGGTCAATATGGTAGTCGGGGGGCTGCCCTATGATTTCGTCACCCGTTACGGCCATAACCTTTCCGAGGGCGGGTTCCGCCGTCTGGCCGAAAGCAGGGGTCTCCTTTACCTCGGCCCGTTACGATTATATGCCCACCGACCGGGCTTCGTCGCTTGCCACGATAACTACCGGCACCTATCCGTCCGTACACGGGGTGGTCGGCGAGCGGTGGTGCGACGTGCTGACGGGCGAGGAGGTGGAACTTATCGCCGATTCCGATGCGGCGGGTTTCGACTGCGAATATGGGCAGGGATGTTATTCCAACGTGAATCTCATTGCCCCCACGCTGGGCGACCGGCTGCGGGCCGAGAGTCCGGCGAGCAAAGTGGTCAGCATTGCGGCCGACCCCGTTTCGGCTATCGTCATGGCGGGGCTGGGCACCGAGGCCTATTGGGTGAATACCGCCACGGCGGGATGGACCTCTTCCAGCCGTTACATGCTTTACCTGCCCGGATGGGTGGAGCGTTTCAACGACCAGTATAGGGGCAACAGCTATCTGGCCGACTGGTTCTGGACGCTGCATCTGGGGCCGGAACGCTATGTGAACAGGCGGTACGGCCGTATCGACCTGCCGGAGGATGCGCGTTTCCGGGAACTGGCCCCAATCGGCGGTCTGCCGTGCACCGCCGGCGGAGGACGGTACGTTCCGGTATTCGCCACGCCGCTGGCGAGCGACCTGGTGGCCGATTTCGCCATGCAGGCCGTCGTGCGCGAGGAGCTGGGGCAGGATGAAGCTCCGGATATCCTGAACATCTGTTTCGATGCGCCGCGCGACATCATCGCCCATTACGGCCCCGAATCGGTCGAGGCCGAAGATATGTTCTATCAGCTCGACAGGACGGTCGGCAGCCTGATATCTTTCATCGTGTCGCAGGTCGGCCAGGAGCGGGTACTCTTCGTACTGACCTCCGACCACGGCAGCAGCCAGGCTTTCGATGCTGCCGCGCCTTCGCAGGAGCGTTTCAACGGGGAGCAGTTCCGAACCATCATCAACAGCTTCCTGTGTGCCCAGTACGGCGGCGAGGAGTGGGTGGCGGGATATGCGAACCGGCGGCTCTATATCAACCGTCGCGAAGCCTTCAACCGCAACCTTTCGCTCGGCGAGGTACAGCGTCGCGCGGCGGATTTCGCGCTCCAGTTTCGGGGCATTTCCCGTGTTGTCCCCGCCTGCGACTTGCGGGGTGGAGCCGCCAGCGATGCATACATGCAGCGGCTGCGGAACGGCTATTTCCCGAAGCGTTCGGGCGACCTGCTCGTAGACCTCGTGCCGGGCAGGATAGAGGAGCGGGCGGGGATACGTTCGTCGGCCGGTTCGGCCTACGACTACGACATACACGTGCCGCTGCTGATGGCCGGATGCGGGCTTCCGCATGCCGTTGTCGAGGAGCCGGTTGACATGGCGTCGCTTCCCGTCACATTGGCGCGGATTTTGGGGATACAGCGACCGGAGGCGGCTACCGCCGAAGCGATAGCGCCCATTGTGGAATATATGGAATAATCGGAAATCTTATGGCAGGTACGGACAAGGTACAGGAGGAGATAATAGAGGAGTTCTCGGCGTTCGACGAGTGGCTCGACCGGTACGAAGTGTTGATAGGGCTGGGCAACGAACTGCCCGCCATCGCCCCGGCCCACCGGGACGAACAGCACCTGATAGAGGGGTGCCAGTCGCGCGTGTGGGTGGATGCGCGGCTCGAAGAGGGCAAGGTGTACTATTCGGCCGACAGCGATGCCATTATCACCAAAGGGATAATTGCGCTGCTCATTCGCGTGCTGAACGGACGCACTCCGCAGCAGGTGCTTGATACGGACCTCTATTTCATCGACCGTATCGGGTTGCGTGAGAACCTGTCGCCTACGCGGGCCAACGGCTTGGCGGCGATGATAAAGCAAATGAGGCTCTACGCCCTGGCATTCGCAGCGGGCGGAAAAGGAGTGAAAGGGAGATGAGGAAGATGGAACCGAACGACATATTGCGGGTGGAGCAGGACATAATCGCTACGCTCAAGAATATATACGACCCGGAAATTCCGGTCAATGTCTATGACCTGGGGCTCGTGTACAACATCGACTATATGCCCGACGGGACGGCGGAGATACAGATGACGCTGACGGCTCCCAACTGTCCCATGGCCGATATGCTCGTGGAGGATGTCAGGACGCAGGTAGCGAAAATACCGGGTGTGGAGCGTGTGAACGTTGCGCTGGTTTTCGACCCGCCGTGGGACAAGGATATGATGAGTGACGAGGCCAAGCTGGAACTCGGTTTCATGTAGCGGTCGCGGGTATTTTTTCCGGTCCGCACAGCGCGGGGGCCGGATGCGTTCCGTCCGGTAATAGCGAACATGCACAGGGAGCGGCAAGTGCCGCTCCCTGTGCATGTTCGCTTGTGTTTAAGAGGGATAGAATGTATAAGGGCGGATGATATGACAGGGCGGCGGAAGGCCGCTTCATGCCGCTTGATTCGGCCGGTTCCTGGTACGGCCTCCTGTCGTCGGGCGGGAACCGGAGGATGCAGGGGATTGAAGTTCGAGCCGGGAAGTTTGCCCTCATAAAGGGCATGAACCTGCCACCGGACGCGCCCCGGCGGTTGGTGCCGATGACATACTGTCGTGGATGCCGTTCGTCTTTTGTCATGCGTTGTCATCTTTTGGATAGCGGTCTCGGGGGGCCGGCATGTTTCGCTGCCCGGGCAGCCCGGCAGCCCGTATCGGGTGCATTGTGCTTTCGGATGGGCAGTACCGCGCTCCGTCCTGTGCGGCGGGATATCCCGTTCGTTCCGCCGCAGGGCGGTTTCGCCGCCGCAGACCGGAAACGGTTCGGCTGTACCGCTATCTTTTCATTGATTTGTGTTATATTTGGGGCTGTATATGTTATGTTCGATGGGAGCTGATGGCGATATATTGCGGCTCGCGTGGCCGTATATGGCGAATGCCGGCGGAGGAACGTTCGTGCTGGACGACGGCGGCACACTGCGAATCGTGAAGCCGGGCGAAGAGGATGCCGGGTACGGGATTTACCGTGCGGCGGATATCGAAGTGAACGGTGTTCGCCGCCGGGGCGATGTCCTTTTCGGCGGCGATTCCGTCGAGGGCCGGGAGCACGGGAACGGTCTGTTGCCGGCGGCTTTGCAGTGGGCGGTGCTGCATGTCGTTTCCGCCCCCGCAGCACCGTTGTACGATGCGGGCGGTGAACGCATTCCGCAGTTGGTCGTATCCGTTCCGCAGCGGTTGCGGGATGCGGTGGCTTCCCTGAGGACCGGGGCAGGCCGGTATGAGTGCGGGATATGGCTGGGCGATTTGCCCGCTGCCAAACGTATTTCCTTTCTGGACAGGCTCGTGGTGGAGCGTCTCGACCGGAAGTGTCGGGACGTGCTGAACGTGTTGGAGAGGTGCGGCGGCGATTGGGCCCAGGCACTGTACACCATGCTTTTCCGGGCCATGGGCGGTAACCGCAATCGCGAACCCTACATCGACCTTGCCTCGCGGGCTACCTATCAGATGGTTCTGCGGGAACGGGGCGATATCGAGCTGGTGGAGGCGCTGCTGCTCGGTACGGCCGGAACGCTGGAGGGGTGCTATTTCGACGATTACATTGCCCGGCTCCATGACCATTACCTCTATCTCGCCCGCAAATACGGTATCGTGCCCATGCGGGCCGGGGAGTGGGCGCGTGCGGGTATCCGGGCGCAGAACAGGCCCGTCACGAGAATCGTGCAGCTCGCCTCGTTCGTCGCCCGCAACGATTTCATCTTCGACCGGGTGGCGGGATGCCGGACACGGGAGGATGTGCATGCGCTCTTCGATACCGAGGTGTCGGGCTATTGGGCCACGCATTACGTGCCCGACGGTTCGGGTGAACGGTGCCCGCGGCGCATCGGGGCGGAGAAGGCCGACCTGCTCGCAATCAATGCCGTCGTGCCGGTCATGTTCGCTTACGGACAGACTACCGGGAAAGGAGCGCTGAAAGATGCCGCTTTCGACCTGTTGGGAGATATTCCGGCGGAGAACAATGCCATCGTGCGCAGTTGGAGCGGAATGGGGGTGCCGGTGCGCAGCGCCCTCGATTCGCAGGCGTTGCTGCAGTTGAGGAACGAATACTGCACCCGGGGCCGGTGCACCGACTGCAGGGGTGGGGAAAAGTATAATAAAAGTCCGGGACAAGGCGTTCAGTTTCCGATAAAATCGGTATATTTACCGGCTCAACAGGAAACATGAGACAGCAATGGACATATTATCGAAAGTAATCAAGACATTTTTTGGAACCAAGAGCGACAAGGACCGCAAGGAGATACAGCCCTATGTGGACCGGATACTCGCGCTCTACCCGCAGATAGACGCCCTGTCGAACGACGAACTGCGTGCCCGCAGTGCTGCCCTGCGCCGTGATATCGCAGAGGAGATACGCCCCGACGAGGAGCGGATAACCGAACTGAAGGGAATACTCGAACAGCCGGAAACCTCTCTGGAGGACAAGGAGCGCCATTCGCGCGAGATAGACAAACTGACGAAGGATATCGACGACAAGATAGAAAAGAAGCTGGACGAGATACTGCCCGAGGCGTTCGCCATCATGAAGTCCACCGCCCGCCGTTTCGCGGAAAACCCGACGATAGAGGTCACCGCGACGCCGTTCGACCGCGACCTGGCCGCCACGAAGGATTTCGTTACGATAGAGGGCGACAAGGCCGTCTATTCCAACAGTTGGGTAGCAGGAGGCAACACCGTGACGTGGGACATGGTACACTACGACGTGCAGCTTTTCGGCGGCGTCGTGCTTCACAAGGGGCGTATCGCCGAGATGGCGACGGGCGAGGGTAAGACGCTCGTGGCTACACTCCCGGTATTTCTGAACGCGCTGGCCGGCAAGGGCGTACACGTCGTTACGGTGAACGACTACCTCGCCCGCCGCGACTCGGAGTGGATGGGGCCCATGTACGAATTCCACGGACTGTCGGTGGACTGCATCGACCGCCACCAGCCCAATTCGGAGGCGCGCCGCAAGGCCTACATGGCCGACATCACGTTCGGTACGAACAACGAGTTCGGCTTCGACTATCTGAGGGATAATATGGCGATTCAGCCGCAAGACCTCGTGCAGCGCAAGCATCACTTCGCCATCGTGGACGAAGTGGACTCCGTGCTCATCGACCACGCCCGTACCCCGCTCATCATATCGGGTCCCGTACCCAAGGGGGACGACCAGCTCTTCGACCAGTACCGCGGCTTCATCGAACAGCTCTACAACGTGCAGCGCAACTTCGTGAACGACCTGCTCGGCAGGGCCCGCAAGCTCATCGGCGAGGGAAAGAACGACGAGGGCGGTGTACTGCTTTACCGCGCCCACAAGGGACTGCCCAAATACAAACCGCTCATCAAGTTCCTCAGTGAGCCGGGCAACAAGGCCCTGATGCAGAAGGTGGAGAACACCTACATGCAGGACAACAACCGGCGCATGCCGGAGATTACGGACGAGCTCTTCTTCGTCATCGACGAGAAACTCAATTCGGTGGAGCTGACCGACAAGGGGCACGAATTTCTCGCCCGCAACGTCGGTGAGGACGGTTTCTTCGTGCTGCCCGACATAGGTGCTTCCGTGGCCGAAATCGAGAAGAGCGACCTGAGCGCCGAGGAGAAGACGGCCAAAAAGGACGAACTCATCAACGAATATGCCGTCAAGTCCGAGCGGGTGCATACCATCAACCAGTTGCTCAAGGCGTACAGCATGTTCGAGAAGGACGTGGAGTACGTCGTCATCGACAATAAGGTGAAAATCGTGGATGAGCAGACGGGCCGTATCATGGAGGGACGCCGCTACTCCGACGGGCTGCACCAGGCCATCGAGGCCAAGGAGCGCGTGAAGGTGGAGGCCGCCACGCAGACCTTTGCGACCATCACCCTCCAGAACTACTTCCGCATGTACCACAAGCTGGCCGGCATGACTGGTACGGCCGAGACGGAGGCGAGCGAATTCTGGAGCATCTACAAGCTCGACGTTGTCGTTATCCCGACCAACCGGCCGGTCATCCGCGAGGACAGGGACGACAAGATATATAAGACCAAGCGAGAGAAGTACAATGCCGTGGTCGAGGAAATCGTCTCCCTCGTGGCCGAGGGCAGGCCGGTACTCGTGGGTACCACTTCGGTGGAGGTCTCCGAACTCCTGAGCCGCGTGCTCAAGCTGCGCGGAATCAAACACAACGTACTCAACGCCAAGCACCACCAGCAGGAGGCACAGGTGGTGGCCGAAGCGGGTCGGGCAGGGCAGGTGACGATAGCCACCAACATGGCGGGCCGCGGTACGGACATCAAGCTGACGCCGGAAGTGAAGGAGGCGGGCGGTCTGGCCATCGTGGGTACCGAGCGTCACGAGTCGCGCCGTGTGGACCGTCAGTTGCGCGGCCGTGCGGGCCGTCAGGGCGACCCCGGTTCGTCGCAGTTCTTCGTATCGCTGGAGGATGACCTCATGCGTCTGTTCGGTTCGGAGCGTATCGCCTCCATGATGGACCGTATGGGACTGAAGGACGGCGAAGAGATACAGGCGGGTATGATGACCAAGGCTATCGAGCGTGCTCAGAAGAAGGTCGAGGAGAACAACTTCGGTATCCGCAAACGTTTGCTCGAATACGACGACGTGATGAATTCGCAGCGTACGGTAATCTACTCCCGCCGCCGCAACGCGCTGGCCGGCGAGCGGATAGACATCGACCGCAACAACATCGTGCTCGACTTTGCCGAAACGTTCGTGGAGAACTTCGGCGAGGCGGGTTTCGAGGATTTCAGTTTCGAACTGATACGTCAGGTAGCCGTACAGCCGTCGTTCGACGAACAGACCTTCGCCAATGCCAAGAAGGAGGAGCTCGTGGAACTGATTGCGGCCGACATCAACGACGCCTACGAGCGCCGGGCGCAGTCTGTGGCCGCTACCGCGATGCCCGTTCTCAGGCAGGTGTATGAGAAGCAGGGCGACCAGGTGGAGAACATTTATATCCCCATCACCAACGGCAAGCTGGTCTATAACGTTCCCGTGAATTTGCGCAAGGCGATTGAAAGCGACGGGGCGGAGATTTACAAGATGTTCACCAAAATCGTCATGCTTACTACCATCGACGACAACTGGCGTGACCACCTGCGGCAGATGGACGACCTGCGCCAGAGCGTGCAAAATGCCTCCTACGAACAGAAAGACCCGCTGTTGATATATAAACTCGAATCCTATAACCTCTTCAGCGCCATGCTCGAAAAGAGCAACCGCGACGAACTGTCGATACTGAACAAAGGGTATATCCCGATGCGCGAACAGACCGAACAGAGCGTAAGGCAGCCGAGCAGGCCGCAGCAGCAACAGAACCGTCCCAAGGTGGATATGTCCAAGTTGCAGGCTTCCCGTATGCAGGCCGCGGCCGCGGCAGGGCAGGGCGACAAGGGGGCTCCCTCACCCGTGCATGTAGAGAAGAAGGTGGGGCGTAACGAACCCTGTCCCTGCGGCAGCGGCAAGAAGTACAAGAACTGCCACGGAGCATCCTGATGCTCCGGTATTTCGGGGCGCTTCCAGCCGGCCGCAGGGCAGGCGAACGAAACCGGATAAACTGCCGCGGGTGCTGCGATGCCCTGCGGCAGTCTTTTATATTTCGACTGCCTGCGGAATGTACTGCGCAGGCGAGCGGGTCGGAAAGGGTTGGTTTTTCCCTTCCGGTTGTCTGTATCCTCCTTTTATGCTTTGCGGAAGGCGGTTTTTGCGTTGCGGATAATTGGAGGAAGTCCGTTCGGTTTGGCTGTTATGCAGCTATGCAGGGAGCATATCGGAGACGGGTGCCGGTTGTCCGTGCGGGGATGTGTGGCGGAGGCGTAGAAGCAGGGCCGGGTTTTTCTCCGGTTGTTCCGGTTGCTTATGCGGAGTGTATTGTGGGGAAGGTCGGAGAAAGCGTTCCGATGCGGAAAGCGGTGACTGCCGTGCGGCGGAAAATGTGTCCGCAACGGGGTGCAGGGAGGAGGTTGGAATGCTTTTTGGTACGGTGGCGGTAGGCTTGCATCCCGCTTCCGAAAGGGAAAAAGCGTTTTCGGTGTTCATGCGGCGATGCGGCCGGGAGCCGAAGCGGGGTTGAGCAGTCGGATGTTGGCTTATATATATTGTCGTGATATGAGAAGGAGTTTGTTGTTTTTGCGGTCATTGCGGCCGCACTCTTGTTCCCGCCGGCGGTGCGGGCCGATAACGATACGCTGCCTGTGCCGGCGTTTCCGTTGGACGAGGCGGGACGGATAGAGATAGCCGGTGCCGGAGGTAGTGCACTGACGCGTCAGGAGATGGTCTCCCGTACGAAGGAGTGGATATACGATAATTTCGAGGAGGCGACCATCGACGAGGATGCCTCGTCGGGGGAGTCTCCGTGTATCGGGGAGTTTTCTGATTGCCGTAGAGGAGCAGGAGAACCTGAATACCGTGATGGAACTCATGGCTTATGCGGTGACCGTAGTCTGCGATGATTACCGTTATGCGTACAGCATCGACGATGTGGGAGCCTATGTGGTGACGCTTGTTCCCTTCGCGGAGGGAGAGACCTCCGGTACGGAGTATGAGATAGTGGACAGCGTCTATATATCGCTGCCGGGCGATTACGTCGTTCTGATGGACGATGCCTACCGGGAGCGAGCCCGGCTGCGCGGTGAACTGGAGAAGATGCTGGCCGAAGATGTCTCCGAATACGGCAGGAGCCGGCTGCGCCGGTACGAACAGGAGCTTCAGCAGACGGCCGATTGGTTTACCGCTACCGATGATTATTATCGGTTGGTGAAAGAGAACTACATGGCCTGTTACGACCACCTGACCGGTCTGGCAGAGACGCTCCGTGCGGCTTTGGGCGCGGAGGAGTAAGGGTCCGTTGCCAATCGGGCTGAAAGACTGCCTCGGAGAGTGTCCGGAAGAAACGGTCTGCGGCGATGGCGTGCTTGCATCTCTTCAACCGAGTGCCTGGGCGAGAGGCGCTGCTATGGCTGTAGCGGGTCGGAAAAGCGCACAGAGTGGCGGAGATTCTGGCCGGTGGTTCGGGTAGGGCGGAGGTACAAGGCAACAGGCGATGGCGGCACGCCGCCATCGCCTGTTGCCTTGGTGGGTGTCATTGTTGCAGCGCAGCTTCTATACGGTTCACTTGTGTTTCGGCTACTCCGTCGAAGAAGGCCGCGATACGCGGACAGAAAGATGCGAAGGTCGGGTATGCGCTGCGTTCCCGTTCGTATTCGTGCAGCAGGCCGACCAGCTCCGGCATCCAGTAGAAATTTCGGGAGAGTTCTTCCACCAGCATGGCCTTTACGGTGCGGAGAGGATAGTCGTGTGCCTGCATGTAACATATCGTGGCGGCCCGTACCAGTGATTCGTTGAGGAGCGTCTGCCAGTTGCCGTAGGCCTGTACAGCCATTGCATACCGGGTAGTGGCCAGCAGGATTTTCCCGGAACGCTCCAGCAGAGCGGCGTGGTCCGTCAGCAGCGGATTGACGAACGAGTGGTTGAATTCGTGTATCAGCAGGGCGAGGTAGGGAGCCGTCGTACTGCGGTACGCCGTTGCTGTCCACGACGTACCCTATGACGGATACCGCCTCCTCCGGGCCTCCCTCCGGATGTCGTCGGATGCCGTAGTTCTGTCCTCCGTTGCAGAAACCGATGACGACGGTGAAGGTTTCCTGTGCTTCCGTACCGTAAAAATCGGCATACCACGTCTGGTCGAAACCCGTCATGATGCTCTCCCGGAATGCTGCGATTCCGGCGGCATAGAGCGGTTCGTGTGCGACGAAGAAGTCGCGGAACCGACTCCGGGCATGGAAATCGGAAAGCAGCGCGAGAAAACGCTCCTTGTCCACCGTCGCCCATCGTTTGTCGAGCATGGCTTCCTGTTGCGGCATCAGGACGAACCGGCCGTCGCAGTACTTTAGCAGCAGCGCCATCGACATGACCGCGTCGTACGAGATGCCGTTCGTGCGCCGTATCTCCTGCATGAAGGCGACGGCCGGATGGGTGCGGCAGGGACCCATGCAGGAGTCTATATCGGCGGTGTAGCTTCCGCCCAGGTTCATGGCATACTCTTCGTAACCGGCCGTCCGGGCGAGAGCCGACATCAGTTCCACCTCTTCGCTTACGCGCGGCTCGATGGATTGTGCCGCGGTGCGTGCCGTTGCGGCTGTCAGCAGTATACAGCACAGCAGGAGTGTCTTCATCTTTCGTATGAGTTTGTCGGAAGCGGAACGCATGGTCCCTATCCTGTATGAACAAAGATATGTATTTCTTTAGATGTATTTTTGCAGCATAAGCCCTTTCGCCGGAGGAAAGCGCATGTCGGGGAAAGGAGGCGTGAGGGGAAATAGGGAAAACGAGCGAGGGCGGAACACAATGTTCCGCCCTCGCTCGTGGCTTTCATGTTCCCGCTAACGGCGTTTTTGGGAGGCTGGTTCTTGGTGCTCTGCGGCTTGGCCGTATGCGTCTTCTGGCTGCCGCCGTAGGCTTTTCTGTTGCTGCTGGCGCTGCATCTGCTGCTGTTGGCGGAGCGCCTCTTCATAGCGCATCTGCCATTTGCTTTTTCTTTTTGGTCGCGGCACTGCGGTCGGCCTTCGCGGCGTTGCTCTGCAGCTTGGCCAGGAGCTTCTCCTCGTTCACCGAATAACGGATGATATACATTATCAACATGGTGAAGAGCTGCGAGAGCAGGTAGTAGTAGGTCAGGCCGCTGGCATAGCTGTTGAACCAGCAGAGCATCAGAATAGGCATCAGATAGACGGTCATGAACTTCATGCCGGCCATCTGGGGCCCGGCCGATGCGGTCTGTTTGTAGGTCATGCGCGAGTAGAAGAACATGGCGAGTGCCATGAGCAGGGCGAACATGCTGACGTGGTCGCCGTAGAAGGGAATTTTAAAGGGCAGTTGCAGGACACTGTCATAGGAGGAGAGGTCCTCGGCCCACAGGAAGTGCTGCCCGCGCAGCTCGATGGAGGCCGGCAGGAAACGGAACATGGCGATGAGGATAGGCATCTGTATCAGCATGGGGATACAGCCGCCCATGGGGCTCACGCCGCACTTCTTGTAGAGTTCCATGACCGCCTGCTGTTTCTTGAGCGCATCCTCCTGGTTGGGATAGCGTTCGTTTATCTCGTTGAGCTGCGGCTGGAGTACCCGCATTTTCGCGCTCGACATATAGGACTTGTAGGTCAGCGGCAGGATAATCAGTTTGATGATGACGGTCAGTATCAGGATGATGATGCCGTAGTTGCTGATAAATTTGCTGAGCCAGTTGAAGACGTTGATGGTCAGACCGGTGTTGATCCAGCTGATGAGACTGCCGCCCAGGGGGATGACTTTTTCCAGCTTCATGTCGTACGACCGCATGATGGTGTACTGGTTGGGGCCGAAGTAGTATTGGAAGCGGTAGCTCGTCTGCGCCGGGTCGTAGGGTACGGAGAAGGTTGCCGAGAAATCTTTGATCTCGCCCGTTCCCTCCGATTTGGTGTCGAAACCTACGGCATCCGCCGTAAAGTCTTCCCGGGCAATGAGCACCGAAGAGAAGAACTGCTGTTTGAAGCTCACCCAATTGACCTTGGTCTTGATTTCCTTGCCGCGATGTCCTTCGGATGCACCGAGCTGTTCTATCTTCTTCGCGCCGGGATACCGGTAGGCGAGGGTGGTGTTCATGTTCTCATTCTTGTACCCCTTTTCATTCTGGAGCGTGGTGGCCCCCAGTCGAAGTTGAAGAAGGTAAGGTTGGAGGTGTACTCCTGCATGCCGATGAAGTTGATGTCGAAATCGACCATGTAGTTGTCCGGCCGCAGCGTATAGACATACTCTATGGCCGCTCCCGTCTCGGCATCCACCGGCAGTTTCAGGTGCAGGCTCTGTGCAAAGCCTCCTTCGGGCAGGGGCGTTTCGGTCATCTCCGCTTCGGTGAAGACATAGTCTTCCGTATTGAGCTGGGCGAAGTTGTAGGCGCGTTTGATGAAGAGTTCCATGTCGAACTTCGCCGTACCCTCCTTGTATATCATCAGCGGCTGCCCGTCGTAACGTTTGTAATCCTTGAGCTCTACGTTGGTGACCGTGGCTCCCTTGGAGGATACCCACACCTTGATGACCTCGTTTTCGAGGGTGTAGGTGCGGGCTTCGGCCCTGGATGCATCTACGAGCGACTGTCCGATATTGGCGATGACGATGGAGTCCTGTCGGGCCTGTTCCGCCTGCCGGGCCTCCAGCTCGTCGCGTACTGCTTTGCCCGTATCGCTGAGCGGGACCTCTTCCACATATCGTTCGGGGTGTTCGGCGCGTGCTATGGAGTCGGCCCTGTACTGTTCCTGCTGATATTTGGCGACCTGTTTGGAGTTGTAGAATACGTATCCGAACAGGATGACGCCGACTATCAGGAGGCCGATGAGTGTCTTCTTATCCATTCTTGATGTTTCGTGTTTGAGTAACGGTTGCGCGGACTGCAGTCCGCAGGGTTAATTATCGGAATCTTGTTCTCTTGGCGGTCATGCGCACGGCCTGTGTTCTCCGCAGGCCGTGCGTGAATGCCCCGGCAGGCCTTATGCCTGCCGGGCTTCGTAGGCTACCGCAGCTGCGACGAACGCCCGGAAGAGCGGGTGCGGCCTGCTGACCGTGCTTTTTTGTATTCCGGATGGTACTGTACGCCGATGAACCACGGATGTCCTTCGAGTTCGACCGCTTCGACGAGGTTCGAGTCGGGGTTGATGCCGACCGGCTTCATGCCGGCCTTCTCGAAGGCGTCGATGTAATCGTTGTTGAATTCGTAACGGTGCCTGTGCCGTTCGTGAACGAGCCCCGAGGCGTATGCGTCGTAGAGTTTCGAGGGGCTGCGAAATACGGCACGGATAGGCTCCGAGCCGCATGGTTCCGCCCTTCTCCATGACGCCTTTCTGCTCCTCCATCAGGTCGATGACCGGATGGGCTGTCTTGCGCATCTCGGTGGAGTCCGCGTCTTCGTAGCCCAGCACGTTGCGGGCGAATTCGATGACGGCGCACTGCATGCCGAGGCAGATGCCGAGGAACGGGATGCCGTTCTCGCGTGCGAAACGCACGGCCGTAATCTTGCCTTCGATGCCCCTGTGCCCGAATCCTGGAGCCACGAGGATACCGCTCATCCCCTCCAGTGCCTCGCCGACATTTTCCGGAGTTATCATTTCGGAATTGACATACGTGAGATTGACATGCACATGGTTGGCGGCTCCGGCGTGTACGAAGGATTCGACGATGGATTTGTAGGCGTCCGGCAGTTCGGTGTATTTGCCCACGAGGGCTATCTTCACCGTCCGGTCGTAATGTTTGACCTTGTTCACGAACTCTTCCCACTCCTTCAGGTCGGGTTCTCTGTCGAGCGGCAGGTCGAGCTTTTCGAGTATCGTTTCGTCCAGGTGCTGTGCATGCATCCGCAGGGGTACCTCGTAGATGGTCGGGACGTCGATGGACTCGACCACCGCCCGGGGTTCCACGTTGCAGAAGAGCGCCACCTTGCGGCGGATGTCCTGGCTGAGCTCCTTTTCGGTGCGCAGGACGAGGATGTCGGGCTGGAGCCCGTTCTCCAGCATCATCTTCACCGAGTGCTGCGTCGGTTTGGTCTTGAGTTCACCCGAAGCGGACATGTAGGGTACGAGCGTCAGGTGCACCACGGCCGAGTTCCGCAGGCCGAGTTCGTATCGCAGCTGGCGTACCGCCTCGATATAGGGAAGCGACTCGATGTCGCCTACCGTACCGCCCACCTCGGTGATGACCACGTCGTACTCCTTCTTGCTGCCCAGCAGTTTGATGCGGCGTTTGATTTCGTCGGTGATGTGCGGTACGACCTGTACCGTCTTGCCGAGGAAATCGCCGCGGCGTTCCTTGTTGATGACCGTCTGGTAAATCTTGCCTGTGGTGACGTTGTTGGCCTTCGAGGTGGTTATCGAGGTGAAACGCTCGTAGTGTCCCAAATCGAGGTCGGTTTCGGCTCCGTCCTCGGTGACGTAGCACTCGCCGTGTTCGTAGGGATTGAGCGTTCCCGGGTCCACGTTGATGTACGGGTCGAGTTTCTGGATGGTTACCGAATAACCGCGTGCCTGCAGCAGGCGTGCTATGGACGATGAAATTATACCTTTCCCGAGAGACGATGCCACGCCTCCCGTGACGAATATGTACTTGGTCGGTGCACTTTTTTCAGCCATGACTATTTATCCCCTTGCTCCTGTTGTGAATCGATTAACTTTATCTTTTCGATGGTATCGGCCATCTCCTGTTTTGCTTTTGGTTATCTTGGCCTCCACTTCGCGTATCATGGCTTCGGCGTTTTTGGAACGCGAGAAGAACCCGATGTTGTTCTCCAGTGTGGCGATGTCGCTCTCGAGCTGTTTCACCTTGTTGTAGAGCCTGTCGCGTTCGAAGCGCAGCCGTTTGTCGCCGCTGCCCTTCATATCGGAGACCTTCACCCGGAAACGGTCCATGCTGCGTTCGCGTTCGCCGCCCCGCAGGGTGGCGAACATGCCGTCCACCACGGCCCGGTAACGCTGCTGTACCTCGTCTTTTCTGCCGTAGGGGTACGAACCCGATTTCGTTCCAGCGTCTTTGGAACTCCTTTATCATTTCGAATCCGCCTTCGCTGATGTCGGCCGCTTCCATCTCCGTCAGCAGCGCCAGTTTCGCCTGCAGGTTCTCCTCGTGCCGGGCGTCCACGCCGGAGAAGTGGGCTGACTTGCGTTCGAAGAAACGGTCGCACGCTGCGCGGAACCGCTTCCAGACAGCATCCGAATAGCGGCGCGGTACGGGACCAATCTCTTTCCATCTTTTCTGGAGCGCTATCAGTTCGTCGGTCGTCTTCTTCCACTGTTCGCTCTCCTGCAGCGATTCGGCCTGTTCGCATATTTCGGTCTTGAGCTGCAGGTTGGTGTCCATCTCGGTCTTGAGCTGTTCGTAGAATTCGCGTTTCTGCTCGAAGAATTTGTCGCAGGCGTTGCGGAAGCGTTCGTAGATGCGGGCGTTGTCCTTCTGCGGTGCGAAGCCTATCGTTTTCCACACCTTCTGTATCTCGATGAGCCGTTCGGACGCTTTGTTCCACTCCTTGCGGGTGGTGAGTATCTCCGAGGAGAGTTCCTCTACCTTGACGCAAAGTTCCGTCTTCAGTTCGAGGTTGTGTCGCTGCTCCTCCTTGAGTTTTTCGAAATACTCCTGGTGCTGTTTGTTGATACGCGTGCTCGCCTCCTTGAAACGTTCCCAAAGCGCCTCCTTGTATTCGTTGGCTACGGGGCCCGTTTCGCGCCACTGGTCGTGCAGGTCCTGCAGCTTGCGGAAGGCCGTCACTATCGAGGGTTCGAGCATGAGTGCCTCGGCTGCTTCGCAGAGCTGTACCTTGGCCTCGTAGTTGCGTTTGAGGTCGAGGTCGCGCAGCTCCTTGTTTATCTTGATATAATTGTAAAAGTTCTCTACGTGCAGGTTGTAGGTCTCCCACAGCTCCTTGACGTTCGCCTGGGGGACGATGCCCGTCTCCCTCCAGCGCTGCTGAAGTTCGCGGAAGGCGTTGAAGGTGCTGTTCATCGTTTCGTTGCCGTTTACGAGCTCCTTCAGCTCCTCGATTATCTGGAGTTTCGTGCGGAGGTTCTCCTCCTTCTCCTTTTCGATGTTGGCCAGATACTCCGCCCTGCGCCTGCGGTATTCGGCGAACAGCTCCTTGAGGCGTGCTTCGTCGGCATCGGGCTGCGGTACGAAATCTTCCGGTGCACCGCCTCCTTCGGTGAATTCGCGCCTCTTCTGTTCGTTCTCGGCGCGGTGGAGTTTATAGAAGGCCACCTTGATGGCTTCGGCTTCGCGCCTTATTTGCTGTACGGGTTTGGATTGCAGCAGCGAGGCGAACAGCTCCACCAGCCGGTGCTTGTCCAGCCGCGAGATATCTTCCAGATTCCGGGCCGTTTCCGCGTCGGCGTGCTCCTCCTGCGCGCGTTCTTCGTCGGTCGCTTCACCCATGTCGAGTTCGGGCTGGGCCGCATCGAGCGCCGCATCTTCGTCGGTGAAATTGACGGTTTCGTTTTCGTCGGCCCCGTCGGGCCCTTCGTGTTTGACGGACGCGGATTCCTCCTCCGCCGTCGCGGGAACGGCGGGCGCCTCTGCGACAGCGGTGCGTCCCCCGCTTTCGGTTACGTTCTTCACATCTTCGGCCTCGCCGACATGTTCCTCGGGAACAGGGATGTTGGTTTTCTCGGTAGCCATCTTCAAGGATTTTATTCGTTACTTTGCCCGGCACTATTCAGGCAACCTACAAAAGTACTTCTTTTTTGCAAAAAATTCCAAGACGGAGCGGCGAATCGGCCGAAGGTCTTCATTTTTCCGTCATTTGCCGCCGACAGGCCGCGTCGGTGCAAATATTCCCGCAGGCCCGGCCTGCGACACGTTTTTTTCATTACATTTGCACCTGCGTAATTAGGGCGGTTTCACCCGGATAGATGATGGTAAAGGAGATATTGCTCGCGGGTGCGGGCGGCTTTGCGGGCAGTGCGTTGAGATATGCCGTTTCGGCTGCCGTCGTGTCGCTGCCGCTCCGGGGCGGATTGCCTGTCGGGACTTTCGCCGTCAATGCGGCGGGTTCCCTCGCCATCGGAGTGCTGGCTGCCTGGCTGCCGCCGGGAGGATGGCAGGTGTTCGCCATGGCGGGTTTTTGCGGCGGATTCACCACTTTTTTTCCGCCTTCTCGCTCGAAACGGTGAGGCTGATGCGCAGCGGGCAGGTCGGGATGGCTGCGGCTTATGCGGCCGGCAGTGTAATCGTATGCCTGCTTTTTGCGGGTCTCGGCCTGTGGCTGGGCGGCAAACTCTCCCGGTGAGGGAGAGGGGCGGTTGTGAATGACATGTAATTAATATATTCTAACCTACACATTTTAACGGAGAAATGGTAATTCTTGTATTGAACTGCGGCAGCTCGTCGATAAAGTATCAGGTTATCGACATGGTCTCCCCGCGCGAGAACTCGCTTCTTGCCAAGGGGCTCGTAGAACGCATCGGTATCGAAGGCGGCATCATCACCCATAAGCCGACGGGCAAACCGCGTCTGGAGCTCACGACGGACATTCCCAACCATACGAAAGGGATAGACCTTATCTTCAAGGCCATCACCGATTCCGAATCGGGCGTGATAGCCTCCCCTGGACGATATCCGGGCGGTCGGACACCGTGTGGCGCACGGCGGTGATTTCTTCGACCGGAGCGTGCTCGTGGACGACGAGGTGATAAATCGGATAGAACAGCTCGTGGAGCTGGCCCCGCTGCACAACCCGGCCAACCTGAAAGGTATCTATGCCGTGAAGGAGCTCTGTCCGGCCATACCGCAGGTGGTATGTTTCGATACGTCGTTCCACCAGTCCATGCCGCCCCGCAGCTACATCTACGGGCTTCCCTATAAATATTACGAGCAGTACCGCGTAAGGCGTTACGGTTTTCACGGTACGAGCCACAAGTTCGTGGCGCAGAAAGGGTGCGAACTCGCCGGTCTCGATTTCGCGAAGGCGAAGGTGGTGACCTGCCATATCGGCAACGGTGCCTCGGTGGCCGCCGTGGACGGCGGGCGGAGCATCGATACTTCGATGGGATTCACGCCGGTGGACGGCCTGCTGATGGGAACGCGCTGCGGCGAGGTGGACCCGGGTGCGCTGACCTACATCGCCGATAAGGAGCACATGACCGGCAACGAGGTGTGGGGCATGATAAACAAGCAGGCGGGCGTACTCGGCATCACGGGTCTCTCCTCCGACATGCGCGACATCGAAAATGCCGCCGCAGAGGGGAACGAACGGGCGAAGCTGGCGCTGGATGTCTACTATTACCGCGTGAAGAAGTACGTGGGAGCCTATGCAGCCGCCATGGGCGGGCTCGACCTCGTGGTGTTTACCGGCGGAGTGGGCGAAAACGACCCTGCGCTGCGCGAATATGTGTGCAGCGGTATGGAATTCCTCGGTCTCGAATTCGACGCCGACGTGAACCGCGGCCTGCGCGGCAAGGATACGATACTGACGAAACCCGCGTCGCGTGTCAAGGCGGCCCTTATCGCCACGAACGAGGAGCTGGTCATCGCCACCGATACTTTCGATATCGTAGAAAAAAAACTCCGGTAACTGTTTCAATTCGGTACGAATCGGTTGTCCCACGGAATAAATTCGCAGAAAACTTTGTTATTTGCGGGACAATCGGTATTTTTGGCAGCTCTTTGTATAAACCGCAGATTTAATAGTCATGATTCAGCATTTAGATGACCTCGTAGCCAAGGCTAAGGCGAGGGGAAAAACGTAGGCTCATCGTAGCTTACGGACAGGATTCGCACACGCTCGAAGCTGTCAATGATGCCGTTGAGGCAGGTATTGTGGATGCCACGCTGGTCGGCAATCCGGAAGAAATCGAAAAGGTATGCAAGGCCGAGGGCATCGACATGTCCCGTTTCACCATCGTAGCCGAGAATGTGGATGTGAACTGCGTCCGTATCGCCGTGCAGATGGTGAGCGAGGGCAAGGGCGACGTCCTGATGAAGGGCCTCGTATCCACTGACAAGTACATGAGGGGTATTCTGAACAAGGAGTTCGGCCTCGTGCCCCCGAAGGGCGTGCTCAGCCACGTGACCGTGATGGAGATACCGGCTTACCACAAGCTCCTGACCATCGGCGACGTGGCGGTCATTCCCTATCCGGATTTCGCACAGAAAACGGCCATTGCCAAATATATCATACAGACCGCCAAGAAGCTGGAAATCGACGTCCCCAAGGTGGCCTGCATCGCTCCGAGCGAGCAGCTCCTGCCCGGAGTGCAGTCTTCCGTAGAGGCGACGCTTCTGGCCAAGATGGGCGAGCGCGGCCAACTCGGTACGAAAGTCTATATCGACGGCCCGCTGGCGCTCGACGTAGCCATCAACAAGGAGGCGGCAGCCACCAAGAAGCTCGACAACCCGGTAGTGGGCGATGCCGACTGCCTCGTCTTCCCGAACATCGACGCGGGTAACGTCTTCTTCAAATCCTGCACGAAGTTCGGCGGTGCCGAGCTCGCTGCCATGGTGATGGGGGCGAAGGTACCGTGCGTACTGACGTCGCGCGGCGATTCCAAGAAGACCAAGATGTATTCGATAGCACTCGCGTGTCTGTCTGCAAAATAACGAGGGAGCAATGTACACCATATTAGCGATAAATCCGGGTTCTACCTCGACCAAGGTTGCGATATATCAGGACGACAAGGCCGTGCGTGAACTCACGCTCCGTCACTCGACCGAAGAGCTTGCTCCTTTCGCGGGTGTGCTCGACCAGTTCGACTTTCGTAAACAAATCATTCTCGATGCCATGAAGGAGGCCGGCGTGACGCTCTCCGACATCGATGCGGTCATCGGGCGGGGCGGGCTCATCAAGCCCGTCAAGTCGGGCGTTTACGAAGTGAACGAGACGATGATAGACGATATCCGTCACCGTCCGGTGGGGCAGCATGCTTCCAACCTCGGTGCGCTTCTCGCCTATGATATCGCCAGGGAAGCCGGAGCGAAAGCCTATATGGCCGACCCGGTCGTGGTGGACGAGCTGCAGGACGTGGCGCGGATTACCGGCCATCCCGATATCGAGCGGGTATCCATCTTCCATGCCTTGAACCAGAAGGCGATGGCACGTGCCTATGCCGAAAAGAGGGGTGTGAGGTACGAAGACCTGAACCTTATCGTCGTGCATCTGGGCGGCGGCATTTCGGTCGGGGCTCACCGCAAGGGCGAGGTCATCGACGTGAACAATGCGCTCGACGGCGAAGGGCCTTCTCCGGAGCGTGCCGGCGGACTTCCTGCGCTGGCTGTTGCCAAGTGGGCTGCGAGCGGCAAATATGACATCAGGCAGATAGCCAAGTTCATCAACAGCCGCGGCGGTTTCGTGGCGCATTTCGGTACGAACAGTGCAATGGAGATATCCAAACGTGCCGAAGAGGGCGACCAGCGTGCCGCACTTGTGCAGGATGCCATGTGCTACAATGTCGGCAAGGCTGTCGGTGCGATGGCAACCGTGCTGAAAGGGCAGGTGGATGCCATTATCCTGACGGGCGGTATCGCCCATGACAAGTATGTCTGCAAGTATATCGGCGACATGGTGTCGTTCATTGCCGAAGTGGTGGTCATGCCGGGCGAGAACGAGCTTGAAGCCTTGGCAGGCAATGCGTTGCGTGTGCTCGAAGGGAAACTGACCCCGAGAGTGTACGAATAACGATACGGCAATTCTCCATAAGTCTCCGCGGGATGCATTCTTGCGGAGACTTCTTTTTTGTAAACTCCCCGTGGCAGCCCGTCCGGCAGCGTTTCGTCTGCCTGTCTTTCTCTTTATTATCTGCCTCTGTCTCTTGGGGGTAACTGCTTCGTGAATGTTCATGGAATAATCCGTCCTGTGCGGAGGCGGGCCGTATGCGTTTATAATCCCTAACGGAACTTTCCCGGCTGTACCGTGTACCGAAAGGGGCGAATGAGCGGATGCCCGGTCATGGCAGTGCAGGAGACGGCAAAGGGCCGGGCCCGATATGGTTCGGATGCGGGACGGAAGCGCCGCCCGGTATTCGTCCTGTTCGGAACAGGACGGGAGAAGGACGAAAAGAGACGGTGTGTCCTGATTGCGGACAGTTGCGTTATTGTCGGGGGCCGGTGCTTGGTCGTTGGCAAAAACATCTTTTGCAGTGCATGTCAATGTCTGGCGATACGGAGCGGGGTCGGATATGTACACCTCCCTGCGGGTGTACATGTCGTTTTGTACTGGTGCGGTTCGAAGCAACGGCCGCGATAACTGTGGTGAAATATGGAGATTGCAGATGGTGCGGGCCTCTTCCCTGTGGAAAGGGGAGCCGTGTGAGAAGTCGGTCTTTTCGGTTCGGCCGCAACGGGTATTTGTTCCCTCTTGTGCCGTCTTGTTTCCGTCAGGATTCCGTCTCTTTGGCAGTGTATTCGAGCAGGCCGGTGCAGGCATCCTCCAGCAGGTCGAGCACCAGTTCGAAACCTTCCCTGCCTTCATAGTAGGGGTCCGGAACATGGTCGTAGTCGTGCCGGCTGCTAAAATCCGTCATACGGTAAATTTTGGCTTTGTCTTCGAGGGTAAAAGCCAGGCGGTCGAGGGCGTCGTAGTTGCGTTCGTCCATGGCAATGAGCATGTCGAAACGGGAGAAGTCTTCGTCGAGAACGTGACGGCCCGGTGCGTGAGGCGATAACCCCTCCGTTGGGCCGCTTCGCGCATGCGCGGGTCGGGCAGGTCGCCGCTGTGGCCGGAGTAAGTTCCCGCTGAATCTATTTCGTAATGTTCGGCAAGACCGGCTTTTTCGGCCTTGCTCCGTAGGATTCCTTCTGCAGCCGGGGAGCGGCAAATGTTGCCCATGCAGACGAAAAGTATCCTCTTTTTCATACCTCGGGTCATTCTTCTGGGGTGCAAAGATAGCATTTTTGCGGCAGCGGCCGAAGGGCTGCGTGATGATACGGTACAAATCCGGTGCCTGACTGCAGCGGTCCGGCGGCGTATCTCCTATCCGTTTCTTTTGCCTCCGGCTCTCCCTGCAGTCACACGTCTGAGGTACCGTCGTGCATAGGCGGCCATGGCCGGCCGGCATTCCGGATTTTCGGACAGGCTGCGTACCATCTCCGTGAGGTTCTCCTCTATCCATCCGATACGGGTGCGCAGGTCGTCCAGCAGTTCTATCTGCCAAATCTTGACGGCTACCGGTGTCTTTTCGTCCGTCAGCAGGTCGAAACATTTGCCTGCGAGTTCCTCGGCCTGCAGGGCGTCGGTAGCGACGGCACCGCGGCGGACCATGTCGCAGAGCATTTTGGAGTAGATGCGTTGTACGCTCGTATTGCCGGAACGCAGAAAATCCTCGAAAAAACGACGGAAGCGTGCCTCTATGGGGTATGCATCCATCGTGTAGGCCCATTCGAGTGCCCATGCCGAGCGGAAAGCCACCTGTGCCTCGTCCGAGCGGGCGAGCTCCATGGCTTCGTCCCATAGCTTCTCCTCTGCGATGAGCCGGCCCAGCATACGGTTCGTCTGTTTGGTCAGACCGCCCGCGGACAGGATGCCTTGCAGCATCTCCTTATCAATCCGCTCTTGCGGCGGCGGACCGAGCTCTTCCCGGGCGGAACGGGCAGCGGTGGGGTATTCGGTTCGTTTGTAGATGCCTTTCATTTTCGTTTTGACATAATTTGACCGTGACCGGATAACGGACGATGCCGGCGACGTCCGACTGTCCGACCCGGACGGGTGTATGGCGCCGATTGGTGTCTCCGGTCGGACCTGGCCGTTCCGGTTCGATGCGGAGGCGTGCGGCTGACGCGTGCGGAGTCACTGGTGTTTTACCGCCGGTATTTCGTATGTGTGCATCTCTTTGGCCTCTTCCGTAGCGGGAAAGAGGGTGCGTGCCTCTTCGACGAGGGGTGCCGCGTCTTTGTAGCGCGAGGAGAAATGCCCTATCAGCAACCGGCCGGCCTGGGCTTTCGCGGCGGTTTTTGCGGACTGCAGGGCAGTGGAGTGCCCTGTCTCCCGGGCGAGCGCCCGTTCCGCGTCGGCAAAGGTGGCCTCGTGGTAGAGCAGGTTTACACCATGGACGATGTCCGCCATTTTGCCCGAAACCATCGTATCGCTGCAATATGCGTAACTGCGCGGTGCATAGGGGAGATAGGTCAGTTCGCCGTTGGGTATCGTGTAGCCGTCCGGTCCGGAAATGTCTTCGCCGCGCTTGGCGGCGGTTATCTGTGCGATACCGAGACCGTAGCGTTCGATGGCCTCCTTGTGTACGTTGAGCTCCGGCCTCTTTTCCCGGAAAAGATATCCTGCTGCCGGAACACGGTGTCGCAACGGGATGCTCCATACCTCCATGACACTGTTTTCGAATATCGGCAGGTGTTTTCGGGTATCTACCTCGCGGTAGATTATCTCGAAGGGCAGGTTCGTGTCGAAGTAGCGGTAATGGTACTCCAGAACCTCACCCAGCGGAGCCGGCGCGAAGACCGTGAGCGGTGTCCGCCGTCCCATGAGCCCCATGGACGATATGAGCGGGAAGAGTCCGTAGACGTGGTCGCCGTGAAGGTGCGACAGGAAAACCGCGTTCAGCCTGAGGGGATGGATGCCGCATTCGATGAGTCTGGACTGCGTGCCCTCCCCGCAATCTACCAAATAAAACTGCTCATGCACGTTGAGTGCATGAGCAGAGTGGTGTCTTTGTATCGTCGGCCTTGCCGAACCGTTGCCGAGTACGGTCACTTTGAAAGTCATGGTACCTTTGTTTGCGGCAGCCGGCCTGTCACGGGAATGTTCGCCCCGAACCCGGTGCGGCCCCCGATACGTTCGAGTCGTCGTTTATTCAGCTTTCTTGTCGCTCTCCGCTTCTTCGAGGCGTGCCTTGAGTTCGGCCAGTCCGGTGATGTCACCGAGCGTCGTCTTCTCTACCGCAGCGTTTATCTTCTTGACATTGGCTTTGGTAGCGTCGGCTGAAGCACGTTTCTCATCCTTGGCGGCCTTCTCCTCCGCGCGGCGTGCATCCTCGAAGGTGCGCGTGTGCGAGAGGGTGATGTGGCGCGTCATCTTGGAGAATTCCGTTACCTTGAAGGGAAGCGTTTCGCCTACCTTGGCGGTCGTGCCGTCTTCCTTGGCGAGCTGGCGCGAGGGCGCAAAGCCTTCGATGTTGTCGCCGAGCGAGACCACTGCGCCGCGGTCGGTCATTTCGGTGATGGTACCTTCGTGTACGGAATCAATCGGGAACTTGCTTTCGAATTCGTTCCACGGATTCTCTTCGAGTTGTTTGTGACCCAGACTCAGACGGCGGTTCTCCTTGTCGATGCCGAGCACTACGACATCGATATCGGCTCCTATCTGGGTGATTTCGGCCGGATGCTTGATTTTCTTGGTCCAGCTCAGGTCGGAGATGTGGATGAGGCCGTCGATGCCGTCCGCTATCTCTACGAAGATGCCGAAGTTGGTGAAGTTGCGCACCTTGGCGGTGTGGCGCGAGCCTACCGGGTAGCGCTCTTCGATACCTTCCCACGGGTCGGAGGTGAGCTGCTTGATGCCGAGCGACATCTTCCGCTCCTCACGGTCGAGGGTGAGGATAACCGCTTCCACCTCGTCGCCTATCTTCATGAAGTCCTGTGCCGAACGCAGGTGCTGGTTCCACGACATCTCCGATACGTGGATGAGACCCTCTACGCCGGGTGCGATTTCGATGAATGCGCCGTAGTCGTACATCATCACGACCTTGCCCTTCACCACGTCGCCCACCTTGAGGTTCGGGTCGAGCGCTTCCCACGGATGGGGCGAGAGCTGCTTGAGGCCGAGGGCGATACGTTTCTTCGTGTCGTCGAAGTCGAGGATGACCACGTTGAGTTTCTGGTCGAGCTGTACGACCTCCTCCGGATGGTTCACGCGGCCCCAGCTGAGGTCGGTGATATGGATAAGTCCGTCTACGCCGCCCAGGTCGATGAATACGCCGTAGGAGGTAATGTTCTTGACCGTACCTTCGAGTATCTGACCTTTTTCGAGCTTGGACATGATTTCCTTCTTCTGCGCTTCGAGCTCCTCTTCGATGAGCGCCTTGTGCGATACGACCACGTTACGGAACTCCTGGTTGATTTTCACCACCTTGAACTCCATGGTCTTGTCCACGTACATGTCGTAGTCGCGGATGGGCTTCACGTCTATCTGTGAGCCGGGCAGGAACGCTTCGATGCCGAATACGTCCACAATCATACCGCCCTTGGTGCGGCACTTGATATAACCCTTGATTATCTCGTCGTTTTCGAGGGCCTGGTTCACCCTGTCCCAGGACTTGAGCTGGCGGGCATTCTTGTGCGAGAGCACCAACTGTCCCTTCTTGTCCTCGGCGCTTTCCACGTAAACCTCCACCTTTTCGCCTACCGCGAGTTCGGGGTTGTAGCGGAATTCGGCTATCGGGATGATACCCTCCGATTTGTAGCCGATGTTCACGATGACTTCACGCTTGGTGATGCCTACGACGGTACCTTCCACCACTTCGCCCACCTGTACGTTGGAGAGTGATTCGTCGTATTTCTGTTCTACGGCTTCCTTGTTGCCGCCGTACAGGTCGAGGTCGTTCTCGAACGCATCCCAGTTGAAGTCTTCGTTGGCCACTCGCTTCGGCGCCTCTTCCGCCGGCTTGGCTTCCTTGGCGGGTTTTGCCTCTTTCGCGGGTTTCGCAGGTTTGGCTTCCGCCTCCAGGGCAGCGTTCTCAACGGCTGCGCCCTCGATTACTTTGTTTTCTTCCATGTTTGTTTAAAATGTCTTGCAATTAAACAGTTAGACTTTATTTGTAAGCTTCCCTGGCGGGAAGGAACGCACAAAAGATACGACTAAATACAAGTATTTCAATAGGAAGCAGGGAATTTTTCACAGTTTTCCGGCTCGCGGAAGCGGTACGTTCCTGTGGGCGGGAACCGGATGGTCGGGGGGCGGGAGCGGTATTCGGCCGGAGTCATTTCCAGCGTATGGGGCGGAACGGCTCCACGTTGACGGTGACCTGCGTTTCGGGGCCGTATTCCCGGCGGAGCAGCTCTTCGATTTCGGCAGTTACCAGGTGCGAGGCGTCTACCGTCATGTCGGGGCTGAGCCGGATGCTCATTTCGACGGCTATGCGGGTCCCCAGATTCCGTGCACGCAGTCGGTGGGGGGTCTTGAATGCCGGATATGGACGATATCATCTCCAGGATACGGTGTTCTTCGGAAGCAGGAAGCCGTTTTTCGAGCAGGTCGCCGAGATTGGGGATGACGAGTTCGATGCTGATTTTAACGATGAGGGCGCCTACCACAATGGCCGCCACCGGGTCCATGATGACCCATTTGCCTCCGAAGGCTCGGGCGGCGCCTATGCCGAGCAAAGGTGGCTATAGAGGAGAATGCGTCGCTGCGGTGATGCCAGGCGTTGGCGATAACGGCCCGGCTCTTTACCCGTCGTCCCGTTCGGAGGGTGTACCGGTAGAGCCACTCCTTCGCTGCGATGGAGACGGCAGCGGCAACGACGGCTATCAGGCCCGGCCGCTGGAATGCGGTGCCGGAGAGTATCGAGCTGATGCTGTGTGCGCTGTCGACGAAGATGACGATGGCCACGCCGAGCAGCGCCAGACCGATGAGGACCGTCACGACCGTTTCGTGTTTGCCGTATTCGTAGCGCGGTTTCTCCTCTTTCGTCGCCGTGGGGGTGGTATTGACGGAGAGCAGGACGATGATGTCGGTGGCGAAGTCCGAAATGGAGTGGATGGCATCGGCAAGCATGGCGCCGCTGCGTCCCAGGATTCCTGCGATGAGTTTGCCTGCCGACAGCAGGATGTTCACGAATATTCCGGTCAGCGTGACTCGGTATATTTCGTTCGGCCTGTACGTTTCCGACAGGGGTGCGGAACCGTTCGGGATTCCCGGTACCTCCGGGAGGATTGTTCGTCGTTTCATGTTTTTGTCCCGTCTCCAAAACAGGTACGGCGGCATTTCGGCCGGATAACCGGCAGCCGTACCGAACCGACACGCTGCGGAGCGCATTAAATATGAAAAACAGCAATTGTCGTGCCGAAAATACGCCAAAGGGCCGGACTCTCTGCAGGAGGGAAATAAACGCATCGGCTGTTGGATTCGGCCGCCGGATTCCGTATCTTTGAATGTCAGCGGAGCGGGGACTTCCCGCGCCGCCGGCGGAACCCAAATAAAATCCTAAAAACTTAAACGCTTCAATCTTATGACACAGCAGGAGTATATCGAACGGGAGAGCCGTTACGGCGCCCACAACTACCATCCGCTGCCCGTGGTGCTGCAACGCGGCAAGGGCATTTTCGTATGGGATACCGACGGGAAGAAGTATTTCGACTTCCTCTCCGCCTATTCCGCAGTGAATCAGGGGCACTGCCATCACAAAATCGTGGGTGCGGTGTGCGAACAGGCGGGCAAACTCGCCCTGACTTCGCGGGCGTTCCACAACGACGTGCTCGGTCAGTGGGAAGAGTATGTGACGCGGTTTTTCGGTTACGACAAGGTACTGCCCATGAATACCGGTGCGGAGGCCGACGAGACGGCCCTCAAACTGTGCCGCAAGTGGGCCTATCTGAAGAAGGGGATAAAGGACGGCATGGCGAAGATAATCGTGTGCGACGGCAATTTCCACGGCCGTACCATCACCATCGTCTCCATGTCTGCCGACCCGGAGGCCTATCGGGATTACGGGCCCTATACGCCCGGTTTCGTAAAGATTCCCTACAACGACATTCCGGCACTCGAACGGGCCCTGGAAGACCCTGACGTAGCCGGTTTCCTGGTGGAGCCGATACAGGGCGAGGCGGGGGTGTATGTGCCCGACGAGGGATATCTCCGCAGGGCCTGCGACCTTTGCCATGCGCATAATGTACTCTTCATGGCCGACGAAGTGCAGACCGGAATCGGCCGTACGGGACGGATGCTGGCCTGCGACCACGAAGGGGGTGCGTCCCGATATACTTATTCTCGGCAAGGCGCTGGGAGGCGGTGTCGTGCCTATTTCCGCCGTGCTGGCCGACGACGAAATCATGCTGACCATCAAACCCGGCGAACACGGTTCCACTTTCGGAGGCAATCCGGTTGCCTGTCGGGCTTCGATGGCTGCACTGGAGGTGGTGCGCGAGGAGCGGCTTACGGAGAATGCTGAAGCGATGGGGCGGATATTCCGCGACAGAATGCGCTCCATCGGTTCCGACATGATAGCGGAGGTGCGCGGAAAGGGGCTACTCAACGCCGTGGTGATAAGGCCGAAGAACGGTCGTGAGGCGTGGGATGTCTGCCTGCGGATGCGTGACAACGGTCTGCTGGCCAAACCGACTCATGACCATATCATCCGTTTCGCGCCGCCTTTGATAATTAGCGAAGAAGAGCTGCTCGACGCTTGCGGTATTATCGAAAGGAGCATCCGCTCATTCGATTGAGAGACGTTTTGAAATCTGTGATGGAGATGGTTGCGGAAAGAGACGAAAGTGCCGGGGGCGTATTGACCGGCCTCCGGTGCTTTTTACGGACTGCCTGTCAGGCGGCGCTTGTTTTCGTTGTTGCGGTATCGGTATGTTCCTGCGGTGGAGGGGGGCGGATGCAGGAGGCGGAGGCGTATCGTGCCGACAGCCTGGCTTTCGTCCTGAGCCAGCTTTACGGACTTGACCAGGGGGTGAGGATGTTGGGGCTGAGGGGCGAAGAGGTTGCGGCGATTCGGCGTGCGGATTCCCTCACGTTCGGGCAGTTTCTTGCTTTTGTTTCGGAATACGGATTTCCGACCGCCGAACTGGTAGGGGAGGATAACTTTTTCCCGCGAATGCGTATGCATGCTCGGCTATGTTGTCATGCTGCATAATCCGCACCGCTTGCTGGAGCCGGAGACGTTCCGTCTGCTGTGCGGCGAGGTGCGTGCAGGAAGGCTCAACCCGGAGGTCTTCGGTTGGGCGCTCGACCGCTATTTCGTCACTTACGAAGGGTATTCCCTTTTCAATTCACCTTACCGGGCGGTGCGTGCGCTGCAGGGGGTGCCACGCAGCCGCCGTGCCGAATCCGATTCGCTGCATGCGGCCATCGGGCTTCCTTTGCTGCCCGATTCGGTGTTCGTGGAGTGAAACGGGCGTTTTTTTGGAGGATACGGGGCCGTCATGTTTGGATAGTTCGTGAAAATCGCTATTTTTGTAGGCTTCACGACGGGGGCGTAACCGGTCCCCGCAGCCGGGAGGCAGCGAAAAAATGAATAAACCTTAAAGACGACAATGCCGAAATTATCACAACGCGCGGAGCGCATGCCCGCATCGCCGATACGGAAACTCGTTCCGTATGCCGTACAGGCCAGGGACAGGGGAATCAAGATATATTCCCTCAATATAGGACAGCCGGACATAGAGACGCCGCAGGTCGGACTCGACGCCCTGAAACACATCGACCGCAAAGTGTTGGAGTACAGTCCCCAGCGACGGGCTCCCCTCTTACCGTAACAAACTCGTCGGTTACTATGCCCGGTTCGGCATCGACCTCAGCCCGGAAAACATCATCGTAACGACGGGTGGTTCGGAAGCGTTGCAGCTCGCCTTCCGTCGTGTATCAATCCCGGTGATGAAATTATCATGACCGAGCCGACATACGCCAATTATATTTCGTTCGCCATGCAGGCGGGGGTGAAGGTGCGGCCCATCAAGACCGATATACGCAACGGTTATGCGCTTCCGAGCGTAGAGGATTTCGAGGCGCTCATCGACGAGCGTACGAAGGCCATCCTCATCTGCAATCCGAACAATCCGACGGGGGGTATGTCTACACGAAAGAGGAGATGATGCGTATCCGCGACATCGTGAAGAAATACGACCTGTTCCTCTTCTCCGACGAGGTGTACCGCGAGTTTCACTATACTGACGAACCGTATGTGTCGGCTCTTCACCTCGAAGGTATCGAGGAGAACGTGGTACTTATCGATTCCGTATCGAAACGCTACTCGGAGTGCGGTATCCGGATAGGTGCCGTCATCACGAGAAACATGCAGCTCCGCAATGCGATGATGAAGTTCGCCCAGGCCCGTCTCAGTCCGCCTCTGTTGGGGCAAATCGTGGCCGAGGCGTCGCTCGACGCGCCGAAGTCGTATATGGAGGGTATTTACGGAGAGTATATCGAGCGGCGTAACCTGCTTGTGAACGGTCTCAACAAGATACCGGGCGTCTATTCGCCCATGCCCAACGGTGCATTCTATACCATGGCGCGTCTGCCCATAGACGACTGCGACCGTTTCTGCGAATGGCTGCTGCGCGATTTTTCGTACGAGGGCGAAACGGTCATGTTCGCTCCCGGTTCGGGATTCTATACCAATCCGGAAGACGGGCGCGACCAGGTACGCATGGCTTATGTCTTGAAAAAGGAGGATTTGGCACGTTCGCTCGTCATCCTTGAAAAGGCGCTCGAAGCCTATCCGGGGAGAACGGAGCGGTAGGTTGCTGCGGACCGAATGAAAGAAAAGGGCTTTCCTTGCGGGAAGCCCTTTTCTTTCAATGAATTATAGGCTCAATTGGTGTACAATGTATAATAATTGCAAACACCGCCACGATTCTTAATCTTGATTGTGAATGCTCCCGTCCATTTCGGTGTCCAACTGCAATAGCAGGTGTCGGTATAGTCATCGTCTTTCTCGATGAGATTGCCGTTTGAATCGTAGATGTAGAGATCCAGGTCGGTATCACCGTCGCCCACAACGGCCACTTCGGCCTCTTCCCCGGCAATAAAGCGGATTGTATAGTTATCGGTACAGTTGGCGTATACGCAGTCCTCATGTACCGCTGCTCCGCCCACGCGGCCGCGGCTTGTGCCGTTATCAATCTTCACTTGGTCGGCTAATGCCAGCAGCGTGGCATTGCCGTCGGCATACGCTCGGGCATCTTTCAGCAGTTGCTCTACCGAGAACTCGGTTTTCTGGGCCTTGCCGTCGGCCGTCCCCTCGCCCTTGATGAATGACTCGGGCGTCAGTTCGTACGTAGGTACGCCGTTCGGAATGCGTGCCGCCTCAATCAGAGCCGATGCCGAGTAGGTTTCGTAACCGTATCTGGCCAGGTCCGATGCCAGACGCAACTGCGTCATCAGTTCGCTTGCAGGCTGTTTGGCATCGTCCGTCTTCTCCTGCGCGAACGTAAATTGCGCAGCGGCAACGAGTGCCAATGTCAAAAGGATTTTTTTCATAATTTAAATTTATTTAAGTTAAACAAAAAGGATTAATCCAACATGATGAATGCCGCCCAATCCTTGTCGGGATATGCATTTTTGGTTTTGGCCTGTGCATCTCGGAACGCTTCGTGCCGTTCCATGCCGACGGTCAGGTTGGTGTAGAACTCCGTCATCATATATTAAGCCATCTGACTGTCTATCTGCCATAGAGTCATGACAATAGTTCCGACGCCGGCCTGCTTGAACCCTCGTTGCAGACCGAAAATCTCGTTGCCCGAGAGGTCGCCCAGAGCAGTCTGGCAGGCCGACAGTACGACCAGATCGACCGCCGAGAGATCCATGTCGGCTATTTCGCGTGCCAGCAGCAGGCCGTCCTCGCGGTCGTCGGCCGAGAGTGTTTTCTTGCGCGATAGCATCAATCCCGAGCGCATCATCGGCGATAACAGCTCTTCCGATGTCTGATACTCGGTGTGTCGGGCATATAGAATCCGTGGGTGGCTATGTGAAGTAGCTCGAATTGCCGGCCGGAGAGTGCCTTGAACGACTCCTCCACACCCGAATCGTCTGTCTTCAAATCGGGCTCTACACCGCAGGACCTCAGCATTTCGGCAATATTTACGGCTTCATGGTATGTCTCGCTGTAAATATTTTCATCGGGCAGCATTCCCTCTGCCAATGATAATGATCCGCGCGACACGGTACGCGAGGCCGCCAGATCGGTATCGCGATATTCGCTCGTCGCTCGGGCCATGGCATCGGTCCCCATGTCGTAATTCAGTCCGCCGTATATCACAGCTCGTTTCATCTCGTGTGCTTCTCGTCCGATACACAACTCGCGCGTCGATGACAATCTCCGCAGCGTATATCGCTCGTCGGCTGTGCGCCGGTCTTCGCCTTGCGGTCTGAAGGCACCGATATTCAACATGTTCATTACACCGTCCACCGAGAAATATACGGTCTCGCCCTCCGATAGATACTCCTGCAAGGGCTGCCATATCAGCGGCCATAGCTGCCATGCCTCCGGCGTATTGTACAGCCGCCTGTTTTTGAGCTGGTCATTCTTGACGTAGTTGCGCAGCACCGATTCGCGGCACAGCTCCACGATTCGCGGCGATTCCCAGCCACTGCGCAGCACGACGGCGACATACAATGGATCGGCTTTCTTGTCCTCTCCGCCGGTCAGCCGCATGAACTCTACGGCCGCATCGTGCTCGTTCAACCTGCTCTGCACCTCGCGCCAGCCGACCGTATGTCCGCCGGCAAAATCGGTTTCGATGCCCATGCGGCGTACAGCCATGATGATGTCGCGCTGCGCGGTTTTCAAGCTTCGCGCATAGTCGCCACATGCGAGGGGTCGCTGCCGCGCATAGTCATGTTGTCGAGCCGTGCCGCCAGATTCTTCATCTGGGCATAGCGCACGCGCACGATAGAATCGGGGTGCTCGGTAAGCAGCCTGTCTACGCGGTTGTCGGCACTCAGCAGCAGCCCCTTCATCATAAGGCTGTAATCGTATACGCAGGAGGCCAGTATGGCGTTCTGCTCCTCGTTGCCGCGGGCGGCCTCGCATATTTCCATAAAAAAGTTGCTGTCTGCTATTCTGCCGTAAAAACTCTCGCGCTCCTCCGACGACAGATTGTAGAGTTTGTCATCTATCTCGGCTTTTATCCCTTCCGTATATTTCTCGGACGTATCGCGCATACACTCCGTGTCACCGGCATGTGCGGCGCAAGACATCATTTCTAAGAAAAATGTGGGGTCGCAAAACTCCGAACATCGCTCGGCGTAGGTCTTATATATTTCGATGGCAGGCCTCCAATCCTGTGTTCTAAAATGTGTTTCGGCTACCCTAAGATTGGATAATATTTTAAAGTCATCCGACGGATTGCATTGTATAGCGAGATTCAATACCTCTAACGATTTCTCATAATGCTCCTGTACATAATATACATCGCATATCAAACCCGATACAATAGCTTTATCTTCATCGTTCTGCAATCGATTAACCATCGAAAAAGCCTTATCCGCCAAAGCGGTAGCCAGCTCCTTTTGCTCACACTCGGCGAGTACTGCTGCGCATTGTGCCGTACATATCAGATCGGGAGATAAAAATGACTCGTCGTTATACTCGCAAGTCTCGATGTATGGCAAAACGTAATTATCGAGTATTTTACGGGCTTGGACATGATTTCCCAACAGAGTGTATATGATTGCAATATCCGCGAGAGGATACGGAACAATGCTCTTGTAAATATTATCATAATAGGCCAATGCCGGTTCTATTATATCGAGAGCCAAGGCGGTATCGCCATAGAAGAATATCATGTTGGCAAGATTAAGAGATACCATCACGAATACCTCTTCGTTTTCGCATCCGAAATTTTTGAGCATGGATTTGAATTGCGAAATAGAGTCTGGCGTCCATATTGTCAATGATATGGCTGTCCAAACATCGCGAAGCATCTTCGCACATTCGATACAGTATTGCACGTACGTATCGTAATTATCTTCATTGACAGAGTCCTCAGGACACAATCCCGGCAAATGGCCGGCAAACATATATCCTGCTTCCCGCAATTCTTTGCAATACGCCAAGAAATCAGTTATATACTGTAAATCGATGCTGTTGTATCTTGTCATCACAGAAGCATACATGAGGTCGAACGCCTTCGTCGTTCCGAATCTATCCGTACATTCTTCTTTATAGATGTCGAACCGTTCGCGTTCTCGGTTCACTCGACCCGCGGCCTGATTTAATATATTTCCAAGCCACTCTTGCATATAAGGCGGCAGTATATACAACATTAATTTCGTAAGCTCACGAGTACAGTCCGCTATGAGCTCGTATTGTTCGGCATTATAGGCGTTTGCTACCGCATTGCATATTATGAATTCGGGCCTTTCAGTATAGTCGCCCTGATAATAAACACGAAAACGATTATACAGCCTCACAAACAATTCCTCCGGCCAAGGGTCGATATCCTGCATATAGGTATCGTCGCCATATAGCGTATATTCGATATAATGCAGATTATTATAACCGTAATTTTTAAACCCGGCTACGGTAGCCTCTTCCTTATATAAAATGTAATTACCCATATGGTACGCCAACTGGCAGAAATCATAAAGCATGCTGCCGACGGATTCATCGGGCAGATACTGCGACAGATATCGATTCACCAACAAATCGCGCCCCATGGCCATTTGCTTGAATATCTCCTCCTCGGCCATTCGCTTCACCGTGACGGCCATGCACGGCAGATAGTGGTCGCGAATCACCTTCGGCGATATATTGTCTATACAGTCGGTTAGTTTGAAAGATATTCCTGTGGCGAAATCGAGCAGATGCGTCCGGTCGAGCTGCGAGACGAAATTCGGCAAATCCATCTGCGCGGCCGTATCCGGCTCCACACTTATGCGATAGAGATAATCGTAGATTTTTTTTCGCATGTCGGACACGGTTGGGTATCACCGTCGGCATGTCGTGCCGAGGCAGTAGCTACGACCGACAGCGAGAATGCGATAACGAACATTGCGCGCAGCAGTTTCATAATGTTCTGGGGTTAGTCTACAAACGGAAAGCGTGTTGCCGATAGCTTGTTTCAGTCAAACAGGCCTAACACTCAGAGATAGAAAAAGCGACAGCCTACACCTGGTTATACCCCGAGAGGTACGACACGGCAAGATTTCGGCCTGTACTCTGTTTGGATTGAAGTTCCTAAGTTCGCTTGACATGAAGGTTTTGCACTTCCTGTTTGTTAAACTGTTAATACAAATATTTTTTTTGCAACATGAAGGTCTGTTGCTGTTATTTAATTTCAAAATTAATACAGAGTTCCATAGTATTCCAAAAAAATTAATATTGTGACTCAATTTTATTATCTTTATATGGGGTATTGTGTCGTGGTGCAAGAGTGTCGGGAGCGTGCGGTGAAAATATCCGACGAAAATGTGACGCCGTTCGGGAAATGTGTATCTTTGTTCGCGAAACATGATATGGAAGGATTTGGACTGATTACAAGCCACAATAAAAAATTGCTGAAACAGCATTTTGTTCGACATTCTCCTGCTTTAATGTATTTAATTGTTTAGGTATAAATATTTTAATGTAGGCTTTTTTATTGATGTCGGAGTAGGCCTTTGGGGGACACCCCTTTCGGGACGGGTCCTTTTCTTTTTGTGTGCAAGCAGATTAACCGAAAATACAGAACAGACATGAATTTAGCCATAGTGGGAACCGGGTATGTCGGGCTCGTGTCGGGAACCTGTTTCGCCGACATGGGGGTGAACGTCACCTGCATCGACATCAACGAACGGAAGATAGAGGAACTGCGCCGCGGGTGATTCCGATATACGAACCGGGCCTGGAGGAGATGGTGTTGCGCAACGTACAGGCGGGGCGGCTCCGTTTCGGAACCGACCTTTCGCAGGGGGGATAGACGATTACGACGTCATCGTGTGTGCGGTGGGTACCCCTCCCGGCGAAGACGGCAGTGCGGATTTGCAGTACGTGCTCGAAGTGGCCCGCACGGTTGGGCGTCATATCGGCGGATATACGCTTTTCGTAACCAAAAGTACCGTTCCGGTCGGAACGGGCGAACTGGTGCGGGCGGCCATCCGCAGAGAGCTTGACCAACGGGGGATGAATGTGGAATTCGACGTCGCTTCCAATCCCGAATTCCTCAAGGAGGGGGGCGGCCATCAAGGACTTCATGGAACCCGACCGGGTGGTGGTCGGCGTCGACAGCGGCCGGGCCCGCACGATTATGGAGCGGTTGTACAAGCCTTTTATCGAGAACGGGCGTTTGCTGCTTTTCACCGATATTCCTTCGGCCGAAATGATAAAATACGCTTCGAACGCCATGCTTGCCACGCGTATCTCCTTCATGAACGACATCGCCAATCTGTGCGAGAGGCTCGGTGCGGATGTCGATATGGTGCGTCAGGGGATGGGAGCCGACCCGCGTATCGGGCCGAAGTTCCTCTACCCGGGCATCGGTTACGGCGGAAGCTGTTTCCCGAAGGATGTGAAGGCGCTGGTGAATACGGCGCGCAGCAATGGGTACGACATGAAGGTGCTGCGGGCGGTCGAAGAGGTTAACGGGGCGCAGAAAAGGTTGCTTTTTTTTGAGAAGTTCAGAGCCTATTTCCGCGGCGACATCGCCGGTCGGCGGGTGGCCGTATGGGGCCTTTCGTTCAAACCGGAGACCGACGACATGCGCGAAGCGCCTTCGGTGGTCATCATTGAACACCTGCTTCGTGCCGGATGCGAGGTTTGTGCCTACGACCCGGTTGCATCGGAGGAGGCACGCCGCATCCTCGGTGACGGTGTCTGCTATTGCCGGGATAAGTACGAAGCAGCGGAGGGGCCGATGCCCTGATGCTGGTTACCGAGTGGCAGGAGTTTCGCATGCCCGACTGGTGTGCCGTGCGGAAAGCCATGAGGACGCCCGTGGTATTCGACGGGCGTAATATATACAACGGCGAAGAGCTTGCTGCCAAGGGATTTGCATACTGTTCCATCGGACGCAGATGACGGGCGGCGGCCTTCGTGCATTGGTGCGGCGGGCGGCATGTGAGTGCTGCCCGCCGTTCTTTGTAGGGAACGGCTTCGAGGGCCGAAGGGATGACCCGGATTCGGCGTATTACAGGCTGCCGCCGAGAAAACCGAGTACGAAGATAGAGGCGACGGCGAAGAGCATGCCGACGGTTTTCCGTCCGTCGAGTTTCTCACCGAAAGCCGCGATGCCGACGAGCGTGGTCAGCAGGACTACGCTGATGTTGTAGATTCCGTAGAATGTGCTGGATGAGAAATATTTGAGTCCGTGCATCAGACCGAATGTTACGAAATAGTTGAAGGTACCCAGGCAGAGACCGCCGGCTATGCTTTTCCAGCGGAATCGGAATGCCTCGCGTCCCTCTTTCGCGGCATAGTAGGCGACGGCCCCTAAAAAGGCGGCGGAGAAGAGCATGATTTCGAATACGGGATAATCCGTTTCGTAGCACCCTTCGGTCTTGATGAGGTGTTGAGATGTTTTCATGCATACCGCAATGAAGCCCACGGAGAGGAATACGCCGACCGGCAGTAGAACGGTCTTGAGCCGTTCGTTTCTGCCCGTTGCCGTATCCGTCCCCTTGTCGTGCGGACGGTAGATGATGAATACGAAGGCGAGCATTACGAGGGCCGTGCCGAGAAGTTCCCAGCCTGTGATGCGTTCGCCGAGGAAAAGGGCGGCCCAGACAATCGGCAGTATCACCGATGTGCGTGAGGCCATGGTGGTGATGGATACGCCTACCCGTCGGGTAGAGGCGGCCATGAGGTCCATCGAGCCGAAGTAGAGCGCTCCTGTTATCAGGGCCAGGTACCACCAGCCGTTTCCGCCGAAACCGCCCGCGTCCGCTGCCGCGAGATACCGTCCGCCGGAGAAGAGGGCGATGATGAGGGCGAAGGCGTAATTCGTCATGATGGCCTGCGGAATATAAATCTTTTTTGACGTTGAAGAATTTCAGCGCCAGCATGATGAGCGACATGGCCGCTATGGCGAGGAGCAGGTATTGCATGGTCTGTATCGTTGTTTCCGTCTTGGACAGGAGAACCGGGATGCCGGCCCTCCTGCCCGACAAAGATAGTGCGAAAAGTTCGGTAAACGTTCCGCCTTTCCGGACTTTGTCCGTGTGCGGGCGGCGTGTCCGGAGTAAAAATAAGAGGAGGAACGGCATGAGCTCCCGTTCCTCCTCCTCGTGTATGGCTGCCGCGTTTACGCTGTCTTTCCGGCTACGAGGCGGTTGGGCCCTTTCGGCCGCGATGTGGATGTTCGCGCAGATGTTTTCTTCGCCGACGAGCCGGTCGATGCCCGCTTTGAGAAGCGTCTCTCTGACCGACGGGTTCACGCCGGAGAGGATGACCTCGATGCCCTCTTTTCGGGAGGCCCGGATGAGGTTGGAGAGGTTATGCAGTCCGGTAGAGTCGATGAAGGGAACTTTGCGCATGCGGATGATGCGGACTTTCGACTTCTCGCCCATGGTGTGCATCACGTCGTCGAACTTGCTGGCGATACCGAAGAAGAAGGGGCCGTCTATCTCGTAGACTTCGACGCCTTCGGCGACCTCCACCTTGTCGTCGCGGTGGTTGCTCTCGGCATCGGCCGTCATGTCTATCTGGTCGTGGATGACCGAGATGTTGGTGCTCTCCATGATGCGCCGCATGAACAGGACGACGGCCATCAGCAGACCGGCGGCTATGGCGATGGTCAGGTCGAAGACGACCGTGAGCAGCAGGGTGGTGAAGAGTACCGCGATGTCCGCTTTGGGATTTTCATCATGCCGCGGATGGTGCGCCATTCGCTCATGTTGTAGGAGACGATGACGAGTACGCCTGCCAGACAGGCCATCGGGATGTGGCGGGTGAGCGGCGAGAGGAAGAGCAGGATGAGCAGCAGGACGACGGCGTGAATGATACCGGCCACCGGGGTACGGCCGCCGTTGTTGATGTTGGTCATCGTGCGGGCGATGGCGCCCGTCACGGGGATACCGCCGAAGAACGGCACGACGATGTTGGCGGCGCCCTGTGCGATGAGTTCCGTATTGGAATTGTGGCGGTCGCCCGTGACGCCGTCGGCCACCGTGGCCGAAAGCAGCGATTCGATGGCGCCGAGCATGGCGATGGTGAAGGCCGGTGGCAGCAGGCCGCGGATGGTCTCCAGATTGAAGGAGAACCCGGCGGGGGCCGGTATGGCGGGGTTGATGCTGTAACGGTCGCCGATGGTCTCTATCGTATCGATGCCGCAGTACCTTTTGAGCAGGTAGGGAGGCGACGGTAACGAGGATGATGGCCGCGAGCGACCCCGGTATCTTGCGCGATACCTTGGGCGTCAGCAGAATGATGAGGATGCTCACCAGGCCGATGCCGAGGGCCCAGAGGTTGGTGGTGTCGAAGTGCTGGAAGTAGACCGCCCATTTGCCGATGAAGTCTTCCGGGACGGCTCCGTCGATACGTAGACCGAAGAGGTCTTTTATCTGGGTGGAGAATATCGTCAGGGCAATACCAGCCGTGAAGCCCACGATGATGGGATAGGGGGATGAATTTGATGACGACGCCGAGTTTGAAGAGTCCGAGCAGGACAAGGATGATGCCGGCCATGACGGTGGCGATGGCGAGTCCTTCGATGCCGTACTGGCTGATGATGCCGGCGACGATGACGATGAAGGCTCCCGTGGGGCCGCCTATCTGGACGTTGCTGCCGCCGAGGAACGAGACGATGAAGCCGCCGAGGATGGCGGTGATGAGTCCCTTTTCGGGCGAAACGCCGCTGGCTATGCCGAATGCGATGGCGAGGGGGAGGGCGACGATGCCGACGATGATGCCGGCCATCAGGTCGGCGGTGAATTTCCGGCGGTCGTAGTTTTTTCAGCGCCGTGAAAAGTTTGGGTTGGAAATCGATGGTGTGTTTCACGATAACGGATGTTTGTCAGGGTTAGTTTTGTTAAGGCGGCGCAAATATAACAAAATATATTCGATGAAAACCGAAAGCGGCTGTCGGGCAGTATCCCGGCCTGCGGTCGCAGGAGCGATTCGGTTGAACGGATATGGTTAGATGTATTCAATGGACCCTTTCTGCGTCTGTCGGGTGTTCCTCCGGTTTATGGGCGTGTTGCGATTGGAGAGTGGTAAATGCCCGTGGAGTGAATGAGATGACCGGACGGGCGGCCCTCTTCATCGGATGCTGTTTGTCGACGTACCGGGTATCGGGAGTGCCTTGTTGCCGGCCGGGGTGACGGAACGGAAGGGTAATATTTTGACGATTAAGCGAATGAATTAATATTTTATTATTATCTTTCAAGTGCGATACCTCGAAAAAGATTGATGGGATTATGCGAAAACTCATCTTGTTTTTCTTGTTTTTAGGCGGCGCCGTGTTTGCCGGGGCGCGCGAGCAGTGGGTAACGGGGCATGTGTTTATCTGCGGTACGATGCAAGCCATGCCATTCGCTTCGGTCTGGTTGCTGGACCCGCAGACGGGAGAGCCTGAATATGCGGCGTTTACCTCCGTAGACGGTTGGTACGACTTCGGCAATGTCGAGATGGACCGGGCCTATCTTTTGAAGGTTACTGCGCCGGGCTGCGAAACGGTGACGAAAAAGATAAAACCCCGATATGATGCGAATGTTCAACCGAACATCACCTACAATATCGCGCTGGAGCGCACGCCGGACGCGGGGATGTTGATGCCGGCGGCCATGTACGTTCCGGCAGAGATTGCCCCCGATGCCGTTACCATAGAGGATGTGTATGGACATATTCCCGGAGTCATTTATGAGGACGGTTTCTTTACCGACGCAAACGGAGCGAATGTACGTATCCTATTCAATGGATATGTCATGTACAGCAGTTCATATGAGGAGCTGTGCGAGCTTGTGACCGCTAAGGATATTGTCAGCATAGACTATTACGACCTGAGCGATACGGATTCGCCGTATTATGCCGGCGTTCTCGATTTCAGAGTGAACATCGTGATCAGCAACGGACCTGAAAATACGGAGCTCCCAATTGAAAGTACTTTCTGGGATATTTAGTTCTCCGTCCGTGGTCGGAGCCCAAGACGCCATCCGTTTTTCAGATAGGAGGAATAGAGCGAACCGCCGTAATTTTGTCAAGCTTATGCAATTGGCCTTTCTGAAAGAATATATGTATGCCGATTTATTCAATGAAGTTGCAAGCGATTCATTCAGTAGGATTCTTCGTGAACTGCCGCTGGAAGAGCACGTGACCATTCATTTTCAACATAGATATCTTCAAAAGAATTTTGTGTAAAAGCTATGAAAAAACTCATCTTGTTTTTCTTGTTTTTAGGCGGCGCCATATGTGCAGGGGCGCGCGAGCAGTGGGTAACGGGGCATGTGTTTATCCGCGGTACGATGCAAGCCATGCCATTCGCTTCGGTCTGGCTGCTGGATCCGCAGACGGGAGAACCGGAGTATGCGGCGTTCACCTCTGTCAATGGTTGGTACGACTTCGGCAATGTCGAGATGGACCGGGTCTATCTCCTGAAGGTTACTGCGCCGGGCTGCGAAACGGTGACGAAAAAAAGATAAAGCCACGATATGATGCGACTGTTCGGTTGAACCGCACCTATAATATCGCGCTGGAACGCACGCCGGACGCAGGGATGTTGATGCCGGTGGCCATGTACGTTCCGGCAGAGATTGCCCCCGATGCCGTCACCATAGAGGATGTGTATGGACATATTCCCGGTATCGTCTACGAGGACGGTTTCTTTACCGATGAAAACGGAGCGAATGTGCGTATCCTGTTCAATGGATATATCATGTACAGTGCCGAGTATGAGAAGCTGTGCGAGCTTGCCACCGCTAAGAATATTGTCAGCATAGACTATTACGACCTGAGCGATACGGATTCGCCGTATTATACCGGCGTTCTCGATTTCAGGATAAATATTCCAGGCAATGACGCGTTGGCTATTACGGAACCGTTGATGGAGAATCCTTCCTGGGATATTTAGAGATTCCGTCCGTGGTCGGGGCGCGCAGGATGCGGTTAGTTCTTCGGAAAGGCTACGGTATGCGAAACGGAAGAGACAGCTTGATGTATCGGGCATTTTCTCTTTCGCAGGCCGTTGCCGGCGTCCCGCACGGCTTGTCGAACACGTACCGGAAAAGAGGCAGGTAAAATTGATTTGGACTCCATGAAAAAATCGAAGTTCTGTATATTGTTCGTCCTGTTCGTAATTGCGGCGAATATCGCCGCGGTGGACGCCCAGATTGTATTGAAAGGGAAGGTCACGACCCGGGAGGAGGAACCGGTCGCTTTCGCTGCCGTCAGCCTGCGGGGGATGAGGGACACCACGCGGCTGGTCGAAACGGCGGTAACGGACATGCAGGGGAATTACGCTTTCGGGAAACATCGCGAGGGCAAATACCTGCTCACGATACAGTCTCTGGGGTTTCGCACGCTGAACGATACCGTGCATATCAGAAGGTCGTCTTTGGGCAATACGTATGAGATGCGCAAGGATTATCTCCTAGAAGAGGAGGTGACGGCGATAGACGATGTGGTGGTCGTGGGGACGAACGTGACCCACTATCTCGACCGTACCGTTTACCGGGTGACCAATGCCGACCGCAGGACGGCCGTCACGGGCCTCGACCTGACCAACAAGGTGCCGCAGGTTACGCTCGACCGTATCAACGAGACCGTCTCGTCGAGCGACGGGGCCGTCACAATTCTCGTAAACGGCATCGCGGCTTCGGCACAGGAGCTGAAGACGATTAGTCCAGAGGAGGTCGGTCAGATAGAGTATTACGACCTGCCGCCCATACGGTACGGCGGCGGGAATGCGGTGCTGAACATCGTTACCAAAGAGGTCCGGGACGGTTTCTATGGAGGCATCGATTTGAAACATGCCGTTCCGGTCCGATGGCTCAACGACAGTTTTTACCTGCGTTACAACCGCGGCCGCAGCCAGTTGACCTTCCGCTATTATGCGAGCTGGCACAAGTCGGACGCACAGTTTGTGGACGATGAGTACCGGTATGCGCTGAACGGGACGGATTATGCCCAATATCTCCATACTTCGGGCGGTTACAGGAGTTTCTATAACGATTTCAATCTCAAATACACCAACCAGCTTCAGGACAAGTACGTCTTTCAGGCGACCTTCTATCCCAGTCTGCGGAACAATGAAAACCATTACGATTCGCAGATAGAGTTTTTGGAGGGTGCGGCCGGGATGCAGCGGTACGGCAATTACAGGACGGAATCCAAAATATTCAATCCGACACTCGACCTCTACTTCTGGAGGCAGTTGGGCCGGAAACAGGAGCTCATCATGGCTATTACGGGAAATTATTTCGATTCGGGGCTGGATACCCGTTCGAGCGAGTACGATTCGGCGGACGACCGTCCCGTATTCGAGGATTTCCTGACTGTCGACGGCCGGAAATATTCGGCCATCGGACAGGCGCTTTACATCAAGAATTTCGAGAAGGTCGCGTTTTCGGTAGGCGAACGCTTTGCGTACGAGTCCAACATCGCGCATACGGCCAGCTGGCTGTCGGGCGACCGGCAGGAGCGGACGACACGGATGAACAACTACCTTGCGGCCGAAGTGTCGGGCAAGATAAAGACCAGGTTCTCGTACCGTTTCTCTTTGGGGGTTATTGCCAGCCGTACCGTAACGGCCGGCAACGATTCGTGGCAGTGGGTCTTCGCTCCGAATGTCATCGCCGGCTATCAGATATCGTCTTCCTTCATCGTCAAGGCGGGATTCAGCCAGGCCAATACCTCGCCGAGCCTCGGCATGCTCGACGACCGGATTGCCATGATAACCCAAAATATCGTTTCACGCGGCAATCCGTCCCTGAAGAACGGATTCCGGAACTCGGCATTCATCGGTACGGGATATACCAACAAGTGGCTGAATATCAACGTCACCTGCCTCTACGGATATGCGAAGAACCCCATTAATTATTACTATCGGCAGGATGGGGCCCGGTATGAGTACATGCCGGTCAATGACAAGTCCAGCGAGACCTGCGGAATCAATTACGCTTTGCAGCTCACCCCGTTTGAAAACGACATCCTGACGATTAAACTGCAGGGCGGCGTTTATTACACGAATCTGAATTCCGGTGTCTTGGGAAGGGTAGGTTATCTGCGAATTCCTTTAAGCTACTATATACAATTCGCCTGGAAGAACCTTTCGGCATTTTATCAGGGCAACATCGTTACCGGAAACATGGTACCGCCGATGATAGTGTACAGCGACCTGGGTTCCGGAATCGGAATAATCTACAAGTATCGGAATTTCGCCTTCTCCCTATCCTGCGCCAATTTCCTGATTCGTCCGGAGTCCCGGTCGCATACCATAGACGGAAGCGCCGTTTGGCGCAAGAGCACGGGCAGTCAGAGGGATTCGTACAATCGGGTGATGCTGGGAGTGAGTTATAACTTCGGCCGGGGCCGGGTCTATAACGAAGCCGAAAGGCATATCAGCAACAGGGATGAGGATTCCGGATTATAGGTTTCGGTCGTTTCAACCTGTCGGTCTTTTTATTTCACCACTTCGCCGCGGACGAATACCGCTACCGGTCGGCTGTTTCCCGTATTGGAGTATATCTTCACGTTGTTGTTGAAGGGCCCCGTTTCGTTTTTCGGGTTGTAGGTTATTTCAAAAGTGCTCGACTCGCCCGGCATGAGGGGTTTGCGCGGATACTTTACCGAGAGGCAGGTGCAGCTCTGTTCGGTGCGGGTGATGACGAGCGGGGCCGAACCGGTGTTCGTAAAGACGAAAACCGCGGTTTGCGGCTCGCCTTTGAAACGGAGCGTTCCGAAATCGTGCTCCATGCGGTCGAAAGAGAGTTCGGGCGCCGGCTCCTGTTTCTGTTCCGTGCCGGATGCGTGCACGGCGGCAGGCACCGCCGTAGCTGCGTTCATGCCGCCGGTTGTGCCGAGCATCAGTGCCGCAACTGCGGCCGTGAGGATTGCGTACATCTTCGTTTGCTGTTTTGACCGGGAATCCGGAGCGCTGCGGTTTCCTGAGAAGGAAACGGGCGCAGACCCGTTCGTCCGGGATGTGATATTTCTTGTCTTGCGGGCAGCGTAGGCCGGGAACCCGTACAAGGACGGAGGACCGTCTTCTCGGGACCTTTCTTATTGGAGGCGGAAGACGTAGGTTATCGTACCCGTTTGTACCGCGTTGGCTTCGCTCGGCGAGAACCGTGCCTGCCGTGCCGCTTGCAGAGCCGCATCGAGCAGTCTGGCATCTTGGGTCGTGGAGCCCTGCGGATGGAAGGCCGTGTTCTGTACGCGCCCCTGTGCGTCCACGGTGATTTCGATGATGACGATGCCCTGTGCGTCGTTGGATTCGTAGGCCGGTTTCGGCAGGCTGCCTATCGCCCGGCGCCCTTTCAGGTCGAAGGAGATGCCTTCGTTTCCCGTTCCCGTACCGGTACTGCTGCCGTCACCGCCCGATTCGTGCCCGCGGTTTCCGGCCGTCTGTGCGCCGGAGCCCTGCGAAGAGGCATTCGAGGAGGTGCTCCTGCCCGGGAAAAGGGCGCGGCGGTTCACCTGCCGTTCCTGTTCGGCAGGGGTATGCTCCGTCTGCTGCTGGCGCTGGCTGCCCGTCGTAATGACCGGTGCCGGTTCCGTCTCCTGCGTAAGGTACTCTTCCTGCGAGGTATCCGGCCGGCTGGCCGCCTCTTCGGTTTCGGACAGTGCCACGTTCTGTGTACCGCTCCCGTCGCTGTCGTCGCCGAAGTCGATGAGGATGCCTTCGGCGGGACGTTCGTACTCCGTCCGGAACGACACGAACAGGCTCACCGCAAGGAATGTGGCGAGGTAACACGCCGCGGCGATAAGGCCCGCGCGCCTGCCTGTCCGGTTATTATCGGGAGCGTAATAGTACATGTGCCTGTCAATTGGGACTCGTGGCCAGGATGAGCGTCCACTTGTTGTCCTTGGCGATGTTCATCACTTTCACCACGTTGTCGATGGGAACGCTCTTGTCCGCGTGCAGCGACAGGGTAGGCTGTTCCGCACCTTCGAGTTTTCCGCGCAGGATGGTCTCCAGGTCGTCGAACCGGACGGGAACCGTCTCTACGTAATATTGCAGGTCGGAGGTGATGGAGACCGTGGTATAGGGTTTCTCCTTTATCTGGTTGTTGCTCGTGGGAAGAGTCAGTTTCAGCGCGTTGGGGTTGATGAGCGTGGTGGCTATGAGCATGAACACCAGCAGCAGGAACATCAGGTCGGTCATCGAGGCCGAGCTGAACGCCGAATTGACCTTTGAGCCTCTTCTGATAGCCATGGCCTTATTTCTTCTTATCTACCGGTTGGTTGAGGATATCCATGAAAGCGATGGAGTTGGCCTCCATCTGGAAGATGAGCTTTTTCGATACGCGCGATAAGGTAGTTGTAGCCGAAGTAGGCGGGAATACCGACGATAAGGCCGCCCACGGTGGTAATCATGGCCACGTACATGCCGCTGGATAGGATGCTCATATCCACTACGCCTCCCGCCATGGACATGTTCATGAAGGCCTGTACGAGCCCTATCACCGTTCCGAGAAAACCAATCATCGGGGCGCCTCCCGAGATGGTGGCCAGAGCCGGCAGACCGTTTTCGAGTTTGGAGACTTCGAGGTTGGCGACATTCTCGATGGCGTTCTGCACGTCGGTCATGGGACGCCCGATGCGTTCGATGCCCTTGTCTATCATCCTGGCGATGGGGGTATCGGTCGATTTGCAGAGGTCTACCGCCGCCTCCATTCTTCCTTCGTAGATGAAGTCGCGTATCTTGTTGATGAAGTTCTGGTCTATCTTCGATGCCTTGCGGATGGCGATGAAGCGTTCCACGAAGATGTATATGGCCAGTGCCCCCAGCACCAGCAGTACCCACATCAGCCAGCCTCCGGCAAGGAACAGTTCCCCGAACCCCATCGTTTTGGGCTGTTCGGCAACGGCAGCGCCCGCTGCCTGCAAAAAAATATCGTCATAGTGTAAGCCTGTTAAGTTGTTATCGGGTTTTCTTTTTTGCTGTGTTTCGTATGCCGTGCGGTCCGAAACCGCATAAGGCTCCGCAAATTTAAGAAACATATTTCAATTTCATGAACCGTACCCCTGCTTTCAGCCTGTGAAGGCGATGTCGTCCCTTCGGTAGGGACGGATGTTGCGACCGCTGCGGATTTGTCGTATCCCGTGCCGTATTACGGTCGGACGGTGACTGCCGTTCCGCCGGAGACGTTACTGGCCGGATTCCCGTTCCGCCGGAGCAGCCGGTTCTTCGGCTGCTGTCGTACGTGCCTCCTCTTCGCGGCGGCGCTGCATCTCCTCGCGCATGCGTCGTCGCCGCTCCTCGCTCTCCTCCCGTCGCTGTTCTATACGGCTTTTGGCGGGTTGTTGCGTTTCGGCCGGTCGGCTGTTCCCGTCGTTGGGCGCGGCATCGAGGGGGCGGTTCCGGTTGTCGGTGCGGCGGGCTGTTCCGCACTGCCGGCCTTCGCCGCCTCTTTCTCCGCGCGTTTGCGACGGCGGGCCTCCTTGCGTGCACGCGACTGGCGGACGATATCGGAAAAGACATTGAAGTCCTCCTTGTAATAGATACCGATGCCGTTCTCCTGGAGACCCTGGTTTTCGTCGTAGCGGTTGATGGTGCGCGTGAAGGCTTTGAGCGATACGTTGCCCGCCGGGGTGATTATCCAGGTCAGGGAGGCGTCTCCCGTAATGTTGGCATTGTTACGCATGTTATTGTCGGCGTTGTAGTTGCCTTCCACTTCAAGGATGAGCCGGTCGTTGCCTCCGATGTTGTAGGAGAAGCCGAAATCCACCTCCTCCGAGGAGGTCTGGTCCTGCGGTCGGTAGTTCAGCATGATGTTCAGGTCGTTGGTGGAGATGAGGTTGCTCAATTGGTTGGAGAGGAAGTTGAGGCCCAGCGTCGCTCCGGCCGATGTGGCATCGGTGTCGGAAGCCGTACTGCCGTTCGGAGCGAATGAACCGAATCCCACGAGCCACAGGAAATTGAGGGCTCTGTCCTCGTTGGAGGCGAGGGCGCCGCTCAGCACGTTCTGTATGTCGGCGTCGGCCGAGGGAATGCGGATGTCGAACGTGAGGTCTGGTTTGCGGAGGCTTTCGCTGATGCGCACGATGCAGTCCACCGGGACGCGCGTCCCGGTGTTGATGCCGGTTCCCTGGAGCGACGAGGCGAGCTGCTGGAGCGAAGCCCGCACCCTGTACACGGCCTCTATGTTGAGCATGGCATCCATCGGGTCGCCGCTGAACTGGATGGTTCCTCCCTGTTGCAGGATGAACTTCTTGTTGGAGATTATCGGTTGCATGCTGAACAGAAAGTCCCCTTCCGCTATCTCGTAGGTGCCGAATATGGAAAGTTCGCCGGTTCCCGGGTTGAGCAGGACGTTGAGTGCGGCCGTACCGCGTGCATTGACCGTCATGTTGGTGGCCGGGTCGATGATGATGGAGAGCAGCAGTCCGGGGTTGACGTTCAGCGATACGTTGAGGTTCAGGTTGACCTTCTCCTTGCGCTTGGTCCGTTCCGTCATGGAGCGTTCGTACAGTTGTTTTTTTCAGCTCCAGCACGTTCTCCGGCGCAGCGTTCTCCGGCTGGCGGCTTTCGAATACAATCCAGTCGGCTTCCGACATGTTGGATTTGTTGGACAGCGGCAGATAGAAAGCCGACCCCGGTTGCGTGGTGACCGCCACATCCACGTTGATTCCGTTGCGGTTGCCCTTCACATTGACGGCTCCGGAGATGTAGACCTTGCCGTAGAATTGGTCGTTGGCCCTGGCTTTCGTGTCGATGGCCATGATGTTGGAGGGAATCAGACGTGCGGAGTATGCGATGTTCGAGGTGTTGCTGATGTCGGCCTGTGCTTCGAGCGTGGCTTTGTTCCCTTCGCCGTCGGTGAGCGTCGTGAGGGGCAGGCGCACGGTTCCGCCGTCGATGTCGATGTCGAGCGTCGGTGTACTGTATGTGACGTCGGTGATGCCGATGGTCGTCGAGAAGTCGCTTACCGACAGTGTGCCGTTCATCTTCGGCATGCCCTTGCTTCCGCGGAGTTCGAGGTAGAGGGCCGTGGTGCCTTCCACCGAACGGATGACGTCGGCGGGCAGGAACGGGTTCGCCGCTGCGAGCGGAATGCCGTCGATGTCCACCGTAGCGGCGTAGCTGTTGGTGTCGGGGCGGTAGAAGCCGCGCACGAGAGTTTTGCCGTCGGCCGTATTGACGAGCGACAGGCCCGCCCGTTCGGTGGCGAAGTCCCATGCGCTGTTCAGGCGCAGCCTCGGTGCCGTATAACCGTTCATGCTCAGGCTGTCCATCATGATGTCGGCGATGAGTATCGGGTCTTTCATGCCGGAAATGAGCGTGGCCGAACCGTCGAGCGAACCCCGTACGGTACCTTCGGGCAGTCCGGCTATGCTGTTGAGCGGCCTGATGCTGAATTCGTCGAGCGCCAGCCGCAGCGTGTCGTCCTTGCCGCCGGCGAGCGTGCCGTCCACATGCAGCTTCTGTGCGCCGCTTGTTATCAGAAAGTCGTCTATCGTTATCCGTTTCGGCGTATATTCTATCAGGTTCGAGGAGATGTTCCAGCGCTGTTTGCCCGTCATGATATGGGACGAGGACTTGAAGAGAAGGCCGATGCGCAGTTCCTTGTCCTCTTCCGTTCGGGAGAGGAGCGACTGTACGTCGAATACGGCATTCAGGTCCGACGTACTGTTGCTGATGTTGGCATTGACCTCTATTCGGTCGTCTGCCACACGGGCGGCGATGTCGTTGGACGGCATGGAAAACCCCGGCAGGTAAAGGTCTTCGGTGGTGAACCGCAGGGCGATTGCTCCGGGGTCCGATGTGTTGTCAGCCGTGAAGCCGAGTTTCGTTACGAAGAAGTCGGCGTATTCGATGTAATCGCTGTTGGCCGTCACGGAGAATCGTTCGGTCATCGGATTGAATTCGGCATCCACCTTCGTGCCTTCGGCGATGCTGAAGCCCGGCAGAAAGATAGCGGCGATGTTGTTGGCTGCCTTGATGTCGAGGTGCAGTTCCGACCGGCTGTCGGAACGCTTGAGGGTGACGGGTATCGTGTGTCCCTGCCGGTCGGTGCGTATTCGGGGAGGCGCAGATGTTCCGGCGGCGGGCCGTACTGACAGGGGACCTGCGGCAGTCGGTGCGCCGCCGGAAAGCATCCGGTCGCCGGGGTGGTGCGCTGCTTGCGTCCCGCCCGTCGCATCGAGTGCGGGCAGATAGTCGTAGAGGATGTGGTTCAGATAGTTGAATATTTCTTTATAGCTTATTCCGCTCTTGAATTCCACGTCGGCGAAAGAGGAACTCATGGCGAGGTATTTGCTGTCGTCGCTGTTGCGGCCGGTGAAGAGGATGGTATCAGCCTGCACGTCGTCCGTCGAGGAGGTGTAGCGGAGGTTCGAGAGCAGTATCTCGCCGTTGATGTTATCCAGATTGGTACCGCTGCCGTTCGCCCGTACACGGCCGCTGAGAATGGCGATGCTGTCTTTCCGATTGACGTTGAGGCTGTGCAGGTCGGCGCGGCGCAGGTTTATTTCGGCATCGTAGGCGGGAACGGCATTGCGGAAATCGGCCGAACCGTTCACCGTGAAGAGCAGTTTCGGGTCTCCTGCCATGCCGTTGAGCATGGCTTGTTTGCCGGCGTAGCTGCCCGAGGCCATCAGTTGGCTATAGGTGTAGCCGTTGAATTCGGCCATCGGCACGAAAAAAGGCTGCCGTTCACCGAGAGTCCCTCCCTTGCCGGCATGTCCCTGTGCCTTCATATCCGCGATGACCTTCCCCAGCAGGTCGTTCCCCGTCACTCTTCCGGCATCCACGCCGTTTACCGTGACGTGTGCATCGAAATCCGTTCCCGCCTCTCCGTGCATGCCGCCGTGTCCGCTGACGGTTACCGTACCCGCATCCGCATGCAGCGACAGTTCCGCTCCGAATGCCGTCGTCCGGCCGGAGGCCTTGGCTGTCAGGGAGAAGTTTCCCGCGCGGGCAATCATCTCGGCGGTCTGCCGCGGCAGCGAGTCGGGCAGGAGTGCGCCCGCTATCTTGTCCACTCCGCTGCCGCTCGATACGAGTCGGGTGATGTCGATGTCGAATGTGGCATTGCCGATGTCCGTGACGTTGGCCAGGGCGGCGTCGAGTCCTATCTCGGCCTCCCGGTCGCCGACCAGCAGGGCGAGTTTCACTTTGAAGTCATTGATGGTGCCGCCGAAATCCACTGTCGCATTGCGGAGCAGGAGTCCTTCGTCCGTACCGAGTGAGGGGACGAAGTAGGCGAGCGTACGGGTGGAGAGCGTCGAATGTTCGAGCCGAACATCGAAGCGGACGCTGTCGAGAATATCGGCCATGGCCTCCCAGTTGCCGCCGTCCATCCGGAATACCGGCATGGAGAGGTCCGAACGCGGCGTAACGATGCGTGTGCCGTTCAGGGCTATCAGGCCGTCGCCCACGGTGAGCTGGTCTGTGGAGAGGTTGCGGACCGTGAAGCCGCTGATGTCGCGGAACGACATGGAGGCGATATCCATCGTGATGGTTCCCCCGTCGATATCGAGTCCGTCGCTCCGGATGTCGAGTCCGTCGAACACCATATTTCCGAAATTGACTCCCTGGGAGAGGGTGTCGGCCCCTTCGTTGCGGAACATGAAGCGCGAGTCGGAAATCCGCAGGTCGCGGAAGGCCAGCCTCGTGGAGCTCTTCTGTTTGGTGGTGTCGCTGCCCAGTCGGGAGATGAGCTGCGCGATGTTGAGTTCCCCGTCTCGCGGAGTATAGAGATAGATTTTTGCCTCGTCCAGAAATACGTCCCCGATAATGATTTTCTTGTGTAGCAGGGCGCTTTTTGCTGACGGCCGCTCCCAATTTTTTGGCGTAGAGCATGGTATCGCCCGTGTAGTCCTCGATGTAGAGCCCTTCGGCGACGAGCCGGCTGAATCCGCGCAGACGGATGCGGTCGATGGAGACGGTGGTTTCGAGTTTGCGCGAAAGTAGTTCCGTGGCCTTGCGGACGGCAAAGTTCTGTACCGTCCCGACATTCAACAGCAGGGCGGCTGCAACCGGCAGTCCGACTATCGCGACGATTATCCACGACAGCACTTTTCCCAATATTTTTATACCTTTGCGCATAGCTGTTTCACTCCCCATTAAAGGCCCGCGGAACGAATCGCAATTTTACTAATTTTTAACGAAACTGCCATCCGTTATCCCTGTTTTAAAGGGGCGTGAAGGGGCATTTGTCAATTAAAAGTACAGGTCTTGGAAAATTCATCCCGCTCCGGTGCCGTGATTCTCGGCATCGAGTCGTCGTGCGACGATACCTCGGCAGCCGTGCTGTGCGGTACCGAAATGCTTTCCAACGTCATCGCCTCGCAGGCGGTGCATATGCAATACGGCGGCGTGATTCCCGAACTCGCCTCGCGTGCCCATCAGCAGAACATCGTTCCCGTGGTGGATACGGCGCTTAAAAACGCGTCGGTCGGTGTCTCCGACCTCGATGCCATCGCCTTTACCCGGGGGCCCGGCCTGCTCGGCTCCCTGCTCGTCGGAGTGTCGTTCTCCAAAGGATTGGCCGTTGCAAATAATATACCGCTCGTGGAGGTCAATCATTTGCAGGGGCATATTTTGTCGCATTTCATCGATATTCCGGGCGAGACGGTTCCGCATCCTTCGTTTCCGTTCCTGTGTCTGCTCGTATCGGGAGGGCATACCCAAATCGTAAAGGTGACGGCTCCGCTTGAGATGGAAATCGTGGGCACCACGATAGACGATGCGGCGGGCGAGGCTTTCGACAAGTGCGCCAAGGTGATGGGGCTGCCTTATCCCGGCGGGCCGGTCATCGACCGCCTGGCGGCGCAGGGCGATGCGGAGCGTTTTCGGTTCGCCAAACCTTCCGTGCCGGGTTTCGATTACAGTTTCAGTGGGCTGAAGACGTCGTTCCTCTATTTCCTGCGCGACCGGGTGAAGGAGGAGCCCGGTTTCATCGAGGCGAATATCAACGACCTGTGCGCTTCGCTTCAAAAAACCGTCGTGGATATCCTGTTGGGCAAATTGGTCAGGGCGGCCCGGGAGTTTCGGATAAGGGACATTGCGATAGCCGGCGGGGTATCTGCCAATTCTGGATTGCGGAAAGGCGTGACGGCCGAAGGGGAACGCCGCGGCTGGCGGACGTTCCTGCCGCCGCTGAAGTTTACGACCGACAACGCCGCCATGATAGCCGTTACGGGGTATTTCCGCTACCGTCAGGGTGAGTTCAGTTCGCTTTCCGTCGCTCCGGAAGCCCGCATTGAGAATATGCTTTCGGGCGAGTGAATCCGGCCGATGCCTGTCGGAGCAGCCGGCAGACAGGAATATTTCCGATAAAGGAGAGCAAGGCCCTCCGTGTTTTCACGGAGGGCCTTGCTGTGTCAAAGAAGCGGATGTCGTGCGTCAGGCTTTCACCGGCTTTTTGTCGAACAGGTTCCATACGAGTGCCGACAGGGCGGCTCCTATGAGCGGAGCGACGATGAAAAGCCACAGTTGTGACAGGGCGGCGCCTCCCTGGAAGATGGCCGGCCCGATACTGCGTGCGGGATTGACGGAGGTACCCGTGATGGGGATGCAGACGATATGGACGAGCGTCAGCGTAAGACCTATCAGCAGTCCCGCCATGTTCGCATTGCCCTTGTCTTGGCTCGTGACTCCCAGAACGACCAGAACGAAGATGAAGGTGAAGAGTGCCTCCGCGATGAATGCCTGCACTGCCGTACCCTCCGTGTAGGTGTTGGCTCCCGTCAGGGTGGGCCCTTCGTGTATGCCTGTGGATACGAGTGCGTAGATGATGGCCGAGCCGATGATGGCTCCGATGACTTGGAACAGCATGTACATGCAGGCCTCCTTGCCCTTCATCCGGCCGGAAAGCCATACGCCGAGCGTAATGGCCGGATTGATGTGGCAGCCCGAAATGTTCCCTATCGTGTAGGCCATGGCTACCACGGAGAGGCCGAAGGCCAGTGCGACGCCGAGCGTGCCTACGCCCGTTCCCACGATACCGGCGATGTGCCCTGAAAATACGGCACTGCCGCATCCCATCAGTACGAGTACCATCGTACCGAGCATCTCTGCAAAATACTTCTTCATGATGTTTGGTTTTTAGGTTATCTGTTCGGGAAAATCCCCTTTTTCAGTTTTAGGCGGCAGGTCGGAGAAAGCGTCCTGTCTGAAAAATTTTCATAAAATTATCTGTTTTATTTGAAATCGGAAAGAAAAACGAACTTATTCGGGTCTTTCCTTCCCGTCGGCGCCGGATGCGGACGAGGGAACTTGTCCGTACCGGCGGTCGTCGCGGCTGTTAACGACACAAAAAGGCCGGATACAATGGTATCCGGCCTTTTGTCTCTGCCGTCCCGATAGGGACGGCGCCGTGAATCAAAGTTTGCGTTTCTCCTCCACGATTTCGTAGCCTTCGATGAAGTCGCCGACACGGACATCGTTGTAGCTTTCGATGTTGAGACCGCACTCCATACCGGCCGATACCTCCTTGACGTCGTCTTTGAAACGTTTGAGCGAACCGAGACGGCCCGTATGGATGACGATACCATCGCGGATGACGCGGATGGGGGTATTTCTGGTTATCTTCCCTTCCCGTACTACGCAGCCCGCCACGACACCGACCTTGGTGATTTTGAACGTTTCGAGTACCTCGACCGAACATACGATTTCCTCCTTCTTCACCGGTTCGAGCATACCTTCGATGGCGTCCTTGATGTCGTTGATGGCGTCGTAGATGATGGAGTAGAGCCTTATCTCTATCTCCTCCTTCTCGGCCATGCGGCGGGCGCCGCCGCTCGGACGTACCTGGAAGCCGACGATGATGGCATTGGAGGCCATGGCCAGCATGACATCCGATTCGGAAATCTGTCCCACGGCCTTGTGGATGACATTCACCTGCACCTCCTCGGTGGAGAGTTTGATGAGCGAGTCCGTCATTGCCTCTATCGAGCCGTCCACGTCGCCCTTGACGATGATGTTCAGCTCCTTGAAGTTGCCTATGGCGATGCGGCGTCCTATCTCGTCGAGCGTGACGTGTTTCTGGGTCTTGAGACCTTGGATACGCTGGAGCTGCTCGCGCTTGTTCGCCACTTCCCTTGCGCTGCGTTCATCCTCCATGACATTGAAGGTGTCGCCGGCCTGCGGGGCTCCGTTGAGGCCGAGCACCAGTACGGGCGTGGCGGGCGGTGCGGCCGTTACCTTCTGGCCCCGTTCGTTGAACATGGCCTTTACCTTGCCGGAATAGACGCCCGCTACCATCGGGTCGCCTATGTGCAGTGTGCCGTTCTGTACGAGCAGGGTGGCTACGTAGCCGCGTCCCTTGTCGAGTGTCGATTCGATGACCGTACCGGTGGCTTTCCTGTCGGGATTGGCTTTGAGTTCAAGTAGTTCGGCTTCGAGCAGCACTTTTTCGAGCAGCTTGTCGAGGTTGATGCCCTTCTTGGCCGAAATCTCCTGCGACTGGTATTTGCCGCCCCAGTCCTCTACGAGGTAGTTCATCTGGGCCAACTGCTCCTTGATGGCTTCCGGATTGGCTCCCGGCTTGTCTATCTTGTTTATTGCGAAGACTATCGGGACACCGGCGGCGGAGGCGTGGTTGATGGCTTCCACCGTCTGGGGCATGACGCTGTCGTCCGCCGCCACAATGATGATGGCCACGTCCGTCACTTTGGCGCCTCGGGCACGCATCGCCGTGAAGGCTTCGTGGCCGGGCGTATCGAGGAACGTGATTTTCTTTCCGTTGAGGTCTACGCTGTAAGCGCCGATGTGCTGCGTGATACCGCCCGCTTCGCCTTCGATGACATTGGTCTTGCGGATGTTGTCCAGCAGCGAGGTCTTGCCGTGGTCTACGTGGCCCATGACGGCTACGATAGGCGGTCTCTCCACGAGGTCCTGTTCGTCGTCGCGGTCTTCGTCAATGGCCTCCTGAATGTCCACTGTGACGAATTCGACCTTGAAGCCGAACTCCTCGGCGACGATGACCAACGCCTCCGCATCGAGCCGCTGGTTGATGGAGACCATCGGTCCCAGGTTCATGCATGCCGTGATGACCTCCGTAACGGGAACATCCATCATGGTGGCCAGTTCGCTGACCGTCACGAATTCGGTGACCTTGAGGATGGACTCCTCCATATGTGCCTTCTCCATCGCCTCGTCCATGCGGGCACGGGCGTCGAGTCGCTTCTCCTTACGGTACTGCGCTCCCTTGTTCTTGCCTCCTTTGGAGGTGAGACGGGCGAGCGTATCCTTTATCTGCTTCGAAACCTCTTCGTCGCTCACTTCGGGGCGTACGACGGGTTTAGGAGCGCCTTTTTTCCTGTCCTTCCGGGACTGAGGGCCTTGCGCGGCTCCCCGGCCTCCGCCTTGACCGTCGCGGGGACCCTGTCCGCCCCGTGCCCCGGGGCCGGAGGGCTGCTGTTTCGTCACATCCACCTTGTCTTTGCCGATGCGCTTGCGTTTTTTCGCGTCGGCCGCCGGCCGGACCGAGGCTCTGTACATCCATCTTGCCGAGAACTTTCGGTCCTGTGAGCTTCGTCTCGTCGCTCGGACGGAAGACGTTGTCGCGGTTCTCGGCCATGCGCTGGTCGTAGGTCTTCTCCTGTATGACGATTTCCGGTTTGGCTGCCGTCGCAGTGCCGGTCTCCGGTTTCGGGGCGGCGGGTTCTCCGGCAGGCCGTGTTCCGGCCGTCGGTGCCTCCGGTCGGGGCTGTGATGCAGCCGGTTTTTCGGAAGCGCTCTCCTTGCTGTCCGCCGGAGTGTTCGGCTGGGGAGCAGGGAGGGTACGGGTTTGGCACTTTCCTGCTTTGCGGGTTGTACGGGGGAGCCTTTGGGCTCCTCCTTCTTGGCTGCAGCCGGTTGCGGAGCTGCAGGTTTGCGGTTTCCTCCGGAGAGGTCTATCTTGCCCACTATTTTCGGGCCGGTACGAATTTCGTCCCTGGCACTTATAACGCCGCTTTTGATGACTACCTCTTCTTCGAACTCACTGTCGTGTGCACGCGGCGAATCCTTCTTGTCGTGCAGCGATACGCTTTCGGGTTTCAGGTTTATCCGCTCGCGGACATTGACCCGCTCGTTGGCACTGCGGTTGCCGCCGAACTCCTTCGCGAGAACCGCATAGACATCCGGTTCGACCAGCGTATTGGGCGAACTTTCTATGTGGACCCCTTTCTTCGCAAGGAAATCCGTAATGGTGGCAATGCCTACTTTGAACTCCTTCGCAACCTGTAGGAGTCTGAGTTTTTTTTCGTTTGACATATAAATCTCTTTTCGGCGTTATGTTTCTCTTTTTTGTTTACGTTTGTGACGGCAAAACCCGCTTTCTCTCCGTATCCCCTCGGCCGCCGGACATCCGGGATACTCGGTGCGGGCTCCGTAATCCGCTATTCGAATTCGGATTTGAGGATGCTGATGACCTCCCGGATGGTCTCCTCTTCCAGGTCGGTGCGCCGGACGAGGTCGTCGGGCGATATTTCGAGGACGCTCTTGGCCGTATCGCAGCCGATGCCCTTCAGTGCGTCGATTATCCACTGGTCTATTTCGTCGGAGAACTCCTGCAGGTCCACGTCTTCCTCCTCTACGTCGCGGTAGACGTCGATGTCATAGCCGGTCAGCATACTGGCCAGCCGGATGTTGAGTCCTCCTTTGCCGATGGCGAGCGACACTTCGCTCGGCTTCAGGTACACCGACGCCGTTTTCTTCTCCTCGTCGATGGTAATGGAGGAGATTTTGGCCGGGTTCAGGGCCCGCTGGATGAGCAGTTGGGTGTTGGCGGTCCAGTTCACCACGTCGATGTTCTCGTTGCGCAGCTCCTTGACGATGGAGTAGATGCGCGAACCTTTCATACCGACGCATGCGCCCACCGGGTCGATGCGTTCGTCGTAGGATTCCACGGCCACCTTGGCCCGTTCGCCCGGTATGCGGACGATTTTCTTGATGGTGATGAGGCCGTCGAATATCTCCGGCACCTCCTGTTCGAAGAGCCTTTCGAGGAATTCGGGTGCCGTGCGGGAGAGGATGATGACCGGGCTGTTGTTGCGCATCTCCACCTTGGATACGATGGCCCGGATGGTGTCGCCTTTGCGGAAGAAGTCGCTCGGTATCTGTTCGCTCTTCGGAAGTATCAGTTCGTTGTCCTCGTCGTCGAGCACGAGTATCTCCTTTTTCCACACCTGATAGACCTCGCCCGTGATTATCTCGCCCACGCGTTCGCTGTACTTCTCGAACAGGTTGGCTTTTTTCGAGATCGAGGATGCGGGAGGCGAGGTTTTGGCGCAGCGAAAGCACTGCGCGGCGTCCGAACGAATCGAGTTTTATCTCGTCGGCCACCTCTTCGCCCACTTCGTAGGTTTCGTCGAGTTTGCGGGCGTCCGAAATCGATATCTGCTGGTTGGGGTTCTCCACCTGGCCGTCCTCCACGATGATGCGGTTGCGCCAGATTTCGAGGTCGCCCTTGTCGGCATTGATGATTATGTCGAAGTTCTCATCCGTTTCGTAAGTCTTTATCAACAGATGGCGGAAAACATCCTCCAGTACTCCTATCATCGTACTCTTGTCGATATTCTTAAGCTCCTTGAACTCGGCGAAGTTGCTTATCAGATTGAGGTTGTCCATGGTTTTATTTGATAGTGAATGTTATATTTCCCTGTAATGCGGCCCTGTCCGCAGAACGGACGGCCGTGCTATTTGAAATCGAGGTACTCCTTGGTGCTCTTTATTTCCGAAAGAGGGTAGGTCTGCACCACATCGAATCCCTGTTTGCGTTTCTTTCCCTCTACGGCCCGCATCTCCCGATAGGCCAGCGTGACGGAACCCTCGTCGGCATCGCGCAGTTCCGCGATGATTTTCGTCCCGTTGAGCAGCACGACTTCCACAGGACGGCCGATGAGTTTCCGGTACTGGCGCAGCAGCCTGAGCGGTCGGCCTATCCCTGCCGAGGTGACCGTCAGTTCGAAATCCTCCTCTTCGCGGTCGAGACGCTCCTCAATGGCACGGCTCAGGGCGACGCAGTCGTCGATGTCCACCGAACCGTCGCTGTCTATCACGACCTCTATTTCGTTGCCGGGGGGATGTTCACCTCCACGAGGAACAGGCTGCCTTCGGCGAGCTCCTCTTCTGCTATGTTCCTTATTTTGTCTGCGTCCATTCTGTTCCGTTGCTTTTCCGGCCTTGTGTGTAAGGCGTTTTCCGATAGCTGTTTGCGGGCCGTTTTCCGTTCCGGGGTTTGGCCGTACGCTGCTTCCGATTACGAAATTTGGGGACTCTCGTCCCCAAATCCGTCTCTTCCGTTATCACGTAACAGGTGCAAATATAGCGCAATATATTTTATTTTCCTAATATCCGGCGCTTAAAAATGAAAATGCTATTCCTCTTCCGCCGCTATGGAGGCATTGTAGGGTTTCAGGATGCCGCGTTTCGAAGAGCGGATGAACTCTACGATTTCGTCGCGTACCTCGCTTTGGGGAAACTGTGCCATCACGATATCGCATGCGCGGCTGTAGTTGTGGCCGTCCTGGAAGAGCACCCGGAAGATGTCCTGTATTTCGCCTATCTGTTCGGCAGTGAAGCCGCGGCGGCGGAGTCCGATGAAGTTGGCCCCTACGAAGGTGATGGGGAAACGGGCGGCCTTTACGAACGGCGGAACGTCTTTCGCCACGAGCGAACCGCCGCTTATCATGGCATGGCGGCCGATGCGGACGAACTGGTGTACGGCCGATGCGCCACCCACGATGGCCCAGTCGCCTACTTCGACTTCGCCGGCAAGGAGCACGTTGTTCACGATTACGCAGTTGCTTCCCACCACGCAGTCGTGCGCTACGTGTGCACAGGCCATGATGAGATTGTTGTTGCCGATAACCGTCTTTCCCTTGGCGGCCGTACCACGGTTTACGGTGGCCGATTCCCGGACGGTGTTGTAGTCGCCCATTTCGACCGTGGTGTATTCGCCTTTGAACTTGAGGTCCTGCGGAACGCCGGCTATCACTGCACCGGAGTGTATCTTGCATCCCTTGCCCATGCGTGCTCCATCCAGTACCACGGCGTTGGGCCCTATCCAGGAGCCGTCGCCTATCACCACGTCGCCCGCTATGTATGCGAACGGTTCCACTACTACGTCTTTGCCGAGCCTTGCGTCCGGATGGACATAGGCTAAATTGCTTATCATTGCGTAAGTTTTTGTTTGTCTTCGGTTTATTTGCCCGGCCGAGTCTCCTTACGTTTTCCGCCAAGCGGCGGGCGTACCGCCGGAGCCCTGCGGACGGGTTTGCATATCGTGGAGAAGGCCGCCCTCTTCCCCGTCGGGAAGGGGCGGCCTTCCGTGCCGTCATGCCTTGTTTTTTTGGCTACCTGTGCCATCAGCGACGCTTCCGTGGTGAGCCTGCCGCCCACATACGCTTTCGCTTCCATGACAACAATGCCGCGCCGGATGGGTTCCGTCAGTTTCAGCTCGAACTGGAGCGTATCGCCCGGTACCACCTTGTTCTTGAACCGCACATTGTCTATGCGGAGGAAATAGGTGGAGTAGTTCTCCGGGTCGGGTACGCTGTTGAGGGCGAGTATCCCTCCGCACTGTGCCATGGCCTCGATGATGAGCACGCCCGGCATTACAGGTTCTTCCGGGAAGTGCCCGACGAAGAAGGGTTCGTTCATGGTGACGTTCTTGATGCCGGCTACGCTCGTTTCGTCTATGTGGAATATCCTGTCCACGAGCAGGAACGGCGGGCGGTGGGGCAGGGTGCGCCGAATACGGTTGATGTCGTAGACCGGTTCGGCCGTCGGGTCGTAGACGAACGACGGGCGGTTCGCGTCGCGCTTGATGTTGCGCTTGAGTGCCCGTGCCGTCTCCGTATTGACGAAATGGCCCGGCCGGTTGGCCAGGACGCGGCCCTTTATCCGCATGCCGAGCAGTGCCAGGTCGCCCAGTACGTCGAGCAGTTTGTGTCGTGCTATTTCGTTGATGAAGCGGAGCTGCAGGTTGTTGACGTATCCGTCCGTGATGCGGATGTCCTTTTTTGTCGAAAACCCGTGCGAGGCGTTCGAGTTCCGCATCGGAAACCTCCTTCTCGGCCACCACTATCGCATTGTCCAGGTCGCCCCCCCTTGATGAGGTTGGCGGCCAGCAGGGGGTTCGAGTTCGTGCAGGAAGGCGAAAGTACGGCAGGGAGCTATCTCCTTCGCGTAGTCCTCCTCCTCGGAGAAGGTGGCGTATTGGTTTCCCACCACGCGCGAATGGTAGTCCACATGGACCGATACGCTGAATTTGCTGTCGGGATAGATGACTATCGACGCATTCTTTTCGGGGTAGTCGAATTCTATCGTTTCGCGTACCTCGTAATATTGCCGTTCGGCCTCCTGTTCTTCGAGGCCGGTCTCCGACAGGGCGGCGGCGAAATCTTTTGCCGAGCCATCCATTATCGGTGTCTCGGGGGCGTCAATCTCCACGACGGCATTGTCGATGCCCAGCGTCCAGAGGGCCGACATGATGTGTTCGATGGTGCACACCTTTGCTCCGCCTTTCTCTATGGTCGTACCCCGCGACGTATCGGTGACGTAATCGGCCAGGGCGGGTATTTCGGGGCGCCCTTCGAGGTCGGTGCGGCGGAATACGATGCCGCTGCCTGCGGGGGCGGGGTGGACGGTCATGTTCGATTCCATGCCCGTATGGAGTCCTTTGCCGCTGAATGCTACCGGAGCTTTCAGCGTCTTTTGGTTATCAGCCATAAGGTATTAAGTATCGGTTAATTTTATCGTGCAAAGATATTAATTTCTTGAAAGAATCCGTACTTTTGTCTGCAAATCGCTTGAAAATGGCCGTAGAAACCGTCTCTGTGCCTTATTGCGGGTGGGCGGTGGTACAGGCTTGGGGGCCGTTTGTCCCGCATTCGTTTGCAGGCGGTGGACTTTGCGTATGGAGAGAAGAGAGGAGAGGAACGAAGAGGAGTACGAATGGGGGGGGGTGCCCGCAGTACCGCCGCCCGACCTCGACCTGCCTTTTGCGAAGAAGCGCAGGCGGGAGGCCGGCGAGTGGATATACGATAACCGCGAAACCATCTGTATTACCGTTATCGTCTATCTGCTTGTCGCCATCGTGTTGCTCTCTTCGCGGATTATCCTTCAGCCCCGTCGGGAAGATGCCGCCATCGTGATGGATTTCAGCCAGGCGGAGGAGCTCCAGCGGCTCGAAGAGGAGCTTGAACGGGCGCAGCGGCTCAACGATATGCTAAACGGCATGCAGGCCCCCGATTACGGGGAGGTGAAAAATGCCGTCTCCAACGAGCATGCGGAGGAGATGGAGGAGTCGCTGAGCGAGGAGACGCGCGAGCTGTTCGAGCGTTCCGAGGAGGTGATGGAGCAGATGGAGCGCAACGGCGCCGAATACGAACAGATGCTCGGTATGCTCGGCGAGGAACGCCGTCCGGAGGAGCGGAGCGCAGAGCGCAGGGATGCCAGAATCGCCGGCGGGGTGACGGTCTCCTTCTCGCTCGCCCGGCCTGTCCGCCATGCCGTGAATCTGCCCGTTCCTTCCTATAAATGTTCCGGCGGCGGAACGGTCGTTGTGGATATTGTCGTGAGCCGGAACGGCGATGTGCTCTCGGCCAGCGTGGACAAGTCCCGTTCCGCGTCCGACAACTGCATGACGGAGGCGGCGCTGGAGGTTGCCATGCGGTCGCGTTTCAATGTGGACCCGTCCGCTCCGGGGCGCCATTCGGGCACTGTCACGTATGTCTTCGTGCCGCAGTAGTCCTGCCTTCTCCTTCCGCCGTGTCTCGGGCAGTGGCGCCGAATCCCCTTCCGCACCCGGCCTGTCCGCCGTATCGGCCGTATCGAAGCGGCAGGCGGCGGTTCTTTCATCGGTTTCCTTTCCGTCTCTCGGCAGGAATCTTCGGCCTGCGCCCGTTCGTAACGCTGCGGAGGGTTCCGTTTGCAGGGGAAGGACTGCGGCAAACGGCCGACGCGATGTCTTGCGAAAGCGGAATCCCGTCCGTCTTTCGCGGACAGCTGCATTCCCGTACTGCGGCCGGGCGGGAACAGACACTCTTCTCTGCCGTTTTTTCCCTGAGGCCGGTACAATGTTATTGTATATACATGGCATTGTGCGTATCTTGCAATGAATTGAATGAACGACCGTGGGAATATCTCGTCTGCGGCAATATGCCCTGTCGATACTGCTGACGGTATGGTCCGTTGTGTTTCCTGGCACGTTGCATGCCCAATTGACCGCATGCACCGCGGAGGGCGTCGTGCGCGACACGACGGGTGCCGCGATATCCTATGCCGTGGTATCGGTGTTTCCGGAATTGTCGGAGGGTGCGACGACCGGCCAGGCGGTCGGAACCGCCGTGACCGATGACGACGGTTTCTGGAGTATTCCCCTTCCCGACGGCGGACGTTATCTGATACGGTGCGAACACATGGCCTTCGAGACCTGTGACTTTTTCGTGGTCGTCGGCGAAGAGACCGTTCGGCTGGAGACGGTACTCGCCCCTCGGCCGAATACATCGAAGCCGTCGAAGTGCTCGGCGTTCCCATCCGGTATTCGGCCGGCCGGTACGAAGTCACTATGGAGGGGAGCGAACTGGCCCGCAACCGCAATGCGAACGAACTGCTCGGACTGCTGCCCGGCATTACGACGTACGACGGCCTGAGGCTGCACGGTAAAAGCGTCGGCATCGTCTATATCGATGACCGGCGCGTGGAGGACAGGAACGAACTCGCGGCCCTGCGAGCCGAAGATATAGAGAAGGTATCGGTTGAGAACCGGGCCGGAGCCTCGGAGGACGCCACGACGAAAGGCGGAGTCGTGCGCATCACGCTGCGGCGGCCCGACGACGGAGGTTATTACGGTACGGTAACCGGCAGCGTATCGTTTACGCCGCAGTCCTCTCTCTACCGGCTTCCGTTCATCTTCAGCTATCAGAAGGGGCGATGGAATGTTTACAACTATTTGAGCGGCGCATACGGTTACGGGTATGAAACGCAAATGCGGCAGGAAGAGTTCCGCCGCGGCGGTTACACGCAATTTTTCCGATGTGACGGAGCGAAGTGCCGCCCGGAGCCTGAGCGAAACGTTCGGTGTCGTTTATGACTTGTCCGACCGTCATGCGGTCGGCTTCACGGTCCGGGCCAGGCTTGACGGCCGTGACAACGCTTCCGTAGCCTCGATATGCAGAGAGATAGCGGGAAATACGGAGTCGAATGCCTTCGGGGAGTACGCATATGACGGCGAGATGCTCCTCCCGCAATATCAGGCCGCATTCAACTATACGTTCGATATCGACACGCTCGGTTCGCAGTTTGCCGTAAAGGCCGATTATATGCACACGGCCTCGAAACGGCGTACCGATTATCGTTCCGTGCCGTCTGCCGGTACGGAGGAGACCTATCGGGAATTCCATGCGCAGTCTGCCGATGCGCTGGATACCCGCATCGATATGGACAAATATTTCGTGTCGGGAGGTTTGCTGAGCGTCGGGGGGAAGATATTACCGAATCGGTGCACGGCTCGACCAACGAAGAGAGGATATGACGGGCGGAGAGTGGACGCCGAATCCGGAAACATCCATGTATTACGGCAATGAGACGCAGGGAGCGGCTCTTTACGGGGAGTATTCGGGGAGCCGGGGCAGGTTCTCCTACATGGTCGGGGTGCGTATGCAATACGACCGTATCGACTATAAGACCGGCGGCAACGCAGGACATCACGACTATTGGCGGTTCATACCGTCGGCAAGTCTTGCTTATACCTTCAACCGCGGGAAGGGAGACAACCTGAATCTCGACATCTATCGTTACGGTGGCAGTTTGCCCGACCCTGCTCAACTCTCTCCGCTGCCGGTACGCATTTCCGAGAACAGCTATTATGTCGGTAATCCGCGGCTCGAACCGTATACGGGATTCTGCGCGGACCTGACTTATACGCACCGCGGGCGGTGGACGTTCGCGTACGGATTCGACCGGGCGTAGCATATGTCGCAAAACCTTACGACATTGCCGTCCGACGACTCCGGTCTGTCGATTGTCTCTCCCGTCAATCTCGGCCTCTCTTTAACGCATTCCCTGTCGGTCGGTGTCAATATACCGCTGACCGGTTGGCTGCGGCTGAGTGCGCATATATACGGCTATTATGCGTCCAATCGTTACGGAACGATGAGCTACGATGATTGGCATGCCGAAGTTTATACATCTTTGATGTTCGCTGTCCTGTCTTCGATGGGAGCACAGCTCAGCCTCTCCGGTTCCTCCCCGACGGCCGGTCTCGAATCGCATTCCGGAGATTCGTACGGACTCAGCGGCTCGATTTACAAAACTTTTTTCGACGGCAGGCTGTACGTGTCGTTCGGATTCGGAGGCCTGTTCTACCGGAAATGGCAGATTCAGGAGACGGTGAAGACCGACGGTTCCTATTATGCCGTGATACGGCGGCGGAATCACAACCGGCAATGGATATCGCTTTCGGCGAGTTTCCGGTTCCGGCACAATGTTCGTAAACCCTTCAGGACGGTGGAAATGCTGCAAGAGATGCAGGAGGAGTTATGATATGCTGAAGCGGCTGCGGAGACCATTGGTTGTCGGACTTTTTCATTGGGGCGGACAGGGGCCTTCCGGACCTGCGGCGGACGGTCTGGTGTCGGGGCGGGGGTACGGTGTCTTTCCGTTCGGCTGTTCGGGCAGGGGCGGCACCGTCGTTCGGACATCCGGCTGCGGAATAATTTTTGAGGATTCGCGGATTGTTTTAATTTTGCAGGAATCGCGGAAGAAAGGGGCGGTCCGTTTCCCGGGAAGAGCGGGGCACGGTCACCGTACGGCCGGACGGCTTCGGATATTTTAGGTTTGGGATTACGTCATGGGATTGGTTGAGTTTCTATTGAGCAGCGGCAACATCGTCCTGCTGTTCTCCATTATTTTAATCGTTGCGATATTCGCTGCCAAGTCCGGTGCGAAGTTCGGTACGCCGACGCTGCTTCTGTTCCTCTTCATCGGTATGCTTTTCGGCAGCGACGGACTCGGCATCCAGTTCAACAGCTCCAATACGGCCCAGTTCATCGGTATGCTCGCGCTGAGCGTCATCCTCTTTTCCGGCGGTATGGATACGAAGTATTCCGAGATACGTCCCGTAGTGGCCGAGGGGGTGGTGCTTGCTACGGTCGGGGGTGTTCCTGACCGCTGCGCTGACGGGGTTCTTCATCTATTTCATCAGTGGCGTTTTCGGCGTCCGCCTTTCGCTGACCGAATCGTTCCTGTTCGCGGCGGTGATGTCCTCCACGGATTCGGCGTCGGTGTTCTCCATCCTGCGCTCCAAAAAACAGGGGCTGAAGCAGAACCTGCGGCCGCTGCTGGAGCTGGAGAGCGGAAGTAACGACCCGATGGCCTACATTCTGACGATAATTCTCGTGCAGGCGGTATCGCAGGGCGACATAAACGTGTGGCAGTCGGTGCTGACTTTCGTCATGCAGATGTCGATAGGCGCCGTGGCCGGATACCTGCTCGGCCGGTTCGCCGTCTATGTGCTCAACCATATCAACCTGAACAACAAATCGCTCTATTCGGTACTCCTGCTCGCGCTGGTGTATCTCATCTTCTCGCTGACCGACCTCGTGCACGGCAACGGCTATCTGGCCGTCTATGTCGCGGGACTGGTGGTCGGCAACCACAAGATAGTGTTCCAGAAGAGCCTGACCACCTTCTTCGACGGTTATACGTGGCTCTTCCAGATTGTGATGTTCATTTCGCTCGGTCTGCTGGTGAATCCGCACGAAATGCTTGACGTGGTGGAGACCGGGCTGCTCGTGGGGGGGGTTTTTATGATCCTCGTGGCACGTCCCGTGAGCGTGTTCCTGTGTCTTGCACCTTTCCGGAAGATTACGGTCAAGGGCAAGCTTTATGTCTCGTGGGTGGGGCTGAGGGGGAGCCGTTCCCATCATCTTCGCCACCTACCCGCTCGTGGCCGGGCTGGAAAATGCGGGGATGATATTCAATACGGTCTTTTTTCATCACTATCGTGTCGCTGCTGGTACAGGGCACTACGGTGAGTTCCATGGCCAACGTGCTGGGTCTCTCCACGGAGCTCGAGGAGGACAGTTTCGGTATCGACATGCCGGATGAGGTGAAGGCGCAGCTTACCGAGAAGGAGGTGCGGCCCGACTGGCTCGTGCACGGAAACCGGATGAGGGATATCCGGCTCGATGCCAATACGCTGGTGATGATGATACGCCGCGGGGACGATTACATCGTGCCCAAAGGCGACACCGAACTGCGGCCGGGAGACAAGGTGCTCTGCATTACCGGCGAGAAGGCACGCCTGCCGGAGGATTATGCCGTGTCGGGCAGGGAGGGTTCCGTCACAAGGCTCTGCGCACGTTGGGAAGTTTCGTGCGCAGGGGCAGGCGCGTCGGACATACGCCCGACGGAGCGGACGACGGGGCCTTCGTGTCGGCCGACAGCGGGGCGGAAACGCCTCTTCCCGATTTCGATATAGGTACGGATGAGATACGCGAAGATTCGCGGTTTTATGAGGAGATAATGGAGGATGAAGAGGATGCCGAGCGCAGAGGAGAGTGACCGGGTGGCTCGGCGGCGGGAGAAGACCTTCCGCCGCCGTGGGCAGCGCCGGTTATTCCGGAATCGGATTGTCGGATGATGCGGACGGGGGTTTTATACGGTGGCGAGGCGGAGACGTTCGGATTCGGAAGGACCGAGTGCGCCGCCTTTACGGGATACAGACCGGCCAAATTCCTCGCGGCCTTTCCGCAGGGCGATGCGCGGCAGTGTGTGGGAGAACTGCTGCGCCCCGTTGTCGCCGGACTGTATGACCGCGGCGTGCGGCTCTTCCTGTCCGGTATGGCGGAGGGGTTCGACCTGTGGGCGGCGGCCGAAGTGCTTGCCCTGCGCGACCGGGGGAGATGCCCCGATGCAGCGGTTGCGGCGGTCATTCCCTTTCGCGGGCAGGAGCGGGGATACGCGCCTGCCTCCCTCGATGAGTACCGGTTCATCTGTGCTCGTGCCGTAGCGGTTCGGGTGCTCTCCGACCGCTATTATCCGGAGTGTTTTCTACCGCCGCAACGATTTTCTGGTCGATAACGCCTCGGTGGTGGTGGGCTACTACGACGGGCAGAGGGGCGGAACCGCCTATACCTTCCGGCGGGCGTACAGCCGCGGGGTGCCGGTCGTCAATATCTGCTCCGGAGAACCTGCTCTGTTCTATCCTTGACGGCCGTTCGTCTCTTTCTCTCTTATATTAGTATCGGGTCCGGACGGGGCTCTTTCCGGACGGAGGCGGAAAGCGGGAGAGGATTGTTTCCGTATTCGTTTTTTGTCGATAACCCCGCGTCGGGTTGTTGATAGTGTGTTGATAAATTGTTCGGACAGTTCGAAGCAGCGACGTGGCTGGGACCGGAAGTATGGAAAACGGGAATAGGAATATTCGCGGAAAAAACAGACCATATCCGTATTGTGGCACAGATGTTGCTGAAATAATAAACGTAGAATATTGATTATGAATAGAAGGTGGGATTGTTCAATCCTTTCCTGCGGGAACTTAGTCGTGAGATTGCAGCATACCGCGAAAAAAACGGGAGGTTCGTGCAGGCAGTGAGCGTGTGTCGGGCCGGTACCGTACCGATTGGAAGGCGGAACCCCCATTATATGCCCGCCTTCGGTCGCAGGAAAATCCCTCCAACGGGGATTCGTGGTTTAGATAATTTACGGGAAAGGCTGTTGTGTGTGCCTTTCCCGTAAATTCGTTTCGGTCGTTGCCTTCGGATGCGTGTGGTCGGTTGCTTGTCGGGACCCGCCGTCAATCAATGCCTTCAGTTTGCGGGCGATGGCCGTGTTCTCCATCACGCCCGTGAAGTGTTCCGCTCCCGTTCCGTAAGCGAATACGGGGATGAAGGTGGCCGAATGACAGTCGGTCGAGAAGACGTATTCGGCGGTCGCTGTGCCGGTCTCTTCCCCGTGGGGAGGTATCAGCGTGAGACCTCCGGTTTCGTGGTCGCCGGTCACGAGGACAAGTGTCCCCGGATGTCGGTCGGCGAAATCGAACGCGGTGCCGACGGCCCGGTCGAAATCGCGGAGTTCGCCCAGCATCCCTTCCGTATCGTTTTTGTGCGCAGCACGGTCTATCAACGAGCCCTCCACCATGAGGAAGAAGCCGTTGTGCCTTGCTCCGGACAGCAGTTCGATGGCTTTTTGCGTCGCCCGGACGAGGTAATCGCCCCGTATGCCCGCCGTGTCTCGGGCTGCGAGGGGCAGTGCGTCGCCGGGAAATAGGGCTGCCAGCGGCGTCGTCCGTGCCGCGAGCAGGGCCTCCCGGTCCGGTGCGAAGGCGTATCCCCGGCTGCACATCTCGTCTGTCAGGTCGCGGCCGTCGCTGCGCCGGTCGAAATACTCCCCGGCCGGCACCGACCAGGAGGTCTATCCCGCTGCCGGCATATTGAAGTGCCGTGTATTCCTGTGCATATCTGTCCGGGTTATGGGCGACGAAAGCGGCGGGCGTCGCATCCGTGACGGCACATGTCACGACGATTCCCGTCGCTTTGCCTGCCCGCTGCGCCCTTCTCAGTACCGATTCGAGGGGGCGGCCGTCGGGCGTCATGCCTATCGTTCCGTTGGTCGTCTTTTTCGCCGCAGGCGAAGTGCTGTACCTGCCGCTGCCGAATCGGTGATGCGCCCTCCGGCGGAGTAGGTTTTCTGGATGCCCGTGTATGTCGCCCGCTCCATCCGGGTGGGGGCGTAGCCCTGTTCGAGCGAAAGGGCCGTTACCTGCGGCAGCCCCATGCCGTCGCCTATCATGAAGATGATATTCCTGACCGGTTCCTGCCCGTCGCCTGTTCCTGTGCAGGCTGCGAGCAGGCAGAGTACCGAAACCAGCAGGGTGGGGGAAAATCTCTCTTTTCATAAACCTTTTCCGATGCCGTTGCGTGTGCCTGTATGCCGCACGGAACCAAGATAGGGCGTTCCGATGCCCCATTGCGGAACGTAACCCGATTTTAAGGGGACTTCTATAAATTAAATCCCTGATTATAAGTTGCATAAGCGGATAAAATGCTTATATTTGCAGAAACAGACAAAATAATCATAGATCATGAACAAGTTAAGCCGCTATCGCAAGTTACGCTATAAAAGTGTGTTTGAATCCGAGAATCAATCGTCTCGCCTTAACGTGATAGGCAACCCACTAGAGACTGTCGTCATTGGTGGACTTTGAGATATTCCGTCCGACATTGGAAGCCTCTCTGTTCACAGGCGAGCGTAAAGGGCAATGCCGGGCGTCCTCCCATAGATTGTGTGTTGATGTTCAAGATACTGTTTCTCCAGCGTTACTATGGCCTGAGTGACCATCAGATAGAATATCAGATAGTGGACCGCACCAGTTTCCGCGCTTTTCTGGGGATAGAGAACGTGGATGATGTACCGGACGAGAAGACAATCTGGAAGTATCGCGAAGCCCTCACGTCCGTCGGTGCGTATGACAAGTTGTTTGAAGACTTCCGTACGTTCATGGAGGCCAAGGGCCTTCAGTTCAACGAGGGGCGGATCATAGATGCCAGTTTTCGTTGCCCCACGCCAGCGCAACACTCGTGAGGAGAATGCGAAGATAAAGGAGGGCAAGGGCGACGAACTGTGGAATGACAATCCTCACAAGAAATTCCATAAGGATGTGGATGCCCGTTGGACGAAGAAGCGCGGAGACACGTTTTACGGCTACAAGCAGCATGTCAAGGTAGACAAAGGCAACAAGGTAATCCTCTCGTATGCAACAACGCCTGCCAATGTGCATGATTCCAAAGGTTTTGAGCAGCTGCTTGATGAGTCAGACAAGGATAAGGATTTGTATCTTGACGCAGGATATGCCGGGCAGGAGTCAACCGTGAAGGAGCATGGCATGAATCCGATAATCTGCGAGAAAGGCCGTCGGAATCATCCTCTGACAGAAAAAACAGAAGGCTGAGAACAGGCGCAAGTCCAAGACCCGTTGCCTTGTCGAGCACGTATTCGGTTTTGAAGAGCAAAGTATGCACGGCCTTATTGTCAGGACAATAGGGATTGTAGGGGCAAAGGCGAATGTGGCGATGACAAATTTGACCTACAACATCTTCCGCTACATCAGATTGTGTGCAATAAACGTGAATTGGCGATTGCCCAATAAAAGAGACAGGGGTGTATCCTCAAAAATTCAAAATTCCCTCATTTTTTTTTGGGGGGGGGATTAAATTGCTTAACTTTACGCAAGATTATCTTGCTCAAGACAGTTAAAGGGTTCTGCTGTCTTATGCAAGAAATAAAAAATGGAATTGATAGAACCCACCTTAACGCTGTTTTTGCAACCGTATGGTATTTGTAATACATTTGTAGCGGAAAAAGGTTCGGATTTGTGATACGCATGGCAGCGGAAATCCGTTCGTATTTCGGACGGCCCGGGAGAAACAGGGCCGGGATATCGTTCGATACGGATAAACAGATACATAATTTGCAGAAGAGATGAAGAGGATTTTTCTATTCGTGGCGGTTGCGGCTGCTGCACTGTCGCTCGGCGGCTGTCAGAGGGGTGGCGGCGGAAATGCCGAACCGATGAATTTCAAGAAACTGACCAACGGCAAGGCGGTCTATCGGGGCGAGGAGGCCGGGTTGAGGCACTATGCGGTAACGCTCTGGACGAACGGACACAGTACGGCGGCGGTGGACAATTACAAGGATGCGGATATCTCCCTGGCGCTGGAGCTCGTGACGGCTGCCTCGGGAGCCGAGGCGCAAATCGCTTCCGGAGAGTACCTCTTTTCGGCCGATGCTCAGGCCGGCGTTATCCTTCTTCGGCGCAGAGTACGTTGAGCGTTTTCACCGAGTACAGTTACGGCGGCGACCGACAGGCACTCTCCGGCGGCAGCGTGACGGTGTCGTTCTACAACGGGAAGTATGAGATAAAAGGCAGTGTAACCGACGTATGGGACCGGGTGCTGGAGTTCACCTACTACGGTGAGATAGCGTTCGAGGGGACGGGCCCCGTGGAGCCGGAAACGACGACGGTAACTTTCGAGGCGGCGGAGCTGTCCGCGGCGACGGGTACCTATTCCGATATCCTGTGGGGCCGGGAACAAGCCGTGGAAGTGGACGGTTCGCAGGTGTACAACGGCTTGCTTTATACGGAAGGGGCCGCTTCTTTCGGGAGCTATTATGCCTATGACGGAACGTGGGGAGTCGTGGGGCGGTTTCGCCCTTTCGGCCAACCGCGACCTGGAAGACCTCGGCATGGATTATTCCAATCAGTTCAGCGTTTATGCATCGGATAATACCAAGTTCGCCGTCGGCTATGCGTTCGGCGACTGGGGCGGGGAGTACGGCGTTCCGGTCATCGAGTTCTCGAACCGGTACGGCTGGTTTCCGCCGAGGTGGCCAATGCGAACAAGACCTATCACTATTGTGTGGCGCATCCGCGCGTAGGAGAAGAAGAGAACGAAGAGGCGCTTTGGGTCGACCTCGTCGTCACGGGGTACGATGCCGCGGGAACGCAGACCTCCACGGCCTCCTTCCGCCTGGCCGAAGGGGAGCAGGTACTCGGAACGTGGGCCGGTTTCGACCTTTCGCCGCTGGGAGAGGTATCGCGTGTGGTATTCTCCATCGAGTCCAACGACGTCGGTGAGTACGGTCTGAACGTACCTGCGTTCTTCTGTATAGACAACATCGAAATGCAATAATCGCCGAGGCGGTTTCGGACATGAGGCATCCTCCCGAAAGGGGGATGCCTCTTTCGTTATTCTTGCGGATTCGCTCCGCTGCGGACGGGCGTTTTGTCGCCGTCGCACTGCCGTCCTGTCACCCCTCCGGGAGGCGTGGACGGCTGGGTTTCACGAAATGTTTTTCGGGAGAATTTTTTAACTTTGCAGGTGGTTAAGGCAGTTGCATTATGGCAGGAAAGGAGAGCGAAGCGAAGGATAGGAAATATGTGGAGACGCCCCTGATGAAGCAGTATTACTCCATCAAGGCCGTGCATCCCGACGCCATTCTGCTCTTCCGTGTGGGCGACTTTTACGAAACGTTCGGCGAAGATGCCGTTCGTGCGAGCCGTATTCTGGGTATTACTCTTACCCGCCGGGCGAACGGAGCGGCCAGCTATGTGGAGCTGGCCGGTTTTCCCTACCATGCGCTGGATACCTATCTGCCGAAACTCGTCCGGGCAGGGGGAGCGGGTGGCCGTGTGCGAGCAGCTCGAGGATCCCAAGCTCGTCAAGGGAATCGTGAAGCGGGGAGTCATCGAACTGGTCACTCCCGGCGTGGTGCTGAGCGACAACGTACTCGTCAACAAGGAAAATACGTTTCTCGCATCGGTACATTTCGGGAAAAAAGACCACGGGCGTGGCGTTTCTCGACCTTTCGACCGGGGAGTTCTACGTAGCCGAGGGGCGGGACGACTACGTGGACAAGCTCCTGTCCAATCTTGCCCCGAAGGAAATCATCTACCAACGGGGCTGGGAGGAGCGTTTCACTCGTGCGTTCGGTACCCGCAACTATACCTACAAACTCGACGAGTGGGTATTTGCCGAGGATATCAACCGGGAGAAGCTCTGCAAGCAGTTCGGTACCGCCTCGCTCAAGGGGTACGGCATCGACTCCATGACGAGCGGCATTTCGGCCGCAGGAGCCATTCTCTACTACCTGGATTTTACGGAACACAAGAATGTGGGCCACATTACGGGTATTTCGCGCATCGACGAGAACGCCTACGTGTGGATAGACCGTTTCACCATACGCAACCTCGAACTCTTTTCGTCCAACTCTCTGCGCGAGCGGTGCGGCTTCGCGGATGTCATCGACCGGACGGTCACTCCCATGGGCGGGCGTCTGCTCAAGCAGTGGATAGCGCTGCCGATAAAGGATGTCGCGCGGCTCAACCGTAGGCTCGACGTGGTGGAGCGGTTTCGGGGCGACGACGGGCTGCGGGAAGAGGTCGGCGGAATATTGGAACGGATAACCGACCTCGAAAGGCTTTCGTCGCGTATCGCCACCCAGCGCATCACGCCGCGAGAGATGGTGCAGCTCAAACTGTCGCTGGGAGCCGTGGCCGACCTGCGGCGGGTGCTCCTTGCCTCGGACGATGCGGCGCTGGCTTCGCTGGCCGAGGGGCTCGATTTGTGCGAGGAGCAGCGGGAGCGTATCGAAAAGGAGCTGTTTCCCGACCCGCAGAACAATCAGATACAGAAGGGGGGTATCATTGCCGATGGCGTGGACCTCGAACTGGACGACCTGCGCCGCATCGCATGCCACGGCAAGGACGTGATTGCCGAGATACAGCGGCGCGAGAGCGAGGCGACCGGTATTCCGTCGCTCAAGGTGAGCTTCAACAACGTCTTCGGCTACTATATCGAGGTGAGGAACACCCACAAGGACAAGGTGCCGGCCGACTGGATACGCAAGCAGACGCTGACTTCGGCCGAACGTTACATTACGCAGGAGCTTAAGGAGTATGAGGAGAAGATACTCGGTGCCGAGGAGAAGATGCTCGCCATCGAGCAGCGTATCTATGCCGGATTGGTGGAGTTCCTCTCCCGTTCCATCGCGGCGTTTCAGCGGGATGCGGCAGTGGTGGCGCGGGCCGACTGCCTGCGTTCGTTCGCCGTCATGGCGGCCGAACGGGGGTATTGCCGGCCGGAACTCTCCGAGGACAAGGTGATAGATATCCGCGATGGCCGCCACCCCGTCATCGAGACGCTCATGGACGTGGGGCAGCAGTATATCCCGAACGATGTTTATCTCGACGATACGTCGCAGCAAATCATGATGATAACGGGGCCCAACATGGCCGGTAAGTCGGCCCTGCTGCGGCAGACGGCCCTCATCGTGCTGATGGCGCAGATGGGCTCTTTTCGTGCCCGCCTCGTCGGCCCATATCGGCGTGGTGGACAAGATATTCACGCGGGTGGGGGCGAGCGACAACATCTCGCAGGGAGAGAGTACCTTTATGGTCGAGATGCTTGAATCGGCCTCCATCATGAACAACCTCTCCGACCGCAGCCTCATTCTGCTCGACGAGATAGGCCGCGGAACGAGTACCTACGACGGCATGTCGATAGCTTGGGCCATGGTGGAGTATATCCACAACCATCCGGCCGCGCGGGCGAAGACCATGTTCGCCACCCACTACCACGAGCTCAATGAGCTGGAGGAGCTGCTGCCGCGGGTGAAGAACTACAACGTCTCGGTGAAAGAGGTCAATCGGACGATACTCTTCCTGCGCAAGCTGGTGCGCGGGGGAACGGAGCACTCGTTCGGTATCCATGTGGCCAAGATGGCGGGTATGCCGGTCAAGGTCATCGAACGGGCGGAGGCGATTCTCGCGTCGCTGGAGGGGGCCGGACGTGCCGCCGCAGGCGCAGGGGAGGAGACCGGGAGCGATGTGCGGGAGGAGGCTGCCGTACCGGCGGGCGTCCGGGCTGTTGCGAAGCCTTCGGGGCGCGGCAAGGGGCGGAAGACGTCAGGCGCCGAGGAACATCTTCCGGGCGTACAGCTCAGCATGTTCCAGTTGGAAGACCCCGTGCTCGTCCAGATACGCGACCAGATACGGGGGCTCGACATCGATTCGCTGACGCCCATTCAGGCGCTCAATATGCTGAACGACATCAAGCGGATAACGGGCCTTTGACCGGTATGCCAAAAGGGCGTGCACGGGGTGTGGCAACCGGGCCGGTGCGGCTCGTGCCGTGCGGTTCTGCGGACGTACGTGGTATATGGTTTGTCCGTCGGGCGGTGTGGTATCTCCTTGCCGGTACCGTGCGGGTTCGGGGTACTGCCGTCGCTGCGTCGGACCGGCGTGCGGGTTGTCCTCAGCCGTCGCGTTTCATTCTTGCGTTTCATAGTTGTCGGTATCGTTACTTTTCTTATGGCATACAGTCATTGTCTTTCAGCGTGTTTTTTTGCCGCCGTGGTTGGCTGCGGCCTCGAAATTTTCCTTGTTCCCTGCCGGTTGTCCCCTGTCTTTGTCTGAGTAGGGCGAAGCGTCGTATCGTTGGGGAGGCTTGGTATATTCGGATGGCGGATTCCAATTATCCTCGGCTGTTGCCGGGCTGTTCGGAGCCGACTATACTCCATTACATGTCATACGAAGGCGGGAACACGTTACGGGAAGGAGGACGGGGTGCGGATACTGCGGCCGGGGCATGGAACCGGACGAAAGCGTATGCAAAGACAGTATGCAGGTGTGGAAACCGGAGGTCCCGCTTGATGCGTTTTTTGGCCCGCCCAAATCCCTCCTGCCGCGTAATTCCCGTCAGAGGGATGTCTGGTTCAGCAGCCTTTCCCTAAAATCGAAAACCGCCTTTACCAAATGTTTTCGTGTATTCTGTCTTCGATGTCGATTTCTTTTTGTTTGGGTAAAAAGCGTTTTCAGCGGGGTAGCCTATTGTAAGCAGACAAAGTAAATTCGTAGTCTTCGGGAGCGCCTACGATTTTCTTTATCATTTCGGCCTCGTCGCTCACGGGTATATGGAAGGCCGTTCCCAATCCTTCGGCGGCTGCGGCGAGCAGCATGTTTTCCACGGCGCACCATGCGGAGGCGAAATAGTTGAGCGAACTTTGCTCTGCCGGTTCCAGCAGGGGACTTTGCTTTTGCCGAAAAAACGGAAGAATAAGTAACCCGCGATCCAGAAGCATCTTCTGTTGTTTGGGCAGCGCATCGGCAAACATCGCCCTCTTGTCCTTGTCGCCTGAATCGTCCGCTTCGAAAACAAGGTCCTTGAATGCGGCCATATTCTTTGCAAGCGGAGTGATTATCCGGGCAATGTTTTCTCGACCACGCACCACGATGAATTCAAGCTGCCGCAGGTGGTCGTTGGTCGGGGCTTTGAATGCCGCACCGATAACTCTTTTTCAGAAGCTCGTCGCTGACCTCGCGGTCGGAGAAATCGCGGTATGTGCGGCGTTTTTCCAATACTTCATAGAATTCCATATGCAATTAATTTATAAGTCAGACTTCTTGTCGTTAATTGCTACAAAGATACGGTGTGTAGTTGTCGTATCTTTGTCCTGTTTTGTTGAATAGTTGTCGTAAATTTGCATGTATTCGAAGCCGTGATATGAAAGATGTCGTAATACCGTATGACTTGCCGGACCAGGAAAATCATTCGTTCTTTTTATAGACCAACGGGTGGATGTACGGATGGAAGCAAAACTGCATCGGCACGATGCGTGGAACTGTACTATGTATTGCAGGGGTATGGGACGCGAACGGCCGGAGATACGCTACAGCCCTTTGCGGCGGGAGATGTGGTGCTAATTCCGCCCTTCATGCACCATCATTGGGACTATGCCCCCTCTTCGGCTGACAAAGAGGGGTGTATCCGTTATCTTATGGTGGCTTTCAGGCATACCCTTGTGCAGAGGTGCATGGAGGTCTTTCCCGAATTACGGAACGGCTTGACGGGGGTCGTTTTCCCGACCGAGGCGTTGAAATTCGGCGTGCGAAGTTCCCGGATTGTCCGTCAGGCATTGCATAAAATGAATGGATTGAATGAATTGGAGCGGTTATGCGAAATGTTCCGCCTGCTGCCTGTCATCTTTACGGCATCGGATTATTCGTTTGCGGGCAAGCCGGTACGGATGGAACGTGATGTGCGCCGAATGCAGCAAATCCATGCTTATGTCATGGCACACTACATTCATCCAATATCATTGGACGATATGGCGGCGGAGACAGGGATGAACCGTTCCGCTTTCTGTTCCTATTTCAAGCGTTGTAAGGGAATGACATTCTCGCAGTTCGTGACGCAATACCGACTGAACACTGCTTGCGAATTGTTGAAACACTTGCAGAAGTCCGTATCCGAAGTGTGCTATCTCGTAGGATTCAACGATTTACCGCATTTTATTCGGGTCTTTCGGAAAAATATCGGAACGACCCCGTCGCAATATCGGAAGCGATTGCAGCAGACCTGACGTTGCCCGTCTCCGTTTTGTCCTTTCTGACGGTAGCGTTGCGGCGATATTTTGAGAATCTTACCGTTTTGTAATGCGGCTGTTGGTTTTGTCGTATAAGCTTGCGGGGACGGATAGTGCCCGCAAGCTGCCGTGATGTTTGCAGGGAAGTGGCTGCCTGTAACGATTGCATCCCGGCGGCAGTTCTGCCGCCGGGGTCCGCTTGGCTGTTCCCTTACGGGGAAAGGCATCCGTTTCCGTGCAACAGGTCAGGGCCGTTTCCGGATGCTGCCTCCGCTGGTGGCCGAAATGTCGGTCTGTGTCGGATTGCCGTAATATACTACGATGGCGCCGCTCGTCGCTTTTGCCGTGAGCCGGGTGTGTGCATAGGTCTTGACGTGTGCTCCGCTGGTTGCAGAGGCCGAGACCTCTTCGCTGACGAGGGCCGATGCGTCTATGTTCGCACCGCTCGTTGCGGTGAGGGTGGAGTGTCTGCTGCGGCCCGTCAGGGTGATGTCGGCGCCGCTGGTGGCCGAAAGCATGAGACTGCCGTACCGGATGGCCCCGTCGATACGTGCGGCGCTCGTGGCATGGACGGTCAGCGCTTCCCCTTCGAAAAGGTTCGTGAACGTGATGTCCGTTCCGCTGGTGGCCGAGATGTTCGTAAGCACCGGACAGGAGACGCGGACGACGGTGGGTTCATGCCGGCCGTTGATGGAGGTGTTGTTCCGGTAGCGGATGCGGAGCGTATTGCCCACGACTTCGGTCTGTACGCGGTCGATGATGTTCTTGTCTGCGGAGACTTCCGCCGTCCACTCGTCGGCTTGTCTTACCAGTACGGTGATGCCGGACGATGCCGCAATCTCTTCGAATCTGCGGACTTCCCGGCGCTGGGTAACCGATTTTTTCGCGGGACGGATGCTGCCGTCGGCCGCATGGGTAGTGCTGCAGGCCTCGCCCTGTCGCTCTGCCGTATGACCTGAGGTCGCCGATGCTGCGGCCAGAAGGCAAAAAAAAGGAGGGTGAAGATTCTTTTCATGGTACTTTCTGTGGTTTGTTTCCGCCAGCGGGGCGGGCGCCGTCAGGGCGCCCCGGCCGGGAAAAAGTACCGCCCGACGCCCTTTTCATATAGGGACGTGCCGGCCGGAAAAATGTAACACCGCCGGCCGGGAAATTTTCCGGATTCTGCCGCCGGGTGCCTATTCGTCTCCGCCCTGCGACTTTTCAAAGAAACTCCAGAGGCTGTCCTCTTTCGGGACGGGAGCGGTTATCGTCAGCGGTTCCCTGCGTACGGGATGGACGAAGGAGAGGCTGCGCGAATGGAGCGAGATGCCGCCGCCGGGGTTGGAGCGCGGTGCACCGTACTTCAGGTCGCCCTTTATCGGACACCCGGCTTTTTGCAAGCTGGCAGCGAATCTGGTGGTGCCTTCCGGTGATGAGTTCGACCTCCAGCAGCCGGTAGTTCTTGCTGCCGCCCAGGAGCCGGTAGCGGAGCACGGCCTCTTTGGCGTCGCCGCGAGGCGAGGCGTAGGCGTGTGCCCGGTTGGTCTTGCCGTCGCGCGTCATCCAGTGACGGAGCGTACCCTCCGGTTCTTCCGGAATGTTCTCCGTTATCGCCCAGTAGATTTTCTTTACGCTGCGGTCGCGCAGCATTTCGTTCAGCCTTACCAGCGCCTTGCTCGTCTTGGCGAAGAGTACCGCACCGCTGACGGGCCGGTCGATGCGGTGGGCGACGCCGAGGAACACCTCCCCCGGTTTGCCGTCGCGCTCCTTGATGAAGGCTTTTATCATCTCTTCGAGGCCCGGTTCGCCCGCCGTGTCGCTCTGCACGAGCTGTCCGGCCCGTTTGTTGACGGCGATGAGGTGGTTGTCCTCGTAGAGGATGTCCCCGGCGGAGAATCCTCCCGTGAAAGTATCGTTTGCCATATATCGGTTTTAATGCGTTGTCGTCGGCCGTTTTCCGGGGGGCCTGTCAGAGGCCGAAAGGGGAAAGGCATCAGGCAGGCGGGACTGTCCACGACCGTGGCGCTCTGCTCGCTGCTCATAATGATGCGGAAGGGGGGGTACCCTGGCGCCGCATCGTGTCCAGCATTACCTGCCTGCATCCGCCGCACGGACAACACTCCGTATCGTCCGGGACGGAGGCGATGGCCAGAGCCGTTATCCGGTCTTCCGGGTCGGTGGCCAGGTGGCTGAAAAGCAGCACTCGTTCGGCGCAGAGGCCCGCCGGAAACACTTCGCTTTCCTGGTTCGCGGCGGTGATTATCCGCCCGCTCGCCAACCGGGCGGCGGCCCCCACGCGGTAGCCCCGAGAAGGGGGCATAGGCGCCCTGGGCCGCTTTGCGGGCCTCTTCGATAAGGAGCCTCTCCTCCGGCGTTGCGCCGTCCGGTAGGGTGTATTGCCTGTAAGGGAATGTGTATTGTTTTTCCATGGCCTTCCTTGTCGGCGCATGTTCCGTCATGCCGACCGTCAAAGGTAATATAAATAACGGTAGCAACCGCTTCGCAATAGGAACGGCCGGCAAAGAAATGCAGGTTTTCCTTGCCCGGCGGTACATCGGGCGATAGGTCCGACGGAGCGGATTGCGGGGAGTGTGTCCGCTCCGTCGTCATCTTTCCGTCGGCACCGTGTGCCGCGGCGTAATCTCACTGCCGTGTCTGCGGGCCGGTCATTCGGCAGGATGGCCTGCCGGTGGCTCGACCGGCTTTTCCGCCCGCAGCATATGGTGTTTGCCGGGGGCGCCGGGCAGCCGCCGCACCGTGAATCCCGCCTCGCGGAGTGCCTGTTTGACCGTTCCCCTGGCACTGTACGTTACGAGAGCTCCTCCCGGTGCGAGTATACGGAAGATGCGTCGGAAGATGTCGGCCGTCCACATCTCCGGCTGCGTAGCGGGGGCGAAGGCATCGAAGTAGACCAGGTCGTAGGTGTAGCGTTCCCACTCCCGGCCGGGTTCGGTCAGGTCGGCGGCGTATTTGGTCAGCGTGAATCCCTCGGCGAGGGGCAGTTCCCTGTCCCATGCGCTGCGGTGCAGGTCGGCGAAGAGCGTGTCTTCCGTATAGCCGAGTCCGCAGGCCGTCTCCGCATCCACGGGGTAGCGCTCCACGGCACGGTAGTCGATGCGTATTCCGTGCCGTCGGGCGTACTCCAGCGTCAGCCAGGCGTTGAGGCCGCTGCCGAATCCCGCTTCGAGTATCTGTACCGAATCCCTGCCTGCGGCGGCGAGTCCGTTGCGGATGAAGACATGTTCCGACTCCGTCGCTGCACCGTGCAGGGAGTGGTAGGTGTCGCCGAAAAGAGGATGACGGAGCGTTGCCGTTCCGTCATCCGTCGTCACCTTTTCAGGGTGTATCGTTTCCATAATTCGTCGTATCGGGCGCCGGCCGTCGGTGCGGCGGCTCCTTCCCTCGCCGGCCTGGGGAAGGGGCTTGGGGCCCGGTCGTTATTCCAGTACGAACCGGACGTTTACCGAGCAGTTGATTTTCATGTCCTGGAATTCGAGCGAAGCGCCCGTATCGGTCGCTGCCGCCTCCATCTTGGCCGAGCGCGCTACCGGCATCGCGTCGTTGAAATAGACCGTACCGCTGCCGTAGTAATTGTTGTCGATTATCATGAAAGCCTTGCCGGCCTTCTGTCCGATGGCTTCGGCGAGGGTGTCGGCGCTCCGGCGTGCGTTCTTCATGGCTTCGGCACGCAGTTCCAGCTTAATCTGTTCGAGGTCGCTGCGCGTGGCTTTGATGAGGTTCATGCGGGAGATGTCGATGGCGGCCAGGGCCTGGAACACCTTGCCGAGCGTTGCGGCGTCGCTTACCTTCAGGACGTAGTTCTTCTGCGTCTGTACGCGGTCGCGGCGCAGTACGTAGCTCTTCAGGTCGCCCGACATGTCGCCCACCTGCAAATCCTTGTCCACGTCGATGCCGAGCTTTTTCAGTTCGGCCACCATTTTGCGTTCCTGTTCGGCTACGGTGACTTTGCCGCTGCGGCTGTCGCTTTCGTCGATAGTTATCCCCACGTATATTTCGTCGGGCGTCACTTCGCGTTCGGCATTCCCCGTCACTATGATGTAGCTGGGATAGGCTTCGGTCTGCTGGGCAGAGGCGGCCGTGGACAGCATCAGCAGTCCGGCGGCCATGATAAGGAGTTTTTTTCATCGCTTTCTTTCGTTTTTGTTGGACTTTTTATCTTATGATGCACCGTTGTGCCGTATTCCATAAATCGGGCCGGAATTTTCCGGGAGAATTTGTTCTGCGTACCAAAGATGGGAAAATATTTTTACCGGCCAACCGCCGCGCTTCTCTCCGGCCGCAGGGGAGGGAAGCGGCGCGGAGAGGGAAATCGGTAAAATTGGTAAGAACTTCCCGTATATCGTTAAGTCCGCTTCCGTCTGGTGCGGTAACTTTGCATTGTCGAAAAGAGGGACGGAGAAGGGGACGGCAGGGAGAGATGTCCGTGTGCCCGGTCCGGGAGTTGCGGCGGGAACAGGGACGGCCGGACGATAACGGTTATGAAAATTGAAGGATTTATGAAAAAAGTTGTTGTGGATTCCATTGCTGCTGACCGTTCTGACGACGGCAGCCTGCGGCGGTACCGATGACGGGCCTTTCGCACCCGGACAGCCTTCGCAACCCGAAACGCCGGGAAAACCCGGCGGGGACGATGATGAACCGGCGGAGCCGCTCCCCGGCGGCAGGGGGCGCAGTCTGGTGCTTTACTGTTCGCGTACGGGCAATACCGAACGTGTGGCGCGGCAAATCCGGACAGTGCTCGATTGCGATATGCTGGAGGTCGAACCCGCGGTGCCTTACGAAGACGATTACAATGCCATGCTGGAACGGGCGCAGGAGGAGTTGGCCGCCATCCGGCAGGGCGACTATCCGGCTGTCGCTACCTACGTGGAGCACTTCGATGACTACGATACCGTATTCGTCGGTTATCCGATATGGTACGGCAGCATGGCCTCGCCGATGCAGGCGTTCCTGTATGCACATGCCTCGGAACTTGCCGGCAAGCGGATTGCGCTCTTCGCCACCAGCGGAAGCAGCGGTGTTTCCGCCTCGGTCGGTGAGGCCCGTAGCCTCTGCCCCGATGCCGAATTTACGGAGGTGTTGCATTTGACGCAAAACACGCTCGAAGAGACGGAGCTGCGCGTCACCGCCTGGTTGGAACGTCTGGAGGCGAACGACAACGATAGCGAAGAGCCTATGCAGACAAATACGCTTGAACTTACCGTGGAAGGCAGTACCTTTACTGCTACGCTGGAGGAGAACTCCTCCACACAAGCCCTTAAAGAACGTCTTGCACAAGGTCCGTTATCCATCCGGATGAGCGATTACGGTGACATGGAAAAAGTCGGTTCGCTGGGCATATCGCTTCCCCGCAACGACCGACAGACCACGACCGGCCCGGGCGACCTGATTTTGTATCAGGGGGATTCGTTCGTTATCTATTACGATACCAATTCGTGGAACTTTACCCGGCTGGGCAGGGTGGATGGCGTGGCTACCCGTGAAGAGATGCTCGATTTGTTGGGTGGTGTGGGAGAAATTACCGTCACGCTGTCCCTGTAAACGCACGGTCGGCGGCTGTCGCGTGCTGTTCGTTCGCCTGCCGTGCGGCGATGGGAAAGGGGCGGACCGGGGAAGGTGCGACGGGAATGGAGATGGAAGATATCGGCGGCCTGTCGGTGTCCCTGTCAGAGACCGGCGGAGCAGCATGCGATATTCGTGAGGTGAAGGCACCGTCGGGTGTGGCCGGAAATGTGCGGGTGCAATTTGAAAAAAGGAAACCATATGAGTATCGAAGAATTTAAGGAGTATGTGAAAGGGCGCTGTCCGCTCGATACGGAGGAGATACACCGTTTCATGGACGAAATGAGCGACCGGGCGAGGCGGGTCACGTTCCGGTTGAATACGGCGTATCATACGCCGGACGAGGTGCGGGGATTGCTGTCCGAACTGTTCGGCTATGAGGGTACCGGAGTCGCTCCGTCTCTTTCCGCCGTTCTATACCGATTTCGGCGGGAACATTACTGTCGGCGAGGATGTTTTTCATCAATGCCTGCTGCCATTTTCAGGACCACGGCGGCGGCTTCATCGGGAACGGCTGCCAAATCGGACACAATGTGGTGTTCGCCACGCTCAACCACGATTGCCGCCCGAAACGCGCAGGCATACCTTTCCCGCCCCTATCGTTCTCGGGAAAAATGTCTGGATAGGTTCCAACGCGACCGTTCTGCAGGGGGTGACCATTGGAGACAATGCCGTCGTCGGGGCGGGTGCGGTCGTGACGAAGGACGTGGCCGCGAATACGGTCGTGGGCGGAGTGCCGGCGAAGTTTATCAAATACATCTGAAAACGGAAAAAGATGAATAAGAGGTTCCTGTTAAGCGTACTGCTGCTGTGCTGCCTGTCGTCATGCGGTACGACAGTGGAAAATGACATGAATCGTCCCAATATCATGGAAACGGAAAAACGAAATATCGGAAGCCTGTTGGCACTCTACCCGAAACCGATGACGGTCGTCGGTGCGGAGGTCGGGGGCAAGGTGAACTGGCTTGTCGTCGGACATACGGGCATTATCGGTCATGACCGGATAGTGGTCAGCATGAGCAAAAAGCCATCATACCAATCGAGGGATAAAAGATTCCAAAAACTTTCTATCAACCTGGTCAGTCGTGAAATGCTGTCGGAAGCCGACTACGTGGGCAGCGTGAGCGGCGCATCGGTCGATAAGTCGGGGGTGTTCGATTACCACTGGGGCGAAAACGGTACACCCGTGATAGATGCCTCCCCACTGACAATGGAGTGTAACGTGGTGGATATTTACGAAACCGAGGGCTTCGACAACTTTATCTGCTCCGTGGCGAACACCTACGCCGCTCCCGATGTGCTCGACAGCAACGGCAAATTGGATTATACGAAGCTGAAACCCGTATTGTTTGAATTTCCGACCTATTCCTACCTTGCCACGGGAGAGATTATCGGCAAATGCCTGAATCTGGATAAGCGGCCGGGTATGTGCGCCAAAGAGCCGATGAGTGCTGACGGTATCGTGCGGTTGTCGAAAATCGAGGTTTATCCGCAGTATCTCGACGAGTATATGAAATATGCGACCGAAGTGGGCGAAATATCCCTGCGTAGCGAGCCGGGCGTATTGACAATGTATGCGATTGGTGAAAAGGAGAATCCCTGCAGAATAACCATTCTCGAAACCTACGCAAGCCGGGAGGCATACGAATCGCATATCGCTTCGCCCCATTTCCAAAAGTACAAGCGGGAGACGCTGCATATGGTCAAGGCGTTGGTATTGTCGGACCAGACACCCCTCGACTCTTCGAACCGAATCAATAACTTCATCCGATAAATCATGCGATTATGAAGAAGATTCTTTTAGTTTCAGTATTCAGCATTTTAACACTCAATGTTATGGCACAGGAAAAGATAGTACAGACGGCGGGGCGCGACCAGTTGGGTGACTTCGCCCCCAAATTCGCGGAACTCAACGACGATGTCCTTTTCGGTGAGGTGTGGAGCCGTACCGACAAATTGGGGCTGCGCGACCGCAGCCTGGTGACGATAACCTCGCTCATCAGTCAGGGTATCACCGACAGCTCGCTGGGCTTCCATCTTCAGGAAGCGAAGAAAAACGGCATCACCCGCACCGAGATTGCGGAGATAATTACCCATATCGGATTTTACGCGGGTTGGCCGAAGGCGTGGGCGGCTTTCCGCCTCGCCAAAGACGTGTGGGCGGAGGATACGCCCGGCGAGGATGCGAAGGCGGCCTTCCAGCGGGAGATGATATTCCCCATCGGTGAGCCGAACACGGCATACGCCCGGTATTTCATCGGCAACAGTTACCTCGCCCCAATCTCGCGGGAACAGGTGAGTATCTCCAACGTGACCTTTGAACCGGGCTGCCGCAACAACTGGCATATCCATCATGCCGATGAGGGCGGTGGGCAGATTCTCGTATGCGTGGCCGGGCGCGGCTGGTATCAGGAGGAGGGCAAACCGGCGGTAGAGATTCTTCCCGGCACGGTCATCCATATTCCTGCCAATGTAAAGCACTGGCACGGCGCGGCGGCCGATAGTTGGTTCGCGCATCTCGCCTTTGAGCTTCCCGGAGAAAACGCCTCTACCGAATGGCTCGACCCCGTGACCGACGGGGAGTACGACGAACTTCAGAAATAAAAGGGATTTCCCATGTATAAATTTTTATTGATATTGTTGTCGGTCGTCGGTATGGCGACCGCAACTTCCGCACAACAAAAACAGGATATGAACAGCAGACAATCGAATCATAAAATCCTCGTTGCTTACTTTTCTGCGACGGGCACAACGGCGCGTGCGGCCCAAAAGGTGGCGCATGCAACGGGCGGGGAACTCTATGCCATTACCCCGGCACAGCCTTATACCGATGCCGACCTCAACTGGAACGACAAGCAGTCGCGCAGTTCGGTGGAGATGAACGACCCGAAAGCTCGTCCTGCAATCAAGAGTCAAAAGGGAAAAATCGCCGATTACGATGTCGTTTTCATCGGCTATCCCATTTGGTGGGGCCTTTGCTCCGAGAATCGTCAATACGTTTATCGAAAGCCATGATTTGAAAGGCAGGACGGTCATTCCGTTCGCTACGTCGGGCGGCAGCGGTATTGCCAACAGCGTGGCGGAGTTGCAGAAAGCCTATCCCGGTTTGAATTGGCAGGAGGGCAGGTTGCTCAACCGTACCGACGAGCAGACCGTCCGGCAGTGGGTGGAGGCGTTGGGATATTGACTGCCCGAACGAACAAGGGGTATCCGTACGGTTTCCGGCCCGTGGACGGAGGGTCTTTTTCGAGAGGAAACGGCAGGAGTGCGGGGTTGTTCGGACTGCAAGGCGTGCCGGAGAGCCATTGTCCTCCCGGCACGCCTTGTGGCAACGGGCGGCTTTCCGAAGAACCGGATAGCACGGTGGGCGGAAGATACGACCGGCGAGGATGCCTTTACCGAGTGGCTCGACCCGTGACCGATGGGGAATACGCTAAACTTCAAAAACAAAATGCCAGATGTGTAAATCCTGTTCGCGCTCGTGGCGATAAGCGGGTATTTATGCGGTGCTGTGCGCACAGCGGAAAGAGAATCTGAGCGGCAACCATTCAGATGCCAGCATACTCGCGGCTTATCTTTCGGCGACTGCTCCGGCTGCGGAGTGTACAGTTGCTTTCGGCCGTTAAGTTCTAATCTTTTCCTTAAATTTGTGAAGACTTTGAATGGAGTTGATGGTAAAAGATATAGAAAAAAGAATATAAACAGTTGATGTATTCCCAGCGGCCTGAAGGACGATTTTTGGACTATAATCGGTTACAGCAACATATCGACATGTTTTCTCGGTCGAACGAACTGCAGTGTGTTGCCGTTACGATTTACGACAATTGCCGTAATGAACATGTGTATGTGTCGGAATATCACAAGCGACTGTTCGGGAGCGGAGAAGTGGAGGTTCATCCCGATGATTTGGATGACGTGCTGAAGAATGCGATAGCATCCCTTAAACATGTATTTCAAGGCAACAAAAACTTCGCCCACATGAAGACGATACGGGAGTACAGGGTCAGGATGGGAGATAAGTTCCGGCGTGTTACCGAATCGTTCCGGTGTTGGAGACCGACCGGATAGGTAATATCTGGTTGACATTGTGTGTGTTGGAAATTTCGCCCAACCAACTGCCGCCGTTTACGGTCAATTACCAGATTGTCAATACCGTTACAGGAGAGGTGTTTTCTCCCTTAATCCGGTATTTTCAGAGCGAATCCATCTTGACGAAACGCGAGCTGGAGATATTGGCTTTGATTGCTCGAGGTAAATTGAGCAAAGAGATATCGGAGATGTTGCATATAAGCGTCCATACCGTTAACACCTACCGACAGCATATCTTGGAGAAGTTGAATGCGGACAATTCGCATGAGGCCGTACGGTACGGCCAGTCTTTGGGGTTGATTGAATACTGAATTTTCAGTATTTCCCCCTTTTTTGCGACAGTCTAATTTTGTCCGAAAAGAATTGTCGTATGCATCGAAGGAGGGTATCGCTGAATTTTGGGACAGGTCTGGAGTCCGATGTGGCTGGTGAGGAACGCCGTTATGCGCTCGTTACGGGTGCGAGTCAGGGATTGGGACGTTGCTATGCTCTCGAACTGGCCCGGTGCGGTATTGATACAGTGCTCGTTTCATTGCCCGATAGCGGTCTGAATGAGGTGGTTATCGAGTCGCGGCGTTTGGGGGTGCGATGTATTCCTTTCGAGATTGATTTGTGCGACGAAGAGGCATTGAGTGTCCTTTGTCGGGATGTCAATGCCGGTTATCCGCTCTTCATGCTGATTAATAATGCGGGGACTGGCGGAACACGACGTTTCGCATCTTGTACTTCCGATTATCTTGACCGCATCTTACACTTGAATGTCTCGGTTCCTACGCTGTTGACCTTTTATCTGCTTCCGAATCTGCAACGTGCTCCCGAGGCTTTCATTCTCAATGTAGCGAGTATGGCGGCCTTTTCGCCAACCGGTTTCAAGACGGTTTATCCCGCCACCAAGCGTTTCGTGCTCCAGTTTTCGCTCGGTTTGCGGGAAGAGTTGCGCGGTGCAAAAATTGCGGTAAGCGTCGTTACTCCCGGACCGATGAAGACCAATGGAGAGGTAACGGGCCGTATCGAACGTCAGAAGTTCTTCGGCCGGTTGGGGTTGCTTTCCCCCGAAAAGGTGGCCCGCATTAGTCTCCGCGGACTGTTGCGTCGCAAGGCGGTCATTCTACCCGGCTGGTCTAACCGCATCAACGGATTGTTGCTCCTGCTTATTCCTATATTTATCCGTATCCGGCTGATGTCGCGCGTCGTCGCTCGGGAGCTTGATGTGCCGCCTGTTCCGACCCGGTGACGCCGGACCATGGTTTATAATGAAGTTTGTTATGGGGAAAACTGTTCTTATTACCGGAGCCAACAGTCTCTTGGGGACACATACGATTTGCGAGCTGTTATCGGCCGGTTATGCGGTACGGGGTCTGCTTCGCTGTCTCGGTTCCTATGTGGGAGTCGAAGACCCGGCGCTGGAACTTGTCGAAGGTGAATTTACCGATAGAGAAACTTTACGTCGGGCGATGCATGGGTGCGACTATGTGGTGCATTGCGCTGCCAAAACAGGGCAGTCGGGTTCTTATGATTCTTACGAACAGGTGAATGTGACGGCGACGGAGCGATTGGTTGAACTCGCTTTCGAGTGTGGTGTGAAACGAGTTGTCAATGTCGCCAGTGCGAATGTTTTCGCTTATGGTACCAAAGGACAGCCGGGCGATGAGACGAGGTCCATGGCCGCTCCGTTTACCGAATCTGCCTATGCGAGGAGCAAGTTCGAGGCGTTGCAACGGCTGGAGCATTTTCGGAATCAGGTTGAAATTGTGACGGTCTGTCCCACTTTCATGATTGGTGCATGGGATTCCCGACCGAGTTCGGGACGTATCATCCCTGATGGGGTATGGCCGTCGTATCGTGTTTTGTCCGCCCGGTGGCAAAAATTTTGTCGCGGCCAACGATGTGGCTCGGGGCATCGTTGCTGCCCTTGCGCGGGGGAATAGCGGAGAACGATACCTCCTTGCGGGTGAGAATATTCCTATGCGGAGTTCTACCGTCTGCTCGCTGAGCGCACGGGGGGCATTGCCAGCATCTCATTCATATTCCTGCTTGGTCGCTTCGCATTATCGGTGCAATCGGAGATTTGCTGGGCAAAGCAGGTCTGAGAAGCGAGGTTTCGCGTACGAATATGCGTATTCTTTGCATCGGCAACTATTACACGAATGCTAAGTCTATCCGGGAGCTGGAACTGCACTACCGGCCTCTTGCCGAGGCAATCGATGAAGCCGTTGCTTGGTTCCGCTTACACGGGATGTTACCGAAATGACGTTGACGAAGCTGCGTTGTGTGCCCCTTCCGTCGGCCATTATTGGTGCTTTGGCGGCGCTGTTTTGAGGTTTTGTCCATATCTGTTGAGCTCTTGATGCGGGCAGTCGTTATTCGGAGTCAAACCGGAAAGTTTCCTGACGGTACGGCCGGAGAACCGTTGTTTTTCGGAAAGTCGATGCATTCGGGTCGGTGACCGCTCCGGTACCCGGCATACGGAGCGGTCGTGTCGTGGTGCGGCGGTCGTTTTCGACCCGTATGTTCCAATCTTTTCCTATCTTTGCGGACGGTTAAATGCATGGACGCAATGGATGCAAAAACGGCAGTTTCGATAATCATCCCTTTTTATAACGGCATCGATTGGCTGGAGATGATTTTCGTCGCTTTGGGGAAACAGACCTTTAAGGATTTCGAGGTCATCGTGGCGGACGACGGTTCGCGGGAGGATGTGGTCGCCCGGCTGGAGGAGCTGATGGCCCGACAGCCTTTCCCCGTCACTCATCTCTGGCAGGAGGACTGCGGGTTTCGCAAGAACCGGATGCTCAACAAGGCGGTGGTGCAGAGTCGGGCGGAGTACCTGATTTTCCTGGACGGCGACTGTATCCCGCACCGGAAATTCGTCGAGGAACACTGCAAGGCGCGGCGGGAAGGGTTCGTCGTCGCCGGCCGGAGGGTAGACCTGCCGGCCGCTTCTCCGAGGGAATGAGTGTCGGGAAGGTAGCTTCTCCGGGATTCGAGCGGAAATTGGTGTGGCCGTTGCTCTATGCCGGCATCGTGCGCGGAGAGAAACATATGGAGAACTGTATCCGGATTACCTCCCCGACCTTGCGTCGGTGGTTCATCCGCCAGCGTTACGAGGGGATATTGGGGTGTAATTTCTCCATGTACAAATCCGACCTTCTCAAGGCCAACGGGTTCGACGAACGGTATGTAAATCCCGGAACCGGCGAGGATACCGATTTGGAAGACCGGCTGGTGCGTCTCGGTATCCGCCCGCTCGTCATGAACCATTACGCCACGGTGTACCATAAGAAGCACAGGCGGCTGGACATCCATAACGAGGCGAATCGGATTCTGTACGAGGAGAATACCCGGAACCGGGTAGGACGGACGCCGTACGGAATCGTCCGGGAGACCACCGAATAGTCCGCGGGTATGACTGAGCGGGGAAAACAAACCGTTGTGCAGGTCTTCGCCTCGGCCGGCTGGGGCGGAGGCGAACAGTACGTCTACGACCTGGCGGAAAGATTGCAGAGGGAGGGCTACGGCGTGCAGTTGGTATCGCGCGAAAGCGAAGTCATCCGCCGGAAAACCGCTTCGCTGGGGTGTCCGCTCGTGCAGTTTCCGCTCCGCAGCCGTTTCGGTCTCCGTTCCATCCTGAAGATGAAGCGGCTCATCGAATCCGTCGAGGCCGATATCGTCCATACCCATCAGTTCAAGGATACCTTCATCGCGCTCTTTGCCCGTGCCCTTTCCGACCGGAAACCGAAGGTTATCCTTACGCGCCACCTGGTCCGGCCGGCGAAGAGGAATTTTTTCTACTCCTACCTGTACCGGAGGACGGACCGGATTGTCTTCGTCTCCGAACTTGCCAGGCGTGTATTCCTCTCCTCTTCGCCGAAGATAGCGGCGCGGGCGTGACGGTCATTCACAACAGTATTCCGCCCTGCCGTCTGCAGACCGGAGGTGTCGTTCTGAGGCAGCGGTACGGTATTCCGCCCGATACGGTCGTCGTCGCTTATGCGGGCCGTCTCCATCCGGAGAAGGGGGTGGAGGTGCTGCTTGATGCGGCTGCACTGCTGAAGTCGGAGGATTTCGTACTTTTTGGTCGCAGGGCAGGGAGAACCGGTCTATGAGCAGAGACTTCGCGACCGGGCGAAAGCGCTGGGCCTGGACGGAAAGGTCGTTTTTACGGGCTTTCTGGACGATGTGCCGCAGTTTATGCGCCAGGTCGATATTGGGGTAGTCCCGACAGTCGGGCAGGAGGCTTTCGGGCTTACGGTGCTCGAATTCATGCAGGCCGGCCGGGCAGTGATTACCACCGATAACGGGGCCCAGCCGGAGTTCGTCGCTTCCGGTACGGACGGCATATTGATTCCGCCTTCCGATGCGGAGGCTTTGGCGGCGGCTCTGCGCGGACTGATACGGAACCGGGAGCTGCGGGAGTTGCTCGGGGCGGCCGCCCGTAAAAAGCGGAAGAAGCACTCTCTTACGAACACTTCTTCCGGGAAATCACGGCGGTCTATCGGGACCGCTCATAGAGCTTCTTTTTGCATCAGCGGCCGAATACCCGTTCCCAGAAACTCGTTCGGCCCGATTCGGCATCCAACAGTTTTTTCGTCGTTTTGGCCGTCGCCCGCTGACCGTCGGTGAGCAGACCGTTGCCCGTCGCGGTCATGAAGAGGGGATTGATGAACTCCGTCTGGGCCATCATGTGGGGATAGAGGGCGGTGTTGCGGTTGGAGGCATAACGGTACAGGCCTACCTGTACACCGTAACCTCCGCTGCGCAGTTCGCCTGCCAGTGCTATTGGGGTGTCGGGAAAAATTGTATCGCCCGGGGCGACCAGGGCTGAACCGCTGCGGAGCGAGGCATAGCGTGCCTGCGTCCCGTCGGCATGTTCGACGATAATCGTACCGCCGCCTGCCTGTCCGTTCTCCGCGTCGTAGCCCTCTACATGGATGACCGTCCCTTTTCGGATGGCATACCGGTTCGTTCCGCTCCATGGTGAACTCCCACATGCGGAAATCGGCGATGTTGTCGCGCATCATCCCCGCTTCGGCAGGAGTGAGCGAGCGCACCGTCGTGCTCTTTCCTGCGGCTATCGGCAGCCGGTAGATGAACCCGAGGTCGGGTGTGGCATCGAGCGTTCCGTTAATCCAGTCCCATGAGAAGTCGGCGGTCACGGGTCGGGCGGCATCCTGCGGAGCGATCGAAAGAATTTCGCCCCCTTCGTTGCCGGTGGTGACGGTGACCGTGAGGGCGTCGTCTCCCGCATGGTTGCGGATGTCGGCGACGGCCAGGCGGATGGTGAAGGTGCCGTATCCTGTTATGGCGGCGTCGAATGCCAGCGAATTGTCTGCTGCATTGCGGGCGGTTACCCGAACGCCCGTCTGCTGTGCGGCGAGCGGCAGTGCCGCGAGCATGAGCGCTGCGGCGATGGTTGCTTTTTTCATGGTCGTATGTTTTTTAGTCGGTATTCCTGTCGAGCCGGACGACATTTTCTACGTGGTGCGTGTGCGGGAACATATCCACGGGCTGTACGGCGGTCACACGGTACAGCGGTGCGAGGAGGGCGAGGTCGCGGGCCTGCGTCGCGGGGTTGCAGCTCACGTAGACGATGCGCTGCGGGGCGGCCCGTTTGATGGTCTCCAGCACCTCCTCGTGTACGCCGGCCCGCGGCGGGTCGAGTATCACCACGTCGGGCCTGCCGTGCCGGGCGATGAAGGCGTCGTCGAGCACATCTTTCATGTCGCCCGCGAAAAATGCGGTGTTGTCGATGCCGTTCAGCCGGGAGTTGCATTTCGCATCTTCGATGGCTTCCGGCACGTATTCGATGCCGACCACCTGCCGGCAGGTGCGGGCGACGAAGTTGGCGATGGTGCCGGTGCCCGTGTAGAGGTCATAGAGGGTTTCCCCGCCCGTCAGCCCCGCGAAACTGCGGGCCACCTTGTAGAGCTCGTAGGCCTGTGCGGAGTTGGTCTGGTAGAACGACTTCGGGCCTATCTTGAAACGCAGCCCCTCCATCTCCTCGAAGATGTGGTCGCGGCCGCTCCACAGGTGGGCGTCGATGTCGCCCGTCGAGTCGTTCAGCTTCGTATTGACCATGTACATCAGCGATGTGATTTCCGGAAACCGCTCCTTCAAGTGGTCGAGCAGGGCCCCGATGCGTGCGCGGTCTTCCTCGCCGAATACGACGATGACCATGACTTCGCCCGTGGAGGAGGTGCGCACCACGAGGTTGCGCATCAGGCCGCGGTGTTCGCGGATGTCGTAGGAGCTGTAGCCGTGTTCCCGGCAGAAGCGTTTCGTTTCCAGCCGGATTTCGTTCGAGGGGGCCGGCTGCAGCCAGCATTCGCGGATGTCGAGTACCTTGTCGAACCTGCCGGGAATGTGGAAGCCCAGTGCGGCGTCCGCGTCGATGTCGCCGGCGGCCGCTATCTCTTCGTAGGTCATCCAGCGCCGCGGTGCGAAGGTGAATTCGAGTTTGTTGCGGTAGTGCGTCGTCCGGGCCGAGCCGATGATGGGCGAGAGCGGCGGAAGTTCCACCTTGCCTATCCGGGTAAGCTGGTCGCGTACCTGTTCCTCCTTGAAGCGGAGCTGTTCGGGGTAGGGGAGGTTCTGCCATTTGCATCCTCCGCAAACGCCGAAGTGCTCGCAAAGGGTTCGGCACGCAGGGGCGATTTTTTCGATGTAGCGGACGACCGTCCCTCCATGAAACGCCTGCGCCGGTTGCGTATCTGCACGTCCACCACGTCGCCCGGGACGGTGAGCGGTACGAATACGACCATATCGTTGTATCTGCCCATAGCCTTGCCTTCGGCGGCCAGGGTGGTTATTTCCAGCCCCTCGATGAGGGGCAACTCTTTCTTCTTTCTTGCCACTTGTCTGTCGGTAAATTCCGTCCGGGCTTTCCCGTCGGTGCTGACAAATTTAGCCAAAAATCCGGTTTTATCCTTGACGGCGCGAGGAAAGTGGGGGAAAGGCACCGCATCGCCGGCTCGGCGGGAAGGAGTCCTGCTGCTGCGCGGCTTTACCTTGCGGATGTGTGTATCCCTGCGGCCACGCGGCATCCCGGGCCGGCGAGTTGTGCGGATTCTCCGTTATCTTCGATTATTTGTCCGGACCCTGCTCGTGTCGTTTCGGCGGGCCGGTCCGGCGTTTGACGGCCGCTTGCGGTTTTTCCCGAATATATTTCCTATCTTTGATTTCGCATTTGCAAATTCAAATAAAACTCGTTTTTGCGCTCGACTTATTCGTATCTTTGGCTGGCGCCTTAGATACTCCGTCTCGGCAAAAACGAATTCATTCGTTTTTGCGCTTGACTTATTCGTATCTTTGTTCCAAAGATTAAGGCGTTGCCCCTGCCGACCGGGCGGGCCTGCCTTTGCTTTCCGGTCCGGCGAAGAGGTGACGGGCGGAGGACGGGTATTGCCGGAACGGGCCGCCGGAAATTAATACGAGAGAGAAATGAAGATAGCCAGACTGACATTCAATCCGTTTCAGGAGAATACATACGTCCTGTGGGACGAGACCGGCGAGGCCGTGGTGGTCGATGCCGGCAACTATACGCCTAAGGAGACCGAGGCGCTGCGCGGGTTTATCGAGGAGAAGGGGCTGCGGCCCGTCCTCGCGGTAAATACCCACGGTCATGTGGACCATATGCTTGGTGTGGAGCGGGTCAAGGAGCTCTACGGCGTTCCCTTCGCGCTCCATCCCGACGACGGGTTTCTGATAGAGTCCGCCGCCGTACACGGTGCGATGTACGGTTTCCGGGTGGAGGCCGTTCCGACCGTGGAACGCAGCCTCGCCGACGGGGACGAGGTGGTTTTCGGGAATACGCGCCTGCGGGTGATACATACGCCCGGCCATACGCCCGGCCATGTCTGCCTCTACCTGCCGCAGGAGAAAGTCCTGCTGACGGGCGATACCCTTTTCCGGGAGAGTATCGGGCGTACCGACCTGCCCGGCGGCGATTACGGCTGGATAATGAAGAGCATCATCGACCGCATCCTGCCTTTGGGCGAGGAGGTGACCATCTATCCCGGACACGGGGGAGAGAGCACGCTCGGCCACGAGATGCTTTACAATCCGTTCATTACCGAGGTGATGGAGGGCGACGTCCGGCCGGAGTAGGCCGTTGTCTTGCTCCGTTTCGGAGGAGAAGGTTCCCTTCCGGTTTTCTTGTTCCGCGGCGGAAGCGGCCGCGGGCCCAAACGAATCAAAACTATGCGCATAGACATATTGACCGTCGTTCCCGAACTGCTTGTCTCCCCGCTTAACGAGTCTATCCTCAAGCGGGCGCAGCGGGCGGGGCTGGTGGAAATCGTGGTACACAACATCCGGGACTGGGCGACCGACAAACACCGCCATGTGGACGATTATCCCTTCGGCGGGGAGGCCGGTATGGTGATGAAGCCCGAACCGGTTTTCCGGCTCATTTCGCATTTGCAGTCCGAGCGGCGGTACGACGAGGTCATCTTCACTACGCCCGACGGGATGCAGTACGACCAGCGGGAGGCCAACCGTCTCTCGACACTCGGCAACATCATCATTCTCTGCGGCCATTACAAGGGGCTCGACCACCGTATCCGGGAGCATCTGGTGACACGCGAAATTTCCATCGGGGATTACGTACTGACCGGAGGCGAGCTCGCCGCGGCGGTTATCGCCGACAGCGTGGTACGGCTGCTGCCGGGGGCGATAGGCGATGAAGAGTCGGCGCTGACCGACTCATTCCAGGACGGCCTGTTGGCTCCGCCCGTCTATACCCGTCCGGCGGAGTTCAACGGCTGGGCGGTTCCGGAGGTGCTGTTGTCGGGACACGATGCCCGTATCGAGGAGTGGAAAGAGGAGCAGGCGCTCGAGCGTACCCGCAGGCTGAGGCCCGACCTGCTCGAAAAATGGGAGGATTAGCAAGATGAAATATTACCTGATTGCCGGCGAAGCTTCCGGCGACCTGCACGGTTCCAATTTGATGAAGGGGCTGCTGCGGAGCGACCCGCAGGCCGAGTTCCGTTTCTGGGGTGGCGACCTGATGGCGGCTGTGGGAGGACGGGAGCACCTGGCCAAGCACTACCGCGACGCCTCTTTTTTTTTCGGTATCGGCGAGATTGTCCGCCGCCTGCCCACGGTGCTCGCCCAGATACGCGAATGCAAGCGCGATATTGCGGCCTATGCCCCCGACGTGCTGGTGCTCATCGACTATCCGGGGTTCAACTTCCGGATGGCGAAGTTCGCCCACGGGTGCGGCATCCGTGTATTTTACTACATTTCGCCCAAGGTGTGGGCGTGGAAGGAGCATCGTGTGGAACGAATCCGCCGGTATGTGGACAAGCTGTTCATCATCTTTCCTTTCGAGGTGGAGTATTTCGCCCGACGGGGAATCGATGCGGTATATGAGGGTAATCCGCTGATGGATGCCATCGCGGAGCGCTGTGCGGCGATGCCTCCGCGGGAGGAGTTCTTCCGTGCGAACGGTTTCGGCGCCCGGCCCGTCATCGCCCTGCTTGCCGGCAGCCGCCGCAGCGAGGTGCGCAACAACCTCTCTTTCATGGCAGCCCTGGCCGAGTTGATGCCGGAGTACGATTTCGTGCTCGCCGCGGTACCGTGGCTCGACCGGGAGCTGTACGGGGAGCTGCTTGCCGGCAGCCGTATCATCTGTCTGTACGATAAGACCTACGAAATCGTGCGCTATGCCGATGCGGCGGCGGTCACTTCGGGAACGGCGACGCTGGAGACGGCCCCCTGATAGGTACGCCGGAGGTGGTGTGCTACCGTACCGATGCGCTGACCGTCTGGGCCGGGCGCCGGCTGCTGAAGATACCTTATATCTCGTTGGTGAATCTCGTGATGGGCCGGGAGGTCGTGAAGGAGTTGATTCAGCAGGAGATGACGCCGGAACGTGCCGCGGAAGAACTGCGGGCTATCCTGCCCGGAGGGGGGGCAGCGGGAGCGTATCCTTGCCGATTACGATGCCCTGCGCAAACGGATAGGCGGTCCGGGCGCTTCGGAGCGCGTGGCGGCCCGGATGGTGGCCCTGCTGAAAGGGGAAAAGGCACCGCGTCCGACGGAGCGGGAGCAGGAGAACGGAGGAGCGAAATGAAGATAATCTGCATAGGACGCAATTACAGGGAGCACATCCGGGAGTTCGACGGCGGGGAGCCGGACGAACGGCCCGTGTTTTTCATGAAACCCGATACGGCGCTGCTGCGCAACAACGATACGTTCTGGATACCGCCTTTCAGTCGGGAAGTGCATTACGAAACGGAACTCGTGGTGAAAATCAACCGGACAGGTAAGTGTATCGCGGAGCGTTTCGCACATCGGTATTACGATGAGGTGACGCTCGGCATCGATTTCACTGCACGCGACCTGCAGCGTGCGGCCATCGCGCAGGGGCATCCGTGGGGAGATAGGAAAGGCGTTCGACCGCTCGGCGGCGATAGCTCCGCGCTGGCTCGGTCTCGCGCTGCGCTCGGCCGGCCGGTCGGGGGAGCTCCGGTTCGGCATGGCACTGAACGGGGAGCCGCGGCAGGAGGGGTATACGGGCGACATGCTCTTTTCGGTGGACCGTATCATCGCCTACGTATCGCAGTTCGTGACGCTGCGCATGGGCGACCTCGTCTATACAGGGACGCCTGCCGGAGTGGGGCCCGTCGCACCGGGCGACCGGCTGACCGCATGGCTGGAGGGGGAGCAGTTGTTGGATTTCGATATCAGATAACAGGCCGGACGCCAGTCGTACCGTACCGGTCGGCCGACGGTAGGGCTCGTCCGACGGATAAAAACAATTGGGAGTGTATGAAAAAATGGATGAAACTGTTGCCGGCTGTGGCTGCGCTGTTCGTGTCGCTGCCTGTGTTCCCGCAGTTCGTGCTCACGCCGCAGGGATTCGTGAACGCTGCCGACGGAACTTCCGACTGCTATGTCATCGAATGTCCGGGGGCGGGACAGGAGGAGTTGTTCCGCGCCGTCTCCTATTTTCTGGAGGTGCAGATGGCCGGTTCGCGCACGATGTTCCATGCGGCTGAACCGGACTCCTTTTCGGTCAATGCTTTCGTGCGCGGGGCGGTAGCCGATGGGGCGCGTGCTTTCCGGAGCCTGTACGACATGGAGTTCCGTATGATGTTCGATATCCGTGACGGGCAGGTGTGCGTCCGGGCTCCGGAGGTGAAGGCGATGCGTCGGGTGACGTTCGACGAGGAAGATGAACCGGAAGCGCCCGTGGAGCCCGGTCTTACGGTGAGGATAGGACATCGGCCCGGAAAGGTGGAGGTGGCACGGCTTTTCGTGTCGCGCAGCTACGTGCCTGTCGGGGCTTCGCTGTACGACGGCTCCGGGGAGACGTTATTTTCAATAAGCGGGGCAAACTGAAGAGAAAGGTGGCCAAGGCTTCGCTTGAAGATTACTTTAACGGTTTGACGGGGGCGCTCGAACGCCATTTGTGTGCAGAGGGCGGACGTTAGTGACCACCGGGAAAAGAGTAGGACAGGAATGGTTTTGCTGAAAGATAAATTGCATGGGCATCGGCTGCTGCTTGCCAGCCGCTCCCCGCGGCGGCGCGAGCTGTTGGCGGGGGCGGGACTTGCTTTTGAACTCGCCGACAGTTACGACGTGGAGGAGACCTATCCGCCGGGACTGCCGGCAGAGGAGGGTACCCGGATATCTGGCCGTGCTCAAGTCGGAGGCCTATCCGCATGCGCTCGGAGTGGGGGATATTCTCATTACCGCCGACACGGTGGTGATTTGCGGCGGCCGCATATTCGGCAAGCCCGACGGACGGGAGGGGCGGCGGCCATGCTGGCCGAACTGTCCGGGCCGCAGGCATACGGTAGTCACAGGGGTGGCCCTGCGGGCGCCGGGGCGCATGCGCAGCTTTTCCGTGTCGTCGGACGTATGGTTCCGTCCGCTCGCAGAGGAGGAGATAGCCTATTATGTCGATACGTTCCGGCCTTACGACAAGGCGGGTTCCTACGGTATCCAGGAGTGGATAGGGTATGTGGCGATAGAGCGGATAGAGGGCTCTTTCTACAACGTCATGGGGCTGCCGGTGCAGGCGCTCTATGCCGAACTGGGGAGTTTCGTCGATACGTTGTGAACGGCATGTTTTCAGCCGGTTGCCGGCGGGATGCGGGAAGCTGCGTACGGACACGGAATGCGGATTCATTCATCGGATAATTGCGATAACTTTATGAACAAAAAACGTTTACTCCTTTTTTTTGTAGTGCCTGTCGGCAGCCTTCAGTGCTTTGGCCGACGAGGGCATGTGGCTGCCGAGCCTTATCGGACGGCAGGTGGACGACATGAAAGCCAAGGGCTTCCGGCTTACGGCCGAAGACATTTACAGCGTGAATCAGGCGTCGCTGAAAGATGCCGTGGTGCTTTTCGGACGCGGCTGTACGGGCGAGTTGGTGTCGCCCGAGGGACTGCTGCTGACCAACCATCACTGCGGATACGGCCAGATACAGAGCCACAGCAGCCTGCAGCACGACTACCTGACCGACGGCTTCTGGGCCATGTCGCGGGAGGAGGAGCTTCCGAATCCCGGCCTGACGGTATCGTTTCTCGTCCGGATGGAGGATGTGACCGACCGGGTGCTTGCGGGCGTGAAGGACGATATGGATGAAACGCGCCGCCAAAAGAAGATAGCGGCCAATATCGAACGGGTGAAGGAACGGGCCTTGAAGGAATATAAGGGACAGAAGGGATACGAAGTCTCGGTGGAATCGCTCTATTACGGCAACCAGTATTTCCTTTTCCTGTTCCGTACCTACGGCGACGTGCGGCTCGTGGGTGCTCCGCCCTCGGCCATCGGTAAGTTCGGCGGCGATACGGACAACTGGATGTGGCCCCGTCATACGGGCGATTTCTCCGTGTTCCGCATCTATGCGGATGCCGACAACCAGCCGGCGGACTACTCTCTGGACAACGTTCCCTACCGTCCCCGGCACTGGTTTCCGGTTTCCACGGCGGGAATGGACGAGGGCGATTTCACATTCGTTTACGGCTGTCCCGGTTCGACGCGCGAATACGTGACGTCCGACCATGTGGCCCGCGTTATGGCGTCGAATCCGAATAAAATCAGAATGCGCACCGAGCGGCTGGACATTATCAATGCGGCCATGGCCGCCGACCCTGCGGTACGGATAAAGTACGCCTCCAAGGCGGCCAACATAGCCAATGCCTGGAAAAAATGGCAGGGTGAGAGCCTCGGACTGGAACGCCTTGGTACGCTCGGAAAGAAACGCGCCTATGAGGAGCGCTTCGCCCGGTGGGCCGCCGGACAGCCGGAGTATGCGGGGGTACTGGAGCGTCTGCGGAGCGCTTACGAGGCCGGCAACGGGGCTTCGTATGCAGCGGATTTCTATACGGAGGGAATTTTCTCCATCGAACTGATGAGCCTTGCCAACTATGTGACCGTCGCTCTGGAAGCGGGGGAGATGCCTGTCGTTCCCGGGCTGTTCTACAAGGATTATGAACCGGAGATAGACCGGCAGGTGGCCTGTGCCCTCGTTCGGGAATTCGCGGAGCATGTCCCCGACGTCTTCATGCCCGACGGTTTCGCCGAAGGGCTTGCCGAAGCCGGTGGCGTGGAAGAGTATGTCGGTCGGCTGTTCGACCGTTCCGCACTGGCGGACAGTGCACGGCTGGCGGCACTGACGGCCCTGCCGCGCAAGGAGGCTGTCGCCGCGCTGACTGCCGACCCCGCCGTGGAGTTCTATGCGATGTTCGCCGACACCTACCGGCAGCGGATAAGTCCCGTGCTGGAGGAGGCCGACCGGACGCTGGCCCGCGAGTACCGCACTTATATGCGCGGACAGATGGAGTTCGAACCTGAGCGGAATTTTTACCCGGATGCCAATCTGACACTGCGCGTGGCATACGGTGCCGTCGAGGGTATAATCCCGAAGACGGCGTCCGGCACCTGCCTGTCACCACGCTGGAGGGTATTATCGCCAAGGACAATCCCGATATCTACGATTACGACGTACCCGATGCACTGCGCCGTTGTTACGAGGAGAAGGATTATGGACGCTGGGCGGTGAACGTCGGGACGGAAGAGTAACCGTATTACACCGTGCCGGTAGCCTTTCTGGCTACGAACCATACCACGGGCGGCAATTCGGGCAGTCCGGTGCTGAACGGCGACGGCGAACTGGTGGGTATCAATTTCGACCGGACATGGCTCAGCACCATGAGCGACCTCGAATTCGACCCGGCCATGTGCCGGAATATTTCGGTAGATATCCGTTACGTGCTCTTCGTGATAGAGAAGATAGGAGGAGCGGGCTATCTTATCGACGAGATGACGCTCCGATAGCGTATCCGGACCGGCCGTCCGGAGAGGGGCGGCCGTCCGTTTTGACAGGACAACCGATTGAAATATAAGTAAAATGTTTATGAAAAGATTTCGTTTCGCGGCCTTTTTGTGCCGCCCTTCTCGCCTTTACCGCCTGCGATGTCGTGAAGCAGGCCGAAGGTCTCTATAACATGACGCAGTGCGAGTATGAATACGATTCGGTCACCGACCTGTCGCTTGCCGGGGTCAATCTTTCCGGAGAGCTGACGCCCCTGCAAATCGCCCGGCTGCTCGGCGTGCTCGGCGGCGGGGTTTCGGAACTGCCCATGGGGTTCGACCTGAATCTCGGCATCTCCAACCCCAACTCATCGGCGGCGCAGATAGGTGCCATGGATTACATCCTGGAAATAGACGGGATACGGTTTACTTCCGGCAGTGTCAGTGAGGGGATTCGCGTCGATGCGCAGGACAGCGGCGTCTTCCCGATACGGATGGATTTCGATATAGCGGGCCTGCTTACGGGCGACTCTTCGGCTGCCGCCCTCAATGCCGTGAAGAATTTCGTGGGCATCGGAACGGAGCCTTCGCAGGTGACGCTGCAGATAAAGCCGTCGGTGAATATCGGCGGTTACACCATTCCCGTTCCGGTCTATATCCCCGTATCGTTCAGTTTCGGCGGTGCGGCCGGAAAGTAGGGAACCGCTCTTTGCGACCGGGCCGGTCAGGGCGGAGGCCGGTCTTCATCCATGCAGGATTCGGCGGTAGAAAATAATAACATGTGCAGGACGGCTTTCAAAAGCCGTCCTGCACATGTTTATTCGGGGCACGGTTATCGGAGCAGCAGGTAGGCGATGTAACCGATGTACAGCGCCAGGAACAGGGCTCCGTCGGCTCGGTTGATGCGCTGCCCGCGGAAAGTGTAGACGGAGAGCAGGAGCATGAGGGCCGCTGCCAGCGGTGCGAGGATGTCTGTCGGATGGAGACCCGTGACGTCCAGCGGAGCGACTATCGAGGAGATGCCCAGAATGAGGCATATATTGAATATGTTGGAACCGATGACGTTGCCCAGCGCGAGCTGCGTGTTGCCCTTGATTGCCGCGACGATTGCCGTGGCGAGTTCGGGCAGCGAGGTTCCTACGGCCACCATCGTGATGGCGATGACGGTTTCGCTGACGCCGAGCGACAATGCGATGCCGCTCGCGCCGCCGACGAACCACCGTCCGCCGAAAGCAAGTCCCGCGATGCCGAACAGAATGAGCAGGACGGATTTCCACAAGGCCGGACGGGAGCCGGTCTCTGCTGCCTGTGCCGTTTCCGTTCGCCCTTTGGTTGCTGTCCGGAAAGAGTAAGCCATGTAGCCGGCGAAGAGTGCGAGCAGCAGGATACCCTTCCACCAGGTGATGACACCGCCGGTGGGGTAGTGCCGGAAAGTGAATCCGAAACACATGAAGAAGAGGACGAGTGTGACGAGGATGTTGTACGGAATGTCTATCCGTTTGGTGGCGGGACTGATGCTGATGGGCTGTATCAGGGATGCCGCCCGAGTATCAGCAGCGTATTGGCCAGGTTCGAACCGACGACATTGCCTATCGCCATGCCTCCTTTGCCTTCGATACCCGCGATGAGGCTCACGACCAGCTCCGGCATCGAGGTGCCGATGCCCACGATGGTGAGTCCGATGAGAAATTCGGGCATCCGGTAGCGTTTGGCGACCGCTACCGCGCCGTTGACCAGGCAGTCGGCCCCCGCGATGACGAGGACGAGTCCCAGAATCAGTAAGAGTACGTTCATGGTATTTTCTTTCGGGGTTTAACCTTGCCGGACGATTCCGGATATATAGCTGAAAAGTTCTTTCGGGATGTCGTTCCGGCCCACGCGTGAGAGCGTGCGGAAACCGGCGTTGCCGTTCACTTCGTTCACCGTGAAACCGTCGCCGCGGAACAGCAGGTCGATACCCGCGAATTCGGCCCCCGTCGCCGCTGCGCTCTCCACGGCAAGTCGGGCCGCCTCTTCGGGTAGGTCGAAGGCCCGACGCTGCCGCCCTGCGAATAGTTGGAGAGAAACGAGGTCTGGGAATAGCGCATGACCGCTCCGACGGCCCGGCCGCCGATGACCCATACCCTCACGTCGCGGCCGCTGCTTTCGGCGATGAACTCCTGGCAGATGCAGTGCCGTCCGCACTGCTCCACGGCGGAGGCCATCTCCCTCGCGCCGTTCACGAGGTAGACGTCCTCGCCTTTGGCGCCGTCCGTCCGTTTGACGATGAAACGGGCGCTGCCGAAGCGTTCGGCCAGTTCCGGATAGGCATATTCGGCCCCCTCGGCATAGACCGTGGCGGGAGTGGGCAGACCGGCCGCGGCGAGCACCTCATGCGTCAGCATTTTGTTTTTGCATAGCTCCATGGCGGCGGCCGTGTTTATCACTCGGACTCCGAGCCGCTCGAAGTAGCGCGAAAGAACAGTGTCGTAGGTCCGCATGATGACGAATTCCGGCATCTGGACGACTTCCCTCCCTTTGTGGAAGATGCCGCAGCGGGTGCCGTAAACGACGGAAAGCTCTTCGACGAAGAGCACCTCCAGCCGCATACCGGCCGCTGCCGCCTCGCCGACGAGCCAGCCGAAAGCGTTGTCGCTGCGGTCGGCGGTGTAACGCGGGTATATTATCCAACCTGTGACGGGTTCCATGGTCTGTATAAGCGAATGACAAAAGTAACCCATTTTCCCGATACGGAACCTTTTCCGTCTGCTAAAACGGCAGCCCGTTCCGGAGAATTTCGGCCGGAAAGGGAAATATATGGACGGCGGCACGTAGGTCGGATACGTGCCGCCGTGCGGAGTTCCGTTTTCGTGAGGGATTATTTGCCTATTTTCTTGTGAATTTCATCGCAGGGAATTTCCCTCGTACAGAAGAACCAGTCGTAGCATTTGACACCGCTGTCGGCTTTCTGCGATTTCTCCCAGCGCTCTTCGACTCCCTTCATGTTGCCGGGATTGGGGTCTATCACCTCGTCGCCGGGCCGCCAGTCGGCCGGAAGGGCCACGTTGAAGGTATCCACCGTCTGCAGACCGATGAGTACCCGTTTTATCTCGTCGAAGTTCCGGCCGAGAGCCAGCGGATAGTAGATTATCGTGCGGATGATTCCTTTCGGGTCGATGAAGAAGACGGCGCGGACAGCTTGGTTTCGCTTTCGCCAGGCTGTATCATGCCGTACAGTCTGGATACGTTCATGGATACGTCGTCGATGAGGGGAAACTGCACTTCGATGTTGTCCATATCGCGGAAATGCATCCGTTCCCTGATGGTGCGCAGCCATGCGATATGGCTCGACAGCCCGTCCACGGAGAGTCCCACCAGTTGGCAATTGAGTTCCTCGAACTCTTTCTGCATCTTGCCGAAGGTCATGAATTCGGAGGTACAGACGGGCGTGAAGTCCGACGGGTGGCTGAAAAGGATGATCCAACGGCCGCTGTAATCGACCGGAAAGTTTATCGTACCCTGAGTGGTTGCCGCCCGGAAAGCCGGTGCGGGGTCGCCGATGCGAGGCATCATGTTCATTTCGTTTTCCATAATAAAAGCTGTTTTGATGAATGCGTTCTTGTTTTGGTTAGGTGTGGCAAAGACTGTGCCTGTTGTCGGCTGCAGGGCATCCTGTTTGTCAGGTAAATATTGATGGCGGCATAACGATTTCCTATGGCCCGGGCGGTTGCGGCCCGCTGCGGCTCTTCCCGTCGTCCGGAAGTTTTTCGCTGCGGACGACAGTTTTGTACGCATTTTGTACATTCACCGGACAGACGCCGTCCGTCGGCAGACGGAACGGTTTTGAAATTAACAAAACATATCGGATTATGAAAGAGAAAGAGAACGGGAAAAAAAGGCTGCGGTTGCGGCTGCGATTTCAAGAAAGAGGTGGAAGGCCTCGTAAAGGATGTCAAGAAACCCACCGTAGAGGAGCGTCTGGAAAAGAAACGCGAAGTGGAGGCGGCTTTCGGCAGAAAAGAGGAGGAGCATAAATAGCCTTTCCGACCTGTCGCCCTGCCCGGAGGGGGTACGGGCCGCGGTGCCGCCGCAGCGGGAATTTCGGTTCCGGGCGGCGGCATCCTTGTGTCCGGGAGCGGTGGTTCGGGCCGGTGCGCGGGAGGAGGTTGGTGGCATGTGTCGTGAGCGGGGCTTCGGCGAGGTGTGTGACCGTATTTTTGCAGGAAATCCGGAATCGACGGTACGCATCCTGTGCCGATTCGCTATTTTTGCAGGAAAGAGGGCCCCGACGTCCGGAGGGGCGGCCGTATGATAAGAACGTATTGGGACATACTCGGCAGGTACAAGTGGAGCATCGTGGTGTGCCCCGTGCTCGTATTGGTCTTCGTCGTCTGCGAGACGCTCCAGCCCATGCTGATGGCGCGCATCGTGGACGAGGGAGTCATGCACCGCGACATCGCGGTCGTTACCCGCATCGGTATCTGGATGCTCGGTATCTCGGTGGCGGGGCTGCTCGCCAACATCACGAATGTGTTCGTCTCTTCCAACGCTTCCGTCGGATTCGCTACGGAGCTGCGTTCGAGACTGTTCCGCAAGATACAGGAGTTCTCCTTCGCCGAAATGGACAAATTCAACTCCGCTTCGCTCATTACGCGTCTGACGGGCGATGTCACGCGCCTGCAACAGGTCGTGCTGCTCGGACTGCGCATCCTGCTCCGTTCGCCGATGATGCTCGTGATGGCCTTCTTTTATGTGGTGCGGATAGATTCCGGCCTTGCACTGATAGTGGCCGGAGCCATACCCGTGCTCGGGATAAGCGTATATCTGATTCTGCGTAAGGGATTTCCCTATTTTCTGAAGATGCAGCAGAAGGTGGATGCCGTGAACGCTGTCGTGAGGGAGAACCTGATAAACATGCGGGTGGTGAAATCGTTCGTGCGCGAGAGATACGAGTCGCGCAAGTTTTCGGCAAGCAACCGGGATTTGTGCGACGTATCGGTGAAGGCGTCCAACATCATCGTGACGATATTCCCCGTAATGCAGCTCGTGTTGAACCTTTCGGTGATTGTGGTGCTCTGGGTGGGGGAGAGCGGGTGGCGGCCGGAAGACTGCAGGTCGGCGAGCTCGTTTCGCTGGTGAACTACCTCATGCAGATACTGATGTCGCTGATGATGCTCTCCATGATAATCATGAACATCGCCCGTGCGTCGGCCTCTTCCGACCGTGTGTTGGAGGTGCTCGGTACGGAGCCTTCGCTGAAGGACTCGCCGGGCGCTTCGGCAGTCGTTCGCCGCGGTGCCGTCGAGTTCCGCAACGTTTCTTTCCGGTACGGTGGCGGCGAGACCGACGTGCTCCACGGCATCTCGTTCAGCGTTGCGCCGGGCATGACGGTGGCTGTGGCGGGGAGCGACCGGTTCCGGCAAGAGTACGCTGTTGCAGCTTGTTCCGCGTCTTTACGACACGACCGGCGGCGAAGTGCTCATCGACGGGACGGATGTACGCGACTATCCTCTGGCACAGCTTCATGCGCAGGTGGGGATGGTGTTGCAGAACAACGTCCTCTTCAGCGGTACGATAGCCGATAACCTGCGCTGGGGCAGGGAGGATGCCTCCCCGGCGGAGATGGAAGCCGCTGCCCGGGCGGCGCAGGCCCACGATTTCGTCATGTCGTTCCCGGACGGGTACGATACGGTGCTGGGGCGCGGTGGGGTGAATCTCTCCGGCGGGCAGAAGCAGCGGCTCTGTATTGCCCGTGCGCTGCTGCGCCGGCCGAAAATCCTCTTGCTCGACGACAGTACGAGCGCTGTGGATACCGAAACGGAGCTGAAGATACGCCGGGGCCTGCGGGAGTACCTCGGGGAGGGACGACGGTTTTCGTTTCGACGCAGCGGGTGAAGACGATGGAGGAGGCGGACAGGGTACTGGTGCTCGACGACGGGAAGGTGGAATCGTACGGCACGCCGGCCCGGCTGAAGGAGGATTCGGCCGTGTACAGAGAGATATTCAATTCACAGCAACTTACATTCTGAGCGATATGGCACACGGCAGAAGAGAGAAGGGGGCGGCGGGGCCGAAGGAGGGCCGGAAAACGTTCCGGCGCCTGGTCGCGTACCTTGCGCGTAGCAAGGGGAGGAGCTCGCTGTGGTGCTGGTGCTCGTGGTGATTACGATAGCCTCCAGCCTCGTGGGGTCGTATATGCTCAGGCCGATAATCAACGATTACATCATGCCGGGCGACGTGTCGGGTCTGATGCGTATGCTGGCGGTACTTGCGGCAGTCTATCTCGCAGGAGTCGTTGCGGCCGCGCTGCAGTACAGGATGCTTAACCGGATAGGACAGCGGACGGCAGCCCGCCTGCGGATGGACCTCTTCCGAAAGATGGAGACCCTGCCCGTGCGTTATTTCGATACGCATCCGCACGGTGATGTGATGAGCCGTTACACGAACGACATGGACCGAGTGACGGAGGTGCTGACCGACAACCTGGCCGATATGCTCTCCGCCGTGCTTTCGCTTGCGGGCATCTTCGTCCTCATGCTCGTCATCAGTCCTCTCCTGACGCTCGCCATGTTCGTCGTGGTACCCTTGATGCTCCTGTTCGCCAATCTCATATCCCGTCGCAGCCGCAGATATTTCGCTGCCCAGCAGGGAACGCTCGGGCAGGTGAACGGTTACATCGAGGAGATGATAAGCGGCCAGAAAGTGGTGAAGGTATTCGGACACGAGCGGCAGGCAGAGTCGGGGTTCGAGGTGCTGAACGGGGAACTGAATGCCAAGTCGCGCCGGGCACAGCTCTATTCCGGCATGATGATGCCCGTGATGCAGAATCTCAACACGCTGAATTTCGTGGTCGTCACGATAGTGGGGGCGCTGCTCGCCATTTACAGGGGATTCGATGTAGGAGGTCTGGCCGTGTTTCTGCAGTATTCGCGGCAGTTCGGACGCCCCATTACGGATATCGCATCGCTCTACAACAATATTCAGGCGGCCATTGCCGGTGCCGAACGCATTTTTCAGATTATGGACGAGCCCTCCGAGGCCCCGGATGTGCCGAAGGCGGTGCGCATGGCTTCCGCCCGGGGCGACATCTGCATGAAGGACGTCTGTTTCTCGTACGAACCCGGCAAGCCGGTGTTGAAGCATGTGTCGATGCACGTACGTCCCGGCGAACGGATAGGGCTCGTGGGAGCTACCGGGGCCGGCAAGACGACGATACTCAACATGCTGCCGCGGTTTTACGATATCGCGTCGGGCGAAATAACCATCGACGGGGTGCGCATCGAATGTATTGCGCGGGACGACCTGCGCAGGCTGCTCGCCATCGTGCTGCAGGATACCCATCTCTTTACGGGAACGGTAGCCGACAATATCCGGTTCGGCAACCTCGATGCGACGGATGACGACATTGTCCGTGCGGCGAAGCTGACCTCTGCCCACTCCTTCATTAAGCGGCTGCCGCACGGGTACGATACCATGCTGGAGAACGACGGCGAGAACCTGAGCCAGGGACAGCGGCAGTTGCTCAACATTGCCCGTGCCGCGGTTGCGAATCCCTCCGTACTGTTGCTCGACGAGGCGACCAGCAACATTGATACCCGGAGCGAAATGCTCATTCAGCGCGGGTTGGACAAACTGATGGAGGGGCGGACGAGTTTCGTGATAGCCCACCGGCTCTCCACCGTGCGTACCCTCGACCGTATCCTCGTCCTCGAAAACGGAGAAATCATCGAGGAGGGGACCATGCCGAATTGATGGCCCGCAAGGGGTACTATTATCGGCTCTACTGCAATCAGTTCGAGTAACTCTGTGCCTTTTCCCGTGCCTCTGCCGGAGCTCTTCCGTATCGCTGTCCGGGGAGGGGAGGAGATACGGTCCGGCTGGTACGGTGTTTGCTCCCCTTGATGGCAGATACGATTAATATCCGAGATTATGAAAGCGATTGTGATGCACGGCCCCGGACTGGCCGATGAACTGTTTTATGAAAGCGCACCGAAACCGACCCCGGGAGTCGGGCGCGTATTGGTGAAGGTACATGCGGCTTCCGTGAACCAGATAGATTGGAAACGGGCTTCCGGACGGGCCGGAGGTCCCCTGACTCCTGCTTTCCCCTGGATACCGGGGATGGATTTCGCCGGAACGGTCGAGGCGGTCGGCGACGGAGCAGAGGGCTTTGAGGCGGGCGATATGGTGTTCGGCTGTACCGACGGCGGAGCCTATGCCGAATATGTCGAGGCTGACCCGGCGCAGCTGGTCGTCAAACCGATGGAGTTCTCCTATGTGGATGCTGCAGCTGCGGCCTATGTATCGCAGACCGCCTGGCAGGCGCTTTACCGTCATGGCAGGCTGGGGAAGGGGCAGCATGTGCTGATACACGGCGCAGCCGGTGCGGTCGGCGCATTCGCCGTGCAGTTCGCACGCTATACCGAAGCGGAGGTTTATGCCACGGCCGCCGGGCGCGACCGCGATTTCGTCCTTTCGCTGGGGGCGGACGTATTCATCGATTACCGTACCGAGGATTTTGCTGCGGTTGCACGTGACATGGACCTTGTCATTGATTTGGTGGGGGGCGACACGCTCGCACGTTCCTACGGCGTGGTACGGCCCGGAGGCCGGCTTGTGACACTGGTTGGAAAAGCGGAGGAAGAGTTGGCTCGCGAATGCGGTATCGAAGCTGTCTCCATGGGGGTTGAACCCAACGCCCGCGACCTGGCCCGTATCGCGGAGCTTGTCGAGGGACATCATGTGACTGTGGATATAGCTGCCGTTTTCTGGCTGCGGGATGCCTGCAAGGCGTGGAACTATGTGCTCGACCCGAACCCCGGCCGCCGAGTACACGGTAAAGTCGTGCTTCAAGTGGTATAACCGGGAGAGAGGCAACGACCGGTGCGGATGGCCGCTCTTTTCAGTCCGTGCTGTCGCGTTTATTGCATGGCGAACGTCTCGCTGTCGGAGAGAATCGGGCTGTTGAGACGGTACTCCTTGTCATCGGCGTAGATGAAGAGGACGGCTCCCTCCTTTATGGTGTCTATGATTTTGTCGCTTATCTCTTTCGGCAGGGAGGGACAGCCGAAACTGCGGCCGAGCCGGCCCGCCGTGTTCAGGAACGCTTTCGTACAGTAATCCGCGCCGTGGATGACGATGGCCCGTTCATATGCCTTGTCGTTGATGCCCGGTTCGAGTCCGTCGAGCCTTAGCGAATAACCGTTGCGGCCCTGATAGGTGTTCAGCGTCAGGTAGAATCCGAGCGAACTCTGGTGCGAACCGGGGTGTTGGAGAAGGAGGTGGCATAGGTGTCACCGCTGCCGCGCCGTGGGCCACGAGGGATTTGTAGAGCAGCCTGCGGTTTTTCATGTCGATGACGTAAAGCCGTTCCTGTGTGGACGGCTTGCTGAAATCCACGAATACGAGAATCTCCTTTTTTTCGGGAATCTATCCGTTCGTAGCCGGTAAGCGCTTCGTCGAATGCGGCGTACGATACCTCTCCCTCCATGCCCGTGGTTTCGTACAGGGTCTTGTGGAGGTCGCGTGCGGTACTTTCCGCCGCTGCGGATACGGTACCGTCGGCCGGTACCTTGCCCGAAGAGCAGAGGAGCAGGCTCCCCGCTATTGCCGAAACCGTTAGTAATATTCTGCGTATTCCCATCGTGCAACAGGTATGAAGAGTTAGGGTAGTCCCCCTAACGAATCGGTATATTCAACTGTTCGGGTATGCCGGTAACACCGGACATTTCCGTCAATAGCTTGGTGCGGTATCGTTCCGACATCTTGTCGGCCAATTATTTATATAGCCCCTCATCGGGTCGATACCGCCTAACGCCACGGGGAAGGCGGTTGTTATCTTTCGTCTCTCCGGAACGTCGTTTCGGCCGGTTGCCGGACGTCGGCCGTTCCCTCCGCGTGTCAATCCATTTTGAGGACGGCGAGGAATGCCGACTGCGGTACCTCCACGTTTCCTATCTGGCGCATGCGCTTCTTGCCTTTCTTCTGTTTCTCCAGCAGTTTGCGCTTGCGGGAGATGTCGCCGCCGTAACATTTGGCGGTCACGTCCTTGCGGACTGCCTTGATGGTCTCGCGGGCGATGATTTTCGCTCCGATGGCCGCCTGCACCGCGATGTCGAACTGCTGGCGCGGGATGAGCTCCTTGAGCTTCTCGCACATGCGTCGGCCGAAATCGTAGGCGTGGTCCTGATAGATGAGCGACGAGAGCGCATCCACCGGTTCGCCGTTCAACAGGATATCGAGCTTCGCCAGGCGGCTCTCGCGGTACCCCGTCTGGTGGTAGTCGAACGAGGCGTAACCGCGCGAGATGCTCTTCAGCTTGTCGTAAAAATCGAATACGATTTCCGACAGCGGCATGTCGAACGTCACCTCCACCCGGTCCTGCGAGATGAATACCTGATTGCGGAGCGAGCCGCGCTTGTCGATGCAAAGCTTGATGACGTTGCCCAAGTAATCGCTCTTGGTGATGATTTGGGCTTCGATGTATGGTTCCTCTATTTTGTCCACCATGGTCGGTTCCGGCAGCCCCGAAGGATTGTGTACGTAGACCGTTTCGCCCTTTTTCGTCGTCACCCGGTACGATACGTTGGGTACGGTGGTGATGACGTCCATGTCGAATTCGCGGTAGAGGCGCTCCTGGATGATTTCCATGTGGAGCAGGCCGAGGAAGCCGCAGCGGAAACCGAATCCGAGGGCGAGGAGCTTTCCGGGTCGAACGTGAGCGAGGTGTCGTTGAGCTGGAGCTTCTCCAGCGAGGCGCGCAGGTCTTCGTACTGGTCGGCCTCCACGGGATAGACGCCCGCGAAGACCATCGGTTTCACATCCTCGAAACCGGCTATCGCTTCGGTGCTGGGGTTTTCTACGTGGGTTATCGTATCGCCCACCTTCACCTCGCGGGAGTTCTTGATGCCCGATATGATGTAGCCCACGTCACCCGCCCGGATTTCCTGCCGGGGGGCGAGTTTCAGTTTCAGAACGCCGATTTCATCGGCGTCGTATTCGTGACCCGTGTTGATGAACTTCACCGCATCGCCCGTGCGGAGCGTCCCCGTTGAAGATGCGGAAGTAGGCGATGATGCCGCGGAAAGGGTTGAATACCGAATCGAAAATAAGCGCCTGCAGGGGAGCCTTCTCGTCGCCTTTCGGGGCGGGAACGCGCTCCACGATGGCTTCAGTATTTCGTCCACCCCCTGGCCCGTGCGGCCCGATGCGGCGATGATTTCCTCGTGGCTGCACCCCAGCAGGTCGGCTATCTGGTCCTTGACCTCTTCGACCATGGCAGCCTCCATGTCTATCTTGTTGACGACGGGGATGATTTCGAGGTCGTGTCCGAGAGCGAGATAGAGGTTGGAGATGGTCTGTGCCTGTATCCCCTGCGTGGCATCCACGATAAGCAGCGCCCCTTCGCACGAGGCGATGGCACGGGATACCTCATAGGAGAAGTCCACATGGCCGGGCGTGTCGATGAGGTTGAGGATGTATTTCTCGCCGCCGCGCTCGTACTCCATCTGGATGGCGTGGCTCTTTATCGTGATGCCCTTTTTTCGCGCTCCAGCTCCATGTCATCGAGTACCTGCGCCTGCAGGTCGCGCTGCGATACGGTGTTGGTCGCTTCGAGCAGCCGGTCGGCAATGGTGCTTTTGCCGTGGTCTATATGGGCTATGATGCAGAAGTTCCTGATGTTCTTCATGAATCGGATATAGGGGTTTAAGTGCCTGCGGGCCCCTTTGCCCGAAAGCGGGCCTAAAACGGACGGGGAATACAACGGCATGCAAAGTTAATTAATTTTGCAGGATTAATGAAATACGCCCGGATATGAATAACGTAGTTTCCCGTTACGCATCGCTCGTCAAGTTCTCGCATACCGTTTTCGCCATGCCGTTCGCCCTGCTGTCCTATGTCTATGCCCTGGTGAGTACCGCTGTGCCGTTCGACTGGCTGCTGCTCGTCAAGATTCTGCTCTGCATGGTATTCGCCCGCAACGCTGCCATGGGGTTCAACCGCTGGGCGGACCGCGACATCGACGCGAAGAATCCCCGTACGGCAGGCCGGGAGATACCCGCCGGGAAGATTACCCCGCGTGCGGCGCTGGCGTTCGTCATCGGGAACTGTGTGGCGTTCGTCGCCGCGGCGGCTTGGATAAACTGCCTCGCCCTCTGGCTGTCGCCCGTGGCGCTCGCCGTGCTGCTGGGCTACAGTCTAACCAAGCGCTTCACCGCGTGGTCGCATGTGGTGCTGGGCCTGGCGCTCGCCATCGCACCCGTGGGGGCCTATATTGCCGTGACGGGCAGCATCGCGCTCTTCCCCATGTTGCTTGCCGTAGCTGTATTGACCTGGACGGCGGGTTTCGATATCCTCTATTCGCTGCAGGACGCCTCTTTCGACCGCAGCAACGGACTGCATTCCGTCCCTGCACGCTTCTCCGCCGTGCACTCCACGCTCATCAGTATCCTGCTGCATGTGCTTGCCGTGGCAGCCGTCGCGGTGCTCGGTGCACTTTACCGCCTCGGCGTCTGGTATTGGGTGGGATTCGGGCTCTTTACGGCGGTACTCGTCGTGCAGCATGTGCTTTACCGTCCCTCGCGCATCGACCGGATAGGAGCGTCGTTCGGACTCGTGAACGGTCTGGCGAGCGTCAGTTATGCGGCCATGTCGATTGTCGCCCTGCTGACCGCATAGGCTGCGGAACGGCCCGAAGAAAGGGCGGCGGTAAGATTACCGCCGCCCTTTCCTTTCGGGCCGTTTGCCTGTCGGCGCGTCAGTTCTGGACATTGCGCTTAGCCTCCATCAGGATGGTGAATGCGCGGTGGATGTCGTGGTCGCCGACGACTATTGTGAATTCGTTGGCGGTGCTGATGACCTCCACGATGTTGATGTTGTCCCAGGCGAGCTCCTTGAACAAGTAGTAATAGACACCGGGACATGCCGTATTCTCCGAGGGAAGCCGGACGGTGATGAGTGACAGGTTGGTGTTCGAACTGATGATGCGTTCGTTGGCGAAGAGCTCCTTCACGAGGGGTACGATGGAGTCGCTCACCACGAGCGTCGTCTCGTAGATGCCCTGCGAGAAGGTACAGAATACGTTCTTCAGCGAATGCACTTCGTTCAGCAGGCGTGCCTGCAGGCCGTAAAGCGTCGAAGTGTTGAGGAACGTGAAATCGGAGAGGTTGGAACGTACCACGATGTCGCCCATGTTCTCCACCACGTTCTTTATCTTCATGGCCGACATAAGTTCCAGCCGCGGAACGAGCCTGTTGAGCGCCATGATTACGGCACTGTCGTTCACCGTCTTGCCTATTCTTTCTTCCACTTCCGGCTTTATCTGGCGGGCCAGTGCCGAAAGGTTGATGAGTCCGTCAACCAATGCCCCTTCGAGGAAAGGTTTCTTTTTGACTACTTCTTCTACTGCTACAGGTATCGATATCATATTAATTTAATATTGTGTTTTGTGGTACAGACAGAATGCCATGTGTTCGTTTAAAAAGCTATTGTGGAAAATTACACCCGCCTATTATCTGGATGCAAAAAAAAATAAATTTCACTAACAAATCAAAATATTTGCATGTTTTTCTCCATTTAAAAATGGAATTCGGTTCGCACCTGTTATAAAAGAGGTGTTCTGTTCCGTATCGCTGTCCGGCGGAATGTTTTTTTGTGGAATGATGTGGTTGTAAATTTACATGTAAAATTAAAATTGCCGTATGTCGTTTATCGCCAGGAGTTTTCCCTCGCCTTTCAAAGAAACGAAAAAAACGGTCGGTTCGTCTGCGGGATGATAGTTTTCGAGATTCTTAGTATCTTTAGCCTGTTTTTCCATGAAAATAACAGGATGCTATGAAAATATCTTACCAGTGGCTGAAACGCTATATCGATACCGACCTGGAGCTGGACGAAATACTGACCGTCCTGACCGATATCGGACTTGAAGTGGATGGAGTGGAGCGGTTCGAGAGTGTCCGCGGCGGACTCGAAGGGGTGGTCGTGGGCGAGGTGCTTACCTGTACCGACCATCCCGATTCCGACCATCTGCACCTGACGGAGGTGGCGGTGGGCCGTGAGGAACCGCTGAAAATCGTATGCGGAGCTCCGAACGTTGCCGCCGGGCAGAAGGTGCTCGTCGCCACCGTCGGGGCTGTTCTCTATCCGACAGATGCCCAGGAGGGTTTCAAGATAAAAAAGAGCCGCATCCGCGGTGCCGACTCTTTCGGCATGATATGCGCCGAAGACGAACTCGGTATCGGCACGGGACACGAAGGCATCATGGTCCTCCCGCAGGAGGCTGTGCCGGGGACACCGGCGGCCGCTTTTCTCGGACTGGAGTCGGATACCGTTATCGAAATAGGACTGACGCCCAACCGGGCCGATGCCATGTCGCACTACGGCGTGGCCCGCGACCTGGCGGCTTTCCTGAAAGCGCACGGCAGGCGGGCGGAGCTCACCCTGCCCGGTACGGAGGATTTCGACGACGGGGGATTGCCTGCGGCGCAGATTGCCGTGGAGTGTCCGGAGGGGGCCCCGCGCTATGCCGGCGTGGTGATAAGCGGCGTCCGAATAGGGCCTTCGCCCGACTGGATGCAGAACTGTCTGCGTGCCATAGGGCTCAATCCCAAGAATAATGTGGTGGACATTACCAACTTCGTCCTGCACGAGCTGGGACAGCCGCTCCACTCTTTCGATGCCGACCGGATTGCCGGGGGCCGGGTGGTAGTGAAGACCTGCGCGGAGGGGACGAAATTCGTGACGCTCGACGGGGTGGAACGGACGCTTTCGGAGAGAGACCTGATGATATGCGATGCGGAGAAACCGATGTGTATCGCGGGTGTCATGGGCGGACGGGATTCCGGCGTTTCCGACGCTACGGTGAACGTCTTCCTCGAAAGCGCCTATTTCAATCCGGTCTGGATACGCAAGAGCGCACGCCGCCACGGAATCAATTCGGATGCGTCGTTCCGCTTCGAGCGCGGTATCGACCCCAATATCACGATTTATGCCCTGAAACGTGCCGCGCTTCTGATTCAGGAGCTGGCCGGGGGGCGGATAACTTCCGGCATTGCCGATACGGTTTCCGTACCCGATATTACCGAACCGTTCCGTTTCGATGTCGGGTATGACCGGATAAATGCCCTTACAGGGAAGGAGATACCGCAGGCGACCGTGAAAGAGATACTCGGTGCGCTGGAGGTGCGCATCGAGGCCGAGCGGGACGGAGTGCTCTCCGTGGCCGTACCGCCCTACCGGGTGGATGTGCGCCGGCCGGCCGATCTGACGGAGGAGATTCTCCGGATATACGGTTACAATAACATAGAGGTTCCTGCGAGGGTTCGTTCGGCCATTGCGCTGGAGAAGCGCCCCGGTCGGGAGCAGATAGCGAACAGAACGGCGGAGTATCTCACGGCGAACGGTTTTTCGGAGATAATGAGCAATTCGCTCACGAAGCTGGCCTATTACGAGGGGCTGACGGAGTATCCGGCCGATGGCTGCGTGAAAATCCTCAATCCGTTGAGCGCCGACCTCAATGCCATGCGGCAGACGCTGCTGTTCAATGCCATGGAGGCGGTTGCGCTGAATACGAACCACCGCAACCCGAATCTGAAACTTTACGAGTTCGGGAATGTCTATCGCTACGATGCCTCGCGTGCTGCGGAAGGCGGCCTGGCACCCTATTCGGAGAATTATCGTTTCGGCGTGGTCATGACGGGACTTACGGAGACCGTCTCCTGGAACGAGAAGGCTGCACCGGCGACCTTCTTCAGCCTGCGTGCCGTGGCGGAGAATCTGCTCGGTCGTTTCGGAATGGATATCTACCGGCTGGAGACGCTGCCGCTCGGAGGCGAACTCTATTCGGAGGGGCTCTCCTTCCGTCTCAACGGGAAAGAGCTCTTTTCGCTCGGAATCGTTGCGGGCAGCATACGGAAGATGTTCGACCTGCGGGCGGAGGTCTATTTCCTCGAAATGGATTTCGACCTCTTCGTCCGCAGCGTCCGCAAACATACGGTCGCCGTGTCGGAGCTTCCCCGATTCCCGGAGGTCAGGCGCGACCTCGCCCTGCTGCTGGACAGGGAGGTTACCTTCGCCCGGCTTCGGGCCATCGCTTTCTCGACCGAACGGAAGCTGCTCCGCAGCGTGACGCTGTTCGACGTGTACGAGGGCGACAAGCTGCCTGCCGGAAAGAAGTCGTATGCGCTCGGCTTCGTTTTGCAGGACAGGGAGCGTACTCTCACCGACCAGATAATCGACCGGGTGATGAATAACCTCCTCGTCCAGTTCGAAAAACAGGCCGGGGCCGTGGTCAGGGTATAGTCGGCGGATGCCGCGTTTACTGTAATAAAAACACAGACACTATGAGGAGAATATTGATGACGGTTTGTGCGGCCGTATTGGTTGCGGGAGCGGCTGCGGCGCAGGAGACCCCGTCGTTTCCCGCCCGTGACCTGCCGGCGGCTTACGACACCTATCCGAGGCTCTCTTTTCATGACGTATCGCTGGGATACGGCGTGATGCCCATCAACGACGTGACGGGCATCATGGACGATTTGCTGCCGTCGCTCGTTGGGACAGGTGAGATAGCGAAGCGGAAGACGGGGTCGGTGAACATGGGATACATGTACCGTCTCACCCCTTCGCTGACGGTCGGCGGCATGTTCGTCTATTCGGGAAACATGAGCAGTACGGTGGGGGAGGCTACATATACGATAACTTTTACAGCATCCTGCCGCAGGTGAAGTTCGTGTGGTACCGGAGCGGTATCGTGGGCCTCTATTCCCGTCTGGCGGCCGGCGTGCTGATTGCCGATCGGCAGTATCAGGTCGGGCCGGCGGTAGATGACGGCGATACGGCAGCGACATTCACTTTCCAGGTCTCTCCCATCGGAGTGGAGCTCGGTCGGACGATAGCCGGTTTCGCCGAAGCGGGTTTCGGTGCGACAGGTGTGCTTACACTGGGAGTCAGGGCGCGTTTCTGATTCCCTTTGCTGCAAAGGTGTATGGACGCGGGGTGTGCAGACGCCCTGCGTTTTACCTTTCCGGAGCTGGCTGTCCGTGCGGAAGAGCGGGCCCGGCAAGAAAAAGGCGGCGGATGGCGGCGGGGATGCGTCCAAAATAGGCGGGGACGGCCTTTATTTTCTGTCAAAAAAGTTTATATTTGCGTCCGATAAAGATGGAATATATGGCTTGCAAGATTTCACCCGCGGAACGCAGTTCGATAATAGCCCTGATGAACAGGGAGATAGTGCCGGCGATAGGGTGTACGGAACCGATTGCCGTATCGCTTTGTACGGCGCGTGCGGCGGAAGTGCTCGGCCGCCGGCCCGAACGTATCTCCGTATTGCTGAGCGCCAACATGCTCAAGAATGCGATGGGCGTGGGCATTCCCGGTACGGACGGCATGATAGGGCTTCCCATCGCCGTGGCGCTGGGAGCGCTGTTCGGAGAGTCGGAGTACGGCCTCGAGGTGCTGCGCGACGTGACTCCTGCGGATGTGCAGCAGGGGCGCCGCTATATGGAGGAGACACCCATCGAAATAGGGCTGAAACAGGGTGGCTGCGATATCCTCTACATCGAGGTGGAGGTGGCTGCTGGGAGCGACAGGGCGCTGGCCGTTATCGAGAAAAGTCATACGGGATTTACACGGGATTGAACGCAACGGAGAGGTGTTGCTGGAGAAGTGTGCCGGAGCCGGTGCATCGTGTGCCGGGGAGGGTTGTGCTCTGAACTTGAAGAAGGTGTTCGAGTTTGCCGATACCGCTCCGCTGGACGAGTTGCGGTTCATACTGAAGGCGGCAGACATGAACAAACATGCCGCCGAGGTCTCCTTTACGGGAGAGTACGGCCATTCGCTCGGACGCCTGCTGCGGGGCGACATGGAGCGGCATATTATGGGAGACGGCATCCTGTCGAGTATCCTTTCCTATACCTCCGGGGCGTGCGACGCCCGCATGAGCGGGGCGATGATACCCGTCATGAGCAATTCGGGAAGCGGCAATCAGGGAATCTCTGCGACGCTTCCGGTGGTGGTGTATGCCGAGAAGTCGGGGGCGCCGGAGGAGAAGAAGATACGGGCGCTCATCCTCAGCAACCTGACGGTCATCTATATCAAACAGAGCCTCGGCCGGCTTTCGGCTCTTTGCGGGTGCGTGGTGGCCGCCACGGGGTCGAGCTGTGGCATTACCTACCTGATGGGGGGCGGGTACGAAGAGGTGTCGTACGCCGTGAAGAACATGATAGCCAATCTTGCCGGCATGATATGCGACGGAGCCAAACCGAGCTGTGCGCTCAAGGTGGCCAGCGGCATCTCTACGTCGGTTCTTTCTGCCATGCTCGCCATGGAGCACCGGTGCGTGACCGCCGCCGAGGGAATTATCGACGAGGATGTGGACAAGTCCATTCTGAATCTGACGAAGATAGGCCGCGAGGAATGACGCAGACCGACCGGCTCATTCTCGATATCATGACCTCCAAAGGGGCCTAACCCTTTGCGGGGTCGGAGAAAGCGGCAGCCGCAGGAGCACTTCGGACTCCTGCGGCTGCCGCTTTTTCCGGCCTGTCCGGGGAGGTTGCCCCGTAGAGACGGCCGGTATCGGTATTTGTGTCCGGTGCGGGAAATGCACGGAAATTGCGGTGGTTTTTCCGCATACACCCCTTTTTTGTGTAATTTTACGCTCCGGACGGAAGCTGTGGTTTGCCGTCCGGAACGGAAAATCATACAAATAAAAAGATACGGCATGTACGAGAAACAGCTTGAGGCCATGGAGCGCCTGTTCGGGGTGATGGACAGGCTCCGGGTAGAGTGTCCGTGGGACAGGGAGCAGACTTTCGAGTCGCTGCGCAACAACACCATAGAGGAGACGTTCGAATTGACCGATGCGATAACGGACGGCGACATGGACGGCATCCGCGAGGAGCTGGGCGACCTGCTGCTCCACATCGTCTTCTATTCGCGCATGGGGGGGGCGGAACAGGGGCGTTTCGATATAGGCGATGTGGCCAATGCATTGTGCGATAAGTTGATATACAGACATCCGCATGTCTACGGCAATGTAGAGGCCGACAGTGCCGGACAGGTAATACACAATTGGGAGGAGCTGAAACTCGCCGAGAAGCGCAAGAAAGACCGCAAGGCACGCAAGGGGGTGCTGTCGGGGGTACCGCGCAGCCTACCGGCCATGGTGAAGGCGTTCCGTATCGGGCAGAAGGCTGCCGCTGCCGGTTTCGACTGGGGCAGGCGCGAGGATGTGTGGGAGAAGGTGCAGGAGGAGACGGACGAACTCCGGCAGGAAATCGGACGGATGGACCGCGACCGGATGGAAGAGGAGCTGGGCGACCTGTTGTTCGCTCTGGTCAATGTGGCGCGTCTGTACGGTATCGACCCCGAGAATGCGCTTGAACGGAGCAACAAGAAGTTTATCCGCCGTTTCGAACATATCGAGAAAAGGGCCGACGAGCAGGGCGTGGAACTGACGAAGATGCCGCTCGAAGAGATGGAGGCGTACTGGCAGGAAGCCAAACGTGAAGAACGCTGAAAACGCTGAAAACGCTGAATATGAAGAACGCTGAGCGATACGGTCGGACGACGCGGCGGGCGTCGTTCCTGTGGGTTGCCGTACTCCTTGCCGCATGCGGCGGACCGGCCGACCAACCATCTGCGGAGGTTGCTGCCGTCGTGTTGCCTGAAGGGGCCGTACCGTTGGAGTACGACGGCCATATCCGGTTTGAGGCGACGGTAGGCGATTCGGTGCCTGCACGTCTCCTATTCGATACGGGGGCGGCGGGGCTTTATCTCGATTCGCTTTGGCAGGAACGGTCCGGCATCGGGGCGGAAACACGTACCGAGACATGGATGGCGGCGGGCGCCGGTACGCAGCCGGTGCGGTGCGGCGTGCTGTTCGACGAAATAACCTTCAGGATGGATACAATCGTCCATACGAGCCGGATGACCCCGCTGCTGGACTTCAGGGGAATGCTCGGACGGGGGAGCGACGGTATTTTCGGCCTGCAATACATGGCCGGGTACTGTGTGGAATTCGATTTGAAGGAGGGATGGATGCGGGCCGTGTCGCCCGATACGCTGCGACAGGCAGGGTTTGTCCGCTACCCGCTGGAGGAGGAGAACGGCAGACTGTATCTTCCCGTCCGTGTTCGGGCGGCAGGCAGGGAGGTAGAGGGCCGTTTCCTGTTGGATACCGGGAGCCCTGGAACGCTGTCGATGACCGGAGCGGGCTGGGGGGCCGTATCGTGCCGGCCGGATGCGGTTTTGTATCGGACGATATCGGGAGGTGTCGGGGGAGTGCCGCATCGCTGTGTTTGCGGGCGGATTCGGTTTGGTTTTGCGGCAGTGAATTTGCGGGTGTCCCGGTGGATGTGTCGCTGAACCGGACGGGGGGCACTGTCGCGTACCGACATGGCGGGAATCGTTGGGAACGGACTGTTGGAGCGCTTCTCGTTTGCAATTGATTTCGGTGCTCCGGACCTATGGGTGCGTCCGAGGGCGGAGGCGGGAAAACCGTTCGATTTCGTAACTCCCGGTTTCTCTGCCATCGACCGGACGGATATTATGGACGGTTGGCTGGTGACGGGACTTTTCGACGGGCATGCGCCGCAGGGAATGCAGCCGGGCGATATCATCGTGTCATGCGACGGAGTACGGATGGTGGATAGCGCTGCTGCGGATACGCTTTGGAAAGCTCTCGGCCGCCATGAACTCGGTATTGTCCGCGGCGGGGTGTCGTCGGTCTGTACGGCCCATACGAAAGAGATTTTTTATAACGCAACGGAAATATGGCGATTATCAAGGAAGTGCGCGGGCATGTGCCCGTAGTGGGAGAAGGGACGTTTCTGGCCGAAACGGCGGTACTGATAGGCGATGTGACCGTCGGGCGCGATTGCAGCATCTGGTACGGTGCGGTGCTGCGCGGCGATGTGAACAGCATCCGTATCGGTGACCGGACGAATATTCAGGACGGTGCGGTGGTGCATACGCTTTACGACGGTGCGCCGCATCCGTCGCAGGCGCATATAGGCAGCGATGTCTCCATCGGGCACAACGCCACGATCCACGGTGCGATCATCGAAGACAACTGCCTGATCGGCATGGGGGCCACGGTGCTCGACAACGCCGTCGTGGCGTCGGGCTGCATCGTGGCCGCCAACGCGCTGGTGCTGGCCGGGAGCCGGCTGGAGCCCGGCGGGGTATATGCCGGGGTACCGGCACGGCGGGTGAAGGAGGTGACGCCGCAGCAGCGGCAGGAGATTATCGAACGTACGGCCCGCGACTATATGCTGTACGCGTCGTGGTACGAGGGGCGGAAGAGTGAATGCAGGGGATGGAGTTATTGCCCTGCCGTACAGCCGTTTTCTGCGATACGGTCTGTTTGCCGGGCAGCGGCCGGGTCTTCGGTTCAACCGCCGGTTTTTCCGTTTCGGCTCCCCTGAGGGTAGGCCGTCCGGTCGGGTTACTGTATATTTGCAACGGATTCCTCCCACGATAATTCATGCGTATGTTCAAGAGCAGGCTCAGGACAGGGGGCGTGTTAATCAACGTGCTGATAGCCGTTGCCGTAAGCCTCATTGTCAATTTTTCATACTTCGTCTTCATGATTCTGCACCGGACGGCGCGGATGCCGTCCGAACATCCGGTGTCGGAGAACAGTACGCTGTTCATGGTGCTCGAAGTGCTGTTTTATATGGCAGTGTCGTTCATCCTGCTTACTGTATTCACCCACAATCTGAGCGAAAGCAAGATACGCTCGCGCAGTTTTCCCAAGCGGTTGCTGGCCGCTCTCGTCATCTCGGTCGTCGTCTATTTTCTGGCTCCCTATATGAACCGTGCGGGTGACGTGAAAATCATATTGGCCGCCCGGCGCCTGTTCAATCCGATGGTGCTGCTCAAGTGTTCGTTCATGCTTGCGGTGGTGACGCTCTACGGCAAGATATACGAACTGATAGTCCTGCAGCAGCGGATGACGGTCGAGAACGAACGTCTGAAGACCGAGAACCTGCGGTCGCGGTACGACGTACTCATCAACCAGATGAATCCCCATTTCTTTTTCAATTCGCTCAATTCGCTCGCCATGCTCGTACGGGAGAACAAGAACGACGATGCGCTCGTATATATCGACCGGCTGTCGGATACCTTCCGTTACATCATCCAGTCGGGCAAGAGCAGCATGACCACGCTGCGCGACGAGATGGCTTTTCTGGAGGCGTACAAATATCTGCTTGAACTGCGTTACGAGGGCAAGCTGTTTATCGAGGCGGAGATACCGGAAGGGTACCTCGGCCGGACACTGCCGTCGCTGACGCTTCAGCCGCTCGTGGAAAATGCGGTGAAACACAATACCATCACAAGAACGAAACCGCTGACGGTCACCATCTCCGTGCGGGGCGACTGGCTGCTTGTCAGCAATCCCCTGCAGCCCAAGATAGACGATTCGGAGAAGGGAACCGGAATAGGGCTCAAGAACATAGCCAGCCGGTATCGGCTGCTGACCGACCGGGATGTGAACATAATAGACGACGGAAAGACCTTTACGGTGCGTTTGCCCCTCGGTCCCGCCGCCGAAAGGAGAGATACGTTATGAGAGTGGTTATAGTGGAAGACGAGACGGCTGCCGCCGTAAACCTCGTGTCGCTGCTGCGGCAGACCTTTCCCCGGATGGAGGTGGTCGCACAGCTCGAAAGCGTCACCGATACGGTGGAGTGGTTTTCGGAGAACGAGGCGCCGGAACTTGTCTTCATGGATATTCATTTGGCCGACGGCTCGGCGTTTTCGGTCTTCGAGAAGGCGGAGATAACGTGTCCGGTCGTCTTTACGACGGCTTACGACCAGTATGCGCTCGACGCGTTCAGGGTGAACAGCATCGACTACCTGCTCAAACCCATCAAGGAGAGCGACCTGCGCCGGGCAGTGGAGAAACTGGAACATCTGACGCGGGCCGGCATGGGAGAGTATTCGCGGCGGATAGGGGAGCTGGTACGTTCCCAGCGCGGGGCGCAGGCTTTCCTCGTGTATGTGAAGGACCGCATCATACCGCTCAAGACGGAGGATATCGCCTACCTCTATTCCAGCAACGAAAAGGTCGCGGTGTGTACGCTGAAAGGCGAACATTTCCCTTTCGACCGGACGTTGGACGCGGTCATGGCGCAGTTGCCCGAGGAGGGTTTTTTCCGGGCCAACCGGCAGTTCGTCATTTCGCGCGAGGCGATAGCGGATATTTCGGTGTGGTTCGGCAACCGGCTTTCGGTGAACCTTTCGGTGGAGGTTCCCGAGAAGGTGGTCATCAGCAAGGCGAGGGTGCCGGAGTTCAAACGGTGGATATCCGGTATCCGCTGAGGTACCGCCGGGAGGCCGTTGCGGTACGGAATGTTTTTTTTGCTGCCGCCGGGGAGGCGCGGCATGAAGGACGGAGAGGAAACAGTTAGGAAAAATAGAAAAGAGATGAGAAGGTTTGCAGGTTTGTTGGTTTTGTTGCTGACGGCGGCACAGGCGTATGCGGCTGCGCCGGGACGTATTACGGGAACGGTCGTGGATGCGGCTGACGGCGAATCACTGCCCGGCGCGGTGGTGGAGGTGGTGCCGGTCGGAGGAGACGGTTCGTCGAAGAGTGCGATGAGCGAGGTGAACGGACGTTTCACCGTCGCGTCCGTGCCTTACGGCGATTATACCGTTCGGGTATCGTTCCTCGGGTATGCCGATTTCGAAAAGGAGGTAACGGTAGAGGCCCCGGTACTCGACCTGGGCAGGATAGAGATGCGGCTCGACGACAATGAGATAGAGGCTGTCGTGCTGGAGGTGCCCGCTATGCGCACGTCGCAGAAAGGCGATACGGTGGTGTACAACGCGTCGGCGTTCAAGGTGGCTGCGGATGCCGATACAGAGAGCCTGCTGGCAAAGATGCCGGGTATCATGATTTCCGCGGACGGTACGGTGGAGGCACAGGGCGAAGAGATTCAGAAGGTGTTCGTGGACGGCAAGGAGTTTTTCGGTGATGACGTGAGTACGGCGATAAAGAATCTTCCTGCCGAAGTAGTGGAGAACGTCGAGGTATTCAACAAACTGAGCGACCAGGCGGAGTTCACCGGACTCGACGACGGTGAGGGCTACAAGGCGCTGAATATCGTCACTTCGGAGAGCAAGCGCCGCGGGCAGTTCGGTAAACTCTATGCCGCATACGGTTATCCGAAGTATTATACTGCGGGCGGCAACGTGAACATTTTCGAGGGTGACAGCCGTATCTCCATCATCGGTCTTGCCAACAACCTGAATCAGCAGAATTTCTCTTTCGAGGATATTCTCGGTGTGGTCAATACGGGCGGCAGTTCGTCCAGCGGCGGCAGAATGGGCGGCCGGAGAGGAGGCATGGGCAGTTTCCTTGTCCGTCCGATGGACGGTATATCGACCGTTCAGGCCGTAGGCGTCAATTACAGCGATACGTGGGGCAGGCGTGACAACATGGAGGTGACGGCAAGCTATTTCTTCAACCACAGCAAGAACCGGAACGAATTCGTGAACGAGACGTGGCAGAACCCGGGCAGCCAGTACGACTACGAGACGGGCGCTTCCGGTGCGGAGAATTACAACCACCGTTTCAATGCCCGCATAGACTATAAGATAAACGACAATCAGAACCTGATGCTCCGCCCCTATTTCCGCTACCAGAAATATACCGGTACGGAGTCGTCGCAAACCGACATGTCCGAACTGGAGGACGATGTGGAGGAGGCGATACAGAGCATTCTCGGCAGCGACGGCAGCGACCGGTCCGGATACAATGCGGGGCTCAGTGCGCTGTACCGTATGAAGCTCGGGAAGCAAGGGCGTACCCTGACCTTCAATCTCGACGGGAGTTACAGCAAGAACAGGGAGCTGCAGCTCGTCGAAGAGTATTACTACCTGCCGCGGTATGCGGAGGGGATGGTCGCCGACTCGGTGGCCAACCAGCGCATTGCCGGCGATTCGTACAGTTACAGTCTCGGCGGCGGTCTGACCTATACCGAACCCCTCGGCAAGAGGTCGCAGCTTAATCTGGAATACCGCATCAACTACGACTATTCGGATGCGGAGAAACTTACTTACCTCTGGGACCCGGTGCTGGAACTCATTTCGCCCGAATTGAGCGAGGAACTTTCGACCATGAACAACAGCGGGTACCTTACTCACCGCGCGGGGCCCGGTTACCGGTATTCCGACGGCAAGACCAACCTCGGCATCGCTGATGTATCAATACTCCACGCTCGATAATGCTACCGAGTATCCTGCCACGGTTGCACCCTATGTGAACTATTCGTTCAACAACCTGGTCTATTCCGCCATGGCCAACGTCAATTTCGATGCCCAGAATACGTTGCGGATACATGCCCGTTCGCGGACGAACAACCCTTCGGTCTCCCAACTGCAGGACGTGCCCGATTTCTCCAACAGCACCTATGTCAGGGGCGGCAATGCGGCGCTGAGGCCCGCCTATACCAACCGTCTGCACGCCTTTTTACATCAATTCCAACGTGGCGAAGGGACAGACCTTCACGGTGATGCTCGGGGCGGAGTACACATCCGATTACATAGGCGATTCGATAGTGACCTATGACGCTTCGAGGCCGTTCGTGATACCCAACTCGACCAATGTGTTGCAACAGGGACAGCGGTATGCACGCTATGCGAATATAGGGAACAGCTGGTCGGTACGTGCGGGGCTGAGTTATGGCCTGCCCGTGAAGTTCCTCGGCAGCAACCTCAATTTTAATGTAGGGGCTACTTTCGCGCAGACTCCGAATATCGTCGACGGGGCCCGGTTCATGCGCAGCGAGAACTATTTCGACGGTGGGGTGCAGCTCAGCAGCAACATCAGCGAGAACATCGACTTTACCATCCTGTACAACGGCAGCTACAATATCGCCAGCGGTATCTCCAATGGCGTCAGGACCGACGACAGGTTCGTCAACCAGTATGCTTCGGCAAGCATCAAGTGGGTGATATGGAAAGGGATTACCTTCACGGGAAATGCCTCCTATACGCAGTACAAGGGAATTACCAACAAGTACGACGAACAGTATGTGCTTTGCAACCTTTTATATAGGCAAGAAAGTTTTCCGCAGTCAGCTTGGCGAGATAAGCATCGGGGTGAACGACCTGTTCAACCAGAATACGAGTTTCCGCCGTACGGTGCAGAGCTCGTACATCCAGAACAGTACCAACCTCGCGATTGGCAGGTACATATCCCCCTGCAGTTCGTCTATAACCTGCGCAATTTCGGCAAGAAAGCGACGCGTGCTGCCAGCCAGTACGACAATTTCGATACAGGCGGTTCGGGCAGTGTCGGCGTGCAGCGTCCGGGCGGTATGCCCGGCCCCGGCGGACCGCCTCCGCATGTGAGGTAGTTGAAGATACTCCGGTCGGATTTTCCTCTGGAAAATCCGACCGAGTATCTTTTATGACGGAACCGGGATAGGAAGGGTCCGGAGGCGAAAGGAGGGTGTGGCAGGCCGAAAGGATGTCGGCCTGCCACGCTTTCGTCAGGGCTTCTGCGATCTCCGATTGGCGCTTCGATTCGGAGGCCGCCGCTGATTGGCGCGTCTTTTGCTGACTGTATTCCTTAATGACTGCCGTCCGGTCCTGAGTCGTGGCTTTTGCGGATTTATTTGCGGTCGGCATGTCCGGCGGCATTTTTATAATTCTTATATTTGCCGGCCGTCGGAACTGCTAACCGTTCAAAAGGACCTTTGTGATATGGCATTGAAATTATTGACAACCAATAATACACAAGCATATGGATATTGCAAAAAGGTTTCCGGAAAATCCCATTCTCAGACCGTCCGACCTTCGTCCCGGCATTGACGGGATGGAGATAGTCTGTCTGCTCAATCCCGGTGTCTTCCGCCTCGGCGGCCGTACGGGACTGCTGCTCAGGGTGGCCGAAAGGCCGCGGCAGGAGGAGGGGCGCATCAGTTTCCCCATATACAACGACCGGGACGAGATAGAGGTGTTGTCTTTCGACAAGGATGACAGCCGGCTCGACGCCTCCGACCCGCGGGTCATCAAATACAACGGACAGAACTATCTGACGACGCTCTCTTACCTGCGTCCCGTCTTCAGCGACGACGGGGTGCATTTCTACGAGGATGCCGATTACCGGCCGATTTACGGCAAGGGGCCCCTCGAATCATTCGGCATAGAGGATTGTCGCGTCGCTACCATGGATGACGGTTATTTCCTGACTTTTACGGAGGTTTCGCCCGTTGCTGTAGGGGTGGGGCTGATAGCTACCCGCGATTTCAAAACCCTCGAACGCAAGGGTATGATATTCCCTCCGCATAACAAGGACTGCGCCCTTTTTGAATCGACGGTCGGCGGGAAATATTATGCCTTCCACCGTCCGAGCAGTCCGGAGCTCGGCGGCAACTACATCTGGCTTGCCGAGTCGCCCGACCGCCTGCACTGGGGAATCACCGGTGCATTGCCGTAACGCGCGAGGGGCGGTGGGATTCCGCCCGCGTGGGGGCCGGAGCCGCCCCCGTCCGTACCGAGAAGGGGTGGCTCGAGATATACCATGGAGCCGACGGCAACAACCGTTACTGCCTCGGGGCGCTGCTTCTCGACCTCGAGAATCCTGCGAAAGTGCTTGCACGGAGCGACGAGCCCATCATGGAACCTACGGCACCCTACGAAAAGACGGGCTTCTTCGGAAACGTCGTCTTCACCAACGGACAGTATGTGGAAGGGGATACGATACACATGTATTACGGGGCGAGCGACGAAGTCATCTGCGGGGCCACCCTCTCCATCCGTGAAGTTCTGGCCACGCTGAACGTGTAGCCGGAGTCGTACCGGTGATTCCGTATGCCTTATGAGTTACGGACCGGTCTGTTCCGGAGCGTGAAAACCGCCAATGTCGAAAATCTTATAGAAATATCATGGCAAAATTCCTCAACGAATTCCAGTATTTCCGCCGGCAGCCCCACAACATGAAGGTGCTGCTCATCACGAACCTCTGTTTCGCATTCGTACTCCCCGTCATAGAGATATTCGTCGGGGCGTACATCATGCGCAATACGAACAATCCCTCCTTCGTGGCCGTGTATCAGCTCGCGCAGTACACGGGCATCGTGCTGTCGTCGCTTATCAACGGTTTTCTACTGAAACGGATAAATGTCCGGACGCTCTATATGTTCGGTATTCTCGTGAGCGGTATCTCGCTGTTGGTGATGATGACCGTCCAGGCCGTAGGATTGTGGGAACTTGTTCTTTCGGGCCTGCTGCTCGGCGTTTCGGTCGGTTTCTTCTGGACGAACCGTTATCTGCTCGCGCTCAACTCGACGACGGACGACAACCGTAACTACTTCTACGGCCTCGAATCGTTCTTCTTCTCGGTATGCTCCATTCTCGTTCCGCTCGCTGTGGGCGGTTTCCTCGCCAAAGCCTCCGGAACGGGTTTCTTCGGAAGTACGATGGACATCAACAAGGCGTATCAGATAGTCACTTTCGTGACGCTCGGCATCTGCATCCTTGCCTGCATTGCCCTCTCGCGCGGGAAATTCACCAATCCGGCACAGAAGAAATTCCTTTATTTTAAATTCAACCGGTTGTGGAAGAAGATGATTGGCCTGGCCGCACTGAAAGGGCTCATTCAGGGTTTCCTGGTCACCGCTCCTGCCATCCTTATCCTGCGGCTTGTGGGCAGTGAGGGTGAACTCGGTCTCATACAGGGTATTGGCGGACTGATAACGGCCGTCATCGTCTCTATGTGCTGGGCCGCGTCACCAAACCCAAGGACCGTATTGCGGTATTCGCCGTGGGTATCGTCATCTTCTTTATCGGAACGCTCGTCAATGCGGCGCTCTTTTCGGCCGTGGGCGTAATTGTGTTCGTGCTGTGCAAAATCTTCTTCCAGCCGCTGCACGACCTCGCCTACAATCCGATACAGCTCCGGACGATAGACGTGGTGTCGCATCAGGAGCACCGCAACGAATACGCCTACATCATGAACCATGAGCTGGGTCTCTATGCGGGCCGGGCGATAGGGTTGGTGCTTTTCATCGTGTTGGCGACCTACGTGTCGGAGGATTTCGCACTGAAATTCGCACTGGTCATCGTCGGTGCCGTGGAGTTGCTCTCCATTCCCCTTGCCAAAAACATCACCAAGAATACGGACAAAGCCCCGAAGTATGCCGCACCCGACGTACAGGGCTCTTAAAACAGACGAAAGCTTATGAAAACCGGATGGATTTTTACGGCGGCGGCAGTCGCTGCGGCGGCGCTTGCGGGATGCCGCGAAAAAGGAGGTAGGGAACCGGGGCCTGCTCCCGGCGACGGGGTGGCTCAGGTGGCCATACCGCGGATAGAGAAGATGGACAACATGCCGGTGCCGTACAAGATAATCGACTGGAAGCGGAAAGCGCTCGAGTTCGACAATTACGCGTTCGATTTCGACTCCTCCATGCCGGCCGGGCCGATTATCTGGCTCGACGATGCACAGCGTAACGTGCCGCAGCAGACCTTCGGGCAGTACACTGCCATACACGATGTACGTCAGGGTCCCGAGGCGAACGGCGGAGAGTTCCACGAAAGCCTCACTTCGCTGGCGGCCATACTCGGAGGCGGTCTGAACGGAATAGACAAGACCAACCAGAACGGGTACAACTTCGTGAAGATGGTGCAGAACTATTTCAACAGCGACAACGGGTGGAACATCGTCATGAACAACACCAATCCCGATGTGGCAAATCTCGGCGGGGGATACGGGCGCGACTGGTGGTACGACGTCCTGCCCAACTGTCTCTATTACGCCGTGTCGGATGTCTTTCCGGGCGTTCCCGGCGCGGAGGAGATACAGCGGACGGTGGCGGAGCAGTTTTACCGTGCGGGCGAGGTGCTGGGGGAGAACTACGACTACTCCTACTTCGATTACGGGACGATGACGCCGCACGTCAATCACATTCCCCTGCAGCAGGACGCTGCGGGCGGCCACGGTATGTGCTCTATTCCGCATACCGGAAATTCGGGGACGAGCGCTATCTGGAGGGGGCGAAACAGGCCATCCGGGCGCTGGACAACCAGAAAGAGAGCCGGTTTTACGAGATACTGCTTCCGTTGGGTATCTATACGGCCGCGCGGCTGAATGCCGAGGAAGGTACCGATTACGATACGGAGAAGATGATAAACTGGGTGTTCGATGGCGTGACCGACCCCAAGGGGCGTTACGGTTGGGGTATCATTCAGGACCGCTGGGGGCCCTACGATGTCAGCGGACTTCAGGGAAGCATTACAGACGGGGGAGGGTACGCCTTTTTCATGAACAGCGTGAAGATGGTGTGGCCGCTTCTGCCCATGGTAAAGTACGAGCCCCAGTATGCCCGTGCGATAGGCAAGTGGATGAACAACAACGTCAGCGCCTGCCGGCTTTTCTATCCGGACGAGATACCGGCCATCTACCAGTGGCTTCCCCAGCAGAAAGATATCACCCGCGGCGTGATAGCTTACGAGGGGCTTCGCAAGACCGACGATTACGGTAAGCCCGAACTGAAGGGTATGTCGCCCGTGGCCATCGGCGACGGGCCGAAATGGAACGAGGCCAATCCGCCCGAGAGCATGTTCAGCGTTTACAGCACCGCTCCGGTGGGGATTCTGGGGGCTACGGTGCATACGACCGATGTGGAGGGCGTGCTGCGGCTCGATGCCAATGCAACCGATTTCTATGCCGACAAGCCTTACCCCGTATGGCTGATATACAATCCCTATGAGAAGGAGGTGAAGATAACCTACGATGCGGGCGAGGGGGCCGACCTGTACGATGTGGTCGCCAGGGAGTATGTGGCACGCGATGCGCAGGGGCGTGTCAAGATAACCATTCCGGCCGATACGGCCCGGCTCGTGTATGAGCTGCCAACCGGAACGGTGCTCACCGAATCGGAGGGAAGGATAACCACCGATACCGGGCATGTGATACTCTATTGATTCGCTTTCCCGTACGGAAAGGGTTGACCCCTTCCGTACGGGATATTCCCCTGCGACAGAGGGGCAAATGGTGTACGAACAATTTAAAACATATTGGTATGAAGAGAAAAAACTACTGTTTCTTTTTTTGTCTTGTCCTGGCGGTTCCGCTGATACCCGTTGCGGCGCAGCAGACCGCTACGGTCAAGGGGTATCGTGACCGATGCCCAGACCGGCGAACCGCTCATAGGGGTGAGTGTCGTCGTGCCGGGAACCACGCACGGGATTGCGACCGACGTGGACGGTTCGTATGAACTGAACAATGTGCCCGAGGATGGTTCGCTCGAATTCTCCTATCTGGGGTACGAAACCCGTACGGTGGCGGTCGGAGGACGTACCGTCATCGATGTCGCGCTGGATATGGCTTCCGACCAGATAGAGGAGCTGGTGGTGGTCGGTTACGCGGTACAGCGCAAGCGCGACGTGCTCGGTGCGGTGAACAAGGTGGAGGGTGCCGAACTCGCCCAGATTCCGGTACCGTCGGCTCAGCTCGCCCTTCAGGGCCGTGTGCCGGGCGTTCAGGTCGCCTCGGCCAGCGGTGCTCCGGGTGCCGATGTGTCGGTGCGTGTACGCGGCGTGGGTTCGATAAACTCCAGCAACGAGCCGCTCTACATTATCGACGGCATCCAGATAGAGGGCGGTCTCAATACCGTGTCGCCCAACGATATCCAGGACATCACCGTACTGAAGGATGCGGCTTCGACGTCCATATACGGTTCGCGGGGCAGCAACGGTATCGTCATCATCACCACCAAGAAGGGACGGGCGGGTCAGGCGACCGTATCGTTCAATGCGGAGGCGGGCGTGCAGACCCACGGTTATCTTACCCCGATGGTGAATACGGCCGACTATATCTCCATCTATAACGAGGCTGCCCGCAATGACAATGCCATGGGCGGCGTGCAGCGCGACCTCATCGAGGGGAGTTATCTCGACGGACTGGCCGATGTGAACCATGTCGAGGAACTTTTCCGTGTGGCTCCGCTGCAGCGTTACGAGCTCTCCGTGACGGGCGGCAGCGAACGTACCACCTATGCGGTGTCGGGTTCGTTCTTCGACCAGGACGGTATCATCAAGAACAGCGGTTACAAGAAGATTTCGTTCCGCTCCAATGTACAGTCCGACGTCAAACCGTGGCTCAATGTCGGGATGAACGTCATCGGAAGCATGGCCGAGACGCAGAGCATTCCCAGCTCGGGCGACGGTTATCAGAACAACGAAGGAGGCAGTGCCATCCGCTACGCCCTGTTCCGTACGCCTGCCATCCCCACCTACGATGCCGACGGCAACTTCGTGGACCTGCCGAGCGCCTATTTCGGACAGGGAATTTACAACACCTTTTTTCGGCGACGGCTACAACCCGATAGGCGTGATAAATGAGACCGACCGGGTACGCAACGAGAAGGCGGTCATCGCGGCGGCGAACATGCTTATCAAACTCCCGCTCAACATCACGTCGCGGACGGTGGCCGGCGTCGATTACATGTCGGGGGAGATACAGGCAGTTCAACCAGACGTGGGGGTACGGGCGGCAGGATAAACAATCCCAACAGCCTTCTGGTGGAGAATTACGACAATTTCAACTGGACGTTCAATACGGTGCTCAACTGGGGCGAAACGTTCGGCGACCACAATGTGTCGGCCATGGCCGGTTTCGAGGCGGTGCGCACCACGACGTACAGCATGCAGAATACCGACCAGAATTTCGCCGACGACCTGATATTCATCGGTAAGGGACTCGATGAACAGCGGCGTACATCCTATGAGAACCAGCAGGCATTCACGCTGGCGTCGTTCTTCGGTTCGGTGAACTACAATTACAAGCAGAAGTACTATGCGGCGGCGACGGTCAGGGAGGACGGTACCTCCCGGTTCAAGGGACGCAACCGCTGGGGAACGTTCTACTCCGTATCGGGAGGCTGGAACATCGAACAGGAGAACTTCATGCAGGACGTGGATTTCATCGATATCCTCAAACTGCGTGCGGGCTGGGGTACGGCCGGCAACCAGAATGTGACGGCCTATGCGACAGAAGACCGGTATATGCCCAATTACAATTCGACCTTTGGCGGAGTGGTGGCACCGGGGTATGTACAGACGCAGATAGGCAACGAGAATCTCAAATGGGAGACGAGCAGCCAGCTCAATGTCGGTATCGACGTGGAAATGTTCCGTCAGACCTTCGGTTTCTCGATTGACTATTTCTATAAGCGGAGCGACAACATGCTCATGTTGCAGACCATGCCGCCCTCTTCAGGTAATGCGCAGCCCGCGTGGGTGAACAACGGAAGCATGCTCAATACGGGTATCGACTTCGAGATGTTCTATCGCCGCAATTTCGCAAACGCCGGTTTCGAAGTGAGCGTGAACGGCGGCTGGCTGAAGAACAAGGTGCTCGCCATTAACGGCAGCGTGCCGGGCGGCCGCGTGGACAACGGCGTCTATGTCACCCTGACCGAAGCCGGTTATCCGGTCGGTTCGTTCTATATGCTCGTCATGGACGGCATCTTCCAGGACCGCATGGAGATACTCACCTCCCCGTCGCAGTCTTCCAATCCGGACGACATACAGCCCGGTGACGTGAAGTTCGTCAACCAGAACGGCGACCTGGTCATCGACCAGAACGACCGTGTGCATGTCGGTTCCTCGATACCGAAGTTCACCGCTGGTATCAATCTCTCGGGCTACTGGAAGAATTTCGACATCTCCTGCTTCTTCCAGGGGGCTTTCGGTCACAAGATATACATGCAGGTGGCACAGGACATCGAAGGGTTCTACCGTGCGTTCAACGTGACACAGAACTATTTCGATAACCACTGGACGGGGCCCGGCACCTCGAATACGCAGCCGCGTGCATCGTGGAAGGCGAAGTTCAACAACGCGAGGGTATCCACGCGGTTCCTCTACGACGCCTCCTACATGCGTCTGAAGAACCTCCAGATAGGGTACACCATACCGAAGACGGAGAAGATAGGCATCAGCCGGCTGCGCGTCTATTTTGCGGCCACCAACCTCTTCACCATCACCAAGTACCCCGGCATGGACCCGGAGATGACCGTGAGCGCCAACTCTGCCTCCGAAGGCGACCGTGCCGCCGGCATCGACTGGGGTACCTATCCGATAGCCCGTTCGTTCACGTTCGGTATTAATCTCACTTTCTAAAAACGCGGATACGATGAAACGGAATATTATATCATACATATCGGTTGCGGCGGTTTGCTGTACGGCATCCGTCGCGTGCAGCGACTTCCTGACCGAAGAGCTCCAGACCGATTACAGCAGCAAGACCTTCTACACCTCGGCTGCCAATGCCGAGCGGGCCGTGAACGGCATCTACAACAACATCATGTTCACCAGCGACCAGAACATGCTCTGGGTGTTCGGCGACGTGGCGTCGGACGACTCCGAGAAGGGGGGGCAGCGCGGGCGACAAGTCCGATATCGACTATATAAATAACTTTTCCGCCATGGCCGACAACGGCATTCTCGGCGACTATTGGACCTACCTCTACGAAGGGTGGCCCGGGCCAACAATGCCATTGCCTACATTCCCGGTATCCAGATGGACGAGGAGCTGAAGAGCCGCCTCATCGGCGAGGCCAAGTTCCTCCGGGCGCTGAATTATTTCCATATCGTGAACATCTGGGGCGCAGTGCCGTTGCGGACGGAACCCAATGCCGCCGATAACGGCAATCTTGCACTCAGCGACGTGGAGACCGTGTATGCGAAGATAGAGAGCGACCTTTCCGATGTTATCGCATCGACCGTACCCATTTCCTATTCGGGCGAGGATGCAGGGCGTGTGACACAGGGGGCCGCCTATGCCCTGCGGGCCAAGGTACATCTGTTCCGTCAGAATTGGGGAGCTTGCCTCAGCGACATCGAGAGTCTCGAAGCGCTGCATCAGTACGAGCTGGCCGAGAGTTACCAGGAGCTGTTCGTACCCGGTGCGGAGGATAACAAGGAGGTCATCTTTGCGGCGCGTCACCTCTCCGGGCAGAATCCCGGACTGGGTAATATCCTGAACGTCTATTTCGCCCCCTCTGTCGAGACGGGCTACTATTTCAATGCTCCCACGCAGAGTTTCGTGGATTGTTTCAACGAGCAGACCGAGGAAGGGGAGACGGACCCGCGTCTGGACATATCCATCGGCCGTCCCGGTCAGCCGTGGGTGAACGGCGATACGTTCGATGCGAGCTGGTCGCCTACGGGATATCTCGTGAAAAAGTACGAACAGCCGCTTTCCGAAGTCCCGGTCGGAACGAAGAGCGACGGTTATCTGCCTTACATTTATCTCCGTTATGCCGACGTGCTGCTGATGAAGGCCGAGGCGCTGGCGAACCGTAACACGGGTACCGACCTGGAGGATGCCTGCGATGCGCTCGATCTCGTGCGCGGCCGTGCCGGACTGGCGCCTACGACGGCTGGAACCCAGGAGGAGGTGTTGGCTGCCGTACGGCTCGAACGCCGGCGCGAACTCGGGTTCGAATCGCACCGCTTCTTCGACCTGATGCGCTGGGGCCGGGAAATCGCCGTGGAGGCGCTTGGCCCGGATATTGCATCCGTTTGGACCGGAGACCGCTTCTATTTCCCGATACCGCAGTCGGAACTCGATTCGAACAAGGGAATAGAGCAGTGAGAGCGGGAACAGGGGCGAACAAGGCCGGCAAGTCGGATATTATCTGAACAATCTCAATATTTACCGATTTTAAAACAAACAATTATGAAAAATTTTCTGAAAAGTGCATCGGCTTTCGTGCTCATGTTGGGTGCGGCTGTCATGCTGTTCACCGCCTGCGACAAGAAGGGCGGTAATTCGGGCGGCAACGGAGACGTGGATAAAACCAAGCTCGAAGCGTTGATAATCGAGTGCGAAGCACTGCTCGACGGAGCGACGGCCGACGACTATCCGGAGGCCAATATCGAAGCCTTCACCAATGCGGTGAACGACGCCAAGGCCATCCGCGACAATCAGAACGCCACGCAGTCGCAGGTGGACCTGATGACCAATAACCTGACGCTCGCCAAGGAGACTTTTGTGGGCAGCAAGTATGAAAGCATTCCCGATTCGAGCGTCATCGCTTTCTTCGATTTCGAGACCATCAATGACAACACCGTCGCTTCGACCGGGACCAAACCGGTGGTCGGCGTGCTGCAGGCCGGGCCGGCGGAGATATTCGGTTCCGATACCGAACTTCCGTCGCTGGTGGACGGTGTGGGCGCAGGCAAGGCCATCTACTTCAGCAAGGGTAACTACCTGGCAGTGGAGGATTACAATCCTGCCGATTTTCTGATGAACAACATGTCGTGGTCGGCATGGGTGAAGGTGGACGACGCGAGCCGTGCGAACAACTACATCGTCTCCCTCAACTACTGGAACAACTGGAAACTGAACGTAGAGAACAACGGCAAGCCTTTCTTCACGGTCAAGACCACGACAGCGACGGTCGATATGGACAACGAGTCGGTAGGGGACCGTCAAGGACGGTGTATGGGTACATTTGGCCGTTACGATGGACCTCAATGCCCATACCGTAGTGTTCTATGTGAACGGTATCGCCACGAAGACCTGGGACTCCGCGACCAAGGAGAACCTGACCGGTTCCATCGCTTCGGCGTATGTGTCCCCGATAGGACGCCAACTTCCGTTGCTCATCGGTGCGGCGACCGTTTACGACGAGGCCGCTACCTGGGAGTGGGATTCGTGGAAGACTCCTGACGGTTGGGACTCCATGAGGGGGCCATAGATAATCTCGGCATCTACAATACGACGCTGACCGCAGGACAGGTGGCACGTCTGTACCAGATGCAGAAACCCCAGTAGAATTTTCATCCCGCAAGGGATATCGAATACGGGGCTTCGGAGTTGAATCCGGGGCCCCGTTTTTTTGTCGTCCCGGCCTCCGGTCGTGTGCGGCGGTCGTGGAGGAGGGAGCGGCCGGTTTCGGGACGGTCTGGTGCAGGGCGGGTCGTCGCATGATGCGGAATGTGTACGGGGTACCAGGAAAGAAAGACGTGCCGGATTGCCGCGTCGTGTCAGGAAAGAGGCCGGCGTGCGGGGGCGTGTGCAGAGTCGGATACCTCGGTGGACCTGCGCTCCGGAACGGTCGTGCCCGGTTGTGGCAGACAGGATTATGACGCTGGAATTGGGATAGGAAGAGGGGCTTTCCTGTCTGTTCTCCGATACAGGAGTGGGGGGGCGGGATTTATTCGGAAGCCTGTGGAACGTAGTCGGATTCATATTCGTATTCGGGCTGATATTGTCGGCCGTGCTCCGGCGGAAGGAAGCGGAGAGCTGTTCGGACGAAGGAATGAAAAAAGCCGCCGTACATCCGGATGTACGGCGGCTTGCGTGCGGAAACCGCGAAGGTTATTCCGTCAGTTTCTTGAACTTGTTCTTGATGCTGAACAGCTGGAAGGCGAACACCACGAGCGATACACCCGGTACCAGGAACGATATGCCTACCCATACCACGACGGCTGCGATGCTGAACAGCGGCTGGAAGAGTATCATCAGCGAGCAGATGATGAGCAGAATGCCGAGGATGATGCTCCATACCATGCCATTGACCTTGAAGTGGCTCATTTCGCTCGCGATGCCGATGAGACCGATACCGCGGAACAGCAACCATATGCCGAGTACGATAGGAAGCATCATGGCCGTGATGGCCGGGCTGCATATCAGAATGATGCCGAGGATGATTTCCAGGACACCAGTACCGCGGCCCATCCTCGGCCTACCATGTACTTTTCGGTAAATGCAATTACCACCTCGATGATACCCGAAACGAGCATCAGTACGGCGAAGAGTGCTGCCATGCCTATGTAGCTTTCGCCCGGATAGGTGAAGATGAGAATACCCACCACGAAGATGGCCACGCCGAGTATCAGCATTGCCCACCAATAGCGTGTCAGGCTTTTGAAACGTTCCATTAATGTTTCCATATCAAAATGTTTTTAACGGTTAAGAAAAATTATGTCTGGCTTAAACGTTACAAGAACCGTGCAAAAACAGGATGCGGCGGGAGGGGCGTGCGGATGTGGTTGCTGTTTGGTGACAGGATATTGGCCTGGAAGCCTCCCGGTCGGGAACGGTCTCCGGGGAATAGGCGTATTTCTTGGAGATGAAAGGCTGGTTTGCTGGGGGAGCCCTTTTGCGGCTGCCATTTCCGGCTGTCTTTGCCGGGCTTTTTCCGTTTAGAGACGGACGTGAGTTGCGCGGAATATACTGTACGGAGCGTTTGTATCTGTACGGAGCGCTCTCCTCTGCCGTTCTGTCGGTTGCTGGGGCGGGGAGTGCCAGTCTGACGGCAGCTTCCGTTATTCGGAATCCGAGCGGGGTGTCTCCGAGCGGGTCGCCGTCGGCTTCCACGGCGAAAATATTGTCCGTTTCGATGCGTATCTCTCTGCCTCTCCAGTGCAGGCTGCCGGGCAGGTCATACGGTTTACCACGGAACAGCTTGTAGAAGAGGCGCAGACAGGTCATTCGGCAGCCTCCGGGCTGCAGGGTGAGTTCAAAATGCCCTTCGGGAAACTCGCCGGAGATGACGAGGTAGCACCCGCGGCACGGCCGCAGTAGACGGATTGTCCGTCCGCACAGATACGTACTTGCGGAGCGCGGTAGGAGAGGATACTTTCCAGTACGGCCCAAAGGCGTCTCGGTACGGTCGCTTTGCCCTCTTCCCGGAGCCGGTTGAATCGGGCTGCGAGCATGGCATACAGTCCCATGCCGGCTTCGCCTGCCATCAGGCGCTCCTGTCGGTAGTGCGACTGACTGTATGAGACGGTTGCGATGTGGTATAAAGAGACATATCCCGAAGCGATGGCCGAGACCGCTTCGGGATATGTCTTCGGTATGCCGGCTATCCTGCAGTTGCCTGTCGGGATGATGCCGAGCGTTATCTCTTCCGGCCGGACGGCCCGTTGGATGAAGAGTCCGTTCACCACTTCATGCAGTGTCGTGTCGCCTCCTACCGCGATGATGTGTCTTATGCCGTCGTTGACGGCGGCGACAGTCAGCTCCACCGCATGGTACCGATGCGCGGTGAAGACCGCCTCGGCAGTGATTCCGGCCCTGCGCAGCAATCGGTCTATCAATGGCCACTCCGCGGCGGCGTTGCCGCCCGCCGCGGAGGGATTGATGATTGCGAGCCATTTGGCACCGGAGCTCTCCGCAGGTTTATACCCTACCGTTCCGTCCACCGCTTTCCCTTATTTCACGGGGATGGTTTCCAGCGTGTGGCAGAGGAACTTCAGAACTTCTCGACCGAAGCGATGTTTACCTTCTCATCGGGTGAATGGGGGTATTTGATGGTGGGACCGCAGGATATCATGTCCATGTTGGGATATTTGCCGCCGATGATGCCGCATTCGAGTCCGGCGTGTATCGCCATGACGGCCGGTTCCTTGCCGAAGAGTTCCTTGTATCCAGCCTTCATCGCCCTGAGAATGGGCGAATCCATGTTCGGATTCCAGCCGTCGTAGGCTCCGGAAGTCCTGACGGTCGCTCCGGTGAGCTCGAAGACGGTGCGTATCATGAGGGCCAGGTCGTCCTTTTCGGTATTCACCGAACTGCGAAGCAGGCACATGATTTTGAAGTAGCCGCGTTCGGACACCACCCTTGCGAGGTTCGAGGAGGTCTGTACCAGCCCCGGCATCGAGGTACTCATGCGCATCACTCCGTTCGGGCAGCCGAATACGGCATCCACCAGATTGGCCTGGTCGAAGAAATTGATGGCTTTGGAGGGAGTCTTGACAGGAACGGCCTTGAAGGAAATGCCGTCCTCGATGCCCTTGTATTCGTCGATGTATATCTTTTCAAACTTCTTGACGGCATTCTGGAAGGCTTTCTCGTGTTTTTTCATCACTGCCACGGTGGCGAATGCCTCGCGCGGAATGGCGTTGCGCAGGCCGCCGCCGTCGATGTCGCAGAGCATGATGCCGAGCTTTTCCTGGCAGTTGCGCATGAAGCGGGCGAAGAGCTTGTTGGCGTTGGCCCGCTGGAGGATAATTTCCATGCCGGAGTGGCCGCCTTTGAGACCCTTGATTTCGAGTCGGTATCCGGCGAAGTTTTCGCGGTCGAGCTTGACCGTATCGTACTTCATGGTGGCCGTCAGGTCGAGCCCGCCGGCGCAGCCTACATAGAGTTCGCCTTCCGTCTCCGAGTCGAGGTTGATGAGGATGTCGCCCTTCAGTTCGCCGGGGCGCAGTGCGAAGGCTCCGTCCATGCCGGTCTCCTCCGTGGCCGTGAAGAGCGCCTCGATGGGGCCGTGTTTCACCGTTCGGTCCTCCAGTACGGCGAGGATGGCCGAAGCTCCGATGCCGTTGTCGGCGCCGAGCGTTGTCCCGTTGGCCGTTACCCAGTCTCCGTCGATGTAGGCCTCGATACCGTCCTTCTCGAAGTCGAACTCCTTGTCGGAGTTCTTCTGCGGCACCATGTCAAGGTGAGCCTGCAGGACGACCGTCTTGCGGTTCTCCATCCCCGGAGTGGCCGGTTTGCGGATGATGATGTTGGGGCCGGCGTCCACGGTGTAGTCAGGTTGTGTCTCTTGGCGAAGTCGATGATGTACTCCCGTATCTTCTCCTCGTGGTGCGAGGGGCGCGGAACGGCGCATATCTCCGAGAACCGCGTCCACAGCAGTTCCGGTTTCAGTTTTTTCAAGTCCTTGTCCATAGTCTTATACATTTTGTGATTTCGTTTCGTTTATCGTTTTCCGCGTCTGCCGGCCGTCATTGCCTCCGGTACTGCGAAAATACCCGTCACAACCGCCGGCGTATCGCTGGCGCAGGCCCGGTATGCGTTCGCCCGGCAGTTCGCTGAAACAAATATAATGAATATTTCATTCAAAAAGCCGCAAACGCCCGTCTGCGTCTCTTCAATACACAAGCGCGCAGCGTTCGGTCGAAAACAAAGATGTGAATAAACCCCGGGAAAAACCTTATAAAATTGCCTGAAAGATTTACATTATTACGTATTACCGTCCTGTTATCACGTTCTATCCTCCTGGTGGCTGCGCTTTCCTGGAAAATTCCTGCGTCTTGCGCGGGTGTCGTGTGACGGTTCAGCGTGCTTCGTCCGTCGCCGGCGTCTCTTTGCCCGCCGTCTGCTCCTGCTCCTTCTCGAACGCCTTAACAATGTGCTTTACCAGCCGGTGACGGATGATGTCGCGCTGGTCGAACTCCACGATGCCGATACCGTCTATTCCCCGCAGCAGCTCCATGGCCCGGACGAGGCCGGAATCGGAACGGCGCGGCAGGTCTATCTGGGTGATGTCGCCCGTCACGATGAACTTCGCGTTGCGTCCCATGCGGGTAAGGAACATCTTGAGTTGGGAGAGGGTGGTGTTCTGTGCTTCGTCGAGAATGACGAAAGCGTTGTCCAGCGTCCGTCCGCGCATGTAGGCGAGCGGGGCTATCTGCACTGTGCCCTCGTCGATGTACTTCTGGAGCTTGGCTGCCGGAATCATGTCGTTCAGTGCGTCGTAGAGCGGTTGGAGGTAGGGGTCGAGTTTCTCCTTGAGGTCCCCGGGGAGGAAACCGAGTTTTTCGCCCGCCTCTACCGCGGGGCGCGTCAGGATGATTCTTTTCACCTCCTTGTTGCGCAGGGCGCGTACCGCCAGCGCTATCGCGGTGTAGGTCTTGCCGCTTCCGGCGGGCCCTACGGCGAATAGCAGGTCGTTGTCGTCGTACAGCTCTACCAGGCGCTGCTGGTTCACCGTGCGGGCCTTGACGATAAGGCCGCCGTTGCCGTAGACGATGGTGTCTTTGCTTTGTGCCTCTTCCGCTTTGTGGAGACCTTCCGAGAAGACCTGGCCGACGACTTCGGGTGATATGTGGCCGTATTTGGAAGAATAGGCCATGAGAGCCTGCATCTTCTCTTGGAAACGTTCCAGTTCCGCTTCGTCGCCGATAGCCTTTATCGAGGAACCGCGTGCGACGATTTTCAGCTTCGGGAAAAGGTCGCAAATCCGGTTTAGGTTGGCATTTGCGACCCCGTAGAAGGCAAGGGGTTCCACCCCTTCGAGTGTTATGGTCTTTTCAGGCATTCCTGTCCGACTGTTTTAGAACAGGTAGCCGATGGTGAACGTCCAGCTCGTAGGACGGGTATTGATGGAGGCGAGGTCGCCGATGTTGGCGATGTCCTTCTTCGAGAAGACGCCGTTGTAACGGATGTCCACCATGATGTTGAACAGGTCCACACCGATGCCTGCGGTCCAGGTCACGGTCTGTTTCCGGAACATGTTTTCGAGGTCGGCCACGTTTTCCACATTCGAGAACTTGGCCGTGGAGACGAGGTTGAAGACCGGGCCTACATTGGCGCGTACCTTGACGAAATTGGAAGAGCCGATGCCTACGCCTACAAGTACCGGTACGCTGAAGTTGTTGGTCGTGACGCTCGTCGGGTTGAGGCCTGTCAGCGATACGTCCTTGTATTTTCCCCAGTCGTAGAGCAGTTCGCCCTGAACGTAGATGGGCAGCAGGGGAAAGTCCACGCGGGCCACGATGCCGGCGTTGAAACCGCTCGCATTTTTCTTTATCGTTTCGGCGTTGAGCAGTGCCTTGTAGTCGATTTTCTGCTGGTTGGTCGTGTAGCCGGCTTTGATACCGAACGATACGAACGGAAGTTTGTAGTTGTTCCCGGCCATGGCCGAAACCGAAATCAAGAGCGCCGCAACGGCTAAAGCAATCTTTTTCATAGTCCTGTGTTTTTTAGTGATTGTCTTTCGACAAAGATAGGCTTTTTTCCCTTTCGCCGGCATATCGGCAGCCACAATCGCTCGCTCGGATGGGTTATCTCTATGGGAAAATGATTTCCGTACTTCCGTTATCTCCGTATCCTGTTCCCGAAGGACGACGGTAACCGTGTGTTTTTTTATCTCGGGGAGAATCGTGAATTTCAGGTATAGTTCGAAAGGGTCGAGCATATACATCTCCTCCGCATCGAGTTCGCAAAGCGTCCCGTTCACCGGCAGGTATCCCTCCAGATATGAGATTCCGTTCTCTATCCGGTAGTCTTCGGGCAGTTCCCTCCAGTCGAACGGAGCCGTATAGCCGTTCCGAATATACCGGTAAGGCGAGGCGCCCACGATGCGCACGATGTCCGAGAGGGAGGTTCCGGCCGGATGGGCGGCATCGAAATCCCTGTCGCTGAAGATGTCGATTCCCGAAAATTCGTTGCAGTATACCGTATGGCTGAACGGAGCGAGCGGACGGTTGTAGGCCGTATCCCCGTATTTTTCGCTGAGCGCTTTGAACCGTACCGACGGCGGAACCGAATAGCTGCATGTTTCGTATGTTTCCGGCATGATTTGAATATAGGGGTAGTCAAAAATATTGCCGGACGGCAATGGCTGACAGGTCGTAATATTGCTGGACGAACGAAGGCGAAATCGTTCCGTCTCCGTCGGTATTGCCGGTCGGGGCCTGTCGGCACCCCGCCGCGGTGACGGCTGCTGCGAGCAAGCCGGCGTAAAGGATGAATCGGTTCATCGTCGGGTACGTTTTAAGGTCGGATGTCATGCCGGTTCCGGCATGGCTGCGGACGAATTGGCACATATACGCATATTAAAGATAGGGATTTTGGAGGTTTCCCAAAAAAATTTTACCGGGAAATCGGTGAATTTTTATCGATGTTAGCGACGGGAGACCGTGGCGTATGATTGTTGAGTTGCCGGATTCTGCCTATCTTTGCGGCACATTTAAAAATCGGTATCATGGGCATAGTAGCTATCGTCGGGCGTCCCAATGTGGGGAAGAGTACCTTGTTCAACAGGCTGGTGGGAATGAGGCAGGCCATCGTGGATTCTACGGCCGGTACCACCCGCGACCGTCACTACGGGCGCACGGACTGGAACGGCCGCGAATTTTCCGTCATCGACACGGGTGGGTATACGGTGAACGGCGAAGATGTGTTTGAGGAGGAGATACGGCGGCAGGTGATGCTGGCCATCGACGAGGCCGACGTGATACTCTTCATGACCGAGGTGAGTACCGGTATCACCGACCTCGACATGTTCATGGCCGACATTCTGCGCCGTGCCGACAAGAAGGTGTTTCTCGTGGTCAATAAGGTGGACAACAGCGAACAGCTCTACGGTACCCCCGAATTCTACGCACTGGGATTGGGAGAGCCCTACGCCATCAGTTCGATGAGCGGCAGCGGTACGGGCGACCTGATGGATGCCATCGTGGCCGCACTGCCTCCCGACGAACGGGACGGCGGGGAGGAGGAGCTTCCGCGCATCACCATCGTGGGGCGTCCCAATGTCGGAAAGTCCTCCATGACCAATGCCCTGCTCGGTCAGGAGCGCAACATCGTGACGCCCGTGGCCGGTACTACCCGCGACTCCATCCATACGCGCTACAACAAGTACGGTATGGATTTCTACTTGATAGATACCGCCGGGCTCCGCAAGAAGGGAAAGGTGACGGAAGACCTCGAATTCTATTCGGTGATGCGTTCCATACGCGCCATAGAGAGTTCCGACGTCTGTATCCTGATGCTCGACGCCTCGCAGGGGGTAGAGTCGCAGGACCTGAATATCTTCAATCTCATCGTCCGCAACCGGAAAGGGTGCGTCATCGTGGTGAACAAATGGGACCTCATCCCGAAGGACAGCAATACCATGAAAGAGTGGCGTGCAGCGATAGCGAAAAAAAACTCGCTCCGTTCAGCGATGTGCCGGTCATTTTTACCTCCGTGCCCGACCGGCAGCGCATTCTCGAAGTGCTTCAGACAGCCCCTGCGGGTTTATCGGTCGCGTGCGCGGCGGATTCCGACTTCGGAGTTCAACGACTACATCCTGCCGATAATCGAAGAGACACCGCCGCCCTCGATAAAGGGAAAAAATACATCCGCATCAAATATGCGGCCCAACTTCCCAACCCTACGCCCGTGTTCGCCTTTTTCGTCAATCTGCCGCAGTATATAAAGGATACGTACAGGCGTTTTCTCGAAAACAAGATACGCGAGCATTGGGATTTCTCGGGAGTACCCATTCAGATATATTTCAGACAGAAGTAACGGTCGGTTTCCGCCTCCCGCAGAAGCGCTGCCGGGGCGGGGCGTTCATGGAAGGTTTAAACGTTTCGTAACATGTCACACCAACAACGGCGCACGATTGCGCTGCCCCTCGCCATGCTGATTGGCGCGGTATTCCACGGCTTTTTCAACAAACTCTCCTTTCTGCCCCCTTACCTTATCTTCGCGATGCTGTTCGTGACCTACTGCCGCGTGTCGGCCGGACAGGTGCGGTTTCGGGCGTTTCACTGGGTATTGCTGGCGGTGCAGATGTCGCTGGGCATCCTGCTCTATCTCGTACTGTGCCGGGTGAATCCGCTGCTCGCCCAGGGGGCCATGATGTGTTCCTTCGTGCCCACGGCGATGGCCGCTACCACGATAGGGGGCATGCTCGGCGCCGATGTGGCGACGATGGCCTCGTTCTGTCTGATGAGCAACATGGGGGTGGCGGTGGCCGCACCGGTGCTCTTCGCCGCCATAGGGGCCAATCCGGAGCTCTCGTTCCTGCAGTCGGTCGGAATCATCCTGTGGAAGGTCGTGCCGCTGCTCATCCTGCCTTTCGTCTGCGCCGTCCTGCTGGAGCGGTTCGCCCCCCGCTGGCACAAGGCTGTCCGCGACCGGCAAATCATTTCATTCTGGATATGGGCCGCCTCGCTGACCGTGGTACTCGGACGGACGGTGGAATTCCTGCTCGCGCAGCCGAAAGAGAATTATACCGTCGAGGTACTCCTCGCTGCGGTTGCGTTGGTCATCTGCCTGTTGCAGTTCACTCTCGGCAGATATATAGGCCGGCGTTTCGGCGATACGGTGGCGGGAGGACAGTCCATCGGACAGAAAAATACGGTATTGGCCATCTGGATGGCCCAGACGTGGCTCGACCCTCTCTCTTCGGTGGCGCCCGCCGCCTATGTCATCTGGCAGAATATCGTGAACAGTTGGCAGTTGTGGCGTTATAAGGGGGGACGGCAGGGGGCGCAGTTGAGTGCTGAGCCGTCGAAGCGGACGGATGCGCACCTTCCGGGACGAAAGAGACCGGAAGGTGCGGCATTTCGTCTCTCATCTCTCGTCTTTCGACGGTCGGCCGTTTAGCCGTGCTGTCGGTAGGCGATGAGCCTTCCGGTGTCGAGGTTGTGCGTCGCCGCCATAAGCAGACCGCCGCGGGCTGCGATGAATCCCACGAATGCCAGCCACAGGGCGTTATTGCCTATCAGACCGACGGTGGAGTAGTAAAGTCCGAAATAGAGGGCGATGGCGATGAACATGGTGTTTCGCAGCGTTTTCGTCTGTGTCGCACCGAGCAGGATGCCGTCTATCAGGAAGGGCAGGCATCCCACGAGCGGAATGGCGATAACCCATCCGATGTAAGCGCCAGCCGTATCGAGTATCGCTCCGGAGGGGTTGAAGAGGGAGAGGATGCTGCGCCACCCGGTCAGGTAGACGGCGACGTAGAGAACGGCTATGCCGAGGCTCCACCCGAAGAGTTTGCGGATAGCCTCCCCGCAGGGCCGGACGGTTGCCGGCGCCGATGTATTTGCCGGCCAGCGATTCGGCGGCGTAGGCGAATCCGTCGGACATATAGGAGAATAGGGTGAAGAGTTGCATAAGGAGCGTATTGGTGGCGAGCACGGTGTCGCCGAAACGCGATGAGGCGGCCGTGAAGAAGGTGTAGGCCGTCACCAGACAGAGAGTACGCAGGAAGATATCCTTGTTGATGTGGAAGAACTGCGTCATGGGTTTGAGCCGGATGCTGCGCCGCAGGTCGGCATATTTTGCCAGCCGGCCGTAGTAGACGCCCCAGAATATCCACGACACCGCGACGCCCGTGTACTGTGCCACCACCGTTCCCCAGGCCACGCCCGCGATGCCCATGTCGAACCGGAAGACGAACAGGGCGCTGAAGACGACGTTCACCACGTTGGAGATGATGGAGACGACCATCGGCGTTTTGGAGTTCTGCATCCCGATGAACCAGCCGTGTATGGCGAAGAGCGATATGGAAGCGGGTGCCGCCCAGATGCGGGCGAAGAAGTATTCGGCTGCGAGTGCCCGGGCCCCTTCGCTGCCCTGCATCAGCCCAAGCGAGAACCGCCCCACGGGGTTGCGCAGCAGAACGAGAAGCAGGGCCAGCACGATGGCCACGGACATGGAACGGACGAGGATGTCGGTACATTCGCGCAGGTTGCGGGCTCCGTAGGCCTGTGCCGTGATGCCGCTCGTTCCCATGCGCAGGAAACCGCACGTCCAGTATATCATGTTGAATATCGTCGTTCCGATGCCGATGGCGCCTATTGCGGCGGCACCGTCGCCCAGCCGGCCCGCTATCGCCGTATCGACCATGCCCAGCAGGGGGGATGGTGATGTTGGATATGATGTTTGGGATGGCGAGTCTCAGTATTCGCCTGTTCATTAGGTCCATGGCTTTGCGTGTCTCTCCCGGAATGTGCAAAAATATCATTTCCTCCCGAATGGGACAAGAAGGTTTGTGCAAAAAGGGGCTGCGCCGCACGGTCGGCCGCCGGGATTGCGGAGGTGTGCCTCCTGCGTTTGGTAAGGTTTTTGAAACATCCACGGGAAAGATGCTCGGAGGGCGGCTTGCGGAGATGCCCGGAGCGTAATACCAACTAAAATATTTTATGATTATGAAACGTTTGTCTTTACTTTTGCTCGCCCTGTGCGTGATGGGCGCAGCGAATGCCCAGAAGAAGCCGTTCCGCGACGGTGATGTGTTCTCGAAGGGCGATGTGGTGCTCAACCTCGGTATCGGGTTGGGCAACATGGTGTATAACGACAGTTATACCAAGAAGGTGCCTCCCATATCGCTATCCGGCGAATACGCCGTGACAGGAAACCTGTTCAACAACGGCCGCGGCGTAGTGGGACTCGGTGCCTATATCGGTTACACCGGAGCCAAATACCGCGCATTCGATAACCTTGATGCGGGGTGGAATTTCAACAACCTCATTCTTGGCGTGCGCGGTGCGCTGCACTACCAGTTCGTCAACAGGTTGGATACCTACCTTGGCTTGTTCCTCGGCTACAACATCACCATGACCAACGATTACGGTTCGTTTCCTTCGGGCCTCAGACCGTCGGCCCCGGCAGTGGGCGGTTTTGAATTCGCATTCTACGTGGGTGCCCGTTACTATCACACGCAGCGGTTCGCCGTTTTTCGGCGAGGTAGGGTCGGGCTCGCTACGGTGAACCTCGGCCTTGCCTACAAGTTCTGACGGCAGGTGCAGGCCGAAACGACGGGAGCGGAGTCCTTGCAAGGGACTCCGCTCCCGTCGTATTGCGGAGACCGCGGGGCATTCCGTTGCGACAGTCGGACTGTCCCGCGCAGCTTTGGCCGCGCAGCCGTCAGAATTCGTAGCCGACGATTTGGGATGCGTATTCGCTCCACTGGGCACGATAGGCCTCTACCGAGGCTGTAGGTACATATATAGTTGGGTTAGGCGTATTCTCAAATGTATAATTGCCGAGTACAGGCGGGATGACCGAACGGCAATATACGCTTGTTAAAGCGAAGCAACCGCAGAATGCTTCATCCTTGATGAGAGTGACGTTTCCCGGGATAATAATGTCTGTGAGAGCATAGCACTGGGCGAATGTATCTGTTCCGATGGTGGTAAGGTTTTCCGGAAGTTTGATGCTTGTCAGCGAGGAACAGCCCGAGACTGCATAAGTCTCGATAGATGTAACCCCTTCCGGAATGGCAATGCCTGTTAGGGTAGGATTATGAGTAAATGTATTCTTCGGAAGAAACGTAATCGACTTGTCGAAGATGATGGTGCCGACGCCGTTTTTGAAAGTATGCGAGACGATTGCGGCGTCGAATGCGTCTGAAGACAATTGGAGGCAGGGGCCGGTCGTCGTATACAGAAGCTGCGTCGACCCGACGGCCTGTTCGACGGTGTACTCGATGCACTGTGTCGAGACGAAGACAGAACGTACCGTCATTACCGTACTGCGGGGGCGGTCGGTATTTGCGGCGATATCGAGTACGATGCTGTGCGGGGTCAAGGCCCGGCTCGACGGCGCGACACGGACCCAACTCCGTGCCTCGTCGGGAATCTCCGCCTCGCAATCGCTGTCGGACAGAAATGCCAGTTCGATACGGCCTCCCGCAGCATCCACGCATTTGGTTGTCTCCTCGACGGCCGGGATACCGACCTTGTCGAAGAGGAGGGTACGCATCAGCATACGTTCGCCGTTCGTGACGAAAAATGACGACTTTGCTGTCATCGTTTATCTCCACGCCGGAAACGAGAACGATTTTTGCCATTGATGCCCGTCGCATCGTCGGGCTCCACCTTGACCTTCATATCGGCAGAGGATAGCGCTTCCACCGTCGCTTCGGAAAGAGCGCCGGTCACTGTGTAATGAAGTTCGCGGGTAGAGTTGACAGGCATGCGGGTCAGGTCCGATTCCGCAAACGATATGTTCAGCGAAGTTCCTTTCGGTACGGTAACCGTCGTGCCGTCGGACGGGATGAGGTAGACGTTCTCCGCATCCTGAGTAACGTCCCGGAAGAACGATTCTCCGGTCGTTCCCGTCTCGCCCGTCGCTTTGCCGAGCCTTTCCCACGATGCGCCGTCGGTGTCCTGACGGATACCGATTGTCGGCGTCAATCCCTCGTCGCCTTTATCGCCTTTCTCACCTTTCTCTCCATGATATATGGTGATAGGGGCGTGGTGGAGAAAACGGAGTGTGTAGCCGATGATGGTGGTGCCCTCGACAACCGGAACGACATCGGTTACGCAGTCGTTGTCCTGCAGTGCATCGACAATGGTCTGTAAAGCTGCAATGTCGGTATTCATTTGTCGGCACAGCTCCTCGAGTTGGGTGACCTGGTTTTCGAGGTCGTCTACGCGTCCGGTCAATACTGAATCGTCGTATGCGGTACAGTTCGACAGGATGCTAGCTGCGGATAATAGTGCGGGCTGTATTCAACTTCTTGGTAACAAATGACACAGGCGGCATCATGCCGCCTGTGCGCTATGGTTTTGCAAAGGAATCTTTTTCCTGTTTCGAGAGGGTCGCTTTCCAGTGTGCCGCATTGAACATGCGGCCGTAGAAATCCTCCCAAATTTCTTCGGCGACCTCTATTGTATATTCATATTCCTTTTTCATAATCGAAATCATAGATAGGACGGTCGTATAGCTGCCACTCGGTGTTCGGGGTCTCCCGTACCTGAAAGCCCCATGCGGACTCGTAAAGGTTTTTTTCCCCTTCGGGCATGTCGGGATGCTGCCGTTTGTCGGAGGCTACATACAGGATCCGCTCTACCGAATCAAGTAAAATAGGGTCAGGAAGCGGCTGCGGTTCGGGCAGCATTTGTGAATCTGCCGGCTCTTTGGAGAGTATCTCCTGACATACGAATGCACAGGCAGGCCTGGCCTCGAACGGAAGGAAATCGACCATCAGCCCCCGAAGTTTATATTCATATCCTTTCTCGTACGGAAAATCGTAAACCGTAAATTTGCCAAATTCCCAATCGAGGTGCTGGGCATATTTGACGATAAAACATCCCTCCGTGTATTTGTTATACAAGTCGTCCTCGGAAATCTCTCTATCCGTATAGGGATACATTTTGACCGATGCCACGTAAAGCGTCATTTCTTCGATGTTGACGATTGATTCTCTGTCAATGCCGATATTTTTCAGCGGGTCTTCCCTTTCGGTACAGGTCCACATACTGCAAGCGGCACACAAAATGAAAATGAAGAGAGGGAATTTTTTTTCATGGTCTTTGCTCGTGTTAAGGCATCGGATGCGTTGTTCCTGCCACAAAATTAAGAATTTTTGTGGTGCAGTTAGGGCCTATGCCTACTGTTTTGACATATGGTTCCGTATATGCAAATACGAAAAAGAGTACCAAGAGGCCCTTGGAAACGAATAAAGGCCGGGAAGCAAATCCCGACCTTTATTTATTCTGTTGCAAAGCAAGGCAGTACGGATTACGAATGTTCAGGTTGGGGGGCACTGACATCAGTGGGGGGCTAACCCGTACTGCCATCAATCATCTACACCCCGAAGTTATACACAAACTTATTAAAAAGCAATAAAATATAAAATAGCGGAAATTCTTGTTTTTCCAATAAAAATGACAAATAAGTTAGTTAAGCCAGCCGGAGAATGCTTGATGTACTTACATTCTTTTCGGTCACTACAACATTATTTGTGTCTTATGGTTAAAATATTTGCCATTGGGGTAGTGTAACGGACAGCACGTTATTAGGTACGGACTCGCTATCCATATCTTACAATGAGTTTCATTTTTTATAAAAATAAAACCAGCGGTAAATCCACAATGAATTTTCCCAATATTTTTTTTTGTAATAGGTTATCAGGGAAAAAACAAATCATGCAAACAAACAAATAGATAAAATTAATATGCTGATTAGAAAACACTATCCAAATTAAATTTATTATTTGCTATATCGGTGATACTTTGGGCTGTGCCAATGACGACAATTTACGAGAGGTATTGCCGGTAAATTCCGAGAATACAGAGGAAAGTCTGTATTTAGGTTCGTGTGAAGCAGCCTGTGCCCTGAGGAGTGTCATATATGTGGAAAAAATCGGACGGGTCCACATGGAATGTTAACGATACTGATTTGTCAGAGATGGATATCTTTACATTAAATACCGTTTATTCTAAACCACACTATACAATAACTTTGTACGCTTTCCGGTACAGTCAGAGGCACAGGTCGTTATGCTAAAGGAGAAATTTGCGCTTTACAAGCATTTCCGGAAGACAACAGAGTTTTTCTCGGTTGGTTCGATGGCGATAAAAAAATAAGCTCGTCCAATATTTACTTGGTTCAGGTCACATCGGATAAAACTTATGAAGCGAGATTTACTTATCCTATCAATGTTCATTGCGAAATATCGGTTACCAAGAATAGTTTGGGGAAACCTCTTGGTACTACCAGCGCCGGCTCTTTCGGAACATCGACCGGCAATGCGGTGACAATCGTTGCGACGCCCAATTTCGGTAATCAGTTCGTACATTGGTTAGACCTGGATACCGGCGAGATATTATCGACAAAAACCGCTTATCTATTCCCGGCAAAAAGGGATATGCGAATCATGGCTGTATTCAAACCAATGATATCAATTATCCCTTAATAAAATCCCCCCTGCCGGATACTTCTGGCAGGGGATATAATTTTCAGTTTTAGAGTGTTCTATAACAGGTTTTCCGGAATAACGGAATCTTTCTTTTCTTTTGTCAATACTTCTCTACATATATAAAACCAAGCTGGACCATCCGCAAGTGATGGGTCTGTCATTTTTTCTCGACACGTACCGTACATTCATATCCTTGTTCAAAGATGAATTGTACAAGCGACGTTCCCAACAGTTGCCATTGACCATCCTCAGCGAATTTGACAATATACGAAGGGCCTCCAATAAATGGATTTCTTTCACTACTTACTTCTGACGCTACATACATCGTGATATAATCGTTCTCTTCTTCCGTCGTCTTGTTTCCGTCATTTTCCGGTTTGCCGGTCGTACACGCCGTAAAAACGAACAGAGCACCAAGCATTGCAAACAGATACTTTTTCATGTACTGATAACATTAAAGTGGTCAAACAATGCGTAAACACTTTCCTACATCAAAGATAGCGATTATATCTATAATTACACTGTACATTCAAGGGAATAAACTTTTTGAATGCAGTTCCGATATAGTAAGGAGTGGCTATCCATACAGGTACGTAACTTGTGGCTCTGATTGACCAGACACCGAATCCGGGAATCGCAATAGGTCAAAAAAACGACGTAACAATCTGACAAGCCGAAAGAAGTGTACGGCAACATGTACCTCGGACGCCGGGACTCCTATCTGAAGGTAGGATTGTGAATCGGGAAAAAATAATTGAGCTGCAATAACTATTGCGGCTCAATTTATTCAGAGAATCCGGGTACTACTTTGCACCGCTTCTGTAATTAGCCATACGTTCGTCGTACATGGCTTTGACCCGGTTGTAATCTTCATCGGTGAAGATGTACACCCAACGCAGACGACGGTAGGTGAATTTTCGAAGATTCAAAAGATTTTGTTGCCATTCAACTCCTGTATGGCTTCTTTGTGTTTTTTTGAACTGTCAGATTCCCATCACAAGACAAAAAGCGAAACACTTTCATCAATATGTCTCTACCCATCGGGTAGCAGGACAAAGATAGAGAATGTGTTTCACATTTCCAATCTTTTACAATACAAGGAGAGTGGAGCCGTATTCCGTCCGGAAGTTTTCTTTCCCGGCCATATAATAAACTTGCCCGAATGAAGTTTATGTATTTACTTTGTGGTGGTTTGCCGCAAGGCAGATACGGAATAGGCAAGAAGGGAGAATCATGGAGATGAACGGTATGAAAAGGGGAATCATCCTGTTCGCTGCCTTGCTCGTGGCGGGCATGACGGCGGAAGCGCAGACGCAGAATACGTTCGGCGGGGGCGATATCGTGCTCAGTGCCGGCATAGGGGCGGGAACGGCGCTTAATATCGGTAATACGGTCGTGCCTCCGATAGTGATACAGGGGAGAGTACGGCATCGTGGACAATTTGTTCGACGCATACAGTTCCATCGGCGTGAGCGGCTACATGGGTTTCGCCGCAGGCCGCAAAAGTTTTTACTATTATCCGTACGATACGTACAGGCAGAAGATTAACAGTTTCCTGCTGGGTGTCCGCGGAACGTTCCATTATCAGTTCGTAGAGAGGCTCGATACCTATGCGGGCATTACCCTCGGCGGCGAGATTGCGAACGTGCGCGAGGGAGGGTAGGTGGTGGAACGGCCAGCCGCCCCGTTACGGCGGTTTCCTGGCCGATGTCTTCATCGGTGCACGCTACTATGTCGTGCCGCAGCTTGCGGTCTACGGAGAGCTCGGTTTCGGGGTGGCCTATTTTACCCTCGGTGTCTCGTTCAAGATATAGCGGAAGGGAAATAGGGTGTTTCCCCGGTCGGGCGGAGCGTCGCCGTGCGGGGAATCCGGGCGTCCTGCCGGAATCATTTGTTCCGGCATTTGTTTTTTATTGATTAGAAATCACTATCTTTGCACGCCCGTAAAATACGGGTGACGGATCAATTATTTAATAACAGGTATAAAACGTAAAACAAGTGGATTCACAGAGTTACAAAACAATCTCCGCTAACGCAAAGACGGTCAACAAGGAATGGCTCGTCATCGACGCCGAGGGGAGGTTTTGGGACGCCTTGCCTCGCAGGTCGCGAAGATACTGCGCGGCAAACACAAGCCCAGTTTTACCCCGCACGTCGATTGCGGCGACTACGTTATCGTCGTGAACGCCGACAAGGTAAGGCTGACGGGCAAGAAGATGACCGACAAGGTCTACGTAAGACACACCGGCTATCCCGGAGGACAGCGTTTCGCCAACCCGGCGGACACCCTCAAGAGGAAACCCGAATTCCTTCTGCAGCACGCCGTGAAGGGAATGCTGCCCAAGACGCGCCTCGGAGATGCGCTTCTTCGCAACCTCAAGATTTATGCAGGGGCGGAACACCCGCACACCGCGCAGAATCCCAGAACAATCAAATTAAACGAGATTAAGTAGAAACTATGGAAGTTGTAAACACCGTAGGACGTAGGAAAGCTGCCGTTGCACGCGTTTACGTGAAGCCCGGTAAAGGAACCATTACCGTAAACCACAAACCCATGGAAACATACTTTCCGCTGGATATCTTCCAGTACGTGGTGAAACAGCCCCTTCTGGTGCTCGAGAACCCGGAAAGCTATGACATTACCATCAACCTCACGGGCGGCGGTATCCACGGGCAGGCTGAGGCTGCACGTCTGGGCATCGCACGCGCCCTCATCGAAATCAATCCCGAGTGGCGCGGTGTGATGAAGAAGAACGGGTTCCTGACCCGCGATTCGCGTGAAGTGGAGCGCAAGAAACCCGGTCAGCCCGGAGCGCGCAGGAAATTCCAGTTCAGCAAACGTTAGTATTTACGTCCTTACAAAGTACGAAAGCGGTTGTCAAACCGTGCAGACTACCCGGAGCGGTATTACTCGCACGGCTGCCCTTTCGCGGAAAACCCGGCGGACCGCCTGAAAGCGCTACCTGCGGGTTGATGTAAAGAGAATTAAAATTAGAAAAACAGACAGTAATGCCAAGAACAGATTTTAATCAGTTACTGGAAGCCGGAGTTCACTTCGGTCACCTCAAAAAAGAAAATGGAATCCCAAAATGGCTCCGTACATCTTTATGGAGAAGAACGGGATTCACATCATCGACCTCCACAAGACGGTGGTGAAGGCCGATGAGGCGGCAGCGGCCCTGAAGCAGATTGCCAAGAGCGGCCGCAGGATACTCTTCGTCGCTACCAAGAAGCAGGCGAAAGAGGTCGTTGCCGAAAAAGTGTCCGCGGTCAATATGCCGTATGTTACGGAGCGCTGGCCCGGCGGTATGCTTACGAACTTCCCCACCATACGCAAGGCCGTGAAGAAGATGGCGACCATCGACAAATTGACCGCCGACGGCACTTTACGACAATTTCTCGAAAAGGGAAAAACTCCAGATTTCCCGCCAGAGGGCCAAGCTGGAGAAGAACCTCGGTTCGATAGCCGACCTTACCCGTCTGCCCGCAGCGCTCTTCGTCGTTGACGTGCAGAAGGAGCAGAATGCAGTGAAGGAGGCCAAGAGACTCAGCATCCCCGTTTTCGCAATGGTAGATACCTGCTGTGATCCGACAGACATTGATTACGTGATACCTGCGAACGACGATGCGACCAAGAGCATAGCCGTCATCATAGATGTGATGACACAGGCTATCGCCGAAGGACTTACCGAACGCAAGCTCGAAAAGGACAAGGAGGCCGAAGCGGCTGCCGCCGAAAGCAAGGAGAGGGAGGCGAAACCCCGTATCCGCAAGTCGGTGAAGGTGGCCGGCAGCGACGAGTTCGAGGCCGAGCAGCTCGCAGCGGAAGAGAAACCCGTACAGGAGAAACCCGAAGCTGCGGTAGAAGAGGAAATCAAGGAGGAGGTTGCCCAGTAACTCCTGCCGTGATTACCGGTATAATCAAACTACGGGGGAGTGCCTTCGGGGCATCTTCCCCGTAGTTCGGTTAAGGCGCAGCCCCGGCGGGCTGTGCGGATAACATTAGGATAACCATTAAAGAAAGGAATTATTATGGCTGAGATAAAGCTTGCAGACGTAGCGAAACTGCGCAAGATGACGATGGCCGGTATGATGGACTGCAAGAATGCGCTTGCAGAAGCGGACGGCGATATGGAGCGTGCCGTGGAGATTATCCGCGAGAAGGGTAAACTCGTGGCTAGCAAACGTGCCGACCGGAATGCAACGGAGGGTGTCGTAGTGTCGCGCGTGGTGAACGGCACCAAGGCATACATGCTCTGTCTTGCCTGCGAAACCGACTTCGTGGCGAAGACCGAAGGTTTCGTACAGGCTGCCAACGAGATATTGGAGATAGCTGTGAAAAACGATGTGGCCGACCTCGAATCGCTGCTGGCGACCAAGGCGGGCGACCGTACCGTGGCCGACCTTGTTTCCGAGAAGTCGGGCCAGACGGGCGAGAAGGTGGAACTGCCTTTCTATGGCCGTATCGAGGCTCCCTACTGCGCGGAGTATGTGCACATCAACCACAAGGTAGGTTCGCTCATCGGGTTCAACAAGGAGGTACCGGCCGAGCTCGCACACGATGTCGCCATGCAGGCTACCGCCATGGCACCCGTGGCTATTGACGAGGCGCACTGCCCGAAGGAGGTGATTGAGAAGGGAGCACGAGATAGGCCGTGAACAGGCCCGTCTGGAGGGCAAGCCCGAGAACATGCTCGACAAAATTGCCGACGGTAAGGTCAAGAAGTTCCTCAAGGAGAATACGCTTTGGAGCCAGGATTTCGTGAAGAATCCGAAGGAGAGCGTGGGTCAGCACATCCAGTCTGTGGACAAGGAGGCCAAAGTGGTGGCTTACGTGCGCTTCTCGTTGAACGATTGATGATAAACGCGGCCGTTGTGCCGCAGTTGTTTGAAGGAACCGCTCGGTATTGGGACGGTTCCTTCGTCGTATTCGGTCGGGTGGACAGAGGGATAGAAGGGGTGGGCGACCAGAGAAGACGACCTGTCGGTTGGCGAAGGTGCGCCATTTATCTCGTAGCCCATTGGGTTGTTGTGGGGGCGGGAGCTTAAGCCGGTGTCCGGTGCTTTTGCGGAGTATACGGGAAGGAATGTTTACGGCTGAGGGGAACGGAATGTCCGGTGGGTAGGGCGGCGTGTGCCTGTTGTTCATTTGGCGGCTGGACAATGCGTTGGTCGGAGAGGGGCTTAAACCGGTATCCGGCGTTTTCGAGGGGTCTGTGGGTACCGATGGCAGTCAATCGAAAAACTGTTTTGGAGGACGGTGGGGCGTTCTCCGTGCTTGCAGAGGGCGGTTTCGGCCTGGTCGATTAGGGAATCGTGGCGTCGATGATTTCCCAGTCCGTGTCGGGGAATTCTCCGAACGGGTATTCGTAGACGCGGCCGTCATATCGGAAGATGAGTTTGCCGGGCAGGTCGTGTTTGTTTACGATGAGGGCATAGAAGCCGTTCTCGTTGGTGGTGCATGTTCGGTCGTCCTCGGTACGGACGGAAACGTCCGGCACGCCGCGTCCGATGCCGTCGGCATCGAACCGTACCGCGTGACCGAAGAGGGCGAATTCCTCTTCGGAGAGGAGCAGTGGGGTATATCCCTCTCCGAAGGAGGTCAGGATTTCATTCAGGTCGCTGACCGGCAGGCCGATTCTGCGCCAGGCCTTCCGTACCTTCCGGGAAACGGATAGAGAAACGGGTCGCCGGTTCCTGCGTAAACGTAACTTTGCAGGCCGTATGTCTGGGCTTTCCGCTGCCTGACGAGAAGCCGGTCGGTGAACCAGGCGAACTCCACGTTGGTGATAATGTCCCGTTCGAACAGCGAACGGATAAACGGTGCGTATTTTGCCTGTACCGGGAGGTCCGCATGCTGGATGACATAATAGAGCGTAGTCAGCGATTCGTCCGAAAGCGGAAGGGTCCCGGCCAGATACTCTTCGAGTATCGGGAGGGCTTTCCGTTGGTTGGCGGCATCCGTGCGGGCCATCTCTTCATAAAGAGGGAGCAGTTCCGTCACGTCGGTTCCCGCTCGTGCAAGGCTGTCGAGTTGCCTGCGTACCGTTGGTCGTCCTCCATAATCCGGCGGAGCACCGAGTCGTAATGACTGCCGGATACTTCCTGTGACCGTAGAGGCGAGAATACCGCGGTTGCGGCAAGGAGAAGGACAAGCGTTTTTTTCATATTCATGTTGGCTATTCGTTCCGGCGTTCGTCGTATTGCGTCCGTTTTCCCCGCGGTATGTACTCTTCCCGCAGCAGACTATACACTTCGATATCGGAGAACCGTCCGTCCGCCTGAAGCTCTCCGGCCCGTGCTATTCCCTCCAGTGTGAAACCCAGGCGCCGGGGAATGTTGCTGCTTTTGGTGTTGCCTACGGCGCATTGTATCTGTATCCGGTTTATGTTCAGTTCGCTGAAGGCTAGGCCGCAAAGCGCCTCCACGCACCGTGTCATGATGCCGCGTCCTTGGTACTCTTCGCCGAGCCAATAGCCGATTTCGGTTTTCCGGTTCGCCCGGTCGGTATCTTTGAATCCGACCAGCCCTGCGAAACGCCCGTCGGCGGTTATCGTGCACAGCAGTTCCCTCCGTTCGGACGGGGCGGAGAGGACCGACTGCAGGTAGGCATACGAATCGTTTTCAGTGCGGGTTGCCGCCACGAAAGACAGCCAGCGACCGAGATATTGCCGCTGCGTATCTATCATCCGGAACATTGCCGGGGCATCGGAGAGTTTCGCTGCGCGGAGGCAGATGCTCTCGTCGAACCATATCTTTTCCATTCCTCTGTTTTCTTAGGTTGCATCATTCGTCGGGCGGTTCTCCGTCCGGCTGCCACAGGCAGCGTTCCAGCACGACGCGGCCGTTCCGATGGAAAGGCACCCCTTCGTTTTCGAGCAAATTCCGCTGTCCGTCCCATCCGGGAGCGGTACCGCCCCGACTGTTCACCACGCGGTGGCAGGGGATACCGCGTCCGGACGGAGTGCCCCACAAGGCTCGCCCGACGAGCCGCGCATGACGGGGACGCCCCATCATGCGGGCTATCGCCCCGTAAGTGAGTACCTTGCCGGGAGGTATCTGCCGTACGATGGAGTAAACCTCCTCATAAAACTCCTCCGGGCCGTGTGCGGCCCTCTTGCCTGTCTGTTCCATGCGGATGTACCGGTATGTTGTTGCATGTCTTGCCGCCGGGCAGCATATCGTATCTCCTCCTTCTTCCCGCCGCAGCGCTGCGGCGGGCGTGCAGCCTCTCCCGCTGACGGCGGGTCCGGTACGGTCGTCGCCTTTTCCTGCGGTAGTCCGTATCCGTGTCGGAGAAAGGGCTACTTTTTCCAGCGTTTCAGGGTGGGAAACAGTTCGGTCATGTGTGTACGGGCCGCTTCTACGGCAGCCGCATCGCCGCCGCTGTTCATCGCATACATTTCCGCACACTGTTCAATCATCTCTTCCATGGTGAGTTCTTCGTTGAATTCGCCTCCGGCGAAACAGTAGATACAGTAGTCTTCATTCCTGCTGTCGTCGCTGTTCGTACCGTAGAATCCGGGGTCTCCGAGTGCCATTCCGCAGCTCTGGCAAATTTTTTTTTCTCCATATTGCAATCTATTCCAAGCACAGAATCAAGTACATAAATGTTTATCGCCGATAACGGGGATGCAATTTCGTGAAAAATGTACTATATTGGGACGCCAAAACGTTTTTTATAAAGATTAACACAGAGGATTTTGTTTGACATATGACAAATATTTCGATATGAATATTGCATGTGGTGAAATATGTATCATTTTTTGAAACTCTTTACGCATGTAATCGGATTCAAAGTTAATTATAGGAAACAATATCTGCTAATTCTATAAACAAAATTACAAAATGAGTTTATCGTATACTTTTAAATCTTTGGCAGCCTTCCTCTTCGTGCTGTTTTGGGGGTGGGAGCTGAGTGCCGTACCGTCGTATCCGCGGCCCCATCAGGGTCGAGCAGCCTGACGGGACGACCATGACCGTGCGTCTGTACGGTGACGAAAGGTTCAACTATGTTACGACGGTGGACGGCTACAATCTCGTGGCCGAAAACGGTGTGCTCTATTATGCGCAGGTACAGGGGACGAAACTCGTATCTACGGGGGTACAGGCCCATGACCCGATGAACCGGACGAACGAGGAGCGCCGTATTCTCAGTTCCGTGAGCTTCGGCTATCCCCATGGTGTCGCGGCTGCCGCGATGGTGGCCGATGCGGGCAGCGGCGTGGCTTTCGGAGCTTCTCCCGTGCTGGAGGACGATTTGCATCTCCGGACGACGGCGGCCGGTACGAATACGGGGGAGGAGTTCAGGTCGCTCGTGATACTCGTTTCGTTCAGCGACAGGGATTTCAGCATAAGCAATCCGCGGGATGCGTTCGACCGGATGCTCAATGAAGAGGGATACTCCGAGAACAATGCCATGGGCAGTGCCCGCGATTACTATGTGGACAACTCCAACGGAAAGTTCAACCCCCATTTCGATGTGGTGGGGCGGCGTGCCAGCTCAGCCAGTCCGTGTTTTACTATCCGGGCAACGAAGGGCAGTTCATCATCGACGCCTGCAACCTGGCGCAGTCCAACGGAGTGGATTTTTCCCCGTATGTGGAAGAGGACGGCGATTTGCGCGATGTTTTCATCTTTTATGCCGGCTACAACAATGCCGAGGCGACGGGCGGTTATCTGCACCCTGCCAGAATGTTCTTCTCGGACCCCAACCAGAGTTTCGGCCGGTGGGGCGGCGGTGCGTTGAAGGCGGCCGCGTACACTTCCGAGCTGAAAGGCAATACGGGCACCGTGATGGCCGGCATCGGAACCTTCTGCCACGAGTTCGGTCATGTGCTCGGCTGGCCCGATTTCTACGATACGGACTATGCGCAGAACGGCACGGGATTCAACCTCGATGTCTTCTCGCTGATGGCGTCCGGTTCCTATGTGAAGGACGGCCGGGTTCCGCCGGCCACGTCGGCCTATGAGCGTTATATGGTCGGCTGGGCCGACCTGACCGAGATAACCGAAGAGGGAGAATATACCCTCGAACCGGTCTATAACGACAAATGCTACATGATAAAGTCGATGAACGAGGGAGAGATATTCGTGTTCGAATACCGTAACGGTACCTTGAGTACGTGGGACAGGTACCTGCAGACGGGCGACCCCGACTCCTCATATGCCATCGTGGGCAGCGGTTCCGGTATGTTGGTCTATCATATCGACAAGTCCCAGAACAGGGTGGGCGGATACCGTGCCAGCGACCTTTGGAGCCTCAATGCCAACCGTGTGAATGCCTACGGCGACCATGAGTGTATGCGTTTCGTAATGGCTTCCAAGGTCGAAAGGGAGAATTACGTGCTCAGCGGTTTCGGCAAGATGTTCTTCCCGGGGACCGAGAATGTCACGGAATTCACCTCCGGCTACTCTCCTATTTTGTGGGGTGGGACGGATTTACGACCGGGTTTGAACTGTATAATATCAAGGAGAATGTCGGGACGGGCGTTACTTTCGAGGTGAAGAAGGTGAGCAGCGGTACCATCAGGGGACCTGACCGTCACGCCCGGCCAGTTCGATATAGCCGTTTCGTTCGTATCGCCTTTCAACGACAACTACAGGGTCGTTTGTCAGGAGAAGGGGGGCGAATCCCAGTCGGTGACCACGGTGGAACGTACCATCCATTTCACCGGACTCAAACCCTCCACGAATTACACCGTATCCATTTATTACGAGGATGCGACGGAACCCATGGAGGTGCAGGAGGTGACGACCGAGGCGCTCGATTTGTCGAAGATGCCTACGCTCGGCATGGAGACTACCTATCAGGAGGGGCGAGGCCATTGTGCTGAATTACCGGAATATCGCTTCCGAAGTCACTGCTGAGAAATGGACGGTGAACGGCGAGGAGGTCGATGGAACCGTCGTGAAGCTCTCGTCGGGGAACAATTACAGAATTATGGCCGAAATCACCACCGATGCCGGTGTGGAGTATCTGGTCAAGTATGTCAATGTACGATAGAATTAACTGAGGATAGCCATGAAACTGAAACAGATATTAATGGTATTGGCTGTGGCGGCCGCGACAGTCGCATTGGTCGGATGCGAACGCCCAAAGGGTATTAACGTCACTTCGAAGGAGTTCGAGAGAAAGGTGACGGAGGGTGTCTATAAAGTGGCCAAGGCCCAGTATGCTTTCAACAAGACGACCGACCAGCTCTACTTCAACAAGGCGACGAATACGTTCCGTATAGTCTCCAATGACGGTACGAAATATATCGAGGTGGCATTTGCCGCCCCGATAGGCAGCGTAGGGGCAAAGGTGCAGGCCTCCGTTAAAAGCGAGGGTTTCGAAGATGTGGAGAATTTCGACTCCATCGAGTTTGAAATCATGAAGAAGGAGGGGCAGAACTGCTGGCTTTGGTGCCAGGCTCATGCGCTCGGAGTGCTTGCCTTCTACATCCCGTAATCGGCGGATGGAGGCGCCTGTATGCGTATTGCGGGGATATTTTCACAAAATATCCCCGCTTTTTTTCGAAGAATCGGAAAAGACGATGCAACATTTCGGTCCGTCGGGGCGTCTTATAAAGAGAACTGAAAAATCAGGGTACCGGTTTTTTCGCCGATTCTTTTGCTTATCAGATTATTTTTTTTCTTAATTTGTTGGGATAAAGAATGCTTAAAACATATGAAAAAATCTACTAATGTGAAGCTTACAGGCTTTTTATGTGCGGCGGCCTTTATGGCGACCGGTATCGTAAACGCTCAGGAGCCCGCCAATTACGGACGGCTTTCGGGTAGTTTTGAAACCAATACGATATGGTATATGCCGGACAGTTTGGTATATAATAACGGCAACCCGATGCCGGCGGACAGAATAGGGTCGAACAACTACCTGAAACTGGACTATACGCTTGGCAAATTCAGCGCGGGTGTGCAGGGCGAGCTGTATGCGCCGGTACTGAGCGGTTATCAGGAGCAGTACAAGGGCGGCAAGATAACCAATAAGTATGCGAGCTGGACGGATGACAACTTCTTCGTGACGGTCGGCGACTTTTACGACCAGTACGGCAGTGGCCTTATCTTCCGTGCCTACGAGGACAGGGCGCTCGGTATGAACTCCGCTGTCGAGGGTGTCCGTGCGGGAATGAACATCGGGGATGCGTTCGCCATTCGGGCGATGCTCGGCCGGCCGAGGCTCTATATGGACTATGCGCCGTCGTGGCTCCGGGGTGCCGACGCTACGCTGGCGCTCTCGTCGCTCTTCGGCTTCAAGTCGCAGTACCTCGCCCTCGAGGGAAGTTTCCTGTCGCAGTATGATGCCGCGCGGCTCAACATAACGGACATGGAGGGGCAGCCTATCCTCAGCTCGGACATGAGCGCATGGTCGGCCCGGATGGTGTACGAGGCGGCCGGTTTCTCCGGACGCGTAGAGCTCGTAGGCAAAACGCCGGGGCCTATCTGGTCGATGGAATCGATATGGCTTACTTCGGGCGTGCCCAGTTGATAGAGCTCGGTTACAGCGGATACGGCTGGGGCATTTCGCTCACGGGCCGCAATGTGTCGCATATGGATATGAAACTTACGGACTCCAGGATTTGCAGTACAGCGGTCTGGGAAATGTACTCAACTACATACCGGCCCTCACGCGGCAGTACACCTATTCGCTGGCCAACCTCGACCCGTTCCAGGTCAAGACCAAGGGGAACGTGCCGCGCAGATGGATGTCTTCTATAACATCCGCCGCGGCTCGCAGCTCGGCGGAAGGTACGGTACCAAACTCCATGTGAACGCTTCGTTGATTTATCAGCCGAAGGATGTGTATTATGTAGGCAAGGTGCCCGAGGATGCGAAAGCGATGAATTTCGTCTACCTCGATGCGAGCTTCGATTTCGAGAAGCAGTGGAACAAGGCGTTCAAGACCACGTTCTTGTTCGCTTTCCAGCGGATGATGGGCGAGGGAGTGGACGATGGTGCCCATCAACCGGTACGTGTTCGCCCTCGACGGGCTTTATAAGTTCAATACGAAACATTCGCTGCGTCTCGAACTGCAGTATCTCTATTCTCCGTTCGTGACGATGGAAACTACCGGGGCCGAGGGACCCGTTCAGGAGAGACTGAACGACAAGAGGAACAACGGCGACTGGTGGGCTGCGCAGCTCGAATACAGTTTCGCGCCGGTCTTCAGTGTTTTCGTAAGCGACATGTACAATTTCCAGTTGGAAAGGGTACATTATTATAATGTGGGGAGTGAGCTATACCAAGTCGCGGACGAGGATAGCGCTCTCTTACGGACGCAACCGCGCCGGTTACGTATGCTCCGGAGGCGTATGCCGCCAGATGCCTGCCTATACCGGTTTCAACCTCTCACTGACGACTTCGTTCTGATGTATTGACCAAACTATGTAGAACAATAAATTCTTTTTTAAAATTATGAGAACATTCAAAAGTCTGAGTTTCGTACTGATGGCTGCAGCGCTGTCGCTGACGGCTTGTAACAACCCGAACGGAGGGAACGAGAATCCGTCGTCGGGTGAAAAGAAAACTGATGCTGTCCGTGGACAAGACATCCATCATGTCCGACGGACGCGACAAGGCTACTTTTACCGTGAAATACGGAACGGAGGAGAAGAGTGTTGACGTTACTTCCGATGCCGTTATCATGAACGGTACCGTTGCTATCGAAGGCTTCACGTTCACGAGCACGACTCCCGAGACGTACACTTTCACCGCTACCTACGAAGACCCGGAGAGCGGTGAGACGGTAACATCCAACGAAGTAACCGTGACAGCATCGTCGCTGACGCTCTCGGTGGATGCGGAAACGATTGTCAGCAACGGCCTCGGTAAGGCGACCTTTACGGTGACCTACGAAGGGGAGGACGTGACGGCCACTTCGACTATCACGAACGTAACCCTTGATGAGGAGTATGCACAGGGTGCCAATGAGTTCGTATCGCCGGGCTATGTGGGCGAGTTCGAGTTTACCGCCAAGTACAGGAACCTGACCTCCAATACGGTCAAAGTGACGGTGGAGGCCGCGCCTGCCGCAGAGTTGCGCCTGGTGGTAGACAAGCCGCGCCTGCAGTCGGGCGAGTCCGCTACCTTTACCGTACTGGACAAGGGCACCGATGTGACCGCTTCCGCCAAGATTAAGAGCGTGACTTCGGGCGACTACCTCGACGGCGCGACCTTTACCATGGGGTCGGACAAGACCGTGCAGTTCGTTGCAGAATATAATGACAAGACCTCGCAGACGCTCAGCGTCGGTTCCGGTAACTTCCACAAGAGTGTGATGGTACTGAAATTTACGAGCGTAGGATGTTCCTATTGTCCGCAGATGGCTACCGCCCTTGAAAAGGCCAATGAGTCTTATGATAACGGGACCCGAATGGTTGAAGTTTCCGTTCATCACCCCAATATGGGCAGCGACCCGATGATTCCCGCAAACATCGACGAGTTCAATTCTTATTTCTTCCGGCAGAGTGCAGGCTTGCCTCAGACCTATTATGACATGGATTTGTTGTCGTATTCGTTAGGTGCCGAATCGACATCGGCCATTCTCGGCAAGGTGAAGCCTTTGGCTCGGACGGTTGCTGGCGTGGGTATCGCAGCCGATGCGGAGGCCGACGGCTCCAACCTCAAGGTCAACGTGAATGTGACCGCCTCCGTTGCTAACGAATATTATCTTGCAGTCATGCTCCTCGAGAACGGTATCGTTTCTCAGCAGTCAGGTGGCGGTGCCAATTACGTACATAATCATACGTTGCGCGAAACGCTCAGCGAGAGTATTTTCGGTGATTCGCTCGGTGCCATGACCGTGGGACAGACCGTTTCCAAGGAGTACTCGATTACCGCCAATGCCGAATACGAAATCGACAACTGCTCCATCGTATGTTATGTATGCACCAAATCGGGGGATGTTTGGAGCGTTTCCAACGTCGTATCGTTCCCGGTCGGCAGTTGGGCAGACGTAACGTTCGAGTAGTTCGCTTTGAACCCTGAAACGGAAAACTGCACCACGTATCGTGGTGCAGTTTCCATATAGGGGCGAAAGATTGTTTTTATCAATGTATTTTCGTTAAATGTTAAATATTTTTTTCCGTAAATCTTTAACCATATCAAATAAACCTTATTTATATGAAGAGTATGAAATATTTCAGTTATGCGCTTTGTGCGGCAGCCCTGGCGTTCGCTTCCTGTACGCAGCCCACCAACGGGAACGGGGGAGGTGATAAGGACCTTGTCCTTTCCGCTTCGAAGAGCGAGATTACCGCGGACGGCACGGACAAGGTGACGTTTACTGTGAAATACGGCGAAGAGGATGTGACGGCGAACGCTTCGATTGCCGATGCGGCGACCGGCGAGGCGCTCTCCGGAAGCGAGTTTGCGACGGAGACCGCCGGCAGCTACGAGTTCGTCGCCTCTTACGACGGCAAGGAGTCCAATAAGGTGAAGGTCGATGCGACTGCCGTTTCGGGTCTCGTCCTCTCCGTGGATAAGGAATCCATTGTCAACGACGGTGAGGATACGGCCACTTTCACGGTGACTTTCGACGGGAACGACGTGACTGCTCAGGCCACCATCGTCAATCAGACGAGCGGCCAGGCATGGGCGGAGGGTGTCCATACGTTTGTCTCCTCTGCCTCGGGCGAGTATGAATTCAAAGCTTCCTACAATGACATGAGGTCGAATACGGTGAAGGTTACGGTAACCATGGAGGCTGTGAACCCGCTCGTGCTGACGGCGACCAGGCCGCGTATTGCAGCGGACGGTTCTGATGCGACCTCTTTCAAGGTGATGTATGAAGGCGAAGACGTTACCGATGCGGCGAAGATAAAGAATCTCGCGACCGGCGAGTATCTCGAATCGAACAGTTTCTCCTACAGCGGCGACCTGAAGGTCGTGGAGTTCGAGGCGGAATACGAGGGAGCTACTTCGGAACCCATCAACGTAGGTTTCGGGGATTTCTACAAAAAATGTTCTGTTCTGCCGTTTCACTGCTACGTGGTGTGGCCCCTGTACCTCTTTCTCGTCGGTCCTGAGTGCGGCACTGGAGCAGTATCCCGACCGTTTGGTACAGGTTGCGATTCATCAGAACGACGAGTACACCTCCAATAATTATTACGACTTCGCTTCGTACTTCAAGTTCTCCGGTATTCCGGCCATCTTCTTCGATTTCGACAAGGAGGGTCCGTCGGCCGTATCAATGAGTGCTGCCGATGTCGTCAATACCATCAAGGAGTATCAGGCGACCGGGGCCAAGGTGGGCATCGCGATGAGTTCTACGGTCGATGCAGCCCGCAATGTCAAGGTTACGGTGAGGGTAACCCCCAGCGAGGCGGGTTCCTACCTCCTCGGCGTAGCATTGCTGGAGGATGGAATCGAAGGACCTCAGAACGGTACGAGCGGTTACATCCATGACAATACGATGCGTGCGTTGGCGACTTCGCTCGGCGGCGACAGCCTCGGGGAAGTTGCGGAAAATACCGAGGTCGTGAAAGAGTACACCTTCAGTCTCAAGGGATATACGGACAATTGCCGTGTTGTGGCGTATGTGAATACGGCCGATGGCGACGTATATGCGACTACCAATGCGGCCTCCTGTCCCGTGAACGGCCGGACGGATTACCGTTTTGAAACGGCGGCCGAGTAGGCGGCCGGGTGGTATGCGGCTCTTCTGCCGCGATGATAAACAGTTCGGGGAATCGCTTATCAGCGATTCCCCGAACTGTTTTGTGAAAAAGAATAATGATATTGGTTATTTGTTGTTCTTTTGCTAAATTTGAAAGCTAATACATAAAAAACACTGTTATGCGTGTCGGATATTTTGTTGGTCTGTTTTGTATGACAGCTTTTGCGTTTGTCGCATGTGAGAAAGCTGGGGAAGATGGCGGGAACAAAGGAACTTCGCCTGACCGTAGATTGTAGTGACCTTGTTGCGGATGGTGTGGACAAGGTGACGTTTACCGTGAAGTATGGCGAAGAGGATGTGACTGCTTTTGCCGAGATACGGGATGCGGCGACCGGCGAGGTGCTCTCCGGAAGCGAATTCTCGACGGATACGGTCGGGAGCTACGAGTTCGTGGCTTCGTATGACGGCAAGAAATCCAATAAAGTGAGCGTTAGGGCGGAAGCTGGCGCAGGACTGATTCTTTTTGGCAGACAGGGAATCCATTGTCTGTGATGGCAGGGAGGCAGTTACTTTCACTGTGATGCTGGATGGCGACGATGTGACGAAGCAGGCTTCAATCTCCGATGCGGCTACCGGCGAGGTATTGGATGGGAACGAATTTGCGACCGATGTTATCGGTAGTTACAAATTTGTCGCTTCGTATAATGGACAGGAGTCGAATAAGGTGGCCGTTGAGGTGATAGCCGTTTCGGGAGAACTCGTACTGTCGGTGGATAAAGAGTCCATTATGAATGACGGGAGAGACCGGGCTACTTTTACCGTGACGTTTGAGGGGCAGGATGTGACGGTATTGGCGACGATTGTCAATCAGACGAGCGGAGAAACCTGGGACAGGGGAGTGCATTCTTTTGCCTCTTACTTGTCGGATGAATATGAGTTCAAAGCTTCGTATCAGGGGTTGCAGTCGAATGCGGTGAAAGTAGTCGTAACGAGGGAAGAGGCCAATCCGCTCGTTATAATGGCGACCAGACCGCGTATCGCGGCGGACGGTTCCGATGCGACCTCTTTCAAGGTGACGTACGAAGGCGGGGACGTTACCGATGCGGCGAAGATAAAGAATCTCGCGACCGGCGAGTATCTCGAATCGAACAGTTTTTCTTACAGCGGCGACCTGCAAGTCGTGGCATTCGAGGCCGAGTATAATGGGGTCGTTTCTGAGCCCGTTCATGTAGGTTTTGGAGACTTTTATAAAAATGTTTTGTTGTACCGTTTTACAGCGACATGGTGCGGGCCTTGCAGTGCATTTATGTCTGTATTGAAAGTGGCGTTGGGAGTTTATCCGGACAGGCTTGTGGAGGTTGCGATACATCAGTCGGATATGTATACATCCAATGATAATCCTTTGTTCCTGCAATATTTCTCGGTGCCTGCAATTCCGGCGGTATTTTTCGATTTCGATAAGAAAAACCAGCAAGATCCTTCAGTCATGAGTGTTACCGATGTTGTTAACATCATCAAGGAGTATCAGGCGACCGGGGCCAAGGTGGGTATCGCGATGAGCTCTACGGTCGATGCCGACCGCAATGTTACCGTTTCGGTGCGGGTCACTCCGAGTGAGGCGGGTATGTACCGGTTGGGGGTTATCTTGCTTGAAGACGGCATAGAGGGGGCGCAGTCCGGAACAAGTCGGTTTATCCACGACAATACGATGCGTGCATTGGCGACCTCGCTCGGCGGCGATAGCCTCGGGGAAGTTGCGGAAAATACTGAGGTCGTGAAAGAGTACACCTTCAGTCTCGAGGGATATACGGACAACTGCCGTGTCGTGGCGTATGTGAATACGGCCGATGGCGACGTATATGCGACTACCAATGCGGCCTCCTGTCCCGTGAACGGCCGGACGGATTACCGTTTTGAAACGGCGGCCGAATAAGAGAAGGGCGGAAAAGCGGTCGGAAGACTGCGGATATGAAACAGGGGAACCGACTTTTAGTCGGTTCCCCTGCTGTTTTCACTGCCGTTCCGTTCCTGGGACGCGTCCGGCCCTGCTGCTGGCCGGTTATTCTTTTGCCTGTTGTTCCGGTGCCTGTTGCCCGCCGGCCGGGGCGGGGAGTAGGAACTGGAGCCTTCCCGGGGAGGATGGAGTGCCAGGGGATACCGTCTATCGTCGAGATATCGACCTTGCCCGACTCGACGAAGCCGCTGATGAGCGTGTCGCGTGCGTCGGCATTCTGGAACGGATAGAGTTCGAAAGCCGGCAGTACGGAGACGAAATGTTCCAGTATCTCCGCCTGGATGGATTCGTAGCTCGGCCAGTTCTTGTTGGCCGAGAAACAGTAAATCTGTACCGGCAGGCCGTTTGCCGTCGGGGCGAGCGTGCGCACCATGAGGAGCAGGTCTTTGTTGATGGCGGGATGCCGCTTGAGATACAGGGTCATGTAGGCCCTGAAGAGACCGACGTTCGTGTCGATGGTGCCGTTTACCAGTCCGGCCGGATTGTCCGTATTGACCGTCTGGCCAGCGGCGGCCTGTTGCTGTTTTTCGGTGATGAATTTTCCCAGTTCTTCGTCGAAGCTTTTCATCTTTTCCAGAAATTCGGGCGTACAGGGTTTGATGTAGTCGAGCTTCAGGGAGTATTCGCGCATGATGCGTCTGCCGCCGGAGTCGCTCATGCCACGCCAGTTGATGAAAGAGCCCGATACCAGCGAATAGGGCGGGACGGTGACAGTCGTGTTGTCGAAATTCTGTACTTTCACGACCGTCAGCGTAATATCGGTCACGATGCCGTTTACGTTGTTCTGCGGCATCTCTATCCAGTCGCCGATGCGTACCATGTCGTTCTCCGATATCAGTACGCCTGCGACGAATCCGAGGATGGTGTCCTTGAATATCAACATCAGGACGGCCGTGAAGGCTCCCAGGCCCGTGATGAGGTTGAACGGGGATTTGTTTATCAGGATGGAGACGATGACGATAATGCCGATGCAGGAGAAAATCACCTGAAGGATTTGGATGAAGCCCTTCATCGGGCGGTTTTGCAGCTCTTTTTTTGGTTTTCAGGGTATCCCCGACCGTATTCAGTATGGCATTGACCGAGAATATCAGTGCAACGCAAAAGTAAATCCAGGTGATTTTATCGCCGATGATGAACCATTCGGAACGTTTGTCGAAAGCGAAGGGCAGCAGGGCCGAGATGATGAGCGGCGGTATGATAGCCGTCAGTTTCCGCAGAACGCCGTATTTGGCGAGCGAACTGAGGAAATTGTCGTGCTTGCGCTTCAATACCCTCCGGGTGACCCGTGAGGCGATGGAGTGTATGATGACCGCGACGATGAAAGCGATTGCGACGATGAGTATCAGGAAGATGATTTCATCTGCCGTGTCGAGTATCTCGCGGGGAAGTCCTATCCAGGTGAGAAACTCCTTGATGGCGTTCAGTAGAGCTTGGGCGAATCGGTTCGTGTTCATAACGGTGTGTGCGCTGAATCGCTGCGCGGGCGTTCTTCGTCCTTATTGGGTATTTGTCCGTTTGCGGGGCATGCGGCCCGCAGCATATGCGTCCGGTGGCGGGTGCCGGTCGGCCGCAGAGCGGATTTATCCGGTGTTTCAAGTCGTTGTATCTCTCGCAACTCTACACAAAAAAATATGCCCGAATCCCTTTCCGGCAGAAAAACGGCCTCCGGATGTTCGGAACGTGTCGGCGGGCGGTGTGGCAATGCCGGCCAATCCGGAGAGTCGAAAGTCGTGGAAACCGTGCCGTGTCTTGTCGGCGTATTTTCATGGCTGTTTTTATCAAAATCTCAATTCTTATGGAAAAACGGAATGATATGTTGTCGGGGATACCGGAGACGCCGGTGCATGGCAACGGGGTGGTGCGGAAGACCGGGCAGGTGTTTGTCTCCGCTGCGGGTGCAGACGGGGTGCCTGCCGACCTGTGGGGACCGGAGATGCGGCGGTTGTCGCCTTCGCTGAGTGCCGGCCATGTGGCCAAGTATGCGGATTTCCCCGTGGAATATTCCCTCGGTTTGACGAACATCGAGGTTCCGCTCCATCGTGTCGTGTGTGGTAAGCTGGAAGTTCCCCTTTCGATTGCCTACCATGCGTCGGGTATCCGGCTGGAGGAACTCTCCGAAGCGGTGGGACTCGGCTGGTCGTTCAATGCCGGCGGCGCCGTGGTCAGGGAGATACGCGGTATGATGGATGACGGGGTTGCAGACCATACCGTCCGGACGGGCGGCACGGCTACGCTCGACTATCTGTCGCGGGTGATAGCGGGTACCGAGGACTCCTGTTGGGATAAGTATTGTTACTCCTATCCGGGCGGTTCGGGGAGTTTTCTTATCAATTTCAACGGCAGCGGTGCCGAACTGGTGAGAACCTCTTGTAACGACGATGCGATAACCTTCGAGTATGCGGAGGTGAATGACGGATTCTGGGGAAAACGGAAAATCGTCGAACGTTTTACCGTGACCGACCCGCTCGGAAACCGATATGAATTCGCCTGCAAGGCGGATGTGAGGCCTATGAACGTTTTCCGCCATGAGGTGGACGGTGTCGTGACCGACGACATTTCAGTCGATAACTCTGCCTATATTACTACGGCGTGGCTGCTGACGAGGATAACGTCGGCCGACCTGGCCGATACGGTGGAGTTCGAATACGAGGACAAGGGGATGCTGACGGAAAAGGTGGAGGGTTTCGCAGCCTATTACCGCAAATCGGCGGATGCGCCGGATTCCGACCTTTTCTTTGCAGATGGATGTGACCGGGCAGGTTCCCGACCGGGTACACTGTCTTGCTTACAGTTGCATGTTGCTGACCGGGATACGTCACCGGGGCGGCCGTGTGGCGTTCCGCTATACGGATGCTCCGCTGCCGCTGGCACCGGAACTTGAAAACGTCCCGTCGCGCTATCCCGAAGGTTTCGACCTGAACCCGGAGCGGAGGCTCGCTGCGATGCTGGTGTACGATATGGAGGGAGAGTTGGTCTGTAAGGTGTCGTTCGACAACCGGGAGGGGGAACACGATGTCAAACGTTTCCGACTGAACGGGCTCTCGTTTTATGACCGCGATAGCGTGCTGTACGACTCTTATGCGTTCGAGTATTACGGCGTGGAGGGGCTCGTCTCTATCGAACCACAACCTGAGGCTCCGCAGAGCCGGTACGCCCAGGATTTCTTCGGATATTACAACGGTCGGAACGACAACAGTGACCTTAATTTTTTGACGCCTTACGGACCGGTAGAGGGCCGTCAGGCGGGTAAACGGGATTACTCTTTCCATCATGCCCGTTATAACGCGCTGAAGGCCATTTCGCGTCAGGCGGGTTCCCGGACGGAGTTCTTGTATGCCCCCAATACGCATCGCGATGCGGTGGCAGGTGATGTCAGCATCGGCCTGCGAATCGCCGAAATCAGAACCTACGACGAGGGTACGCTCGTCAGGCGCCGGACATTCACCTACCGGCAGAGCGGTACGACCGTCGATTTCCGGCGGCTCGACATAGCCGATTTTACCGAGCGGAGGCAGGTGGGATGCCGCCGGCCGTGTGGACGAATATCTCGTCATCCACTCCGATTCCGTCCTTCCGGGAGCCAGGGTGGAGAATGCCCGGGTGTTTTACGGGGAGGTGACGGAGGAGGTGACGGATGTGAGAAACGGAAAGTCCGTCCGGACGGATTATGAGTACGATACGCGGCTGTGGGCCTGTGATTTCGTCTCCAAAAACTACCGTTTCCCCGCCTTTCCGGACGGAGAGCAGTGGAAATCCGTATCGATTCAGGATACGACCGAAGCATCCGACGGTACCGTTCACTATATAGGCGAGATACGCGGTTATTTCAAGGAGAAACCGCGGTTCTTCGGGAACCTCGGCCGGCGGGTGGAGTACGAAGGATTGCCGGACGGCAGCTATCGTGCGGTGCGCACGACCGAATGGACGTACGACCTGTACAGTCCGGAGGTGATGCAGTTGGTGACTGTCGGCCTGTTCGTGAAGAACATGGTGACGACTGCGACGCTGCAAAGACCTGTGTGGGCGCGGGAAACCAACCACATGCGTACGGTAGAGGACTGCCTCTATTTCGACGTGACCGAGAGTCTGCTGCTCTTCCGGCCCGTATCCATGCGTGTGACGACCTGTTACGGCGATAGGGAACATACGGTGGAAACCGGATATCTGTATTACGCTCCCAAAGCCTTACCGTCAGTGGCCCGACGGTACGCTGGGGCAGGAGGAGGGTTACACGTCCGGCCTGCTCCTGCGGCAAGTGCGGGTCGAGACGGACGGCGACGTCTATGTGCAGCGTCTTCTGTATCCGACCGATTACGACCTGCCCGTTTACAGGAAAATGTGTGCCGCGAACATGCTCCATACCCCGGTCGGAGTGGAAATCGTGAAGAACGATACGGACAAGAGCGCCGTATATATCGGTTTCGGGGAGGTTACCGTGACCGTGGGACTGGAGGAGCGGAGCGTGTTCAGGCCCTGTCGGGAGGAGCGGTATTTCAACGGAGAGCTTTTGGCCGAACGGGAAATCAAGGAGTTCGACCAGTACGGCAATCCGCTGCATATCGTTGCTACGGGACAGCCGGAGACCTGTTACGTGTGGCGTTACCGGGGAATGTATCCGGTGGCCGAGATACGAGGCGCCTCTTACGAGCAGGTGGCGGCGGCCCTGAGGGACCGGGACGATGCGGACGATATTCCGGACAGTGCCTTCATGAATATCCTGAACGGCCTGCGCGACGACCTGCCCGGCGCCCTCGTATCCACGTACACCTATTGGCCGATGGTCGGCATGACCTCGGCGACCGATGCGGCGGGCAGGATGAAGACTTTCCATTACGATGCCGTCGGCCGTCTCAACGCGGTGAAGGACGACTGCGGTAACCTGCTGGAGACCTGTGAATACGGTCGGAAGTCCTTGCGGATGGCCTTACCGGATGCCGAAAACGTATCGGAAACCGTTGCTGCATCGCCTGCGGACGGAGTTGAACCCTGTGTGATAGGAGGAGAGACGGAGGCGGACTGGTATGTGGATGCCGCCCGCTACCTTTCGCTCGGCACTCTCCGTGTGAGCGACGCATGGTCGGCCGGTATTCTTGCCGACAACAACGTGACGGTGCGGAAACGCTATACGGCTGCACATACCGCCGTTTCGGCGGAGGACTATGTCGCTACGGTCACCTATTACGACTCTTTGGGAGAGGAGCGTCAGCGTATCGAAGTTGGCGGTTCTCCTTCGGGCAAGGATATCGTCACCCCGTCCACGCCACTTTTCTGAAGGCCGGCGAGGTGCTCTCCTACCTGCCTTATCCCGTGGTGTCGTCCAATGCGGGTGGATACCGCGCGGATGCCGTTGCCGAGCAGGAGAGCTATTATGCGTCGGCCTTTTCGTTGGCTCTGCCGAGGCCTTATTTCAGGAACTGTTTCGAGATGTCCCCGCGCGGATTGCTCCTCGAACGTACTCAGCCGGGGTTTTCGGCTTCCGTTTCCTCCCGGTTCGGCCTGGATGCGGCCGCGGCCGACGATGCGGTACTGCGCCTGTCGTATTCGGCGGAGACGGGCGGATTCTCCGTGGCGCAGGCATATTACGGCGAGGCCGGTTTCCTCGAAAAGAGTACCGCGACCGATGAGGACGGCCATACGGTCGAAACGTTTACCGACGAGGCGGGGCGTACCGTCCTTTCGCGCTGCGACGGGGCCGATACCTACCGCGTCTATGACGGCATGGGGCGGCTGGCCTACGTCGTCACTCCGGAAGGTGCCGCCGCACTCGAAGCGGGTATCTCGTATGCGCCGAATAGCCGGCTCGTTGTCGATTACTGTTTTGCCTATGTCTATGACCTTCGGGGGCGTGTCGCGGAGAAGCAGGTGCCCGGTAAGGGGTGGGAGTATTATGTGTACGACCTCGGCGGCAGGGTACTGCTCATGCAGGATGCCAACATGCGGACGATGGACGATGACGGCAACCTCGTCGGAGGCTATTGGGTAATGTCCGATTACGACGCGCTGGGGCGCTTCGTGTCGCGTTACATGTGTCATACCGTCTCGGCTGCGACTCGCGCGGACTACCAGGCGGTTGCCGATGCCGGTACTCCGCTTGCGCTGCCGCGGACAGTGCTGTTGGCCGCGTACCGTTACGACCGGCCGTTCGGGTACGAATACCGGCGGCTCGCCGTGGAGGACGACCGCTGGCTGTATGTCTATGCCGGTCGGGAGACGGTTTGGTCGGGAGTTTCCGATGCGGCGGAGGCGTTCCTCGGTGCCGGGGGAGCAATAAAGTCCGAATTTCTGATAGGTTCGTTTCTGACGCCTTCCGGCCGGCCGTTCCTCGCCTACTATGTGCCGTCCGAGTATGCCGATGTGGCGGAACGCCTGGTGCAGGCGTACGACGACTGCGAACTGTCGTCCGTACCGCCTTCCGAGGCTGCTTGAGGCGGTTGTCACCCCTGGTGCGGGGTACGTTCGCTTATGAACCCGTCGAGGGAATCTGTACTGCATCCGATTGTGATTATCGGACGCGCGGCCTGAAGACGCATGAGACGCTTGCCGTCGTGTCCGAAGGGATGAAGACGAGCGGTGCTTTCGTCGGCCGATGGTTCTACTACGACCGTCTGGGGCGGGTGATTCAGGTGGTCGAACGCAACGTGCACGGCAGCCTCAGCCGTTACAGCATGAAGTACGATTTCATGGGGCGGCTGGTGCTCAGCGAGGAGTGCCACAGTTGGTCGGACCGTTGGGAGAAGTCCGATACGAAGCGTACGGCCTATACGTATGACGCCCATGGACGCCTGTTGGCTGAAACGGTCGTGCTGAACGGCCTCGAAGGGAGCGTGTCGTACGGTTACGACGATTTGGGGCGGCTGGCGTCCAAGACGGTCGGGAGCGGCGGTACGCATGTGACGACGCATTATGCGTATGATATCCGCGGACGCCTGACCGGGCTTGAAGCGCCGGGACTCTATTCGCAGGAGATGACCTATTCGTCCGGCGGTAATATCGGGCGGATTGTGACGGGGTCGCAGGTTTTCGGTCGGGAAGGGGTGGTACATACCTACGGTTACGACGGTCATAACCGTCTGTGTCAGGCGACGAGGGTGCAGCAGAACGACCGCGTCACCTATACGATGAATTACGACGGCAACGGAAACATCCTCGCCCACCAGCGTACGGCTTCCCCGAACAGTGCCGAAATCCGCCGTTACACCTATTCCGGCAACCGGCTCGCGTCGATGACGCGTAGCGTCTCGGGGACTTCGGGAACATCGGATAACTACGTTTTCGGCTACGACCTGAACGGCAACCTGACATTTAATCCGGAAAGGCCGATGCAGTTCCGTTATAATTATTTAAATTTGACGGACAGCATCGTGTGGCCCGAAGGGGGCTGCCGTTACTCGTGGCTTTCGGACGGCTCGCGAGCATCCGCTGCGGGTTTCGGTTCGGAAGGCGGCAAGGGCAGGGACTATCTCGGTTCTTTGATATACGACTACAATCAGTCTCAGTTGGAGCTTTCGACAGAGTTTTCCGGCGGTCGTCTGGTTAGCGGCCCGTCGGGCGATAGCGTTCTGCTGTATGTGCAAGACCATCTTGGCAGCGTGCGTGTGGTGCTGGCGGACGGTCGTCCGGCGGCCTATAACGAGTATGCTCCGTTCGGGGAGTCTGAGACGGCATACAGTACGGATGTTTTCCAGGGGCAGCGGCTCGCCCCGCAGTACAACAGGTTCCGTTATAACGGAAAGGAGGAGTTTCCGCAGCCGGGTTCCGACCTGCTGGATTACGGCGCCCGTCTCTACGACCCCGTCCTCTGCCGCTGGAACGCCATAGACCCGCTGGCAGAGAAGTATTGCTCCCTGTCGGGTTATGCTTATTGCGGCAATAATCCGGTGATATTTGTGGACCCTAACGGGCAAGAGATTCGCATAAGGTGGGTTCTATCAATTCCATTTTTTATTTCTTGCATAAGACAGCAGAACCCTTTAACTGTCTTGAGCAAGATAATCTTGCGTAAAGTTAAGCAATTTAATCTCCCCCCAAAAAAAATGAGGGATTTTTGCATTTTTGAGGATACACCCCGTCTCTTTTTATTGGGCAATCGCCAATTCACGTTTATTGCACACAATCTGGATGTAGCGGAAGATGTTGTAGGTCAAATGTGTCATCGCCACATTCGCCTTTGCCCGTACAATCCCTATTGTCCTGACAATAAGGCCGTGCATACTTTGCTCTTCAAAACCGAATACGTGCTCGACAAGGCAACGGGTCTTGGACTTGCGCCTGTTCTCAGCCTTCTGTTTTTCTGTCAGAGGATGATTCCGACGGCCTTTCTCGCAGATTATCGGATTCATGCCATGCTCCTTCACGGTTGACTCCTGCCCGGCATATCCTGCGTCAAGATACAAATCCTTATCCTTGTCTGACTCATCAAGCAGCTGCTCAAAACCTTTGGAATCATGCACATTGGCAGGCGTTGTTGCATACGAGAGGATTACCTTGTTGCCTTTGTCTACCTTGACATGCTGCTTGTAGCCGTAAAACGTGTCTCCGCGCTTCTTCGTCCAACGGGCATCCACATCCTTATGGAATTTCTTGTGAGGATTGTCATTCCACAGTTCGTCGCCCTTGCCCTCCTTTATCTTCGCATTCTCCTCACGAGTGTTGCGCTGGCGTGGGGCAACGACAAAACTGGCATCTATGATCCGCCCCTCGTTGAACTGAAGGCCCTTGGCCTCCATGAACGTACGGAAGTCTTCAAACAACTTGTCATACGCACCGACGGACGTGAGGGCTTCGCGATACTTCCAGATTGTCTTCTCGTCCGGTACATCATCCACGTTCTCTATCCCCAGAAAAGCGCGGAAACTGGTGCGGTCCACTATCTGATATTCTATCTGATGGTCACTCAGGCCATAGTAACGCTGGAGAAACAGTATCTTGAACATCAACACACAATCTATGGGAGGACGCCCGGCATTGCCCTTACGCTCGCCTGTGAACAGAGAGGCTTCCAATGTCGGACGGAATATCTCAAAGTCCACCAATGACGACAGTCTCTCTAGTGGGTTGCCTATCACGTTAAGGCGAGACGATTGATTCTCGGATTCAAACACACTTTTATAGCGTAACTTGCGATAGCGGCTTAACTTGTTCATGATCTATGATTATTTTGTCTGTTTCTGCAAATATAAGCATTTTATCCGCTTATGCAACTTATAATCAGGGATTTAATTTATAGAAGTCCCCATAAGTGTTATCAGTGCAGGAGGAGGTTCGTCTTATGTATCGTATGTGGCTAATATGAGTCCCGCCATGGGCATAGATTCTGTCGGCGGTAGATTTATCAATGCTTTGAATGCTGCATATAATAGCGGTGGCAACGAGATGATTGATAGACTGCTTAGGTCTCATAATGTTTATACTCTTGTATTGGGACCTTATCCAGGGATGGAAGGTGTCGGGGTTTTCGTTTCGAACGGAGCAGGCGGAGAGATTTGGATTCCTTTAACGAACCGCCGAGGTGAATATGATATGAGTTATATCGTTTATCTGCTTAGTCATGAGTTAACTCATGCAGTACAATACGATTATGGCCAAGGCAAACCATCTATTTATAATGAGGTAGAGGCATACTTCATGGGAGATGTAATAGCCAGCATATGGGCAACTGAACATAGTGAGGGTTTTGGTTCAGGTGCAGGTGATGGTATGACAGAAATAAATGCAGAAGGAGAAGAAGTTTTGACAGAGGCAGGGCGTAGATATCAGGAAGCTTTCCAACGATTACAGACTAATGGTTATTCAAGTGAAGATTTTATGCAGGCTGTACAGTATTTTAAATTGGGCTCTACTCGAAATATGTCGGGAATGTATAATAATTTGGATACGATGCCACAGGTAAGTCGCCGCCTGTTGTCGATACTGCGTATTTATTATAGAACGCAATTGAAAAACCGGTTGCCTAATTTGATGGATTTGTATTGCTATTAATATGTAGGGTATGGTAAGGAAGATAGTGTACACGGTGTTTTTTTGTTTGTCGTTTTTTCTCTGTTCGGACAATCGGAATCCGGTGGCGTGCCTGTATTCATCAGCGACATGCGAACCCACATTGTGGAGCTGCAGACTTCATGCGTAAGGCGGCCGACTAAGGTAGCGGTTGGGGTGCGGGTGACTTTTGATAGTGATTTGCATGATATTGACCGGGAGGTCCATCCGATAGATGTGGAGTTAAGCTACATAGAAGGGTATCTGGAGGGCAGACGAAGAAAGGAGCGTCTCCGGTCATTTATCGTTGCGAAAGCGAAATAACGAGAAAACGTCCGGACCTTTGTATTTGGCGACTGTGTGAGGATACGATAGTCCGATGGATGTGGCATCAACCGTATTCAGTTATCGAATGTCGGGATTATGTCTTTACGGAAAATACAAAACGGTGGACATTCGTCGTCACGCTCTACCTGATGCCTCGGAAGTAATCATGCGTTCAACCGGAAAGATTATGATGCTTTCCGGTATTTTAAACGGGTATGTTCTAAGATGAGCCTATGAGGAAATTATTGCTGGTATTTGTATTGGGGTTATTCGGACAATGTGCCTTTTCTCGGCCGGATGATATTCCGGTGATTATACATAGAGACTGGAATAACCGAGTGGAGTTGGTTTCCTCTTGTGTGAAGGATACCGTTCGTGTATGGGTAGGTGTCACGTTACGTTTCAATGCCGAATTTTTTGAACAAACACGACAGGTCAAACTCAGCAGCGTTACGTTCTCCTCTTTGGCACTTAATGTCAAAGATAGTTCGGGAAAGGTGCGGTATCTTAAGTATGACCGCTATGACATGCCGCCAGACTCTGTGCGTTGTATTTGGGATGTGTGTGCCCGAGAAGTTGTTAGGTGGATGTGGTATCAGTCGTACGATGACCTGAGCGGAAATGAATACGATGAATATGACGAGTTGAAAAGAGTGCCTTTTGACAGGACGTATTATTTCCCTTTGTATTTAATTCCAGCATCTATGACGCAAAAGATTTCTTGGAACAGATAGGATATGGTAAAATAAAACTGAGGTGAGAGATAGACTGCTTAAAGGGATGGACAATTTATATTGCTATTGATGAAAAAGTGTAAGAGCATGAAAAAAGATTTTGTTGATATTGATTGTTGGAGTATCGTGTATGAGTGTCTTCGGACAGTCGGATGCGAAGATACCTATGTTTATCACTGGTATTAAGAACCAGACACTTGAGTTACACACCTCCTGTGTCAAACGGCCTACCGATGTTGGCGTAGTTGTTTCGGTCGTTTTCGATAATGATTTGCGGGATATCAGTCGGCAGCCCCGCCCTACGGATGTGCGCCTGCAATTCATTGAGGGGTATATGGACGGCTGGAAACGCAAGGGCGATGGCCAACCTGTTATTATAGTGAATCGGAAATCAGAAAACGGTATCCGGACAGATGCATCTGGCGATTATGTGAGAATACGATAGTCGAATGGATGTGGCATCAACCTTATGCTGAGATGAAGGATAGGGAATATCTTTTTTCCGCGCTATACGATGCAATGGTCGTTTAGAATAACCGTCCATTTGCTCCCTGATTGAGAAAGGAAAAGACGGAAAGTTGTCATAGCTTTCTGTTGTCCTTTTTATTGTGTTTCTTTTACGTTTGATATTCATTGCTTTAGTGCCGTTCGTTGCAGAGATTATGAAAAAAATATTCTTGTTGCTTTTGTACGTTATGATAAGTGCGGGAGGAATTATTGAGGCACAAAATGTTGCTGTACCCGTTATTGTAAATAGGGATTCTTGGGATACTGAAATCGAGATAAGTACATCTTGTGTACAGGATACATTGAGAATTGTTGTAACGGTTGTGTGTAGGTTCGATACGGACCTATATTTGAAAAACACGTAAAGCACAGCTCGTACAAGTGTCTTTGGATAAGGTAGAATTTATGGTAAGAACGAATGGAGCGTATCGGAGGCAGGTCTATCAAGGTAGGGAAGAGTGTAAAGACGATGATGGAAGCAGGTGTATCTGGGATTTGTGTACAGAGAAGGTCTTAACATGGATGTGGGCTCAGTCATATGCCTATCTTGATGGCGATGTATTTGATGAATCAGGAGTTTATTTTCATGCTCTTGATAGACGCTATCGGTTTCCTCTGTACTTGATTCCGGAATCATAGATTAGGTAGGGGTACATAACTGTCGTTAGAGGCGTCATTGGAAAACATGATGTATAATTTTATGGGTGCCGGTGAAGGTGATGTAAATGCAGTGTATTGATGTGGATTAAGTATTTTTATTATCGGCTGTATGTCTATGCGTGTCATTGTCGTTTTATGCCAGAAAGACGCAGACAGCTATCGGATTTGGCGGTATATGCAGTTGCCTGTGTATGGATATTTTGCAACTTCTACATAAGTTGTTTCCGTCGAGCCGGTTGTTGACGACTTTGACGACGTGGCCGTTGGGTGGATATATCATGATAGGTATATTCTTTTTTGTTGCCGATAGTTGTGGGTTTGTCCATTAATCTGGAAACGTGCGAAGCGAGGTGGAAGCATACGAATACGTTTGCGATAGAGACTCGTGACGGCATCCTTATCGGTCTCATGTGTGTTTTGATTTTTGCATATGCCATTTGGGGGTGGTAATTTAACGTAGATAACTTCCATAAGGAGTTTCCTTGTTTGCGGACATCCGGGCAGAGACTGTTCTGTCCGGATGTTTTTTATGGGTAATTTCGTATCTTTAGAGACATAAACTTATCTATGAGTGGATATGTCTAAATCCTTTTTGTTTATATCTACTCCATGGCGGATATTACGGCAGAGTGGGTAATAGGGATTGAGGATGCAACGGGGGGGCATCCATATGGACCTGGAGGAAGTAATCATACAGGGCAGGCACTGCTAAATATCAATTCGACCTGGAATGAGTATCTGGGTGCTTATCATAGTGAGAGGAGAAGCATTAGAGAACAATATGGAAATTGGGGGGGATACTCCGATGAAAGATGTTATGGAAAATGTTTTTAATGATGGATTCATATGGTAACGAAAGTATTGTTTTTGACGTTCATGTCAATGTGCATGGGCATCGGTATTTGCATGGGCATGGGTACCGAACCTCCTTCTGAGCCGTTTCAAGGTACCTTTGAACAAAGTAAACGTTCTATTGCACCTGTTCGTTTGATTTTGCATGGTCGGGGAACGTTTGAATTTTATGATGAGTCTGGTTACGTGCCGCACCAAGGTATCTGGCAGCGTGTCGGGGATGATGCGATTCGAGTAGTCCCGTTGGAGACTGCTCCTATAAACTTGCTAACAAATAAGTATGAACATCTTACCGATACTGTTCGTATCATCAATAATGATGTGCTGCGAGTGACTTTTTGGTATACGCTGTCTCCTTTGGTATTTGATTATCATCGCGTTGAAGAATAGAGAAGTTTAGGCAGTCATTACCGCCGGGCGTAGCGGTCGTTCGTTCGGCGGTTTTTGTCATTTCGGTTAATTTACAGATTATTCTGGAGTTTATGAGAAAGCTGTTATTGTTTTTTTGTCGCAGTATTGTGTTCTTCTTTCGGTTTTGCGCAGCATTCGGACAAAGGTACCATGCCGCCGCTCGCCTATAACTATTTCGCCCCTGCAAACACCAGTGTGATGGATATTCCGGCCTCGTTTGTAAGGGATGAATTGAAAATTAGGGTAAGTGTTAGCGTAGGTTTTGCCTCGGAAATAGAGGATTGTGCCACGGAAATGGAGCCTGTATGGGCTCAGTTGACATCCGTAAGTTATTATTCATCTGAAGGCAGATGTATTTGTATACTACAAAGCGATAGATATCTAGGTTGTCGCCGTCGACGTATCTTGAATTTTTGTACCCAAGTACTTGAGCCGTGGCTGCTATCGCAGTCATATCCGACTGCTTTCCGCTATTTTTTCGATAAGAGTAGGACCGTAAATATTTATTTTTTGTGACTTTGGTTCCGGATAATAATAAGCGGGAGTAAGGCCTAATGGCTTCGTATGTTTGATTGCATATTCGTGCGGGCATCCGGACAGAGACTGTTCTGTCCGGATGTTTTTTATGGGTAATTTCGTATCTTAGAGACAAAAACTTTGATACGGCCATGAAGCGGTTCGGTGTTGTTCTGTTGGTATGCGTCTCGGTGTTTTTAATGGCTTTCATGCCGTCTCCGGATGTGGTCGGCAAGTATGAGTCCATCTGCATACAGAAATGGCATGACCCGTTGACGAACTATGCCGATTTTCGTAAAGTGGATTTGCGAGAAGATACGACGTTTCTGATGCAGTCGGCTAAGGAGGCGTATTATGGTAAATGGCAGATTAAGGGTGAGTTTTTGATTTTAACGGAGATGGTTCCGGAAGATATTCCATTATGTGTCAGTAGTGGGAATCGTCTGCGTCAATGGTATTATTGGATTAAAGACAGGAATATGCTCATTCGGTTTATCGGTCAACGTCAGTTGGTTCCGGTTGATACGCTTGTCCGGGTATCCGATGAGAGGTATTATGAAGCTTCTCCGTGGGGTGATGGGTTGTAACAAGCCGGTAAAAGTACAAGAACTTAGAAAGAATGATAAAGAAACGGTTCGGTTTGGTCTTGTTGGTGTGTGTGCCGATAGTGTTGATGGCGTTTAAACCGTCTCAGGTGGATATGATTGGCAAGTATGAATCTGTTTGTATGGAGAAACAGCAAGATTTGTTAAAGCGATATGTGTTTTTTCGTAAACTTGATTTGCGTCAGGATACGACGTTTCATATGAGTTCTCGTGACGCTTCTTTTCACGGCAGTCGTTATGGCCGATGGCAGATTAAGAGGAAGTACCTTATTTTAAGGGAGATTGTGCCGGTGGATAGACTTGCCGATTCTTGTGCTTTCGGTCAGGAACATTCCTATGAGTGGGTTTATTGGATTAAGAACAGAGATACGTTGATTCAGGTTGATGGACGTCGTCCGCGTGTCCCGATTGATACGCTCGTCCGGATTTCCGATGAGAAATATTATAAAGAAAAATAAGGCTCCTTCATGGGATGACAGTTTTGAGCGCACTCAGTGTTTGCCATCATGGCGGCAAGAAAATTGACCGGTATATTCGGCATCTGTATAGTGAATAATAATGTGATGTATATCAGTCTGTTACATTGAATTTTTTCGTATCGGGGCAGAAAATTTCTGCCCCGATATTTGTTGCAAATAAATTCGTATCTTGTAGTAGTCATCCATCCATATATTCATCAATTCGACATGGAATGAGTATTTGGGTGCTTATCATAGTGAGAGGAGAAGCATTAAAGAACAATATGGAAATTGGAGGAATACTGCAATAAAAGATGTTTTACATGAAGAATTAGTATGGTAATGAAAGTATTGTTTTTGACGTTCTGCATGGGCATCGGTATTTGCATGGGCATGGGTACCGAACCTCCTTCTGAGCCGTTTCAAGGAACCTTTGAACAAAGTAAACATTCTATTGCACCTGTTCGTTTGATTTTGCATGGTCGGGGAACGTTTGAATTTTATAGGAGAAGAGAGTCTGGTTACGTGTCGCACCAAGGTATCTGGCAGCGTGTCGGGGATGATGCGATTCGAGTAGTCCCGTTGGAGACTGCTCCTATAGATTTGCTGACAAGTAAGCCTGAACATCTTACCGATACTGTTCGTATCATCAATAATGATGTGCTGCGAGTGACTTTTTGGTATACGCTGTCTCCTTTGGTATGTGATTATCATCGCGTTGAGGAATAGAGAAGTTTAGGCAGTCATTACCGCCGGGCGTAGCGGTCGTTCGTTCGGCGGTTTTTGTCATTTCGGTTAATTTACAGATTATTCTGGAGTTTATGAGAAAGCTGTTATTGTTTTTTGTCGCAGTATTGTGTTCTTCTTTCGGTTTTGCTCAGCATTCGGACAAAGGTACCATGCCGCCGCTCGCCTATAACTATTTCGCCCCTGCAGGCACCAGTGTGATGGATATTCTGGCCTCGTTTGTAAAGGATGAATTGAAAATTAGGGTAAGTGTTAGCGTAGGTTTTAATTCGGAAATAGAGGATTGTGCCACGGAAATGGAGCCTGTATGGGCTCAGTTGACATCCGTAAGTTATTATTCATCTGAAGGTAAATGTATTTGTATACTACAAAGCGATAGATATCTAGGTCGTCGACGTCGGCGTATCTTGAATTTTTGTACCCAAAAGCTTGAGCCGTGGCTGTTATCGCAGTCCTATCCGACTGCTTTCCGCTATTTTTTCGATAAGAGTAGGACTGTAAATATTTATTTTTTGTGACTTTGGTTCCGGATAATAATAAGCGGGAGTAAAGCCTAATGGCTTCGTATGTTTGATTGCATATTCGTGCGGGCATCCGGACAGAGACTGTTCTGTCCGGATGTTTTTATGGGTAATTTCGTATCTTAGAGACAGAAACTTATAGATTGGCCTTTGTGGATTCTTTGAGAAAGGCAGAAGATATCATAATCGATGTTTGGCCTCCATCCCATGATTTTGGGATGAATTTGTTCTTTGAAGTAGAGACTTTGTTCTGTTATGTTTTGTTATATATTGTATTTCGTCTTTATCTTGTCTTCACGGTTAAAGTCTGCTCACGGAAGAAGAACATGGCAGTATGTGATTGAAATATGGGGCGTAAATTAATGTCCCGACTTTTAGTGGAATGTGTTTTCGGTGTGATATTTCCGTTGTTATAATTTTGGCAGACCGTCATGTGGCCTATTGGACCCGGATATGGGCAGAGGGGGGAGAAGTCCGTTCTGTTCGTATAGACCGACGTTTGGCTTTTCCGTTTGTCCTTCTCTATCCGAAGAGTTGAGCCGGTCAAGTCCGTGCACGCTCCGGACATCAAGTAGACTCATCTGTGATGCAAAAATAAGAAGACAGTACGGATTTCTTATGGTCGGGTTGGGGGCACCGGCATAAGGGGGCTAAATCCGCACTGTCTCGATGATTAATTTTGGGACTGTCGTAAAAAGAATAAAAACTTTATAATGAATTGATTGCCAATGTAATATAAAATTTGTATCTTAGCTAAAGATAAAAAAAGAATACCTCAATTGCCCTAGAAAAGCCAAATTTGGAGGTATCGCAAAAAATTAATCTGCATGGCTAAGGTACAAAATTTCTCTGAAATATCACCCGATCTCCCTTTCACGGAGTTCGATTTTTATGAATTGTATAGGCGGACGTTCGAGACTAGCGAGCTGGGAAAAATCATGAAGAGGCTGCCGCTTGGTGAGATGGCAGAGAACTTTGGACTGATAAGCAAGAGCATGAGAGCGAAGAAAGGACGAAAAACATACTTCACCCCGGAGGGCAAGGTTGCGCTGATGTTCCTGAAGATGTACACAGGTCTGAGCAGCCCGAAGTTGATGGAGCATCTTAACGGCAACGTCCACTATCAGCTCTTCTGCGATTTGAGAATAGACCCGATGCATCCTCTGACGAACTACAAACTTCTGGACGACGTGTTTTCGGAGCTGGCCCGCGGGCTGAAGATCCAACAGCAGCAGGAGATACTGGCAAGAGCCTGGAAACCGTACATGAAGGACCTGGACACGATGTATACGGATGCGACCTGCTACGAAAGCGAGATGCGCTATCCTACGGATGCGAAGCTTCTGTGGGAAGGAATAGAGAAGTCATATGAGATAATGTGCACTCTGAGTGCCAAGCTGAATGTGCACCGTCCGAGGACGAAGTACGTAGACGTAGAGAAGGCCAACCTGTCGTACAGGAAGCGGCGCAGGCATACGAAAGTCCAGACCAGGAAACTGACCAGACGCCTGCTCAACCTTTTGGGGAAGATACTGAAGGAGACCCGCACACTGGAGAGGGAGAATGCAGGCGCGGAGAAATTGCTGACAGCCAGACAGAAGAGCGATATTGAAATCATCACAAGAGTGTACCGCCAGCAGAAGGCCCACTTCGAGAACAACAATCCTCGCGAGAGTGTCAAGGACAGGATAGTGAGCATCAGCAAGCCGTATGTGAGGCCGATCGTGAGAGGCAAGGAAGTGAAGAGCGTAGAGTTCGGTGCGAAGTGCAACAACATCCAGGTTGACGGACTCTCATTCATCGAGAAGCTGTCATTCAATGCCTTCAACGAGGGAACCAGGCTTACGCACTGCCTGAAAGATGCACCGAAGGCTCTTCGGTGTGGAGGCGAAGAAGGTCGGAGGAGACACAAGCTATGCCGGCAGCGCCAACAGGGAGTACTGCAAGGATAGAGGAATACAGACGTCATTCGTCAAGCGTGGCCGTCCGTCCTTGGAAAAGAAAGAGAACGACATCATCCGCAACGAGCTGGCGAGGGTGAGGGCAACGAGGATGGAAGGCTCGTTCGGAACGCAGAAGGAACACTATGGCCTGAAACGCATCAAGGCAAGGACGAAGTTGACCGAAATCCTGTACATCTTCTTTGGCATCCACACGGCGAATGCAGTACAGCTCGTCCGGCGGGAAGTCAACGAAATTGCTCAGGCTGCCTGATGTTCGAGGTGAGTGAGAAACGGCCCTTTCATTGGAGTATTGGCTCCAGTTGGGTCCAAAAATGAAAAAAGGGGCTCCGAAACGGAGCCGAAAATATAAAAAGATGAGTTCGATCGGAAAAATTACCGGGACAGTCTGCCGATTGACTCATAATGACGGAATTAAACGACTGTCCCTAATTTTGCGCTTTAAATATAGCGACAAATTTATTAATCGGCAACAATATATATTGAATAAAAAAAATGTGCTTTTATGTGAAGGAGCATAGTGTTACGGGCTAGTTGGACCGGCACTGACATACTCGGTACGGAGAAGGGGGCCGTGCGGGGTGCCGGTGTCTGTATAAGAAAAAGAGAGGTCTTCCAATTTTTTGAAGACCTCTCTCTTTCTTTGGTCGGGATGAAAGGATTCGAACCTTCGACCTCCACGTCCCGAACGTGGCGCGCTAACCGGACTGCGCTACATCCCGCTTTAAAAGCGACGCAAAGATAATAAATTATCCGGATGCAATCCAAACGTCGGAAGATTTTTTTAGTTGAGGTCCGTTTTTCTTGCTGCTGGTCTGTTGCCGGGAGGGTACGCCGTTACGGGGGCAGGGGGATGCCGGCTGATGCCGGCCGGGTATGCAGCGGACGGGACACGGGTAAAGAAGATACGGACAGGCAAAGCGTACGCATCATTCGACGTTTGTCGTCCGGTTCTCGTTTTCTGACCGGGAAACAGGTCAGACGACCGTATCTTCGAAGATACGGGGAATCCCTGTGGAAAAATCGAGCCGCTCTCCTGTTGTCGGGTGGATGAAACAGAGTTTGTAGGCGTGCAGGCAGACGCGTCCGGCCGGGTTGGTCTGTGCGCCGTATTTTTTGTCGCCGGCTATTGGTGTTTTCATCCATTCCATGTGGGCCCGTATCTGATTCTTCTTGCCCGTGTGGAGCGAGAGTTCCACGAGGGAGTAGTTCCGCCCTTCCCGCAGGACGGTATAGTCCGTGGCGGCCTCCTCTCCCGTACCGTTGCAAGAGGCCCAGACTTTGCGGTTGCGGTCTTCGCGGAGGAGAGTGGCGATGGTTCCTTTCGTCTGCGGCAGGCGCCCCTCCACGACGGCCGCGTAGCGTCTATCGAGCACCATGGTTTTCCAGTTCTTTTGCAGGATTTCCTGTGTCCGCTTGTCTTTGGCATAAATCATCAGACCGGAAGTTTCCCGGTCGAGGCGGTGCACCACAAAGAGCCGGGCCGCGGGATTGTTCCTTTTGATATATTCGCTCAGGATGTAGAAGGCGGTTTTGCGGTGCTCTTTTTTTCGGTACCGACCGAAAGCAATCCGTTCCGTTTGTCGGCAACTATCAGCCGTTCGTCTTCGTACACGATGCGGAGCATCGGGTGATGCAGTGTTCCGGCTGTCCGGTGTTTTGTGACCGTAACCCTGTCGCCTGCTGTCAGCGGGGTGTCGTGGCGGGTGGTATGGCATCCGTTCACCGCGACCTGTCCGTGCGTCAGATACGATTTCACGGAGCTGCGGCTCCTGCCTTCCATGCGTTCCAACAGAAACGGCAGCAGCGTGCCGTCTCTCTCTACTTTATATTCCATAGGTCATAACAGTTTCTTGTAATGGCACACGAGCAGTTGTCCCGTTTCGTCGCGCAGATGCATCCGTTGCCGCGGCAATATTTGAATACGCGGCAATTCCCGCACGCACCGTGCCGCATCCATTCGCGGTCGCGGTATGGTGCGAAACGGTTGTTCCATACGTCCATGAAATTGTCTCGGTAAATGTTGCCCTGGTCGTAGCGGGCCCGAATGCTCGTGCATCCCGAGATGGCGCCGTCTACCCTGATGCCGGCGATGGATACGCCGGCGCTGCAGTGGTAGAACGTGTCGCGTACATCGCCTTCGTACCGGCCGAAAGCCTTCGCATCCGTAATTGACCGCGATGCGGCCTTCGCGGCGCGTATCTCGGATGAACTCCATCAGACGGCGGAATTGTTCCGTATCGAGTTGCAGACTCGGGTCGTCTGCGCCGCGGCCTACCGGGAAGATGGTGAAGATGCGCCAGCGTTTCACCCCTTCGGCTATCAGGAAATCCCGGAATCGGGGCAGGGTGGCGAGGGTGTCTGCATTGGCGCAGGTCACGGCATCGTAGAGGATGTCCGGCTGACGGGCGAGCAGCCGGAGGGCGCCGAGCGCGCGTTCGTAGCTGCGTTCGTTCCGCCGTATGCGGTTATGAGTTTCGGCGAAACCGTCGAGGCTGACGGTAGCCGTATGCAGGCCGGCACGAAGCAGCGACTCCAGGCGGCGTTCGTCGAGCAGCATTCCGTTCGTGACGATGCCCCACGGATACCCCCCGGTCGTAAAGGGCCCGTCCGACCTCTTCGATGTCGCGCCGCATCAGGGCCTCTCCGCCCGTAATGACGATGAGAACCCGATTCGGAACGACATGTGGGGTTATCGTATCGATTGTCCGGAGAAAATCGGCGGCGGGCATGTCGGGTACGGCGGCCTCGCTGCGGCAGTCGCTTCCGCAGTGACGGCACGCGAGGTTGCAGCGGAGGGTAGCCTCCCACATGATGGTACGCAGTTCGTGAGCCGCGATGCGTTTGTCCTCTATACTGGAGAATATGTCGAGTGCGAGCCGTCTGCGCACTCCCAAGCCGTTCTTCATCCTCTCTCCGGCATTATTCGCTGTCTATCCTCTCCACGATGATGTCGTCCATGGTGAGGAAGGCTTCGTTGTTTGGGGCGGAGTTTATCTCTTTCAGGATGCGCCGGTATTTGTAGGTAGGCTTCCCGAGTTTGTCTTCCGGGCTTCTGTCGTCCATTATCTCGACATAGATATGCCGGGCCTCCCAGGAATTTCCGACCGCCACGGCGGCGTGTTCTATCAGGAACCGGCCGTTGTAGTTGGTGTGCGTGGAGTCCGTGCGTATCCCTTCGCCGTCTATCATGGTGACCTTGATGCCGTATATCGGGACGATGTTGCCCGATTCGTTTATCCAGCCGACCTTCCCGTCGAGCGAGATGTTCAGCGGATGGTGCTTTCCCTCCTCAGGCGGCCTGGCGCCGCCGTTTTCCGACGGGGCGTCCGCTGCGGCCGAACATCCGCCCGCAAGCAGTACCGCCGCCACCAGAACGGTCAATAGCGATGATTGTAAACGGAAAACGTTTTTCATGTCGTATGTGTGCGGTTCGTAAAGGGGGAGCGTGTACGTTCCTGTCGAATCTTTCGGCAAAATTAATAATTGTCGATTAAATGATTGCGCGGACGGGAGCTCCGACCGGAATTATCGGTACGTCGTTTTCATTTTTTGCGCTCCAGAGCGAAATCCACGCTCTTCGTGACAGTGCCGTGGTTCCATGAACTGCCTTCCCCCGACCGGTGTAATCCTCCTCCGTTATGATGATGGTGTGACGGGCTTCCTCGAACAGAATGCCGTTCTCCCTCTCCTGTGCGTCGGCCCGGAGTTCGACCTTCTCTACGTTCGGGAAGATGTGTTCGAACTCCATAAGGTATGCGCCGGCCCGGTCTGTATAGACCGTATCGGTCAGCTCCGGTGCCTCTGCGCTGCGGGAGATTACCCGGATGCCTTCCAGCGGCGAGTGGGCCTCGGCATCGGTGACGGTCCCTTTGAAAGTGAAGCGGGCGTACGGCGTGCCGTATTCGCCGGCGGATTGGTACTCTTCGTTGTTGCACGATGCGGCGATTCCGGAGAATCCGAGCAGCGAAAGCAGTCCGGATAAAAGGCGTGTTTTCATGACTTTTCCATTGTGGCGGTTTCGGGCAGGCCTCTTCGGCGCTCCCCTTTGTTAATAGGATGCGGAAGGGGGCGTTTTGTTGCATCCGGTGCTGAAAATATTTTCCGGCGGTACATTGCGGCGGGAGCGGGCATCCCTTTGGAAAGGGAGTGATTCGGTGCCGATGGCATGTCCTGGATGTCCCTGCGTGTGCGGAAAATGGCTAAATTTGTCGAAAGGATTTTTCGCCATGCGGGCATACACTTATATCGAACACGGGAAATTCGGACTGTCGGATAAGCCGGTACCGGAACTGACGGGGCCGCGCGATGCGGTCGTACGCGTGACGCTGTGCAGTATTTGTACGAGCGACCTGCATATCAAGCACGGCAGCGTGCCCCGTGCGGTGCCGGGCATCACCGTCGGACACGAGATGGTGGGAGTGGTGGAGCAGGTGGGGGCGGAGGTTGCCTCGGTGAAGGTTGGTGACAGGGTGACGGTGAACGTCGAGACCTTTTGCGGCGAGTGTTTCTTCTGCCGCCGCGGCTATGTGAACAATTGCACCGACCCGGAGGGGGGCTGGGCGTTGGGATGTCGTATCGACGGCGGTCAGGCGGAGTATGTCCGGGTCCCTTATGCCGACCGGGGTCTGAACCGTATTCCCGATGCGGTGAGCGACGAACAGGCCCTGTTCGTGGGAGACCTGCTCGCTACCGGATTCTGGGCTGCCCGTATTTCGGAGATAACGGAGGGGGATACGGTACTGGTCATCGGGGCGGGGCCTACGGGGCTGTGCACCTTGCTCTGCGTGATGCTGAAGAGGCCGAAGCGCGTCATCGTCTGCGAAAATTCGCCGGAAAGAGCCCGTTTCGTGAAGGAGCATTATCCCGGTGTGCTGGTGACCGGCTCGGAAGAGTGCCGGGATTTCGTGCTTCGCCACAGCGACCATGGAGGGGCCGATGCGGTGCTGGAAGTGGCTGGAGGAACCGATACGTTCCGGTTGGCGTGGGAGTGTGCACGTCCCAATGCCGTCGTCACGGTTGTCGCGCTTTATGACAGACCGCAGTTGCTGCCTTTGCCGGAAATGTACGGAAAAAACCTGACCTTCAAGACGGGAGGGGTGGATGGCTGCGACTGTGCCGAGATTCTCCGTCTTCTCGAGGAGGGTAGAATCGACACAACACCGCTCATTACCCATCGCTTCCCGTTGAGCCGTATCGGAGAGGCATACCGTCTTTTTCGAGGAGAGGGCAGACGGTGTAATCAAGATAGCGGTCGATTGCGGTAAATAGTTGTCGAGGCATCCGTTCCAGCCGGGTACAGGACGACGGAGTATCGGACAGACCGCGGTCCCCGGGCCGCATGTCGTCCGTCAATGTGTAACAGGAAGTATGAGAATAGACCACGTTGCCATTTATGCACATGACATCGAGTGTGTCAGGGATTTTTTCGTACACTATTTCGGGGCTTCGGCAGGTGCCGTGTACCATAATGTCCGTACGGGTTTCAGGTCGTATTTTCTCGTTTTCGGCGACGGTTCGCGGTTGGAGATAATGACCTGCCCCGGTCTTTCGGACGATGCGGGGCCGTCGCCGCGTTGCGGTCTTGCCCATATTGCGATGGGGGGTGGACAGCAGGGAGGCGGTGGACGAACTGACCTGTCGGCTCGGCAGCGACGGTTACGAGGTACTTAGCGGACCGAGGACGACGGGAGACGGTTATTACGAGAGTTGTATTCTCGGGCCGGAAAATAATCTGATTGAGATAACCGGAGAATAGCGCTCCCTGCCGTCTGCAAGGTGCTGCGATTATCGGACAAGCAAGTTGTCTCGGTGACTGACCCTCCCTTTGGGTGGGTATGTTTTGTCACGCTGTGTATCTTTTGTCAAGGAGTAGTTCGACCGCGCTTGTCGCTTGAATCTTGCATAAGATTTGCCTCAAATTTACCTGTTTTGACTATTCATTGCCCAAGGTGTGGCGATAAAAAAGGATAGGGGAAACGCAAATGAAAAAAGCCTAAAAACTGTAATTGCCAGTTTCTTAGGCTTGTCGGGGTAGCGGGATTCGAACCCACGACCCCCTGCTCCCAAAGCAGGTGCGCTAACCGGACTGCGCTACACCCCGTTGTCTCTGCACGGCCGGCGCATGAAAGGGCGTGTAAAAAGACGGTGCAAAGATAGGCTATTTTCACCAATCTCCAAACCGGCGGCGCTGCTCACTTCCGGTGGGCGGCCACGGCCAGCAGGATGCCGAGTATCACTCCCAGCAGCGCGGCGAACAGTACCCTTGCGTCGCCCGGCAGCAGGAACGTTACCGTGTGGGCCGGGTACCAGAAAAGCGGTATTGTTTTCTTGAAAACGAAGTTCCACTGTCGGTGCCAGTCGAGTCCGGCGAGCGTGTCGCCCATGTGCAGCGGGGTGAAGAAACCGCGGAGCGTTCCGCCCGTAGCGAGTATGTGGGTGTCGGTCACCTTGTGGAGCGTCATGAATACGGGAGCGAAGATGGTGTTCATGGCCACCGATATGCAACATGCGACGAACACTTTTTGCCACGACAGCGGCAGGGCCATCGCTGCCGGGGCGTTTTCCATGCCGAGCGAGGCGAGGAAGACCGGGACTCCCGAGGCGAATATCGTCATGGCCATGCTGATGCCCATACCGAGAATGCCCCACACCAGCGCACGTGGTGCAATGCCGAAACCGGGGCGGTTGTAAACCCCGTGGGTTATCCGGAGTCCGATGCATTCGCCGAAAGTGGAGAGCAGGGCGAATTTGATGAAACTCATCACCATTCCATGCTGTGCGTTGAACTCTTTGTAGAATTCGTACACGGAAGGGAACAGGAAGAAGGGGGGAGAGCAGCGCGAGGGCGCAGACGATGACGATGAGGTCTTTTTCTCTTCATGGCTTGGCCGTTGTCGTTCGGGTACAGGGTCGCGTCGGTGTGCGATTTCCGTCCGCAAAGGTAGCGAAATTATCCGTACCGGTACCGTATCCTCCCGGAATCTCCGGCAGGCCGGGAGGATAGAGGGATTGTATGCGCGGAGAGACGCAGCCTGCGTCTCCCAGCGCATTTTCCGTTTTGCGGAGCCCGTTTACAGCAGTCCCGCGGCTTTCATGTACTCCGACCGGCTGATGGCGAGTTTCGCCCGGGCCGCTATGTATTCTGCCGAGGCGTTTTGCCATATCGCTTGGGCTTCGAGGTAGTCGGAGATGGGTTCCATGCCCGCCTCGTAGAAGTTGCCGCTCGTTTGCATGTTTTCCTCCGCCTGCGAAAGGGCGGATTCGGTCAGCCTGACTTCGAGGATGTATTCGTTCACGGCGTTGAGCGCCTGTTGGGCTTCGAGCTCCATCTTCTCCGCCATTTCGTCGCGCTGCAGTTCGGCCATCGCCGTTTCCGCTTTGGCTGCCCGGACCTTGTTCATGCCCTCGCCCCAGTGGAACAGGGGAATCGAAACCGCTATTATGGCCGAGAATCCGCCGTTGTCGAAGAGCGGCCGGCCGTTGATTTTCATGCCGTACGTGTAGTTATAGCCTCCCCGAACTCCTACCGACGGCAGAAAGTCGCTTTGGATGAAACGCTGCTCCTGTCGTTTCAGCTCGACCTGCTTGCACAGCATGGTGTATTCGGGCCGGGCCGTGATGTCGGTTCCAGCTGCGGCCGGGGCGGTTTCGTCGCCGAACGATTCGGACGGAACGATGTCGCTGTCGAGCGGCAGTCCGACCATCTGACAGAGATTCATCCGGGAGAGCTGGACACCGTTGTCGGCCCGCTGTAACTGCAGTTCCGCCCGGTTGAGCTGTACCTGTACCTTCATCAGGTCGTTGCGCGACTTCATGCCGGCCTCCACGGCATTGCTCACCGTCCGCAGAAACTCCTCCACTACCGCCTTGTAGGCGCCGGCGGATTTGCGGAGTTCGAGCGTTTGGACGTAGGTCCAGTATGCCCGGTCGGTTTCGACGATGACCTCCTCTTCGGTCAGGCATACGTTGAGGGCGGCCAGCTCGTCGCCGATACGGGCCATGCGGTAGGCGGAGTGTATCTTGCCCCCCATGTAAACCGGCTGTTCGATGCTCACGCCGGCCAGATAGGAGTTGTTCAGGTCGAGCTTCAGCGACAGCTCGGGCAGGCGGAGGAGGGAGAGCCGGTCGAGCCACGGTTCGAGGGCGGGGGAACGATGCCCTCCAGAGTACTTGGGTCGAAGAGCCGTATGTCGCCGAGGGCCAGTTTCATATCGTTCGCCGACGAGGCGTAGAGACCGTATGCGCCCGCGGAGAATTTGGGAAAAGAAGTTGGCCTTCGTGGCTTTTACCCGTGTAGGCGGCCTGTTCGTCGGCCTGGCGTGCGATGGCTATCCGGCGGTTGTTCTCCAGTGCCATCTCCCTGCACCGGTCGAGCGAGACCTCCTCTCCGGCGGCGAGTGCCGGCAGGGCGAGAAGCGGCAGGGCGAGGATGATGATTCGTATCTGTTTCATGGTTCGGTAAATGTGTGGACTATTTTATCCGGATGCGGTAGAACAGTGCGTAGAGCACGGGAATGAAGAGCAGCGTGATGAGTGTTCCGACCAGCAGACCGCCCATGATGACGACCGCCGCCGGGCCGAACAGCGAGTCGCCCAAGAGGGGTATCATGCCGAGGATGGTCGTGAGCGATGCCAGCATGACGGGACGGAAACGGCTCGCCGAACTCTCCATCAGGGCATCGACGGGCTCCTTTGCCGGCGTTTATCTGAAGCGTGATTTCATCCATCAGAACGATGCCGTTCTTGATGAGCATGCCGACCAGTCCCAGCGTAGCGACGATGGCCACGAATCCGAACGTTTTGCCCGAGAGCATCATGCCGAAAATCACGCCGATGAAGAGCAGCGGCAGACACAGGACGATGATGGCCGGTTTCCGGTAATCCTTGAACAGGGCGATGAGTATCGCAATCATCAGGATGACGGCCAGCGGATAGTATTTGAACAGGTATTTCATGGATTCGTTGCTGGCGCTCTTTTCGCCTTCCCACTTCATGTCGTACCCTTTCGGGCAGTTCGATGGATGCTATCTGTTCCGCTATGGAGGCGCGGGCGTTCTCGACGGCTGCGCCCGGTACGGGGATACACTGCGCCCGCATGGCCCGTTCCCCGTTCCGGCGGATGACTACGGGTTCTTCCCACTCCACGTGTACGCCGTTGACCGCCTGGCTGAGGGGAACGGTACTGAGCAGGGAGGCGAGCACCTCCTCCTCGGACAGGGTGCCTGTCAGCAATCCCCCGACCGTCTGGCGGTCGAGACCCGCGGTCGCAGGCATGAGTCCGAATACGGGCGTGTGTTCGAGCGATTCGATGGGATTCCCGTCGCGGTCCACGCAGCGCATGTAAATGGTCTTGCTCTCCGTCCCTTCATAGAATGTTCCCGTCGGGATGCCGTCTGTCGCGCTCATCAGCGAGAGACCGATGTCCTGCCGGCTGAGGCCGATATTCCGGGCTACGGGCTGGTTGTAATCGACGATGAGTACCGGTACCTTGGGCTCCCAGTCGCTTGTCACCATCTGAAGCGAGGGGCTCTCCTCCATGATGGCGGCGGCCTGGGCCGTCAGGTCGCGCAGGACGGCCGGGTCGGGACCGCTGAATTCCACTTCAATCGGGGAATTTCTTGTACATCAGGTTGTAGCGTTTCAACCGCACGTAGGCGTCCGGATAGTTGGCGTTGAGGTACGTCTGTATTTCGTCGAAAGAGGCCGTCAGCGCCTCGGGCGAGGTGTAGTCCACTATCAGTTCTCCATAGGCCAGCGACGGGTCGGCGATGCTCCGCACGAGGTTGTACCGGCTGGGCGTGCCGCCTATCGAGGTCGTGACGTGGGTGATTTCGCTGCGTCCCAGCAGATAGTTCTCGATGGCGTGCAGGTCTTCTCCGACCTGTGTGCTGTTGGTCCCTTCCGGCAGTTTATACTCTATGTAAAGTTGGTCGTAATCCATATCCGGAAAGAAACCCTGCGGCAGGGTGCGGAAACAGAGCAGGCTGACGGCGACCAGACCGAATCCTACACAGAGCGAGACGATGCGGTGAGACAGCACCCAGTTCAGTACGCTGCGCAGTGCCCGGTAGTAACTGTTTCCGTAGGGGTCTCCTTCCCTGTTCCCTTTCACCTTCAGTCTTTTGTCGGCGAGTACCGGGACGAGCGTGAGCGCCAGTATCCAGCTCAGCAGCAGCGAGACGGCCAGCACGATGAACAGGTCGCGGACATAGATGCCTGCCGTGTCGGGCGACAGGAAGATGGGAAAGAAGGCGAGGATGGCGATGAGGGTGGCGCCCAGCAGGGGCATGGCCGTTTTCCGGCCGATGCCGGTCAGGGCCGTGCGGCGTTCGATGCCGCGCTGCATATCCACCTGAATGCCGTCCAGTATCACGATGGCATTGTCCACCAGCATTCCCATGGCGAGTACGAACGATGCCAGCGACACGCGCTGCAGCGAGCCGTCGAAGACGTTCAGTATCATCAGCGAGCCGAGTACCGTGACGAGCAGGTTGAACCCGAGGATGACACCGCTGCGGAATCCCATGGCGAACATGAGGAGTACGACCACGATGAGGACGGATTCGACGAGGTTTATCAGGAACGAATCGAGTGCCGCCTCTACCTTTTCCGGCTGGAAGAATACTTCGTGTATCTCCATACCGGCCGGCATGCGTTCGTTTTCGAGCCGTTCCAGCGTCCGTTCGACCTGGCGTCCTATTTTGGTGATATCCGTACCGCTCAGCGCGGAGATGGAGATGCCCAGTGCCCTCCGGCCGTCGTACCGCAGCTCGTTGCGGACAGGATTTTCGTACCCTTCGGTAACGGAGGCGATGTCGCGGAGCCGCAGCTGGTCGTCCTCATGTCCCTGCAGCAGCAGGCTGCCGATGTCCTCCGTCGTGCGATAACGGTCGTTCACGGTTACGCGCAGCCGGGAACCGCCGCTTTCGTAGTATCCGGAGTACACGGTTTTTGTTCTGTCCGTTCAGGGTGGCGAGGACCTCTGCCGGATGTACCCCGAGGTTGGCGAGTTTGTCTTCGTAGAGCTCTATGTAGATGCACTCCGGCCGCTGGCCGTAGATGTTCACCTTCGAGATGCCTTCGATTTTCATCACCTCCTTTTTCACGAGTTCGGCATACCGTGCGGCCTCTGCGTCGGTATAGCCGTCGAAAGTCATGGCGTAGAACATGCCGAATACGTCGCCGAAATCGTCCATTACCACGGATACGGAGGCTCCTTCGGGCAGCTCCGCCTGTACGTCGGCCACTTTCCGGCGGAGAATGTCCCAGCACTGTTCCGTCTCTTCGTTCGTGACGAGTGTGGAGAGCGATACGTTTATCAGGGACATGTCGTTCATCGAGCGGCTCGTCACTTCGCCGATGTCCTTCATCGACCGAATGCTCTTCTCCAGCACATCCGTCACTTCGAGTTCCACCTGATGGGCGGAGGCTCCCGGATAGACCGTGACCACGGCGGCCTGTTTCACCTTGATTTCGGGGACTTCGAGCTTGCTCATGTCGTAATAGGCGAAGACGCCGCCTATCGTCAGTACGGCGACGAGGAAGTATATCAGCTTCCTGTTGTCGAGCGCCCAGTTTCCTAAATCTTTCATAGCAGACCTCCCACGTTCGTTGAGGTTGCGGCCGGCAACGGCTTGACCTTGTCGTTCTCTTTTTAGGGCGTGTACTCCGGCACTCACCACCTGTTCCCCGGCGTGCAGTCCCCGGTTACTGTCAGTATGCCGTCCCGCGATATGGCCGACGGTCTTATCTTACGGAGTGCCACGGTGCTGTCTGCGGGGTTGTAGACCCACACGGCCGGTGTACCGTCGTGCTCCAACATGGCCGACAGCGGAATTTTCACCGCTCCCGTCGTGCCGCCCCTGAGCCCGATGGTCACCATGACCGACATACCCGGAGTCAGCGGCGTGTCGGGACCGGTCGGCAGGAAACGGAGTCTCGCGGTGTAGAGCTGGTTCAGGTTTGCTTTCCGGCTGATGGAGACGAGCTCTAGCGGGAACTCCCGGTCGGGATATATTTCCGAACTGCATCGGTAGGTTTCGAACTCGTCGCTGCGGATGAATTCACTGGCCGGAATGTTTATCTCGACCTCCGGCGCGGAGGAGCTAATCAACGACACCACGGGCATGCCGGCCGCGACGGTCTCCCCGGCATCGTAGTGGATTTTCTGTACGTAACCGTCGAACGGTGCCGTGAGGCGCGTGTCGGCGAGGGCATTGCGGTGCGCATTATACTTCGCCGTTATCTGCTGGAGGCCTGATACGGCCTTGTCGTAGTCGTTTTCCGATACGCTCTGTTTTTCGTAGAGCCGGATGACGCGTTCGGCTTCGGCCTTTACCTGTTTGTATTCCGCTTCGGTAGCCGCCAGTTGCAGGGCATAGTCGCGCGAATCCATCCGGGCGACCGTTTCTCCTTTGCGTATCTGCTGTCCGACGGTGACGGGAATCTCCGCAATCGGCCCGTTGATACGGAAAGCGAGGTTCGCCTCGGACGATGCCTTCAGTTTGCCCGGAAAACTGATGCTTCTTTCCCCTTCGCATCCGGTCGCTTCGGTCAGTTTGACGGTTCTGACAACCTCTTTGGGGAGGCTTCCGTGCCTGCATCCGGTCAGCAGAACCGGCAGCATCAGCAGCAGGACGGTGCATTGTTTCACATCTTTCATCTTCTGTCCGCTTGATAAATTTCCCGCTAAAGTACATGCGGTGTGATATGGTTCTATATTCTGTCCGGTGTTGAAAATGTTCTGAAAAGGAAATATGGTTTTCGATATAATTCTTTTTGGCGGGAATATGTCTATATTTGGAACATGAATGGCACATATAGGAACATATCATTCCGGGATGGCGGAGATAAGGTTTTTAGCGAAATCAATTTCGATGAGGAGGGTCGTCTCTTTTTCGACAGTTTTTTCATAAGGGGGAACGAGAACGATATTTTCTGTATGGAGAATATTCCGCATATCGTGAATGCGGCCGGGCTGTGTATCTGTCTGGAAGGGAGTGCCGATGTCGTGATAGGCTCCCAGAGTTACCGGCTGCGCAAGGGCGACATGTGTTCGGTTCTGCCCCGCACGATATTGTATGCAATCCGCAAGAGCGAGGATTTCAAAGGGTACGCGTGCGTGTACGCCGCAGTTCCTGATGAGTTTCAACATCCCGCTGGGGACACCGCTCTATCTGTTCGTCCGGGATAACCCGTGTATCTCCCTCGGTGAGCAGGAGTGCGGATGGTTGTTGAAGATGTGCCGTCTGCTGGAAGAGCATGCGGCCCGGAAAGAGCATCCGTGCGGCATGGACATATCGCGTCTGCTCGCCTCGGCGGTGGTCTATGAGGTTATCGGCATCTACCGAAAGGGGAATGTCATCGAGCAGCAGCCGTTCTCGCGGAAAAGCAAATATTATGCGGAGTTCGTCCGGCTGCTGACCGCGAACTATGCGCAGCATCGCAGCGTGGAGTTCTATGCCGACAGGCTCTGCATCACTCCGCGTTATTTGTCGGCCATCTGCAAGGAGCTGACGGGAATGACCGCTACGGAGTCCATCAACAACCATGTGATGGTCAATGCACGTATCTTGTTGGCCTCTACCGACATGTCGGTACTTCAAATCTCCGAGGAACTCAATTTCCCGAATCCGTCTTTCTTTTCGCAGTTTTTCAAGAGACACGAAGGGGTGGTGCCCAAGACATACCGGGCAATGCACCGATACGAGGTCGGCAGCGATGTGTGAGGTCCGTTCCGGCTCTCTTGTATCCGCTTGCGGGAATGCTCGTTCGTTCGGACCGCGGCGGTCCCGGCTGTCATTTGGCTTTGAGCGCTTTGGAGATGCTCTTGCCGATACCTTCGAATTTGTTGAAGTTCGGTAACAGCGATGCGTTGAGCAGGTCTCTGTTCTCGCTCTCTTCCGCGATGGTATGTATCGGGTATATGAGAATGAAATTGTAGTCCGAGAAGTATTTCGCCATGTAGTTGGGTATCTTTTTCATGCCGGTCTGAAACGAAGGAAGCCCCTTGTGGCTCATCACGATGATGAGTCCGTCGTCGGGCTGCATATCCCTCGTGATGATGAGAAAGTCGTCCCAGTCGTCGAAAAGGCGGAACTCGGCTTCGATGGGATTGTCCTTGTGTACGTCGCGCAGGATGTCGAGCGTCTTTTTTTTCGTCCCGTAAAAGAGCAGCTTGCTGCCCGTGTTCTGCGCAAGGTTCCACATCTTGATGACCCATAACGGGAATCCGAGCTCCTCTTCGGCGTTCTCCGGGATGACGACGAGATTGCGTTTGACCGTGGCCACGGGCTGTACCGGCCGGTAGATGTAGGTGGTGACGTTGCTGCTGCCCAGAATCCGTTCGGTGGTATGCCCGAGGAACGATTCCGAGAACTCCTTCTTTTCGTGCAACCCCAGGACGAGGTCGGTTACCTTGTTCTCCTTGATGACGCTCATGATTGCATTCGGTACGTTGACATCGTACCGGAGCAGGGTGTTGAGCTGTATGTCTGCCGAAGCCGCCGTCTGTTGTGCCTTCTCAAGAATTTTGTGCGACTTTCCGTCGGCACTGGGGTCCGACTCCTGGTTGTTGATGACGTTCAGCGCATAGACGCCTGTCCGGTTGTCTTTCCTCTTTATCAGGACACTGAGGTTGATGAGTTCGTCCGTATTTTCCGAATCTTTCAACGGTATCAGGATGTTTTCCCGGAACCGGCCCTCTTTCTTGTTGTCGGAGATGGATTCGCTGAGGGAGATGTTGCGTGCTCCGCGCTGCGCTGCGAAAGAGGCGATGGTGCAGGTGACGAGAATCATCACGATGGTACCGTTGAGTACGCTGTCGTTCAGCAGCCGGATGGGCTCGCCTGCGGCCGTTTCGCCGATGATGACGTTGTAGCCCACCGTCACGGCGGCGAGAGTGGCGGCCGCCTGTGCATTGCTCAGGCCGAAGATGACGCGCCTCTCGTCTGCGGAGTATTTGAACGATTTCTGGGTGAAGAGCGCGGCGAGGTATTTGGCGAGGATGGCGACGCCGGTCATGACGGCCGCCACCTTGATGGTTTCGAAATCGCGGAAAAAGGCGCGGTAATCGACGAGCATGCCGACGCTTATCAGAAAAAACGGGATGAAGATGGCGTTTCCGACGAACTCGATGCGATTCATCAGCGACGATGTGGAGGGTATCAGTTTGTTGAGCGACAGACCCGTGAGAAAGGGCCCCGATGATGCCTTCGATACCGGCCAGTTCGGCGAGCACCGCGCCGAGGAAGACGAGAGCCAGAACGAAGATGTATTGCGAAACGCTCTCTTTCACCCGTTTGAAGAACCATCGTGTTATGACCGGGAACAGGAAGATGACGATGCAGCCGAACAGGAGGATGGAGACGCCGAGCTGGGCCCAAAAGTGGGGTCTACCTCGCCCGTGGCCATTCCCACGATGATGGCCAGTACGAGAAGCGAAAGCGTGTCGGTGATGATGGTGCCTCCGACGGCTACCGTGACTGCCCTGTTCTTCGTGATACCGTATTTGCTGATAATGGGGTAGGCGATGAGCGTATGCGATGCGAACATGCTCGCGAGCAGTACCGACGATTCCGTCGAGAAATTGAGTCCGTAAAGGCCCGCGACGATACCCAGGACCATGGGTATCAGAAAGGTGTACATGCCGAACAACAGACTTTTGGAACTGTTGCGGCGGAAGTTGCCGAGGTCTATTTCGAGGCCCGCGAGGAACATGATGTAGAGCAGACCGGCCGTACCGGAGAGGATGATGCTGCTGTCGCGTTCCATAAGGTTGATGCCGTAAGGGCCTATGACTGCACCGGCGATTATCAGTCCGAGGATGGGCGGTATGCTGATTTTGTTCAGGAGCAGCGGTGCGAGCAGGATTATCGTCAGGATGACGAAGAATTTCAGTATCGGGTCTGTCAGCGGCAGCGTTATGTCGAGTATGTTCAGCGGAAGCATCGGCAAGTACATGATATTACTCTGCCAAGTTAATGATTTTGGGCGGAATTTTGAAGTCGGGAACGGCTTTTTCCACTCTCCGCTCCCGATTCTTGTATCCTCCTGCCGCATTTGGCCCGTTTCCGGTTTGCCGGCCGTTGTCCCGTACGACGGTCGATGCCTCGGATTTGCCCCGGGCGGCAGCGGAAGCAGCATAAAAATACCGCCGGGGAGCTCCCCGGCGGTATGCTATACGGTTGCGGATGAATTTACTGCCGGGCTTTTTGGTATTCGGCCAGACCGGTCTTGAGGAATGTGATATACTCCTCGATGTTGAGGTTGTATCCTCTGACCGGCAGCAGCGGTTTGCCCGTATGGTCTACGATGATGTAGGCGGGCTGGGCATTCACGCCGTATGTTTCGGCCATGAAGTTGGAGTTTATCCGGCCGAGTCCTTTCAATACTTTGCCGTTCGGCAGCGTCACCCAGTCTTCTTCCGGGACATTCTTCTTATCGTCGCCGTAGAGCGATACCACGACGAATTCGTTGCGGAGCAGCTCTTGTACCGTCGGGTCCGACCATACCCGCTGTTCCATTTCGCGGCAGTTCACGCAGCCGTGGCCGGTGAAGTCGATGAAGAGCGGTTTGTCGGCTTTGACGGCGGCCTCCATAGCCTGTCCGTAGTGGTAGTAGCCGTCGATGCCGTAGGGCAGCGGCGCGAGGAAATCGGCGTATTTCTTGGTATCGCCGGAGGAGGTCATCGTCGAGGTACCGGTATAGGCCTGGCTGGTGGTCGGGCCGGTATAGGCACCGAGCACGAAGTCCTGCGACTGGATGGGCGGCATATATCCGGAGAGTCCCTTGAGCGGTGCACCCCACATGCCGGGTAGCATATAGGCGACGAATGCGAATACGATGATGGCGAGTACGAGCCTGCCGACCGAAATGTACTTCAGTTCGCTGTCGTGTTTGAATTTGAGCTTGCCTATCAGGTAGAGTCCCAGCAGGGTGAATATCGCTATCCACAGGGCGAGGTAGATTTCACGGTCGAGGATGCCCCAGTGGTAGGTCTGGTCGGCTACGCTGAGGAACTTGAGACCGAGGGCGAGCTCGACGAAGCCGAGTACCACCTTCACCGAGTTGAGCCAGCCGCCGCTCTTGGGCAGTTTGTTGAGCAGCGAGGGAAGAGCGCCAGGACGGTGAACGGCAGGGCGAAGCTACCGAGAAGGCGAACATCGTGATGATGGGCTGCCAGAAGTTACCGCCCGATATGGAGTTGATAAGGACATTGCCGACGATGGGGCCCGTGCAGGAGAAAGAGACCAGCACGAGGGTGAGCGCCATGAAGAAGATGCCGCCGAGACCGCCCTTGTCGGATTTGGTGTCGGTCTTGTTCACGAGTTTGCTGGGCATCGTGATGTCGAATGCGCCGAAAAACGAAGCGGCGAATATCATGAATACGATGAAGAAGATGATATTCGGCAGCCAGTGCGTAGCGAGCCAGTTGAATATGTCGGCCGTCACGGCATCGCCGCCCAGCCAGCGCGTGATAATGATGAGCGCAGCGATGGGAAGCGTGTAGAGCAGGATGATGAACAATCCGTACATTCCGGCCCGGAACCGGCCGCGTGCCTTGTTTTCGGAACCTTTCAGGAAGAAGGAAACGGTCATCGGCACCATGGGGAAGACGCACGGGGTAAGGAGTGCGGCGAAGCCCCACAGGATGGCTTCCAGTATCATGCCCCAAAGCGAACCGCCCCCGGCGGCCGTAGTCTCTGCGGCGACCGCCGTCCCCGAAGCGGACGTGAGGTCTATTTCGAAATCCCAATACTGCATCGGCGTGCAGCCCACGTCGTTGCACACCATCCATTCGACGTATCCCTTGAGGCTTGCCGAGGGAGCGGTAAGAACGACCTTCTGTGCGATGGTGGCGGCGTGTTCGTAGTAGCCTATCTCCATGCCGAAGACTTCGTCATATACGACGATGGGTTCCGTCAGCTCGTATGCTTCGCCTTCGAGCCGTGCCCCCCGTCCGTACCTTCGAATGTTATCATCGTGGGGTTCGGGCCCATGGCATCGTACGGCCCCAAGTCATACATGTGCCATGTGTCTTCGATAGCGGCATCGAACACGATTTCGAATGTGTTGTTGCCCAGGTCGTTGACCCTGTACTTCCATTGTACGTCCTGCGAATGCGCCAGTGTCGAACCCATCAGAGCGACATAGCGGTCAAGAGGACGGTTTTAAAGAATTTCTTCATGAGGATGGTGTATGAATTAATTTTAAAGTGCGCTGTCATGCAGTCCGTTTCACAATTTTAAAGGGTATTCGTGCGTTATCGGTAAGACGCATAGTACGTTCCGGTAGCGTGCGAATGAGGTCACAATAATAGTAAAATATTTGTTTAGGAGCAATTTTCTTTCTATTTTTGACTTACAAAACAGGTTGGACGCAGGTCCGGTTAGGTGACTTTAACATTTGATTAACAATATTTTATTATGAAAAAACTTTTTGTAACGGTAGCCGCTGCGTTGCTCGCGGGCGCCGCTCTGGCTCAGATGCCCGATGTGAAGATAGAGAACCACCAGGGAGATGTCATCAACACCTCTTCGCTCGTGAACGGCAAGCCGACCATCCTGTCGTTCTGGTCCACGACCTGCAAGCCCTGCCTTATGGAGCTCAATACCATCAACGACCAGCTGATGGACTGGCTCGACGAAGCCGATTTTCAGGTGGTTGCCGTTTCGATAGACGATACGCGTTCCGCTGCCAAGGCAAAAGCGCTCGCCAGCGGCAACGGCTGGAGCGACTTCATCGTCCTCTACGACAAGAATCAGGATTTCAAGCGTGCGATGAACGTGAACATGGTACCGCATGTTTTCGTTCTGGATGGGGAGGGAAAGATTGTCTACAACCATACGGGCTATACTCCCGGTTCGGAAGCCGAACTGCTGGAAGTGATAAAGGGCCTTCAGTAAAATGCGATTTGCGCAGGGGAGCGTTGTCGTGTCTCCATTGTCCCGCAGTTGTTTGCTGCGGGATTTTTTTTGTCTCCGTGAAAAAAATTTCAATCCTGTGCAACAAAACGGCTGGCTGATGTATCTTTAAAGTAGGAAGGCGATGCGGAGATGGCCTGTTCCTGTAACTTAAAACTATGCTTGTGATGAAAAGAGTGACTTTGGCGACCGTTTGCTTGGCCTGTGCGGTCATATTCCTCTTCTCCAAGGGGGATACCGCCTATGGGCCGGAACGGTCGGAGAATTATGTACCCGTCTATATGACGCGGGCGGAACTGGAGGGTTCCGTGAAATATCTCGATGGAGAACGCAGCATGTCGGACCCCGGCAAGATTTATGTGTACGGCGACCGTATTTTCGTGAATGAAAAGTACCGGGGCGTGCATGTTATCGACAACAGGGACCCATACAATCCCCGCCGGACGGGTTTCATCGTGGCGCCCGGCTGTATAGACATGGCCGTGAAGGGGAATATCATCTATGTGGACAATGCAGTGGATTTTGTCGCATTCGATATGGTGTCCCGGAGCGTCACGGAACGCATCCGCGACTATTTTCCGGAACATTCCGTCTCTCCCGACGGACGGCAGTACGACTATCCGTACAACCGCCCCGACGGTTTACATACTCGTACGATGGGACAAGGCGGACAACTAAAGCGTGAGCGCGATATGAAAAAGGATATTTGTTTCAGTTGCGGTTTGTGCGACACTGGCCCTGGCGGCCGCGGCGTGCAGCAGCAGTGCCGACGGCGGTATGCCGTCGCAGGGCGGAGGTGGCGAAGGGCAGGGCGGTTCCATGGCCCGTTTCACGATAGTCGGCGACTGCCTTTATACGGTGGACCATACGACGCTGAAGGTCGTCGATATCACCAATCCGGCGCATCCGGGTGCGATGCCCTTCAAGGATGTGGAGCTCGGTTTCGATATCGAGACCATCTTTTGTTATGATGACATGCTTTTTATCGGGTCGCGGAGCGCCATGCATATCTACGATATTTCGCGTCCCCACTATCCGAGTGAACTTTCGGTTACCCGACACTTTACCAGTTGCGACCCCGTTGTGGCCGATGGCGGTTATGCTTACGTTACCCTGAATTCCGACAATGCCTCCTGCTGGAGGGGGAACCGATGCGCTGCAGGTCTATGACATTGCCGACCCGAAACACCCTTTCCTCGTATCGGCCGACGAAAAAGATACGTTCTCCCAAGGGGCTCGGGGTGGATGCCGCTGCCGGCAGGCTGTTCGTCTGCTGCAAGGGAGGACTGAAGGTATACGACCTTGCGGAACCGGGTTATCCGGTGTGGGTGGACGACCTGACCAATTTACCGGAAGTGGGCAGCATAGATGCCTACGACGTCATACCCCGCGGCGGACTGTTGATACTGATAGGGGCGGACGGACTTTATCAGTTCGATTATACGGAGGAGAATCTGTCGTTTGTAAGTAAAATAGATTTGAGAACGCTTTGACCATGAAGAAAACTGCTAACCTTATTTTGCTGACGCTCCTGTTGGCTGCGTCGCTGCCTGCCGCACTTTCTGCCCAGACGGGCAGCGTTGCAGGCAAGGCCTACTATCTCGACCGCAGCCGCGGTTCGGGGCTTATCGACTGGATGCCTGTCGAACAAGACGGCCGGCGTTATACGGTGGCCCTCAGGCCCTTTTACCTGATAAATTCCGGATTGAAGGCCGATTTCGAATTCGAACTCCGGCAGCCGGGCCAGTGGCTTCAGTTCGAATTGATAGGCCGGTATAAGGGGTGGTACGACCCGATGCCGGAGGAGACACATTACGGCTGGGAGAGCATCGAGGCTGCCAAGAACCGTTTCCAGCGAATGGAGGGAGGCGGTTTCGGAGTAGCCTTCAAAACGTTCTTCCGGCCCAACGGCTGGTACTTCAGTGCAGGCGTCGTATTCAACTATTACGGCGTATGGTATGACGGATATACGTATGTCTCTTTCGAGGAGGAGGGGTCGTCTTACCTGAAACGCGAGGCGGGCGTCATACGGGCCGATTACTATAAGCCGGGATTCAATTTCAATATCGGTAAACATTTCGCCCTGACCCGCAACCTGTTTTTCGATGCGTATGTCGGTGTGGGCTATGCCTACAGTTTTACGACAGCCGGCACCGTTTCGCCTTCGACGGAACCAATCCTTTCACGTTTGCTTACCGGGGATTGCTGGTGAGCGGCGGTTTCCGTATCGGCTGGCTCTGGGGCGGCAGCCGCTGACCTGTCGGCCGGTGCTTCGCCCGGATGGGCGTGGAACGGAGATTTGGACATGAAAGTACAGGCGGCCCGCGGGCCGCTTGTCTGGTCTCGGGACGGGACGAGGGTTATAAAGCCTGTTTGATTAAGCTCATGATGTATTCTAGATGGTCGTTATTGGAGACTTTGATTCCATAATCGCCGTTTCCCAAATGTCCGATACCGGAGATGTCTCGGGCCAGATGTTTGGGGTCGTCCAATGCGCCGCGTTTAATGTTGATTATCAGTTTCAGTCCGGCTGTCTGGATTGCGATATCGGTAATATTGTGGCCGTCTTTTTTTTTGAAGGCTATGTAAAATTTTTGCGGCTGGACTTCGATACCGTCGGTCAGATTGTGTATCGCAGCTTTGAATTGTTGGTATAGCTCCGTGACCGTATCCGGTTTTCCTTTTAGCAAATCCTCTTCCGTATATGTCTTGATGACTGCGGTAATCGTTTTAATCGCAGCGGTGTTTTTTGCCTGTAAGTTGTTTGATGCTCTCTGCATTTTTGCTTTTTGAATAGGCGTTATGCTGACCGTTCTGTTCTCATAGCGTTTTACCTGCAACAGTTCGATGGAGAAATCCTTTGAAATTGGTCGCCTCGATTTGATTTTCCGTAAAATCCGAAGAGACGAAAATTACGCGGGTTTGTGACCAATCGACGGCAGTCCGTTTCAAGGTACGGTTCAGGGACTCGTTATATTCGATGATGAAGACCTCTTTGTTTTGCAGCATCAGGTTCAGATAGGTCACTCCCTGGTCGAAGACGCTGGCATTCCTGTCGCGTTTGTATTCGATGATGGCGAAAGCCTTGCTTTGGGGGTCGAAAGCCAGCGTGTCGATACGTTTGTTTTTGATGGAAAACTCTGATTTTACCAGTTCCAATCCCATAATCTGTTTGAGATTTAACTCGAATAAACGTTGTATGTCCTTTTCGAGTTTGAACGGTTTTTCCTTGATTGCGGTTAATAGGTTATCGGCACCGGCGTTGAACAGTATCATGTGTGCAGGTTATTTGTCCGTATTGGAAAGATGTCGGATTCCGTCGTGGCCGACGGATTGATTGAATGTTGTCCGGATGAGTGGCAAACGGTCGTAAACGGTGTATGCAAAATACATCTGTCCGGCTGAGCCGGACAGCGTTCATGTTCGTCCGTGTCGGTCTGCGGATTTATCGGCGCAGTCTGCCGAAAGCCTGGACATTCGTTCCCTGTCGGAGGAAAAGCGAGTCGTCCGTGCTTTTCCGGTCGATGGTCAGGGTATCGGTGAAGGCGATGTTGATGCCGTTGCCGACGCTTTTCCCGGTCAGGATGAGTTTATCTCCCTCGCGTTTCCAGCTTTCGAGGACCAAGGTGTACATATTTACCGAACTTGCCGTACCGTCCGCATTGAGCTGCATACCCTGCGACCATCCGCCCGCTTGGCCCGGTACGGGTTGAGTCCATGTTCCTGTCAGGTCGATTTCTTTGGGCTTGCAGCATACCGATGCAGCCGCCAGCATCAGGATAAGAAGTTTTTTTCATCGGGATGTGGTTTTATGTCTCTTTGCTCTGGTGGTACGTTCGGGAACGGCTGTGGTCGTTCGCATAACGCTCCGGCGCTAAATTACCAAATATTTCGATAGGTTCGACCGACCGGACCGGTTTCCGGAGCGAAGGACTCCTTATCCTTTGATGGCGAAGACGAAGGTTTCGATGCCGTTGAGTATCATCTGCAGTCCGATGGCGGCCACGATGAGCGCCGTGATGCGGATGAGCGGCATGAGCATGTTTTGCCGGACGAGAAATTTCCCTATCCGGTCGGCATTGCGCATGATGAGCAGGTTCAGCAGCAGGGCGAGTATCACGGCCGCTATCGTCATCCACCGGCCGTAAACGGCAGGCATCGTCACAGCCGCGGTAATGGTCGCCGGGCCGGCTATCATGGGGATGGCTATCGGGACGGCAATCAGTTCCTCCATGCGCGTATTCTTGTCTATCGTGAGGAAAGCACCCTTTTGTAATCCGACAAAACCGTTGTAGAACAGGACGATGCCGCAGGTTATCTGGAAAGCGTATATCTTCAGGTTGAATACGTAGCCGAGGATGGCTTCGCCCAGAAAGAGAAACAGCAGCAGTACGCCGATGGCCGTCACCGTGGCCTTGTCCACGATGCGGTGCAGCTCGGCCCGGGAGTAGTTCTCCTGCAGCGAAAAAGACCACGAAAACCTTCTGTATCGGGTTAATCAGCGCGAGAAAGGCGAAGAAGGCACTGAAGAATGTTTTTATATCCATGACCCTAATAATGCATGATTACGAGCAGCGAAAGGATGGAGACCGTTATCCACAGGATGATGCCGAGTATGAGCGGTTTCCAGCCAACCGACTTGATTTTTTCGACCGACAGTCCGGCACCTATCAGGAAGAGCGTTACGACGAGAGCCGATTTCGATATGGCCGTTATCGCCGGTGCGACGGTACTGATACCGGGCAGGTAGCTGTTGGCCAGCATGGCGAGGATGAAGAAGAGGATGAACCACGGTATCGAGATTTTCTTTCCCTTGTTCTTGAATAGGAAGGCGGAGAGGAGTGATACGGGAATTATCCACAAGGCGCGTGCCAGCTTGACGGTCGTGGCCACTTCGAGGGCTTCGTTGCCGTAGGCGGAGGCGGCTCCGACAACCGAACTCGTGTCGTGGATGGCAATGGCGCTCCACAATCCGAACTGGTGCTGCGAGAGACCGAGCAGGTGTCCGATGAAAGGGAAGACCACGAGGGCGACGGCATTCAGCAGGAAGACAACACCGAGCGATACGGATATCTCCTTCTCCGATGCATTGACTGCGGGAGCTACGGCGGCTATCGCGCTGCCACCGCATATCGCCGTGCCGGAGGCTACCAGATGGGAGGATTTGCGCGGCATTTTGAGCCATCCGCCCACGAGGTAGCCGAGTATGAGGACGGTCGTAATCGAGGCGACGGTGAGGCCCAACCCTTCGCGGCCCACTTGCAGGGCGCTCTGCACGTTCATTCCGAAGCCAAGCCCTACGACCGATGCCTTGAGCAGGATGTTCGTGGCCTTGTGGTTGAGCTTCGCATAGGGATGGCCGAAGAACAGGGTGAAGAGAAAGCCGCCGACAAGGGCGATGGGGGCGGATACGTAAGGGGTGGCACAGAATACGAGGGCGAGAATGAATCCCGTTTTGGTGAAGACTTCGCGTTTGGTGGTTTTGCTCTTTTTTCCATGAAATATCGGCATTTGTCGTTTACAGTGCAAAAGTAACGCCCTGTCCGATAAATGTCCAATATATAAATGTATTCGTCTATAACTTCGTGTTATGATGATTTGTGCAGAACTGTTTGAACAGTTTCGGAAGCCTGCCATAGTTGCCGTGAGCGGTAACGAAGCTGAAACTGCGGTTGATTTCGAGACCGTCCGTGTCGACAATACGCAGTTTGTTGTGTGCGAGTTCGTCCAGAATGGCCTGAATGGAGATAAAGGCGAAGGCTCCCGAATCGTACAGGTAGCGTTTGATGCTTTCGCTGCTGCCGAGTTGCATCTCAATGTTCATGGATTGCAGTTCCAGACCGCAGCGGGCGAGGGCTTCCGTGAGGATGTCCAGCGTCCCGGAACCGTTCTCCCGGATGACGAGGGGGAGGCGACCGAGTGTTGCCATGTCCACTTCGTCGTCGCGGAAAGCCGAATTCGATGCAGAGGTTACCAGTACCAGTTCGTCGTGCATGAAGGGTTCGTAGTGCAGGGCATGGCCCGCGGCTTTTCCCTCTATCATACCGATGTCGATACGTCCCCGGCGACGAGCTCCTCTATTTGTTCGGTATTGCCGTTGGCCAGTTCCACGTCGATTTCCGGATAACGTCGCCGGAATGAAGCGAGGATGCCCGGCAGGAGGTATTGGGCGATGGTGGTACTTGCGCCTATCCGGATGTTGCCGGCGGGTCTGCCGGCATCGTCCGCGAACGTGTCGTTCAGGTCGGCGTAGATGGCGAGGATACGGTTTGCGTAGTCGAGCATCAGCTTGCCGTGTGCGGTAAGGGAGACGTTTCCCCTGCATCTGTCGAACAAGGGGACACCTAACTGTTTTTCGAGTTCGCTGATGTGTCTGGTGACGGCCGGCTGCGAAATGAGCAGTTCGGCGGCGGCTTTGGTGAAACTCAGCCTGTCGGCGACCGTCTTGAATACTTTCAGTCTGAAATCGGTTATCATCTTATCCGTAATTCGTGCGGCGGAGGTGGGTGTGGCGTTGCCTGTTGCGGGGCGGAGTTTCCGGACCGCCTTGTCGGAACAGAAACAAAGGTAACAATATTATTTCGATGAAAACACCGAAAGCGCCTGTCGGTAATCGGTGTGCGTTGCGGAAGATGCCGTTCGAAGCCACATGTCAGGATGACGGGGCAGCGGGCGCGCCCCTGGATGTTTCTGCCTGCCGGCAAAAGCGGATGCATGCCGTCGCTCTTCGCAATCGGTTATTGCCGCGGCCGGTGATGGAAAAGAAAGACTCCCCCTCGGGAATCAATCCTGTCGGGGGAGCATTCTCTGTCGCCTCTGTCGTATCCACGGTGCCGTGGAAGGCGGGACGTGCATTCCGGATTATTTCCGGAAATATCTGTTGTAGAGTCCTTCGAACCCTTTTCCGTGACGAGCCTCGTCCCGGGCCATTTCATGGACAGTGTCGTGGATGGCATCCAGATTCTGCTGTTTGGCGAGTGTAGCGATGCGTTTTTTGTCTTCGCATGCACCGGCTTCCGCCTCCATGCGTTTTTTCAGGTTGGTTTTCGTATCCCAAACCACGTCGCCGAGCAGTTCGGCGAATTTGGCGGCGTGTTCGGCTTCTTCCCATGCATAACGCTTGAAGGCTTCGGCTACTTCCGGATAGCCTTCCCGGTCGGCCTGACGGCTCATGGCAAGGTACATGCCCACTTCCGTACATTCACCCATGAAATGTGCGTTCAGCCCTTCGAGTATCTCCGGAGCGACGCCTTTGGCTACACCGAGCACATGTTCGTCCGCAAAGGAAAGCGCTCCTTCCGATTCGACGAGTTCTTTGAACTTCTCTTTGGGTTGCTTGCACTGGGGGCAGAATTCGGGTGCTTCATCGCCTTCGTGTACGTATCCGCATACGGTACAAATCCATTTCTTCGTCATAATTCTTAACCTTTTCGTAAATTGATAAAAAAGTCGTCTTGCAAAAAGTAATCAATATTTGCGAACCGTCATACACGGGAATAAGAATCGGGAACGGGCGGCCGGGAGCGCTTTTCGGTTCGGAGATTCGGTCGGGCACAAGGCTGCCGGCTGCCCGTAACTTCTCCGATAACGTCCCGATGGGAATCTTTCTGTCCGGATATGCGGCTAAGCTTCATATTTTTACAAAATATCGACAGACAGAGTAAAAACAAATAAAGGACAGAAGCCGTGCCGTATAATTCAGAGAGCAGGATACGTTTCCATGTGGTGTTGATTTTGGCTATTGTGACGATGGTTTGTCTGGGGGCCATGATTTATTTTTATACGTTCCGGGTGAACATCGACCAGCAGAAAGAGGCGGTCAAAGGTTATTCCGTGGAAGTAAGGAATATCAACGGTCTCATACAGTCGGTAAGCGATACGAGAACGGCGGCCAACATGTATGTCATTACCCGGGACAGGAGATACCTCGACGATTTCGAGAAGTATATGGGGGAGGTTCGGTGTCGGGCCGATTCGCTGCTGTTCGATAATCCCGAATACGGAGCGCAGATTGCCGAATTCAACGAACTGTTGGAGGAGAAAAGGAGTATCGTAGCGGAGCTGACGGCCCTTTTCGGCCGGAGCGATACGATGGCCCCGCTTGACGGGGTGATTCGCATCTATGAGCCGGCCGATACCCTCAGGCAGATACGGGTGACTACCGTGACGACCGATACGCTGACATTACCCGCGCCGAAAAGACGCTTTTTCCGGCGGCTGGCCGATGTATTCTCCGCCCGGGCGAAAAGTGCGGAGACCGTTGTGGTGAATTCGTCCGTCGCGGTGGATACGACCGAGATTCCGGCGTCGGTCATGGTCGATATTAGCGGAGCGGCCGAACAGGTGCGCCGGAATTACGAACGGCAGATGGCTACCATCGAACGGAATGTCATCTCGCTGTTGTCGGCCGACCAGACCATTTCGTCCCGGATAGCGGCCATTCTTCTCGACCTGCAGAACGATGTGATGCATTCCCGTATGAACGAAATCGAGCAGTACGAGAATCTGGTACGGCGCAACAGTACCTTCTCCATCGTGGGCGGCACCCTGGCACTGGTCGCAATCATGGCCTTTATTGTGCTTATCGTATTGAATGTCAATAGAAGCGTGAGAATACGGGAGAAGCTGGAGGAGGCGAATCTGCTTGCGCAGAAAACCATAGAGAGCAGGCATCGGCTGCTGCTCTCCGTGTCTCACGACATAAAGACTCCGATGAACTCCATTCTCGGGTATTTGGACATCAGCGATGCCGACGGCAAGTTGTCGGCGCAGGAGATAGCCGCGATGCGCAATTCGGGCAGGCATATTCTCGCTCTGCTCGAAAATCTGTTGGAGTATTCCGGACTGGAGCAGGGAACCCTGCAGGCTGTTATGGAACCGTTCAATGTCCGTGAGCTGTTCCTCGAAACGTCCGATATGCTCAAGCCGCTGACTTTGCGCAAAAAATTTGCATCTGGAGTACGACGTACGGATAGGCAATGAAGTGCGGCTCGTTTCCGACCCTTTGAAAATCAGACAGATTGTCATGAATTTGCTTTCCAATGCGGTAAAGTACACGCCTCAGGGCGGCATTCGGTTTACGGCAGCTTACCGTGCGGGGATGCTGGAGTTCTGCGTTGCCGATACGGGGGCGGGGATTCCTGCCGAGTTTCTTGCGAAACTTTACGAACCTTTACCCGGAGTGTGGAAAATAGTCATTATGCGGAAGGTACGGGTCTCGGTATGTTTGTGGTCAAAGGACTCGTCGAACTGCTGAACGGAACGGTGGATATCTGGTCGGAAGTCGGCAAGGGAACGGCCGTAGAGGTCAAGATACCGGCCGGAAAGGCGGAGGAGACGGATGCGGCGGCTGTCTCGGGACAGACTCCGCAGCACATCATTTTGGTGGACGACGACCCGTCCATCCTTCTCCTGCTGGAAGATATGCTGCGCCGGTTGGGGCATGACGTTACGCCGTGCAATACGTGGACGGAGTTTGAACGGGCCTTGTTTGCGGATACCCTGTATGATGCTATCCTGACCGATATGGAGATGGGAACCTTTTCCGGGGGAAGCGTGCTTGCCCGGACACGGGATGCCGGCTTTTCGGTACCGGTAATCGTCATGACGGGAAGGGGGGATTTCGGACTCGACCGGGCCCGCAGACTGGGGTTCAGCCATTATCTCTGCAAGCCGGTCTCCATGTCGGCCCTTTCCCGGCTGTTCGGAGCGGTCGGCTCCGGGAAGGCGGAGTCCTCTTCTGCAAAGGAGGGAGTGGGATTCGCTGCCCTCGAAGAGATGCTCGGCGGTGACCGGGCGGCTGTCCAAGAGGTATTGGAGAGTTTCCGGACAGCCACTCGGGAGAATATGGCAGCGCTTGAGAGGGCGACGGAGGAGCAGGATTTCGGGCGGGCGCAGGCGTTATGCCACAAGATGCTCCCCATGTTTCTTCAGATAGGGGCCGTAGAGGCCGGGGGATTTACTGAAAAAGATGGACTCCATGCGCGGTCGTCCGGCGGAAGACTATCCCGGTTGGAGGGAAGAGATGCACCGCCTGCTCGAACTCGCAAAGGAGGTGCTGAACCTTATCGAACGGGAATATCCGGCTTCCTGAGGACGGTCGGGCGTTCCGAAAAACCGCCCGAAGACCGTCCGTTGGGAAGGGGACGGTCTTTCAGACATGGACCGGAGTGTCGCTCCGGGCTATCGATTCCAGCATGGAGGAGGGAGGTTCTGTAACGTCACTTCGTCTCCGCTGGCGAAGAGTACGGCACGGCGGACGACATTCCGCAGTTCCCGCAGGTTTCCTTTCCAGGCATAATGTTCCATGGCGGCCATCGCATCCCGGCTGAATCCTTTGATATTCTTATTCAGTTCCTGGTTGGCGTTTTCCAGGAAATGTTCCACGTATCGCGGCAGGTCGCCGTGCCGTTCCCGCAGGGGGGCATTCGCAGCATGAATTCATCGAGTCGGTGGTACAGGTCTTCCCGAAACCGTCCGGCCGCAATGGCCGCTTCGAGATTTTCGTTGGTGGCAACGATGATGCGTACGTCGATAGTGATGTCGTTGGCTGCGCCGACCGGGCGTATCTTACGCTCCTGCAGGGCGCGCAGCAATTGTATCTGTACGTCGTAGGGCAGGTTGCCTACTTCATCGAGAAACACGGTACCTCCGTTCGCTACTTCAAATACCCCTTTTTGTTGGCGACAGCCGATGTGAATGCTCCTTTCAGGTGGCCGAACAGTTCGCTGGGGGCAAGCTCCCGCGAAAGGCTGCCGCAGTCTACCGCGATGAAGGGGGCCGCACTGCGCGGACTGTATTCGTGTATCATGTGGGCGGCATGCTCCTTGCCCGTCCCGCTCTCGCCGACGATGAGGACCGACATGTTCGTGGGGGCTACAATCCGGATGTAATCGTACAGTTGTTTCGAGGCCGGGCTCTCTCCGTAGACGATGTTGCCGACCCGGTTTCCGTCCCTGTCTTCGTCTCCGTCCCGCTGTTTTTTCTGCGATACGGAGACCCGCGGCGAGGGTAGCGGTGCATTTTGCATGGCCTGTTCGATTTTTTCCTTGAGTATCCTCGGATTCACGGGCTTTTCCAGATAGTCGAAGGCACCCAGCTTGATGGCCGACACGGCACTCTGTATCTCGGCATAGCTGGTCATCACGATGACCTGTACGTCGGGACGTTTGTCCTTTATCCAGGCCAACAGCATGATACCGTCGCCGTCGGGGAGCCGCAGGTCGGTCAGGGCGATGCGGAAATTCTGCCGCAGTATCTCTTTCTTGGCCAACTCCATCGTCATGCAGTGCGTGGGTTCGTAACCGTTTTTCTTTGCCCAGTTCGATATGGTCAGGCCGTATGCGGCGTCGTCTTCTATAATAAGTATCTTGTTCATGGCGAATAATTCCGTTAGTAGTCGGTAAGAGAATTGGTACAGGCGGATATTACCGGAAAGGGGAACCTGTGAAGCGGAGGCAGTGAATCTTCTTGCCGGCGAGGCAGCCTGTATCCGTGCGGTGTACGGACCGGTGTGGGTTTTGCCGGTTTTCGGCACAAATGTACCCGGTATCGTGCGTCCGGGCAGGGGCCAATGGGCCGAAGGACCGGACGGTTGATGGAAATATGAAAGCGAATACCGGTTCAGTATATTGAATACATTTACCATGCATCTACCTAAGTTGGGGCTAAATACGTTCTTCAAAAATTCAGAATAAAGGTACGGCGTTTCTTGGATTGATACAGGGTATTGTGTCATTCCGGGACTTTATCTGGGAAGTTCCGGATGATTTTGCCTTCTTCGAGGCTGAACATACCGGTATTTGGCCTCCGATTCAACGATAGAATAACAGGGGCGATACAAGGGGAAATTTTTGTTGTGACAATTTGAATTATTGCGGTCGTTGTGGCCCGTTCCGGGGCTGCTCGCCGCAGGGCGGTCACTGCCAACCGAGGTAGTCGGCGTAGATTTCGACTGCGCTTTCGACGAGTCTCCGGCAGCGCTTTCGGTCTTTGCCGGCCGGTCCGCACAGTGTGGCACAGAATACCGAACCGTGGCGCCGTTTGAATTCCGCCACGAGTTCCCTGACCATACGATAGTTCTCTTCGCGTGTTCCGGTATCGCCCGGTATGCTGGTATCTTTCTCGAATCCCGCCATTATCACAAGAGCGTCGGCTGCCCCGCAGGTTCCTCTCAGACGACTGGTGCCGTCGCCGAAAGAGGAAGCCATTCTGAATGCGGTTTCCTGGTCGAGGCCGTAGTGTCCAGCCAGTGCTCCGCAAACCGCTTGGGATGAATTGCAGCCGAGTTCATAGAGCTCTCCTGCCTTGAAAATCAGAGCCGCTTTCATTTGGGTCGTCATTTTCGGTTATAATGACTTTAAATCCGTCAAAATACGGGCCGGTTTCTGTCGGAAACGACCGGAATAGTATCCGTAATTACGGTAATCGGGTTCCGTAGCGGAATCGGGAGGCCCGGCGGTATGAGCGGGGGACATGCAGCGGTACCTTTCCGGCCGGAAGATGGTGACCGTGGGGATTCCGGAATGCATGGCGTACACGATGCTATTCAATATCGTTTATCTGCTTAACATTCTTCGGGGAGAAAGAACGTATTTGTTGTCTTTATTTCTAATATAGCGTCCATTTTGGGAGAAGATTCCAAAAGGGGCATATCAAATATTTACCTTTACATCATTATACCGTAAAACCTTTCCCTGACCTGACCTAACTTAACCTATGAATTCCGGTATTGATAAACGTGTTGCCACTCATACTTCCCATATTATTTTAGAGGACCTTTCGCGGTTGCCCATAGGTACTGAACCGACCTATCTGGCCGAGGGGATGGTCGGACTCTGCACCGGCGGAAGTGCCGTCATCGAACTGTTCGACTATTCGAGTCGGGTGTACTGCGACGACATGGTCGTGATACTGCCCCTGCAGTTCGCGTCGCTGCACGACAGGAGCGCCGATTTTTCCATGCGGTTTTTCAAGGTGGACCGGGTGCTTTTCATGGATATCATGAGCGGTGTATGCCGGATGACGCCCGATTTCTACTTCTATATGCGGAAACATTTCTGTTTCCATTTTACGGAAAACGAAGTGCGGCGTTATAATTTATGGTGCGATTCGCTGAACTTCAGGATGGAGCATAAGAAGCCCGCATACAGACGGGAAACCTCCATCCATCTGCTGCGCTCCTTCTTCTGGGATTTGTATGTCGATTACCGGGAGAATCCACAGGTGCACAAACTGTATAATTTCACCCATAAGGAGCAGATTATCTTCAACTTCTCGATGCTTATCGCCGAGTATTACAAGACGGCCCGCGAAGTTTCGTTCTATGCCGACAAGCTGTGCATAACGCCCAAGTACCTGACCTTGATAGCGACGCAGGTGACGGGACGTTCGGCGCGGCAGTGCATCGCCGATTTCGTCATCATCGAGATGAAGGCCCTGCTCCGTAACGCCAATGTCGATATCAAAGAGCTGGTCAAGGAGCTCGGCTTCCGGAACCAGTCGGCACTCAGCCGTTATTTTTCGCCGCCAGACCGGCATGTCGCCTTCGGAATACAGAGATTCGATATATCTGACTACGGCTTCCGGCGACCAGCCCGCATAGCCCTTTCTCACTGCGGTCGCTGCGAGTATTTTCTCGACGGCCGGGCAGCCGGAAGCGGAGCTGTCCGGTTTACAGGGCAGTACCTTTGCGGGGAACGAAGGTTCCGGTCAAATCCGCCTGTTCGAGTGTAAGAAGCGCCGTTTTCCGTGCAATACCGCCCGCATAGCCCGTCAGGCTGCCGTTGCTCCCCACGACCCGATGGCAGGGAACGATGATGCTGACGGGATTGTGCCCCACCGCGTTGCCTACGGCTTGCGCCGACAGGGCGGTCTTTCCGTTTTGCCGTGCGACCTTCCGGGCGATTTCACCGTACGTAACGGTCTGTCCGTACGGGATACTGCACAGGATTTCCCATACGGCCATGCGGAAAGGCGTCCCTGTGAGGTGGAGCGGCGGCAGGTATCCGGGATTCTTCCCGCTGAAATAGAGGTCAAGCCACCTCCTCGTCTCTTCAAAAAGCGGCAGAGGCCGGGATTCGCAGGTAGGGGAGAGCGTCGCGGCGAAATATTTCTGCCCTTCGAACCAGAGTCCTGTCAGGCCTTCGCTGTCGGCGGCAATCGTGATGCCTCCCAGCGGTGATTGATAGCGGCAGGTATAGTGCACGGGCCGGGCCAAGGGTGATGTTGTCGGTGTGAAATCGGTTTTCGTCATGGCAGTCTTATTTGTTTGTGTTTTGTTCATGGTTTGCGTCTCTTTTCGATGTTCGGCAGGAAGCCGGTGATAACGCCGAGCAACGGCAGCAGGGTACTGACGCGGAAGATGAATTCGATGCTGGTTCGGTCGGCCAGCCAGCCGAAGAAGGCCGAACCCAGTCCGCCCAGTCCGAACATCAGCCCGAAGAAGATACCGGACACCAGTCCTACCTTGCCGGGCATCAGGTCGGTGGCGTAGACGAGGATGGCCGAGAAAGCCGATGAGATGACGAACCCGATGATGACTGCAAGCGCGATTGTCCCGGACAGATTGGCATAGGGCAGCAGCAGGGCGAAGGGGGCTGCTCCGAGAATCGACCCCCAGATGACGTACTTCCGTCCGATGCGGTCGCCCAGCGGCCCGCCGATGACCGTGCCTGCGGCCGATGCCGCGAGGAATGCGAAGAGGCTGTATTGTGCGTCCTGCACCGAGAAGGCGAATTTGTCCATAAGGAAGAAGGTGAAATAGTTGGTCATGCAGGCGATGTAGAAATATTTCGAGAATACGAGTACCGTCAGGATGACCATGGCGGTGCGTACTTTCCGTTTGGGCAGTTCGTATGGCCGGGATGCCGTAGCCGCCGTACGGTACGGTGCGGCGCGAGTTCTCCCTTGTACCAGTCGCCGATGCGTTTCAGCAGCAGAATGGCGAGCAAAGCGGCGAGGGCGAACCATCCGATGGAGGTTTGCCCGAAGGGAATGACGATGAGTGCGGCCAACAGCGGTCCCATGGCGCTCCCCGCATTGCCGCCGACCTGAAAGATGGATTGGGCCAACCCTTTCCGCCCGCCCGAGGCGAGTTGGGCGACGCGCGACGATTCGGGATGGAAGACCGACGAACCCCAACCGATAAGCGCGACGGCGAGTAGGATGGAGAGAAAGCCGTGTGCCGTTGCGAGCGTGAGCAGTCCGGTGAGGGTGAAGCACATCCCCACAGCCAGCGAGTAGGGTCTCGGGTGCAGGTCGGCGTAACGTCCCATGAGGGGCTGCAGGATCGAGGAGGTCATCTGGAAGACGAGCGTGATGATGCCTATCTGGGTGAAGGTGAATCCGAAATTATCTTTGAGGAGAGGGTAGACAGCCGGTATTACCGACTGCATCATGTCGTTGAGCAGGTGTGCGGTGCTGACCATGAAGAGTATCGGGTACACGGTAGCGCTCCCTGTCGGTGCACATGCCGGAGCGGAAAGATGTCTGGTTGCGGGATTCATGGCATTACGGTTCCTCCAGAATGATACGTATCGTTTTCAGAGCGTTTCGGGTGTCGTGTACTAGGATGAAGGCGGCCAGCCGGTCGTGGGAGGGCTGCGATGCGAGCAGGTAGCCCGTATCCGCATAGATACGTTTGAAGCCGTCCCGCAGATGGATTGCGGTCGCCCGGTAGAGTTCGCTCAGGATTTCGTTATGCGTCGCTTCGGCTATAGTCGCGTGGAAGTTCACGTCGGCGTCTATGCACTGTTCCAGCCGGCCCGTTTCGGCCGCCTCTTTCCGTTCGGACAGGTAGGCCTTCATTCTGAAGGCATCCTGCTCTGTATACCTTTCAGCGGCCTTTTCGACGATGGCCGCTTCGAGGATTCGCCGTACTTCGTCCAGCTCCCGGATGTCGGCCCGTTTCAGGCGCTGCGTCATGAGGTCCGGTGCGTTCCGGCTTACGACGAATGTCCCGGCTCCCTGACGTACCCGGAGGAGCCCCATGTCGGAGAGTATCCGGACGGCTTCGCGTACCGTGGAACGGCCGACTCCGAAGATGCGCATCAGTTCCGGTTCGGGGGAAGTTTCTCTCCGATGCCGAAAATGCCTGCGGCAATCTGTTCCTGGAGTCGTGCCGCTAACTCTTCAGCCAGCGATTTTTTCCGTATGGCCGGATTCTCCATCATCATATCATCTGATGTTTGTGCAAAGGTAACGCTTTTCCGGGAAAGATGTTTTGTTCGTTCGTTTTTTGCCGCTGGATGACCCGGCCGCAGGTCGCATCCGAAAAGGCTTCGTTCGGGGGACTGTCGGTAGCAGTGCGTTTGGTAAATGACGGAGTATTGTTCGGAACAGCCGGAATATAAAAGGATGTGATAGGCGTATAAAAAATGATTATTTCAACCGGCGGACATGTTCTGGTAATGTTCATTATATTTGTCCCGGAAAAAGTTATCAATCATAAAACAGAGCGTTATGAAATTTACAAAAAGACTTACCGATGCGTTCAATGAACAGATAAAGGCGGAGATGTGGTCTGCGAACCTTTACTCGTCGATGGCAATCTATTTCCAGAGCATGGGGTTGGCCGGCTGCGCTCATTGGATGAAGAAACAGGCCGAAGAGGAGCTGGAGCATGCCAACAAACTCATCGAGTTCGGCGTTACGCGCGGCGGAGAGATGAAGATAAGCCCGATAGACGCCGTTCCCGGTACCTGGGCGGAACCCAAGGCCGTGTTCGAGCATGTGTACAAACACGAATGCCATGTTTCGGAACTTATCGATAATCTGATGGACGTGGCGATAGCCGAAAACGACAAGGCTACGCAGGAGTTCCTCCGGTGGTTCGTGAACGAACAGGTCGAGGAGGAGGAGAATGCGCAGGCCATTCTCGACAAGTTCAATGTATTCGGCGTGCACGGTCTCTACTGTGTAGACCACGACCTTGCCAAAAGGTAGCGGTATCCGTTTCCGTCGGAACGGAAGGGGCAAAGGGCGGCTTTTCGGTCCGCCCTTCCTTTTTCCCGGAAGAAAATCATGCAGCAACGGTTGCGTATGTTGCCGGAGGCCGCCAGCGAATAATTGGCGGTACCGGCACCTGTTGCTAAAAAGAATTTCAGAAAACGAAAGTTTAAGTCATTCTATAGCTCGTGTCCCTTACTGTCTATACCCATGGCTGCGTCGTACACGGTGAAATTATTGGGATGGATACATCGAGGCTCCAGAGTTTGAATTACAGAATAGGCATTTCTGACCGTCTGTTCACCATTGATTACGCAAATCTCGGACACCATCTGACTTTGCCCAACGGAATAGATGCCGGAGTGCCGGTGTGGAACTATTGCGGTCAGCGTAAGGCTCTTATCATAAGCCGACTGCAGAAAGACAAGTTCATGCGACTGTGTGCAGCAATCGAGTTCTGTGCCACCCGCAATATTCCTTTCGAGATTGCGGGGATGCCTGAGAACAGCTCCACGACCAAGAGACTGAAACGCCGATATGCCCTGCGCCCCGACGTGTTTGCCCCCGGAGCCATCAACACAAGGGAATTTCTGAAGAAGAATGCGGACAGATACCTTATTTGTTGCAGGAGTCGGGCAAGTTCTTCTCGAAGCCGGTGCTGCGGGCTTTCCATGTCTGCTCGCATCGGATAAAGGAGCCGAATATTCCACATTCCTGACCAGACACAATGTTCGGGAGAATTACGGCAGAAACCTGACGTTGGCCCATCCGGCAGAGCGGCATACCAATGTCCGGGTGTCGGACATCGAATTTGGCCAACTCGATGACTACGATATTTCCGATGCCATACGGGAGAATTTCTCCTTTTCCAAGCGTTTGGAGGAGTATCTCAACTATATCAATTCCTCCGTCTCCCCGTTTACGCCCTCCGCAATGGCAAGTGCTTCCTGCCTACCTCGATTCCGTATCATACACATATCCGCCGAAAACACGTCAATTAGCTGCCTGTGTGTGCGATGTGCTGAAATTATGCGCTTTTACAAAAATGCACCGATATCTTATGACTTAAATCCTGCCGATGACGTGTGATGGGATATGTCTTCCGGTGACGCTTGTAGCGGGTGCTTTGTACAGCCCGATAGCCCTTTCGGCTTTTGGAAGGCTTTTTGCGCCGTCTTAATTATGTACTTGTTCGTTAGCTTCGTAGTCGTGAAACTGCCTAAATAAAATGTGCCCGACACACTGTGTCGGGCACATTTGTTCGTTTCTCTGCCAATTAACGAGCAAGTATTAGCTTTATATAATCAATATTCCTCCTCGTTGAAGAAGAAGTCGTCTTTGCTGGGGTAGTCAGGCCAGATGTCTTCGATGCTTTCGTAGATGTCGCCCTCGTCCTCAATCTCGTTCAGGTTCTCTATGACTTCAAGCGGAGCGCCGGAACGGACCGCGTAATCTATCAATTCGTCTTTTGTGGCAGGCCACGGCGCATCTTCCAATTTGGATGCGAGTTCTAATGTCCAATACATAATTTGCCTGTATTTAAGTTGTCACTCAATCCTACAAGGATGCGAATGTATAAAAAAATTTTCAATATGCAACTCCCTCTCATCAATGGGCACTGATTTTCTTGGCTTTTGTCTTATGCCTTATCGTAACGTATTTGCCCGGAGGCTTATTGCGCGTCTGTCCGGTAAAGAGGGCATTTGTCGCCGGCCTTCAGGGTTCCCACAGGATTTCCTCTGCGCCGAGGAGCATGGCGAGTCTTCGTCCGAGTACGTAAAAGTAGTCCGACAGTCTGTTCAGGAACATGAGCGCATTGGAAGAGACGGGGTACTGCGCGGCAGCGCGACAGGCCTGGCGTTCGGCCCTGCGGCAGACGGTACGGCAGATGTGGGCCTGCGATACGACGATGTGTCCGCCCGGCAGGGTGAACCGCTCTATCGGCGGCAGGACGGCGCTGATTTCGTCGATTCGTTTTTCGAGAAATCCGATGTCAGCGCCGTTGAGGTCTTTTACCTTATCTTCGCTGCCATGCCCAAGGGCCATCAGCGATTCGGTGTGCATCAGCAGTCTCGATATGACAATCAGGTCGTCGTCGAACTGTGTAACGTCCTCACCGTTCAACATGTCCCGGAGCATGGCCGTCTGGGCGGAGAGTTCGTCGATGGAACCGTAGGCCTCCACCCGGACGTCGTATTTCGGGACGCGTTCTCCGCCGATGAGGGAGGTACTCCCTTGGTCGCCGCCTTTGGTATATATTTTCATCGTTTCAGAGTTTTATGTGTTCATTGTTCAGGCCGTCGGAACCGAAAAGAAAGATGACTGTCCGACAATCGATGCTCATTCCTCTGTGGTTGCTTACCGCCTTCATACACCCGCGGTAACGAGCTTTTCCTTTGGCAGGAGAGAGCAGGCAGACGATGTGCCCGGGGGCGGGCAGCGTTTCGTTGCCGACGGTCGTCGCCGTCGTGAAAACCTCCATACATCCTCCGTCTTCCCTTGCGGGGCTTTCCGCGACAAGTTCTGCGTCTATGCAGCATTGCCGGCATACCAGATAGTCGTATAGAGCCTGTATCAGGCTGGCCTGCCGTACGGTACCGCCATGTTCCCTGAGAGCCGAATAGACGCTGCCTTTTTGCAGGGAGGTGCCGGCGTTTCATGTAGATATTCCGAACCAAATCGTAGGCAAAAGGCGAGTGAACGCCATGTCCCCGGAAATGGCGTAGCCGGCAACAGGAGGCTGCGTGCATGAAAGCGTTGAAGATGTAGTCTCTCGCTCCTGGCATCTATTCCTCGTGTTTAAGCCGGCCGGCCAGACGGCCTGTGGAGAAGGCTATCTGGAGGTTGTAACCGCCGGTGTTGGCGTCGAGGTCGAGCACTTCTCCTGCGAAATACAATCCCCGTACCAGCTTCGACTCCATCGTGGCGGGATTGACTTCACTGACCGTTATGCCACCTGCGGTGACTATGGCCTCTTCGAACGGGCGGTAGTCGCTGACAGGAATGCGGAAATCCTTCAGTGTCCTTATCAATGTTTCCGCCATCTCCGGAGCGGCCTGCCGAAGGAGCCGTTTCGGATGTCCGCCGACGGCTTTGGCTATCAGCATCACCAGTTCTTTCGGGACGAGCCGGCGCAGCAGGTCGGCCATCGGGGCTTCCGGACCGAGCTCGCCGGTCTCCCGTCCGATACGTTCACGCAGGGTGGCCTCGTCCAGGGCCGGTTTGAGGTCGACAGACAGCTCTACCCGGTGCCCCTCTATCAGGGCATCTACGGCTGTCCGGCTCATGCGCAGTACGACGGCCCCCTCTACGCCGCGCGGCGAAAAAGGACATCTCCCCGAACTCCTCTGCGACGGCCGTTCCGTCCAGAAGAAGTTTGGCGGATATGTTCCGCAGATGCAGTCCGTACAGAAACTCCCGGTCGGGCATGGAGGTCTCCAGCGGGACGAGCGACGGCCGGACGGGTTCGATGGTATGCCCGAGGGCATGGGCCAGAGCGTATCCGTCACCCGTGGAACCTGTGGCCGGGTAGGAGGCACCTCCCGTACAGAGAACGACGGCCGGGGCTTCCGCCCGTCGGAGGAATCCCTTTTCGTCTTGTAATTGACGCCGCGCACCCGGTTGCCGAGCAGCAGTATCTCGCAGACGGCCGCATGGCAGATTATCTCCACGCCCGCCTCCCAACACCACTCCACGAGTGCTTCGGCGATATCCCACGCCTTGCCGCTTTTGGGGAATACGCGTCCGCCCTGTTCGGTGGAGAGCCGTACCCCGAGCCTCTCGAAGAATTTTACGAGTGCCCTGTTGTCGAACTCCGCATAGGCAGGGGCGAAGAACTCCCGGTTGGCCTGTATCTTTGCGAGGAACTCTTCGGCGGGTCTGATATTCGTCAGGTTGCAGCGTCCCTTGCCTGTGATGCGTACTTTGCGTGCGGGTTTCTCCATCTTTTCCAGCAGGACTACTTTCGCTCCGGCCGAGGCGGCGGTACCTGCCGCCATGAGTCCGGCAGCCCCGCCGCCGATTATGATGAGGTCGTATTCCATATGTCCGTCTAATTTTACGCAAAGATAGCCTCTTGTCCACAAAACGTCTTATCGGCGGCGGTTATTTATTCGTTGCATGGAAAAATGATTATCTTTGCCGACGCTAAACGAAACCACGATAGAGATATGTTCAGCCGCAGGTTCCTGAGGATAAAAGTTATAAAGGCCCTTTATTCGCATTTCAAGTCGGGATGCGACTCCATGATAACGTCGGAGAAGAATCTCGTCGGCAGCATAGACAAGGCCTATGACCTTTATTTTCAGATGCTCCGTCTCGTGGCGGACGTGAAGGTCTATGCGGAGGAGCGGATTGAGCTCGGGCGCAACAAGAAGCTGCCCACCTATTCCGACCTGCATCCGAATCTGAGTTTCGTCGAGAACGGGGTGATAGCCCAGATAGAAGAGAGCGCGGCGCTCAATGCACGGCTTGAAAAAGCGGCGTTGGGGTGGAACCAGTATCCGGAGCTCATTAAACACCTCTACACCCTGATGTCCGAAAGCGAATACTACAAGCGTTACATGCAGTTGCCGACCCACGGTTATGCAAGTGACCGGACCGTGGTGGAAGACTTCTACATCGAGACGGTACAGAACAACGATATGTTGGAGTCTGTCGTGGAGGAGCAGTCCATCCTGTGGTGCGACGACATAGATTTCGCCCTTATCATGGTGGTACGTACCCTGGAGAACTGCCGGGAGAAGCAGGACGACCTGCCCATCCGGCGTGAGTATAAGAGCGAGGACGACCTTTCCTTCACGAAAGAGCTGTTCCGCAAGACGGTCGTGCATTTCGACGAGTATCAGGAGTATATCGAAGTTTACTACCAACTGGGATGTGGAGCGTATTGCGTTCCTCGACAACATCATCCTCGCATGTGCCGTGGCCGAGATTGTCGGATTTGATTCCATACCGGTCAAAGTGACGCTGGACGAGTATATCGAAATAGCCAAATATTACAGTACGCCGGGCAGTAGTCTCTTCATCAACGGCGTGCTCGACCGGATTGTCGAGTCGCTCCGCAGCGAGGGAAAGATAAACAAAACCGGCCGCGGGCTGATGGAGTGAGCGGACAGCGGCGCGATGAAAGTGGGGAGGAGATACATGGCATTGCTTTTTAGCCGGAGGCCTTGCGGCCTGCTGTTTCTCCTGCCGTTCTCGTGGAGCTGCGACTCATCTTCCGGGTACGGTGCTGGAAGTCTCCGATTCGTCCATTCTCTCCCTCCGCAGGGATACGTTCGATTTGGGCAGGCTTCGGGAAGGAGAACGCATCGTGAAGGAGTTTTCCGTGAAGAATAGCGGCAATGTACCGTTCGTCGTCAGCAGTGCGGAGTCCGATTGCGGATGTATCGTGTCCGAATACGACCGCCGGCCCGTTGCGCCTGGTGAGTATGCGCCGCTCGGTGTATCGTTCGATTCGCGCGGCTACCGGGGATACCTGCTGAAGAGGGTGGCGCTGACTACCACGTTACGTCGCGAACCGCTGGTATTCTATCTGGAGGCAGTCATCGAATAGGGAAAAACAGACGTTCCGTCTTGTAATTTCACTGAAAAGGCTTACATTTGCAGAACAACATTTTAATATAGTAAGGATACGACGATGAGTTTAAACATGATTTATTTGCAGCAGGCTGCCGCACAGGGAGGCAGCGGTCTCAGTTTCATCATAATGATGGTTCTGATATTTGTCGTGATGTGGTTCTTTATGATACGTCCGCAGCAGAAACGGCAGAAAGAGCTGAACAATTTCCGCAATTCGCTCGAGGTGGGGCAGAAAGTCATCACCGCCGGCGGTATTTACGGCAAGATAAAGGAGGTGAAGGAGGCTTACGTACTGATGGAAATCGACAACAACGTCCACATCCGCGTAGATAAGAATATGATTATGAAAGACCCGACGGACCTGCCCCAGCCGCAGAAGTAGCCGTCGTCCGTTACAGACGATATGCAGCACGGCCGGATAAGTGAACTTATCCGGCCGTGCTTTTCCTGCGGACAGGCATCCGTGCCGTTATTTCGTGGCGACGAAAAAACATGTCGAAACATTTGTCGTCGGCTTTCTTGAGAAAATAGTCACTGGTGCAGATGGAACTCGTCAGTTCGTGGTCGGCTTTCAAGAGTTTCCGACGGTTCAGCCGGTTCATGATGTCGTACGGCAGGCGGAGCATCCATCGGGGCAGGTGCTGCTGCAATTTGAGAATGTCGAACTTCATGATGCGTTCCACCGACTGTCGGTTGTTCTCGTAGTATTGCATGACTTTTCCGTTGCCGTATATGCCGAGCGGTTCGTAATCGTCGAAGTAGCAGCCGATGAGTCCCTTGAATTCGTCTACGGTGTACTCTCGCAGATGCCACGGATTGCGCGTGAGCGACATCTCCTTGTTGGGAGTCGTGATTATCAGTTTGCCGCCCGGTCGGAGTACCCGCCGGATTTCGTTTATTGTACCGAAGTCGTCCCTGATGTGTTCGATGACCTGAAAGCAGAGAACGAAATCCATGCAGCCCGACTGTATTCCCTTTAGGGGAGGCGCCTTCATCCGGCAGAACTCGACATTGCCGCCTTCCGGCAGGATGCCGGCCGGGGGAGGTGTCTTATCTATGGTGGTGAATCTGTCAGCATGCGGTGCAATGACGGATACACCGTATCCGCTTCCGGTTCCTATTTCCAGTACGTTGCCGTGGACTATTTCCGCTGCCTTGCAGTAGGCCAGCATGGAACGCTGGAAAACGTAGTTGTCGGATGCATCCGTTTGAGATACCCGCTCTGCGCTCTGTATGGCCATTGTGTCACCCTTTCTTTTTTTTTATTGCCTTTATCGTTCCATCCTCTGTATACACCGCTCCGTGGCTCAGCAGGTGGCCGAGCGCCCGCTTGAACACCTTTTTGCTCATGCCCGTGACGGCGGCCACCTCTTCCGGGGAACTTTTGTCGTGCAGGGGGAAGGTGCCTCCCGCTTCGTCGATGAGGAGTGCGAGCCGGCGGGCCGCATCCTTCACCTCATCGAATCCCTGCCGTTGCAGGCTGATGTCGATTCGGCCCTCCTCCGTGATGCGGTTCACATATCCTTCGAGTCTGTCGCCGATGTGTATCGGGCGGAACAGTTGGTTGTCGTACAATACGCCCCAATGGCGGTTTTCGACGACGACCCGGTAACCGACCGGAATGCGGCGGGCCACCAGGATATCCACCCGCTGCCGTGGACGGACGGAAACGGATTCGTTGGAGATGAAGCCGTTGAGTTTCGTGGTGGCGACTACCCGACCCGAAAGGTTGTCGCGGTAGACGAATACCACGTATCGCTTGCCCGGTTCCATTCGGAAGGACTGGTTGGAGTTGGGTACGAAGAGGTCCTTGGCCGTTATTCCCCATGCGAGGAATGCGCCGTGCAGGTTCTTGTCCACCACTTCGAGAAAAGCCGTTTCGCCCGCAGCTGCATAGGGGCGTTCGGTCGTGGCGGTCAGCCGGTTTTCGGTATCGTGATAGACGAACACCTCTTTCGTGTCGCCAATTCGGTCAGCGAGCGACACGTAGCGGTTGGGAAGCAGCACTTCGTTGCCTTCCTCGTCCGCGAGGTAGAGTCCGTAATCGGATATTCTGTTTACCGTCAGTGTGTGGGTAGCTTCCCGCCTGCAGCATGATTGAAGATTTATCTCTTGCAAAGTTAAGCCGGAATCCCCGCATTTCCGCATGCCGGAGGATTTTTATTTGTCGCAGTTGAATGGTGTATCGTGGACCTGGCGGCGTCAATGTCGTCATAAATCCCTACTTTTGCGGAAAACTCATGGAGATGGTATTGCGGGCAGCATTGCTTCAGATGGATATCGAGTGGGGAAAGCCTGCGGCCAATCGGGCCGTAGCCGGGCGGTTGGTACGTGCCCTGCACGATACGGATATTGCCTTTCTGCCGGAGATGTTCACCACGGGATTCATGGCTGCAGACACCGCTCTGGCCGAACCGATGGAGGGGCCTTCGGTGGAGTGGATGCGTTGTACGGCAGCCGAAACGGGTATCGCCCTGGCCGGAAGCCTTATCATAGGCGACGGCAGAGAACGGCCCTACAACCGGTTCGTGTTCGCCTTTCCGGACGGGCGTATCGATTGGTACGACAAACGGCACCTTTTTTTCGTTCAGCGGCGAAGATACGCTGTATGCTCCCGGATGCGTCAGGGTCGTTTTGGAATACAAGGGTTTCCGTATCCTGCCGATGGTGTGCTACGACCTTCGTTTCCCCGTGTGGAGCCGCGCTCGGTCGGATTATGACGTGGCTGTCTATGCGGCATCCTGGCCGCAGGCCCGGATAGGGGCGTGGGATGCCTTGCTTCGGGCGCGGGCCATCGAGAATCAGTGCTACGTGCTCGGCATCAACCGGGTGGGCAGCGACCCGTCGGCCTTTTATGACGGCCATTCCGTCGCAGTGGATTTCTTCGGCAATGTCATGGGCAGGCTGGCGGAGGGCGAAGCGGGCGTTATTCGTACCGAACTTGACCGCGAGCGGCTCGATGCCTACCGAGAACGTTTCCGGGCATGGGAGGATGCCGACCGTTTTACGCTGACGGTGTAGCGCGTTCCGTTTTCCTTCGGCCGACTGTTGCGGCAGAAGAGTTGCGGAAATAAAATCGTATCTTTACACGTTTAATTTATCAATGGGATTCCGATGAAAAGATTGACCTTGTATGCGGCGACATGCGCGGTTCTGCTCGCGGGGTGTTCGCAGCCCTCCTATTCGCAGGTCTCGGCGGGGGGAGAGGAGTTTTCGGCTATCGCTCTGCCGGCGTTGCCCGAGAAGCTGGATTTTGCGGGCGAAGAGGTGCCGCTGGAGTATTTCGACGTCCGGGAGGCTCTTCAGCGGGAACTGCTCGTGACCTCGTACATGCATTCCGGTACGTTCCGGACGCTGCTGAACATGAAGCGCTACTTCAGCGTCATCGAACCGATATTGGAGCGGAACGGGATTCCGGACGATTTCAAATATCTGTGCATGGCCGAGAGTGCTCTGAATCCGAAACGGTTTCACCGGCCGGGGCGGCGGGGCTGTGGCAGTTCATGCCCAAGACGGGTAGAGAGTACGGATTGGCCGTCGGGTCTCAGGTAGACGAACGGTACGACATCGAGAAATCGACCGAGGCGGCCTGTGCATACCTGCGCGATGCCTATGAACGGTTCGGCAGTTGGACGCTCGCGGCGGCGGCCTACAACGCCGGCAATGCAGGGGTGAGCCGCCGCATGGAGATTCAGGGAACGGAAAACTATTACGATACTTTTCTGCCGCAGGAGACCATGCGGTACCTTTATCGCATCCTCTCCCTCAAAATCGTGGGGTCCGACCCGGAAGCATACGGGTTCCGACTGCGTGGGGACGATTACTACGGGCCGCTGGACGATTACCGGACGGTGGAGGTGAGCGGACGCGACATCAAGTGGCCGGAGGTGGCAGGCCGTTACGGGACGAACTATAAGATGCTGCGGTTGCTCAATCCGTGGATGCGCGATTATGTGTACGACAACAAGGAGGGTCGCATCCTGAAGGTCAAGGTGCCCGGCAGAAATTTCAGGGCTGCGCGGTAGGAAACGGGCCGCGGGCGCAACGGAGAGCTGTGAAGTGAAGGAAAAACGATATGATATCGGTCCTCGGAGCGAGGGCCAACAATCTGAAGGATATAGACGTCGATATTCCGCGCGGGAAACTGGTGGTGATAACCGGCCTGTCCGGGTCGGGCAAGTCGTCGCTCGCATTCGACACCATCTATGCCGAGGGGCAGCGGCGTTATATGGAAACGTTGTCGGCCTATGCGCGGCAGTTCGTCGGAGCCATGGAGCGTCCCGACGTGGACAAGATAACGGGGCTCAGTCCTGTAGTGGCCATCGAGCAGAAGACCACCAACAAAAAAATCCCCGCTCGACGGTGGGGACGGTGACCGAAATCAACGACTTTCTGCGTCTGCTCTATGCACGGGCTGCACGGGCCTATTCGCCCGTGACGGGCGAGGAGATGGTGCACTACACCGACGCGCAGATAGCCGACTTGATTATGGACGGTTACTCCGGCCGGAAAGTGGCGCTGCTGGCTCCGGTCGTGGCCGGCCGCAAGGGGCATTACCGGGAACTGTTCGAAGCTTTTGCCAAAAAGGGTACATTTATGCCCGTGTGGACGGAGAGATACGGGAAATCACACCCGGCATGCATCTCGACCGTTACAAGGTGCATAACATAGACCTCGTCGTAGACCGTCTTGTGGTGAACGACGGAGTGCGGGAGCGTCTGATGAAGAGCCTGCAGGAGGCGATGCGTCAGGGGAAGGGGACGATATCCTTGTACGATTACGAGCGGGACACGTCGCGTTATTACAGCCGTCATCTCATGTGTCCGACCAGCGGAGTGGCGTTCAACGACCCTGCACCGCACACCTTCTCCTTCAATTCGCCGCAGGGGGCTTGTCCGCATTGCGGCGGCCTGGGCGAGGTGGCGGTATTCGACCGGGAAAAAAGTGATTCCCGACCCCCGCAAGTCCATCAAGGCCGGAGGCATCGAACCGTTCGGCAGGTATGCCAACAACATGCTGTTCGCCATTCTTACCGCATTGGGGCACCGTTACGGTTTCACGCTGGAGGAACCCATACGGAACGTATCGGAAGAGGGTATCAATGCCATCCTGAACGGCGACTCGGAACCGTTGAAAATCAATATGCAGGAGTTCGCCTCTTACGGCGGGACGCGTGGTGGGCTGGGAGGGTATCGGTGAATACATCTCCCGGCTCGATGACGATGCGGCCGGCGGCAGGGGTAACAAATGGGCCGGACAGTTCATTGTCCGCCGTCCGTGCGAAGTGTGCGGCGGAACACGTCTGAAAGACGAAGCGCTGCATTTCCGTATCGCGGGCAGGAATATTGCCGAAGTGTCGGCCATGAGTATCGAGGAGTTCGCGCGCTGGGTGGACGATGTGCCTGCGCAGCTGACCGAACAGGGAGCTGACCATTGCCCGCGAGATACTCAAGGAGATACGCGAGCGGCTCGGTTTCCTTTATCGACGTGGGATTGGGGTACCTTTCCCTCGCGCGTTCGTCGCGGTCGCTATCGGGCGGCGAGAGCCAGCGTATCCGGCTCGCCACACAGATAGGTTCCAAGTTGGTGAACGTTCTCTATATTCTGGACGAGCCGAGCATCGGGCTCCATCAGCGTGACAACCGCAAACTCATCCGAAGCCTTCAGGAGCTCCGGGACGCCGGCAATTCGGTCATCGTAGTGGAGCACGACGAGGAGATGATACGCAGTGCCGACCATATCATCGACGTCGGGCCGCTTTCCGGGCGGAAAGGCGGCTATATCGTGGCGCAGGGTACTCCGGAGGAGATTATGAAGTCCGACAGCATCACCGCCCGGTACCTGAACGGTGAATGCCGCATCGAAGTGCCCTCCAGAAGACGCGCAGGCAACGGGAACCGTATCGTACTGAGAGGGGCGCGGGGCAACAACCTGAAAAACGTTACGGTCGAGTTCCCGCTCGGCGAACTGATATGCGTGACGGGTGTCAGTGGCAGCGGCAAGTCCACCATCGTGAACGATACGCTGCGTCCGGCCATCAGCCGTCGGCTCTACCGTTCGTTCGACCAGCCGCTCGAATACGACTCCATCGAGGGGCTGGAGCATATCGACAAGCTGGTCGTCGTGGACCAATCCCCGATAGGACGTACCCCGCGGAGCAATCCGGCCACCTACTCCAATGTTTTCGGTGATATACGCAAACTCTTCGAGGCCACTCCCGATGCGCAGGCACGCGGTTTCAAAGGCGGGACGTTTCTCCTTCAATGTGAAGGGGGACGCTGCGAAGAGTGCAAGGGAGCTGGAGTACAGACGATTGAAATGAACTTCCTGCCTGATGTTTACGTGACGTGCAAGGCGTGCGGCGGGAAACGTTACAACCGGGAGACGCTCGAAGTGAAATACAAGGGGAAAAGCATCAACGACGTGCTCGACATGACCGTGAACATGGCCGTCGAATTTTTTGAGCATATCCCCGGTATCTATACGAAACTGCGTGCGATTCAAGAGGTGGGACTCGGCTATCTCAAGCTGGGACAGCCGTGTACCACGCTGTCGGGCGGCGAGAGCCAGCGTATCAAGCTGGCGAGCGAACTGGCCAAACGCGATACGGGCCGTACCCTTTATATCCTTGACGAACCCACGACGGGGCTGCATTTCGAAGACGTGCGTCAGTTGCTGGAGGTTATCAACAAACTGGTGGAACGGGGCAATACGGTCATCGTGATAGAGCATAATCTCGATGTGGTGAAGACGGCGGACCACATCATCGACATCGGTCCCGAAGGGGGAGCCGGGGGCGGTTGGGTGATAGCGTCCGGTACGCCGGAGGATGTTGCCCGTACCGAGGGCAGCTATACGGGGCAGTATCTGAAGGAGCTGCTCGGCGCGGACCGGTAGCTCACCCGACGGAAACGGAATGGATGGTGCGGGGCGACATTTGTCGCCCCGCACCATCCAGTTTTATATAAGTTGTTATATGTGGCTGAAAGTGTATGAACGTATTACCTCTAACGGCTGATGGATTATGAAGAGATTGTTGCTCGCAGTCCTGTTCGTGTGCGCATTGTTCCCGTTGTCGGGGCAGATACGTCCTTATTAGCTGATGGTGAACGAGGAGCGTACGAAAAGGTATAGTTGGGGTGTGGAGGCTACGACCAGCCTTTTTCTTGAGGTGGGTTGCTGGCCGTATGCAATGTGTTGTACGGCTACCATTTGTCGGAAGTCTTTACGGTCGGGCTCGGATTCGGACTGAATACGCCCGTCGGCGATTTGCTTCCCGGTACCGACTTTTTCGCCCGGCTGGAAGCCGAACTGCTTGCGGGAAAGGTGGTACCGTACCTTTCGTTCGACATCGGGAATGTACAGTCCGTGGAGCGGCATGCCGTTTTCACTTTTGTTAATCCCGGTATGGGGCTCTCTTTCCGGCTCCGGAATGCCGACCGCATCTATCTCGGTCTGGGATATCAATATATGTGGCGGCATCTCTATCCCTACAGGTTCTATTCGCATAACCTGACCTTCAAGTTCGGGTACCGGTTCTGAAGCAGCCCGACGGGAGGGGGCCGTGCGATTTTTTCAGCCGCAAGTATTTGTATTTCGGAATGGAATGCCTATATTTGCACCCGCATTTTGCATATACTTAATGTAAACAACACATTTATGAACAATTACGAATCCGTTTTCATTGCCACTCCGGTCCTTTCGGACCAGCAGCTCGAAGAGCTCGCAGGCAAATTCCGCGGTGTTATCACCGAAAACGGGGGTCAAATCGTGAATGAAGAGGCGTGGGGCTTGAAAAAACTCGCGTATCCTATTCAGAAGAAGACCACCGGATACTATTTCCTCTTCGAATTTACGGGTGAAGGTCCCATCGTAGAGGCTCTCGAAACGCAGTACCGCCGTGACGAGCGTATCATCCGCTTCCTTACTTTCCGTCAGGACAAGTATGCGGTGGAATACTCGGAAAAACGCAGGAACAAACTCGCCGGTAAAACAGTCGAAAAGAAAGAGGAGGAATAGACCATGGCAGCACCTAACGCACAACAGTCGGAGATAAGGTATCTCAATCCCGTTACGGTAGATGTACGGAAGAAAAAAATATTGCCGTTTCAAGAAGGCAGGTATCAAGTATGTGGATTACAAGGACCCGGAATTTCTCAAGAAGTTTCTGAACGAGCAAGGTAAGATTCTGCCCCGCCGTCTGACCGGTACTTCGCAGAAGTTCCAGAAGAAAGTGGCCCAGGCCGTTAAGCGTGCCCGTCACCTTGCCATCCTGCCATTCGTAACCGATTTGATGAAATAATAAGAGGAGGAGAGACGACCATGGAAGTAATTCTGAAAAAAGACGTAGAGAATTTGGGCTATGCCAACGACATCGTTTCGGTAAAGCCCGGTTACGCCAACAACTATCTCCTTCCGCGCGGCCTGGCGACCGTAGCTACCGAATCGGCGAAGAAGGTGTTGGCCGAGAACCTGAAACAGCGTGCCCATAAAGACGCTAAGATACTTGCCGACGCACAGGCGCTCGCAGCGAAAATAGAGGGCCTTGCGCTCGTTATCACCGCCAAGGCGGAGGAGGGGCGTATCTTCGGCTCCGTGACCTCCGCAGACCTGGCCGAAGCGATGGCCGCTCAGAGTGTGGAAGTAGACCGCAAGAACATTTCCGTAGAACCCGTCAAACAGGTGGGACAGTATGAAGCGACGGTCAAGCTCCACAGGGATGTGAAAGCGACGCTTCACTTCTCCGTAGTAGCTGCACAGGAAGAGTAACAGTTAGACAACACGAGGAAAATGAAAAAAGATATACATCCCAAGAATTACCGGTTGGTGGCATTCAAGGATATGTCCAACGACCATGTATTCATTACCCGTTCGGCGGTGAATACGAAGGAGACCATCGAGATAGACGGCGAAACCTATCCCGTGTACAAGATGGAAATTTCCAATACCTCTCATCCGTTCTATACGGGTAAGATGAAGCTCGTGGATACGGCCGGCCGTGTGGACAAGTTCATGAGCCGTTACCAGAAACACTACGACAAGAAGAACAACAAACAGTAGTTCCCTTGCGTGTAAGGATAATTTCGGGCGCAACCGTCTTGGTTGCGCCCGAAATCGTTTTGGACGGGGATGGAAAGCAGCAGGAGCAGGAAAAGGAAGCGTCATGACGTGCTGTGATTGAGAAGTTTCCGTCTCGTTTGATGAAGGATGGAACGTCTGCAGGTCGGGACAGATATCTGCATCCATATTCAGGGAGATGGGACAGTGAAACTTTTCCATTGACCGACCGGCCGGGTTCTCGTTTCGGATAATCGTTAAACGGGAACATCGTAAAGATGTTCCCGTGATTATTGATGGGCGTGGAAAGATAGAGTGTGGAGAAGGGGACGAAATGTGTCGGACGGAATTTCGTGGTTCCGCCCGGCGGGCCGTATTTTACTGCATGGATTCTGCGATGCGGATGGCAGCTTCGAGAACTTCGTCCCGTCCGGCGAGGAGACCTTCGGGGGTGGGTTCCGCCCAGTGGTCGATGCGTACCCCGCAGCGTTGCGTCTCGCTGCCGTCGGGGTAGTAGACTCCTAAGCTCGATATGAGTGTCTTGTAACCGCCGGGCAGCGGGATTTCGGCAATGTTGCCGTCTGCCCCCAAGGTCGTCGAACCGACCGTTAGGCCGCGGGGAAGGGCCTGTACGGTTATGGCGGTATATTCCGCCTGACTGATGGTGTTGCCGTCAACCAGGGCGATGACAGCACCCCGGTAATAGTCCGGATTATCGTGACCTATCGCGGGACGGTCTTCACGGAAACAGCCGGGCAGGCTGTAAACGGGGTGCGTGAATATTACATGGTTGATTGCATAGGGAGCGAAATACTTACCGAGGAAGGCGAAAATCATGAAGTCGGAGGTGTAGCGCCTGAGGTCGATGATGATGGCTTCGGTATTCTTCAGTACATTCATGATGCGTCTGCCTTGCTCATTGGAGAACTGTGCGGCGTCGATGTATCCTATCCGGTCGTTGATGAGCATACAGCCCTCTTCGGAAACGGCATATTTGGGAAAATCGATGAATTCTCTTGCGTTGCGGTCTGTACGGGTCGCTATCCGTACAGTATCTGTGGCGTTGCCGCGCCGGTATTCGACGACGTACTCATCAGCGTCGGTCGAAGTAAAGGCATAGACTGTCGTTCGAAAACCTACGGCTGTTTCGTTGGAGCAGCTCACGTATTTCCGGATATCGCTGCGGATGCTGTCGATGCTTTTGCCGTTTACTGAAAGAATCTCGTCGCCGAATCGCAGGGGAGGCCATGCCGGAATATCATCCGGAATAGGCGTATGTATATCCGCAGGCTGCGAGGGGACGACCATCAGCCGGTCTCCGATAAACTGCGCATTGACCTGAATGAAAGCTTCGGCAGGGAGGAAGGCTGGGTAGAGCATGGCATGCGAATCGTGGAGCTCGGTTATCAGCATCGCCAATTGTGCGTGGTAACCTTCGGGGCCGCACTCCGTGAAGCGGCGGATATATTCCGGCAGTACCTCGTCCCACTGCTTGTCTGTCAGGTGTCGGTTGGGGTAGAAGTATTCGATGACGTTCCAATAGCGGAAAAGTGCCAGCAACCTGTAACCCGTATCGGGCGAAGTCAGGTTCGGATAACCGTTCTCCCGGGAGAAGTCCGGACTGGAGCTTCCGGGCTGTCGCGGTTTGACATAGCGATTGAACCCGCGCCGGTCGGCGAACCGGAGGCGGCATAGCAGGTCGGACAATTCGCTGCCCAACTCTGCCGTATCGGCCGTCCACGTTGTGGCAGCTTCGTGCCTGAATCCTTCGCCGCAGTACGATTCATAACGTTCGGGGGGCCTCCGTGAACTCTCCAAGACTGTGTATCCATTCGGCGAGCAGCCGGTTCCGTTCCGTTTTGTCCGCATTGCAGATAGTCGGCAGGAGACGCAGAAGCTCGGCGTCGACATCGAGCTGCCCCTTGGTGCCGTAAAAAGCAGGGTGGTGGTATTTGGCATAGCCCCATACCCGGCACAGAACATCCAGATTGCGGACGGCCGGTGTATCGACTTTCGTGCCATTGAATCCGCTGCATGCTGTCGGAAGGGCGTCGTTCCGCCCGTTGCCTGAACCGCAACCTGCAGCGATGCCCATGCAGAGAAACAGAATGCAAAGTTCCGAAAGGAAATGTCTCATATCAAGACCGCTTTTAAAGGGTTTCGGCAAGCAAGATAGGGTATTTCCGGTTCGGAAACAATAACTAATTGGAGAACGCCTATTTGAACGGCGAGTCGGGCTCGCGGGCCATTACCTTATAGAACATCATGTCGAGAAAGCGAGGCGAAAACTTTTTGAGGAAGTGTGTCGCACGCCCTTCGAATTCCATCAGCAGGAGCCGTTTGCGGCGCATGATTCCTTTGGCGATGCGGTGCGCCACTTCCTCGGCGGTCATCATCTTCTCCTCTTTGCGCGGTGTGGCTCCCTGTTCCGTGCCGTCGGCAGTCAGGGCAGAGAAGCGCACGTTGGTCGCCGTGAATCCGGGGCAGGCCACCATGACGTGTACCCCTTTGCGGCGGTTCTCTATCCGCACGGTATCGAGGAATCCGGTCATGGCGTATTTGGAGGCCGAATAGCCGGTACGTCCCGGCAGCCCGTGCAGTCCGGCCACGGAAGATACTCCGACGACCGTTCCCCGGGCCGCCTGCAGGTAGGGCAGGGCGTATTTGGTACAGTAGACCGTTCCCCAGAAATTGACATCCATCAATCGGCGGAGCACATCGAGTTGCACATTGTCGAAGAGCGCCCGCATGGAGATGCCGGCGTTGCATACCAGGATGTCGATACCTCCGAAGCGTGCGACGGCCGTTTCTACCAGGCGGCGGCAATCCTCCTCGCGGGTGACATCGGCGGCACACCAGGCCACTGCGGCCCCCCGGTTCGTCAGGTCGCCGGCGATTTCGGCCAGTTTCGTGTCGTGCCGCGCCCCTATGACGACGTTGGCGCCGTTTGCGGCGAATTCATAGGCGAGCGCCCGGCCGATACCCGACGATGCTCCTGTTATCACTACGGTCTTGCCTTTGAAAAATTCCTTTTCGGACATAGCTGTATGGTCGTTTTGATGGTTTTTGATAATATGTGCCGTCGGCCGTCATGCGGTCAGACCTGTACCAGGCCGTAGCTCCGCAGAATGTCCCATTTTTTCGAGTGGTAGAGGATGGCAAAGGGCTCGGGGGAGTACTCCGCATAAAGCTCTTTTATCCGGCCGAGGGGAACGGGAGGCTCCGCCGTGCCGCATATTCCGGCCACATGAAGCAGGAAATCGGCCTCAGCACTGCTGAACCGGAGCGTCTTCTCTTCGCTGTTGCTGCGCACGCGTATGCCCTCCTCGATACGTTCCATGCTTCCGCCTATCCATACCAGGCGGGCCTGTTCGTCGAAAATCCGGCTCGCATCCGGCTTTATCAGGTGACCGGCTATCAGCGACTCTTCGACGGTGGTGTGCGGAACTTTCGCCGCGAACCATTTGTGAACGGGACGGTCGAGGCCGTTGCCCGCCATGTAATTGGCCAGCGACAGTCGCAGTGCGTCGCCGACCATGCCGATGTCGTAGCCGCGGTTGTCGGAGAAGAAGACCTCGTTGTTGGCGAAAGGATTCGGAACGGAGCCTTTGCGCCTGACACCGAAGCGTTCCGGGTTCTGTCCCGACGGGCTGTGGACGGTCATGGCGTACCGATGCCAGAAGGCGGAGCCGACCAGTTCGGCACGAAAGAGCTGCCGTACCACTTCGAGGGCATCTACCGTCTCCTGGAGCGTCTGCGTCGGGAGTCCGTACATGAGGTAGGCGTGTACCATAATCCCTGCTTCGTAGAAGTTGCGCATGGCGATGGTGGCCTGTTCGATGGTGATGCCTTTCCCTATCATTTCGAGCAGCCGGTCGGAGGCTACCTCCAGCCCGCCCGATACGGCAATGCAGCCGGCGGCGGCCATCAGTCGGCACAGGTCGCCCGTAAAGGCCCGCTCGAAACGGATGTTCGTCCACCATGTGTAGCGGCGGCCGCGCCGAAGCAGTTCCAGCGACAGGTCGCGCAGCAGCCTCGGCGGTGCGGCTTCGTCTACGAAATGGAAGCCGCGGGAACCGGTTTGGGCCGCTACCGTGTCCATCCAATCCGCCAGTTCGGCAGCCGTTACGGCGTCGTACCGGCCTATGTAGTCGAGCGACGTATCGCAGAAGGCGCATTTGGCCCAGTAACATCCGTGGGCGAGCATCATCTTGTTCCACCGTCCGTCGCTCCAGAGGCGGTGCATCGGGTTGGTCACCTCGCAGAGCGAGAAGTATTTCGACAAGGGCAGTCCGCTGAAGTCGGGACATCCCCGTTCCCGGTGGCTTATCCGTTCCGCCCCTGTATGATATCCCTCCGCCGTGATGGCTCCGGCGGGTTCCTTTTCTTCCAGAATGCGGGCGAGTGTCGTCTCACCGTCGTCGAGTACGATATAGTCCACATAGGCGAAGACAGAGCGGTCGCTCATCAGCCGCAGTTCCGTCGTGGGGTATCCGCCGCCCATGATGACCCGTATATCCGGATAACGGAGTTTTATCTGCTGCCCGCAGCGCAGGGCGGCGAGCAGGTTGCCCGGAAAGGGGACGGTGAAAGCGACGAAATCGGGGCGGTGCTCTGCTATGGCAGCGAACAGGAGTTCCGTCATCCGCTCCTCGATGATGTTCATGGGGCGGAGGAGTTCCGCTTCAAGGGTGGAGAATTCGGCAAGCGACAGCGACAGCGACAGGTGTTCGGCATACCGGACTATTTCGAAAGCCGGTGTGACGGTAGCCCGGATGAAATCGCTGATGTCCTGCAGATAGAGCGTGCAGATATATTTCGCGCAATCCTGTATTCCCATCCAGCCGAACTCCTCTCCCGGCGGAGACATGGTTTCAAAACGCCCCGCCTGCGGCAGAAAGTCGCCCCGGCAGACAGCGGTGGCGAGCGTCGGCTCCTTCCCCCGGAGAAAGGCCATGACGCCCTCTATCGTAGCGGTATATTGGCTGCGCAGTGCATAGATACGTTCGAGATTAGCGTCGGCCGCATCGCCGAGCGCCTCCTCTCCCCGGGCTGATTTGTGTTCCGCGTAGGCCGTGAATACCCTTTCCAGAAATGTCTTCGAGAATATTTCTCCAAGCAGTTCTACCGAAAGGTCGTACTGTTCGGCACGGTGTCCGTGTCGGGCGAGATAACTTTTCAGATAAGCCGCTGCCGGATAGGGCGAATTGGGCTGCAGGAAAGGAGGTGTTACAAGCAATATTTTACCCATCGTGCGGATATTATTCAATCTCTATACGCAGGCCGTCCCAGGCGAATTCTACGCCTGCGGGAAGCGTATCTTTCTTGTCTGCATAGAGTCCGATTTGGTGCGACATGTGCGTGAGGTAGGTACGGCGGGCGTGTACCCGGCGGCTTATCTCCACCGCTTCGTCCACCGTGAAGTGGGAAATGTGTTTTTCGTAGCGCAGCGCATTGATGACCAATACGTCCACACCCCGCAGTTTGTCGAGCTGCCTGTCGTCTATACCGTTGAAATCGGTCAGGTAGGCCAGTGCCCCGATGCGGTAGCCCGTCACGGGGGGAGCAGGTAGTGACGTCCGCTTATTGGTATCACGTGAAATCCTGCTACATCGAAAGGCTCGTTTTGCCGTATCGTCCGCAGGTCTATTTCCGGAGCGCCGGGGTAGCGGTTCTCGGCGAATGCGTAGTCGAAATCCTTGCGGACTGCTCTGCCTACCCGTTCGGTGGCGTATATCGGTACCGCGCGCCCTTCGAAATAGTTGAAGGCGCGGATGTCGTCTATGCCCGCGATGTGGTCCTTATGTTCGTGGGTCAGCAGGATGGCGTCCAGTGTCTTTACTCCTTCGCGCAGCATCTGGTAGCGAAAGTCGGGGCCGGCGTCGATGACGATACGGGCATCTGCGCCGACAGGACGGGGGTACATGGCATGGGCCGGTTGCTGCGGCAGTTCGTCGGCCGGTCGCTTTTCGGGTGCCGAATCGAAACGTTCTATCATGACCGATGAACGCAGCCGTTTGTCGCGGCTGTCGTGCGAGCGGCACACTTCGCAGTTGCATCCAATCATGGGCACTCCCTGCGACGTACCCGTGCCGAGAAACGTCAGTCTTAGCATCTTCCTCCTCCGTTGGTTGTAATCCGTGTTTTGATTCTTCAAAAATAACGAATTTTCGGGCCGCGGCAAATAAAAAGGTCTCCGAATCCGGAGACCTTTCGATATGGTGACGGCGAAGGCTTAGCAGTCTGCGGTAGCCTTTTCGAGTCGTTTAAGAATGGAGAAGATGAAGATGGCGGAGATGACGCATACCACGATGAGTACGCCCCAAATCATCCAGAGCTGCATGCCGCTTTCCCAGATGTTGGCGATGACGCTGGTCAGGTAGTTGCCGACGGCCGTAGCTGCGAACCAGAAGCCCATCATCATACCCTTTGTATTTGGGCGGTGCCACCTTCGATACGAACGAGATACCCATCGGGCTGAGGAGCAGCTCGCCGAACGTCAGCACGAGGTATGTGGAGATAAGCCAGTTGGGCGATACGAGAATGTCGCTCGTACCGTTGATTTGCGTAGGATTGGCCAGGCCGCGCGAAGCGAGTGCCATGACGAGGAATCCGCAGGCCGCAATCAACATACCCATACCGATTTTCTTCGGAGTCGAAGGTTCCTTGCCTTTCTTGGCGAGGGCTCCGAAGAGCGCTACCGAGATGGGCGTCAGCAGTACTACGAAGAAGGGGTTGAACTGCTGGAAGAGCTGCGGCTCGATATGTGTACTGGGATTGAGGTTCATGTAAAGGATGATGCACAGTACAATCATTAGGGCGAAGATACCGGCCGAGATGGATTTCGCCTTTTTCGTGGTGGACTGGAAGATGCTGAACAGACTGTACATGGCGATGACGATGCAGGTCATCATGGGAAGGCTGAATCCTATCCGGGTGAGACCTTCGGCTGAATTGGCGGTGTAGTCACGTGCGAACCAGGTGAGTGTAAGACCGTTCTGATGGAAAGACATCCAGAAGAAGATAACGACCACGAATACGAGCACGAGGGCAGTGATACGCTGTTTGGTCTGTTCTTTGGTCAGCTCCACAACCTTTTTCTCCATGGGCGGCGGCCTGTGCTGCCTGCTGCTTGGAGGTTACGTCGGCATGTTTAAAGGTCTTCTTGAAACCGAGGTAGATGGCCATGGAAACCACGAGCGAGAAGCAGGCTACCGCGAATCCCATGTGGTATGAACCGGCCAGAGCGTCGATGTAGGAACTTGCGAAATCGGCGATGCTGCCCGTCCATCCCTGAGCGCCGGCGAGGGTCTCCAGCTTGAGGCCACGTCGCCTCCGGTATCCGGATTCTTGAGGAATTCGTTGGCCAGCGAGGGTATGTTGGCGTCGTAGAAGAAACCGTTTTTCTTCAGCTGCCAGTTGGCGATGGCCGTAGCCGCCGAGGGAGCGTACATGGCGCCGATGTTGATGGCCATGTAGAAGATACTGAACGCGCTGTCGCGTTTGGCGCTGTACCGCGGGTCATCTTAGAGGTTACCTACCATTACCTGCAGGTTGCCCTTGAAAAGGCCCGTGCCGACGCATATCAGCACGAGGGCTCCGATGAGCGAGACCATGGCGACGGAACCCGATGCGGGGACGGCCATGAGCAGGTAGCCGAGGAACATGACCACGATACCGAGCGTGACCATCTTGCCGTATCCGAACTTATCGGCGAGGATACCGCCGATGAGCGGCATGAAATAGACACCGGCCAGGAAGAAGCCGTAGAACTGGCCTGCCTGAGCCGCCGTGAAGCCGAACTTTGCCTGAAGGAACAACACAAAAATGGCGAGCATCGTGTAGTAGCCGAAACGCTCGCCCGTGTTGGCCAAAGCGAAAGCGTACAAACCTTTGGGTTGTCCTTTGAACATAAGATTTTAATTTAGAATTAGTTAATTATGGTAAATGAATTTTCCTTTATTACTTTTCTGGTCAAGCGATGACAAATATATTAAAAATAAAGGTTAAAACGCCCGTATTACAGGGAAAAAGCCTAACTTTATTTGCCGTATGGCCCGATTCATGCGGCGTGCGCGAAAGATGGCGGAAAGACTGAAGATAGTAAAGGACGACCCGTGGCTGGAACCGGTCGAAGGCGAATTGGAATATCGCCGGAAGCTGTACCTTGATGCCCTGAAGGAGATAGAAGAGGCGTCGGAAAGTATCGCCGACTATGCCGATGGATACCTGTATTTCGGTTTCCAGCGCGACGAGGAGGCGCACGGATGGTGGTTCCGCGAGTGGCTGCCGGGGGCATGGGAGGTGTTCCTGTTCGGTGACTTCAACGGTTGGGAGCGGCGCAGCCTGCCGCTGGCCAGGGAGCCGACGGCGTGTGGAGTATTTTCCTTTATGACGGCGATTGGGGCAGGGGTCTGAAACATGGCTCCCTGTACAAGATACTCGTGCACGGCGAAAACGGCTGGCACGAGCGTATTCCGCCTATGCGCGTCGCGTAGTGCAGGACGACGCGACGAAGAATTTCACGGCGCAGTTCTGGAATCCGGAGCCGTTCGATTGGACGGGCGACTGTTTCGATATCGGCAATCTTCCTACGCTTTACATTTACGAAAGCCATGTAGGCATGGCGGTCGAGCAGGAGCGGGTCGGCAGTTATGCCGAATTTGCCCGCGACGTGTTGCCGCGCATCAAGAGGGCGGGATACAATACAGTGCAGCTGATGGGAGTGGCCGAACATCCCTATTACGGCAGTTTCGGTTACCACGTATCGAGTTTTTTCGCCCCTTCGTCGCGTTTCGGAATGCCGGAGGAACTCAAGGCTCTCATCCGAAGCGCCCATGCGCTCGACCTGGCCGTGGTCATGGATTTGGTACATGCGCATTACGTCAAGAATCTGAACGAGGGGCTGAACGGGCTCGACGGTACCGACTGCCAATACTCGCCGTCCGGCGAGGAGGGATATCAACCTTATTGGGACTCCAAGCTGTTCGATTACAGCAAGCCGCAGGTCAGGCATTTTTTGCTGTCGAATATCAAATACTGGCTGGACGAATTTCGTTTCGACGGTTTCCGTTTTGACGGCGTTACTTCGATGATATACCGCCATCACTGTTATACGGAGTTCGACAGCCGCGGGAAATATTTCGGGCCCGACGTGAACCGTGCGGCCCTGACTTATCTGACTCTGGCCAATACGCTCGTCCACGAGGTGCGGCCGTCGGCGGTGACGATAGCCGAGGATGTGAGCGGTATGCCGGGGATGTGCATTCCGGTCGGCGACGGCGGGGTGGGGTTCGATTACCGGCTTGGCATGGCGGTTCCCGATTTCTGGATACGGATGCTGAAGGATGTGCCGGACGAGGATTGGAATATCTGGGATATCTGGAACATTTTGACCGACCGGCTGCCTGCAGTCCGGACGGTGGCGTATGCCGAATCGCACGACCAGGCGATGGTAGGAGACCAGACCATTGCTTTCCGTTTGATGGACAAGGAGATGTATACCGGCATGGCGTGCGGCGTCAGGAATATCGTCGTGGAACGGGGAATTGCGCTTCATAAGATGATACGCCTGGTGACGATTGCGCTGGGCGGACAGGCTTATCTCAATTTCATGGGAAACGAGTTCGGCCATCCGGAGTGGATAGATTTTCCGCGCGAGGGGAACGGATGGAGTTACAGGTATGCCCGGCGACAGTGGTCGCTCGCCGACGATGCCGGTCTGCGCTATGCGCAGCTCGGCCTTTTCGACCGCGACATGCTCGATATGGTGGAACGCAACGGCATCATGCGCAGCGGATATGCGTATAATCACCTGATGGATACGGCAGCGAAGACGATGGTTTTCAGCCATGGATGCGTCCTGTTCGTATTCAATTGGCACCCTTCGCTGAGCATTCCCGATTATATGGTGCCTGTGCCGGAGGCGGGGCGTTACCGAATCATTCTCTCTACGGACGACCTGCGTTACGGAGGACAGGGGCGCAACGACCGGTCGGTCGCCCATTTCAGCTTTCCGGTGACGGATGACGAGGGAGTTACACGGCATTATATTAAGGTGTATAATATATGCCGTACTGCGGTCGTCTATAAAATCATCCGATAGCGGAGCCGGGCTGTACCGGTTCGATGTCGCCGATGCCGACATACCAGATGTAGCCGGATACATCGGCGTATCCCATCTGCAAGAGGAGTTCCATGTAACGTGTTACCTGCCGTCCGTAGCGGGACTGGCGTTTCAGACCGAACTTGTAGTCTACGACCACTGCACGCCCCTCTTTATCATCACCCTGTCGGGACGGTAGCCTCCGCCGCCGGGAACGAGGAGGTCGTTCTCGTTGCGAACCGTTTCCCAGTCTCCGCTGAACCAAGCTTTCACCGTATCGTTTTCCAGGGCCTTGTCGAGCGACGAGCGAAGCGTTGCAGCTTCTTTCGCCGAAACGGAACCGTTGTTCTCCAGCGCTTCGATGCCCCGGCGGATGTCGTCCGTATTGTCCGCCTGCTCAAATAATCGGTGGAGCAGGACGCCATAGTTACGCGGCGACAGCCTGTCATCCGCGACTCCCTCTTCGGCATAGCGCTGCGAATCGAAGCGGACGGCCAGCCGTCCGGAGATATCGGTCGTCCCGTAAGCTGGGAGTACGGGCGGTTGTACGGGTTTCGTTTCGGAGGGGCCGGAAGGGGCTCCGAACAGGATGGAGAAGCCCTCCTCTCCTTCGACAACCTTTCCGCAGGCATCGCCTATGCGGGCCTCCCCGCCGCTGCGCGATATGACGCTGTCGAGCAGGGTGCCGATGCGTTCGCTCTCCGTGCGTCCCGGAACGGGCAGCATGATGTGGAGCTCTTCGCGGGCCCGTGTCAATGCTACATAGAAGAGGTTCAGATTGTCCACATGCGACATGACGTATTCGCGGTAGTAGTCGGCAGCGAAGTGGGAGTTTTCCATCGCCTTTTTATAGTGTACGGGGAACTGTCCGACGGCGGCCGGCGGGGGAGTCCTCTTCCGCCCCCGACCACACGACGGTACCAGTCTTGGTCGTCAGGGACCAATTGCAGTAGGGAATGATGACGGCCTTGTAGCCGAGCCCTTTGGAGCGGTGGATGGTGTCGATGGTGATGGCGTTTCCCCGGAGGGCATCGGGATGGATTTGGTACTGCCTTTTTCTGTCCACCACGACAGAAAAAGGGGAATGTCCGCCACGTTCGATTTCGTGAAAGCGATTATCTGTTCGTGGAGGGCCTGCAGGTAGGGAGATATCTTCGTCACTGCAGCCGAGCCCGTAACGCATGACCGTGTTTTCAAATGCCTCTTCGGGCGGCATCAGCCGCAGCCGGAGGAGAAACTCCGTATCGTCTCGGATGAGCCGTTCGCCGAATCCGCGGCCGAGGAAACGGTTGTAAATGGCCCGGTGAATGGAGTCTTCCGGATTGCCGGCGAGCCGCAGACAGGATATGACGAAATTCACGACGGGGGAGCGACCGATGACCAGCGCGTCCTGTGTGATGACGTCGTATCGGTAAGGCGACTCCGGATGGGTGCGCTTGTGTTCGAGCAGCATGGATGCGATGCGTGTCGCCTCCGAGTTGCGCCGCACGAGAATAGCAATGTCCCCCGCTGCGTAACCGCGTTCCTGCAGCCGTTCCACTGTCTCCACTACCGGGGGGCCGGTCGTCTCCCTCTCTGTGCCGTAATAAGTGACGGTCACGTAGCCGCCGGTATTGCGCTCGTCCGGCACCTGCACGGCATCGGCGTAGGCTTCGGCCACGGTTCCGCGGAGCTCGTCCCGCAGTTCGGTCCCGATACGGCCGGCTGCGTGTGCATCGTCGAGCAGTGCATCTATCCGGTCGTTCTCCGACCGTGCACAGGCCGATACGGCTGCGTTGATAAAACGTACCACTTCGCTGCGGCTGCGGTGATTTTCGCGCAGCGAGGTTTTGACTACGTGGTCAAAAGCCTCTTCGGCCCTGCGGGCGAGGATACTCCAGTCACCCCCGCGCCAACGGTAGATGGACTGCTTCACGTCTCCCACGAGCATCACGGGCGTGGTTTCGGACTGTGCCGTGGCGTTGCGCAGCAGCGGCAGGAAATTCTCCCACTGCATGGCGGAAGTGTCTTGGAACTCGTCTATCATGAAGTGCGAGTAGTAAGTGCCCGCTTTCTCGAAGACGAACGGCGTGTCGTTGCCGGAGATGAGCCTCGCCAGCATGTCGTTTATTTCGGAGATGTGAACGATGTTCTCCTCTTTCGACACTTCGGCGACCTTGGCCTGCAAGTCGCCCAGCAGTGCGAAGTTGCGGTAGTTCTCTTTGAGCAGGGAGGCACTGTTGATAAGCCGGATGTTGGTGTCGTAAGCCTCGGCAAGTTCAGCAAGCAGTTCGGTGAGCTGCGGTGCTATCGCTTCAATCTGTGTCTTTTTGGGCGATTTGGCCGTGCACCACCGGCCGTTGGCGATGGTGTCCGTCACCCGTTTGCCGTAAGGGGCTATCTCTCCGCCGGCTATCTTGGCGGCGTATCCGGCAGGGCCCATCCGACCGTTGCTGAAGTCGCTTATGTCGAGGCCGTTTTCGGCTGCCAGGTCAAGTATCCGGCGGGCAGGGGCCATGATGGCATGTTTTGCCCGTGCGGCCTGTGCCGTCGCTTCGGCGACGATTTTGCCGAGTGCCTCCTTGCCTTTGTCCCAGCCGTTGCGTCCGCGTTTGTACTCCTCCTTGAAGAGTTCTCCGCCGAGGTTCAGCAGTTCTCCGCGGATGTCCCATTTCCGGCCGTCCTCTATCCGGTCGTTCACGAAAGCGGTTATCCACTCCCGCAGCGTATCGTCGGATGTTATCTCCTCTATCATCCTGTCCGCCGCACTGCCGAGCAGGGTTTCCACCGGAAGTTCGAGGTTGAAGTTGAGGTCGATGCCGAGTTCCCGGATGAAGGAACGGATGATGCGCTGGAAGAATTTGTCGATGGTCAGGACGGCGAAGTGGCCGTAGTCGTGCAGTATCAGGCTCCGTACCGTGGCCGCCCGTGCCCGGATATCGGCTGCCGGGAGGCCGAGTTCCCGCTGCAACATGGGCATGTATTCCTCTTCATTGCCGCAGGCGAGGTCGTTGATTTTCGACAGGATACGTCGCTTCATCTCTTCCGTCGCCTTGTTGGTGAACGTGACGGCGAGGATGTGGCGGTAAAGCGGCGGTTCGGCGACGACATTCCGCACGTATTCGTATGCGAGGTTGTAGGTCTTGCCCGAACCGGCCGATGCACTGACTATTTTGACGTTGCCCATTGCTGATATATTATTGCCACGATAAAAGTAGTGAATAATGGCCGGAACTCGGCCTTCGGTTGGATTTTTCGGCGGAAAAGCGCTAACTTGGCGTGCCGGAACGCCCGCAGGGGTTCTTCCCGGAATACGGTTATGGAAACTTTTCTCGGCAATGTGGCCCGTTCGCTTTACGACGAATTCGGCGAAGATATATCCTCCGTCCGGATATTGCTGCCCAATACCCGTTCGAGGCTCTTTTTCCTCGACGAACTGGGGCGTCTTATCCGGAGGCCCGTATGGCAGCCCCGTTACACCACGGTGGACGAGGTGATGCGCAGTCTGGCGGGGTACGCACCGGTGGAACGGGTGCGTGCCGTGGCGGAGCTTTACAAAGTCTATTCGCGCTATCACAAGGAGGGTTTCGATTCGTTCTATTTTTTGGGGAGAGGTGCTGCTTAACGACTTCGACCAAATCGACAAGTACAGGGTGGATGCCGACATGCTCTTCTCCAACCTGCGCGACCTGAAGGATATGGATGGCGACCTCAGTTATTTCAACGAGCAGCAGCGGGCTGTGGTGCGCCGTTTCTGGGAGGCGTTCGGCGCGGAGGAGGGGTATTCCGACGAGAAACGCGATTTCTTGAGTATCTGGCGCAGTCTGCGGACGATATACCACGAGTTCCGGGAGCGCCTGGCGGAGCTGGGGCTCGCTTATACGGGGATGATGCACCGCCGGGCTGCGGAGCGGCTGCGGAGCGGCGAGGTGTCGGCGGACGATGGCCGTCCCGTGGCCGTCGTGGGTTTCAATGCGCTCTCGGAGTGCGAAAAGGTACTTTTCGACCATTTGCGTAATGTATGCGATGCGCGGTTCTTTTGGGACTGCGACGACTATTATATGCAGGACCGGCATCAGGAAGCCGGGCTTTTCGTGCGGGAGAATATCGCCCGTTACGGACAGGCGGCGGGGTTCGTGAACCGTACGGATAACTTCGTGCAGCCGAAGGAGGTGACGGCCGTTTCCGTCCCGTCGGGGGCGCTCCAATGCAAATATGCGGCGGACTTTCTGCGTGACGTCATCGCCCGTCAGGGGTATGCAGGGAAGGAGACGGCCATCGTTCTGACCGACGAGAGCCTGTTGCTGCCGTTGCTTTACGCGATTCCTCCGGAAGCGGGCGAAATCAACGTGACGATGGGCTATCCGCTGCGGCAGACCCCTTGCGTACAGTTTCGTGGAACGCCTGCTGCGGCTTCAGACACATGCCAGGCGCAAGGGCGGGACATCGGCTTTTTATCATGCCGATGTGACGGGTATTCTGTCTCACCCCTTTGTCGTGGAGCTCGAACCGGAGCAGGCCGGTCGGCTTAACAGTGAAATCCTTGCGCGTTCGCATATTTACGTCAAGGCGGCCGACCTCCGGCAGGGGGCGTTGCTGGAGACCGTTTTCACCGAACACGGGGAGTGGCGTGAGGTGGCCGAATGGGTGATGGAGGTGCTCTCCGCCGTTGCCGGGAACGGGGAGGATGAGGAAGCCCGGCTGCGGTACGAATATGTCGGCATCATTTCGGATACACTGCGCCGGCTTGCCAATTCGCTGGAAGGGTGCGGCGTGGAGATGGATGTGCCGGTGTTCGCGTCGCTCGCCCGGCGCATGCTCCAGAATCTCCGGGTACCTTACGAAGGCGAACCGCTTCGGGGCATCCAGGTGATGGGGATACTCGAAACGCGAAACCTCGATTTCCGCAATGTCCTGCTGCTGTCGATGAACGACGACAACTTTCCCGGCAATCCGGCGGCTTCGTCGTCTTTCATCCCCTATAATCTGCGGCTCGGTTACGGACTGCCCACTCCTCAGCATCACGATGGGGTATATGCCTACTATTTCTACCGGCTTCTGCAGCGGGCCGAGCGGGCGGATATGGTTTACAGCTCCCGCACCGACGAGAACAGTACGGGCGAACCGAGCCGATATATCTATCAGTTGGAATACGAATCCCCCCATACGGTACGGCACAAGGAGATAGGGTTGGATGTCGGTATCGCGGTTCCCGACCCGATTGTCGTGGCGAAAGACGAAGCGGTGGTCCGCCGGTTGGAACGATATCTCGGTAGCGGGGGCGAGACCCTTTCTCCCACGGCACTGAATACCTATCTGGAGTGTCCGCTGAAGTTCTATTTCCGGTATGTGGCAGGACTGAAACCGGAAGACGAAGTGGTGGAGGAGGTGGATATGCCGATGTTCGGCACCATTCTCCACAAGACCATGGAGCTGCTTTACACACCGTTGATAGACGTCCCTGCACCGGAACAGACTATCGGAAAGCTGATAGGGTCGGATGCTGTCGCCGATACCGTCGAACGGGCTATTTCCGAAGTCTATTTCCACGGAGGGGAGACAAACCGCAGCGAATACGAAGGCAATCTGTTGCTGGTGCACGATATCGTCATCCGTTACGTGAACGGCAACCTGCTGCCGTTCGACAGCCGGTTGCGGGATTTTACCGTGGCGGCTCTCGAACAACGGCTGACGGCGCCGTTTGCGTTCGGCCCGAAAGGAAAACATGCGGTGACCTTCAGCGGGCTTGCCGACCGTGTGGACCGAATAGCAGGCGGACGCATTCGAATAGTGGACTACAAAACGGGAGCGCCTCATACGGATTTTGCCGGTGTAGCGGCGCTGTTCGGGAAGGAGTCCGGCGAGAGGAACCCGGCGGTACTCCAAACGCTGCTTTACTCCATGATGGTCACCCGTATGCAGGAAGCAGGTGAAATGGAGGGGACGGATGTCTGCCCGTCGCTCTATTATGTACGGTTGATGAACCGGCCGGACTACTCGCCGCTGCTCAACCTGAAGGCCGGTCGGAGCATTACCGGTTACGGGCCTTACCAGGAGGAGTTCGAGGCGTATCTCGACGGATTGCTGACGGAAATGTTCGATGCGTCGGTACCGTTCCGCCAGTGCGGGGATACCAGGCCGTGTACCTTTTGCGACTTCGCACCCGTATGCCGCCGCTGACCGGATACCCGGAAATGTGGATTTCGATGGCGGGCCGTACCTGAAATTGGTTATTGTCCGTCCGACTATTTTTTCCCACCTTTGTGGGCTCAAATAATAGATTCGATATGCGTCTTTCCGACTTGAAGACAGGGCAGAGCGCCGTTATTCTCAAGGTGCTCGGCCATGGGGGATTCCGGCGCCGCATCATGGAGATGGGATTCGTGCGGGGCAAGCGGGTGGAGGTTTTGCAAAACGCTCCGCTGAAAGACCCTATCAAGTACAAGGTGATGGAGTACGAGGTTTCGCTGCGTCGCAGCGAAGCCCAGATGATAGAGGTGATTACGGAAGAAGAGGCCCGGGATATGGCGTTGCAGGCGGAAAGTATCCGCGGCACGTCTGCGGCCGAAGCGATGGAGCGGGCAGTGGACCGTTCCCGAAAGCGGATAAACGTGGCGTTGGTGGGCAACCCCAATAGCGGAAAGACCTCGCTGTTCAATATCGCGTCGGGCAGTCACGAACATGTGGGGAATTACAGCGGTGTCACCGTAGGCGCCAAACTGGGGCACATGCGTTACAAGGGATATGAGTTCAATATATACGACCTGCCCGGAACTTACGCGCTGTCGGCCTATACGCCGGAGGAGGTGTATGTCAGGCGCCAGCTTTTCGAACATACGCCGGATGTGGTGGTGAACGTCGTTACGGCTTCGAACCTTGAACGCAACCTCTACCTTACTACGGAATTGATTGATATCAACCTGCGGATGGTCGTGGCACTCAACATGTACGACGAACTGCAGAACGACAAGGCGGAGCTGGATTACCGGCTGCTCGGCGAACTGCTCGGCGTTCCGATGGTGCCGACCGTTTCGAAGACGGGCAAAGGTATCGACGAATTGTTCGATACGGTGATAGCGTTGTATGAAGACAACGGTCAGGACACCCTCTCGCACCATATACACATCAATCACGGGGCCTGTATCGAGGAGAGTGTCGGACGTCTCGCGGCCGGAATGAAGAAAGACTCCTCGCTGGCGAACTATCACACCCGCTACCTTGCGCTGAAGATGTTGGAACGTGACCGGGAGGTTGAGAGGGCTGCTATCGTCACGGGCCGGTTATGCCGAGTGGGCCGGTTTGCGCGACCGGGAGGTGGAACGTATCGAGAAAGAGCTGGGAGAGGACATCGAGACGGCCATCGCCAATGAGAAATACGGTTTCATAGCGGGCGCCCTGAAGGAGACCTATACGCCGGGAACGCACGAGAAGGAGAAGACGACGAATATCATTGATACCATCGTCACCCATAAGGTGTGGGGATATCCGATATTTTTCTTTCATCATGTGGGTGATGTTCGAGGCGACATTCGTGCTCGGCGCATACCCAATGGAGTGGATAGAGCATGGTGTCGGTGCGTTGGGAGCATGGCTAGGGAAGATTATGGCCGACGGCCCGCTGAAAGACCTCGTCGTGGACGGCATCATAGGCGGTGTGGGGGAGTTATCGTCTTTCTGCCCAATATCCTTATCCTCTATCTGTTCATATCCCTCATGGAGGATTCCGGCTATATGGCCCGTGCGGCATTCATTATGGACAAGATAATGCACAAGATAGGCCTGCACGGCAAGTCGTTCATTCCGCTCGTCATGGGCTTCGGATGCAACGTACCGGCCATTATGGCCACGCGTACCATCGAGAGCAGAAGCAGCCGGTTGATTACCATTCTGATAAACCCCTTCATGTCGTGCAGCGCACGGCTGCCGGTCTTTGTGCTGTTGGCCGGCGTCTTCTTCCCGGCCCATGCCGGTACGGTGCTGTTCTGCCTTTATCTGTTGGGTATCGTAGTGGCTGTCATTACGGCGAAATTGCTGCGAAGATTCCTTTTCCGGAGAGATGATACGCCTTTCGTCATGGAATTGCCGCCTTACCGGGTTCCTACGTCGCGGAGCGTCCTGCGGCACATGTGGGAGCGGGCAGCCATGTACCTTCGGAAAATGGGCGGTCTTATCCTCGTGGCCTCCGTTTGTGTCTGGTTCCTGAGTTATTTTCCGCGTCATGACGACCCTGTGATACAGCAGGAGGATTCCTATATTGGTCGAGTAGGACGGTTCACCGAACCCCTCGTCGAACCGCTGGGACTCAATTGGAAAGCCAGCGTGGCGCTGCTGACGGGGGCCGTCGCCAAAGAGGTGACGGTGAGTACGCTCGGCGTGCTGTATGCCGGTACGGACGATGACGGCGATACGGCGGTGCTGTCACAGCGGTTGACCGAGGTGAATCCCCAAACCGGCGTATCCGATTTCAACAAGGCCAACGCCCTGTCGTTCCTTGTTTTCGTATTGCTCTATTTCCCCTGCCTCGCATCGCTCGTAGCGATAAAGCAGGAGGCCGGAGGATGGAAATGGGCGGCGTTCTCGTTCGTGTACAATACGGTGGTGGCGTGGATAATCGCCTTTGTCGTGTATCATATAGCGGTATTGTTGATATAGAAGGAGGTACGGAGATGTCTGGACAGATGATAATCGTCTATGTTATAGGTGTGGCGGTAGGGGCCTACCTTGTGTATAGGATATATAGAGTCGTGGCAGGGAAAAGACGGGGGGGAGGATGCCCCAATTGCTGCAGCGGGGGGAAAAACTGCTGCAGCGGGGAGTCCGAGAAGCGGGCCGGTGGAGCCGGCAGGGAGCGTTAGGTCCATCTTCGTCGAAACAGATTGAAAGGGCAGGAGCGTTTCCGCGCTCCTGCCCTTTTGTCGGGATACGTTATGGAATGTGGCGCGTGGCGAATCAGTCGAACGACTGCATGCCGCTCTGTGCTATGCGTATCAGCCGGTGGTACTCGGCGGGAGAGAGCTCCATGAAAAAATAGTTGACGGGGTCAACAGGCTGGCCGTTGTAGATGACTTCGTAGTGGAGGTGCGGGGCGAGCGAGAGTCCGGAGTTGCCCGAAAGGGCGATGATGTCTCCCCGGTTTACTTTCTGTCCCCTTTTTGACCGATGTCTTGCTGAGGTGTCCGTAGCGGGTTTGATAACCGTTGCCGTGGTCTATCGTTACGGTCAGTCCCGTAGAGGAGTTCCGTCGGGTAGCCTCCGTGACCGTACCGTCTGCCGTGGCAAAGACGCGGGAACCTTCCGGTACGGTGAAGTCGACGCCATTGTGTTGCGACAGGCTTTTGTAAAAGGGATGTATCCGCATTCCGAACGAAGCGGTCAACAGGGTGAGGTCGTTGTTGATGACGGGCTGTATCGCCGGTATGGCGTCTGCCGCGCCGTCGAGGGCCGATGCGTTCCCGCGGATACTGTCGAACGAGCGGGAGAGGTTGTCCAATCCCTCTTCGAGAAGTGCCGTGTGTTCCAAAAGATGGGCACCGAGGCTGCTGTTGCTCATCGAGAGCAGTCGCTCCATCCTGTTCCACCGTGAAGAGGCGTATTCGTCGAGAACGTAAGGTTCCGATTCGAATAGGATGCCGAAGACGTTCCGGTCCCGCTCCTCCACATTGTCGAGTACGGCCTCCACCTCTTCGAGGCGTTTTGAGAGTGCCTCGTATTCGCGCCGCATGGCTTCGGTCGATTTACGCATGCTGTACTCCTGCGGGGTATCGAAGAAGAAAGAGAATACCACATAATACAATACTCCGGCACCGAGCAGGACGAACAGGTTGATGAAGAGACGGAAAATCCTTCGCTTCACGACCGTGCGCCTCTCCTCCAGCGGAGGGAATATCTTATGCTGCCTGCCCATACCGTTATTCGAATATTTCGTATGTGGTCTCCCGTGCCGCCCGGATGATGCGTTCGAACTCCTCGTCGTCCATATCCCTGCGGAAGTAGTTGATGGGGTCTACCGTGTGTCCCATGTAGATTACCTCGTAATGGAGGTGCGGGCCGGTTGAGGCTCCGGTGTTGCCGACGCGTCCGATTTGTTCGCCGCGGGTGACGTGCTGCCCCGGCTCCACGTCTATCTGGGAAAGATGGGCATAGCGTGTCTTGTAACCGAAACCGTGGTCGATAAGTATCTGCCTGCCGTATCCCCGATTGCGGAAACCGATGTCGGTGGACTGCACGACACCGTTGCCCGTCGCGTAGACCGGGTCGCCTATTTTTGCGGGAAGGTCGATGCCGTCGTGTTTGATGTATCTTTTATAGATGGGGTGCATCCGGCCTCCGTAGGCACCGATGCTGTTGCGCAGGTCTCGTTTGTCGATGGGCCATATGGCCGGGATGGCGGTGGCCATGTGTTCTTTGTCCGTGGCGAGAAGCTGCAGTTCGTCGAGAGCGCGACTGCAGGTAAGTGCGGCGCGTCACCCGGTCGAGCCGTTGCCAGCTTGCCTTTATCCGGTCGCCGTAGGGATAGGCATCGAGGTATGCGTAAACGGAATCGGGATAAGGCACATAGATACCCGTTATGTCGAGGGAATCGGCTCCGAAGAGCGGTCTGTAAACGCTGATGTCCCGTTGGTGCATGGCATCCAGACGCTCTGCGTCTTCGCGGATACGGTCGTCGAGCAGGGCGTACCGCAGCAACAGCTCCTCATTCTCGCGTGCGATGCGGTCCATTTTTGGAGTATGGAAGACGAACGAGAAAAGAAGATTGACGATACATACCGTGATGATTACCACCAGTCCTTTCCGCAACAGGCGGTATATGCGCAGACGGAGCGGTTCGCGCACCTCTTCGTATGTCAGCGTCTCCGGATTGAACCTGTATTTCTTTCCCGGCATCCGTCAGTATCCCCCTCTTAAAAATCGTGTAGAATATTCGCGGTCTATTTGGCAGACCGGATATACAAAATTAGGCGATTTTGCGTAATTTTACAACCTCGTTTTCACCGCATATGCGGAGCATCGGCTTCGCGACGGACAACTTGGAAGAATAACGTAACGGATAATCGGAATAGTATATCTACCTGACTATGGAATCGAACAGGATAAGGGGAGACCTTTCTGGATTTTTTCAGAAGCAAGCAGCATACCATCGTGCCTTCGGCACCGATGGTCGTAAAGAACGACCCGACGCTGATGTTCACCAACGCCGGCATGAACCAGTTCAAGGATATTTTCCTCGGCAACAGCCCTGCCAAATACCCCCGTGTGGCGGATGCGCAGAAGTGTCTTCGCGTATCGGGCAAGCACAACGACCTCGATGAAGTGGGGCATGACACCTATCATCACACCATGTTCGAGATGCTCGGCAACTGGTCGTTCGGCGACTATTTCAAGAAAGAGGCCATTGAGTGGGCGTGGGAGCTGCTGACGAAGGTGTACGGGCTGCCCGAAGACCGGTTCTATGCGACGGTATTCGAGGGAAGCGAGGAGGACGGTGTGGCGTTCGACAGCGAGGCGTATGCGTATTGGAAACGTTTCCTTCCCGAAGAGCGGATTTTACGCGGCAATAAAAAGGATAATTTCTGGGCGATGGGCGATACGGGGCCCTGCGGTCCCTGCAGCGAGATTCATTTCGACCTGCGTTCGGACGAAGAGCGTGCCGCGAAACCCGGACGGGAGCTGGTGAACCGCGACCATCCGCAGGTCATCGAGATATGGAATCTCGTCTTCATGCAGTACAACCGCAAGGCCAACGGTACCTTGGAAGAGCTTCCTCACCGTCATGTCGATACCGGTATGGGGTTTGAAAGGCTCTGTATGATAATGCAGGGCAAGCAGAGCAATTACGATACCGATGTGTTCCAGCCGCTTATCCGGAAGATAGCCGGGATGGCGGGCAAACGTTACGGGGACGACCCCCGCAGCGACGTGGCCATGCGTGTCGTGGCAGACCACCTGCGGGCAATCGCCTTTTCGATTGCCGACGGGCAGCTGCCGTCGAACGTGAAGGCGGGGTATGTCATCCGCCGTATCCTGCGCCGTGCGGTACGTTACGGATATACCTATCTCGGATTCAACGAGCCGTTCATCTGTCGGCTGGTGGATACCCTCGCCGAACAGATGGGAGGACAGTATCCGGAGCTTGTCGCCCAAAAAGGGCTTATCGTAAGCGTTATCCAGGAGGAGGAGAGCGCTTTCCTTCGGACGCTTTCCACCGGCATCAATCTGCTCGACGGCGTCATCCGCCGGGCCCAGGCCGACGGTGTGAAAGAGATAAGCGGCAAGGATGCTTTCCTGCTTTTACGATACGTACGGCTTTCCGATAGACCTGACCGAGCTCATTTCCCGGGAGCACGACATGGGGTGGACCTCGCCGGGTTCGAACGGGAGTTGGCTGCACAGAAAGAGCGTTCGCGCAATGCCGCCGCGGTGGATACGGACGACTGGGTACAGGTACATCCCGTGGAACAAAGCGAGTTCGTCGGTTATGATACGCTGCGTGCCGAAGTCCGCATCGCCCGTTACCGTCGCGTGACGACCAAGGGAAAGACCTTTTATCAGCTCGTCTTCGACCGTACGCCTTTCTACGGCAATTCCGGCGGCCAGGTAGGTGACAGTGGCTACATAGGGAGTGCGAACGAACGGATTACGATAGTCGATACGCAGAAGGATAACAACCTGACGGTACATATTACCGAGACACTGCCGGAGAATCCTGCGGCCGATTTCATCGCCGTCGTGGACGAGGGGAGGCGTATCGCTTCGGCGAACAACCATTCGGCCACACACCTGCTCCACCGTTCCCTTCGTACCCTGCTCGGTACGCATGTGGAGCAGAAAGGGTCGCTCGTGAGTCCCGATTATCTGCGGTTCGACTTTTCGCATTTCCAGAAAGTGACGCCCGAACAGATTCGGGAGGTGGAACGGATGGTGAATGCGATGATTCGTGCCAACTATCCGCTCGAAGAGAACAGGAACAGTACGATTGACGAGGCGAGAAAGCAGGGGGCGATGATGCTCTTCGGTGAGAAGTACGGCGAGGTGGTACGTACGGTACGTTTCGGCGATTCGATAGAACTGTGCGGCGGAACGCACGCTTCGGCTACCGGTAATATCGGTTATTTCCGGATTCTTTCCGAAAGTGCCATATCGGCCGGCGTGCGCCGCATCGAAGCGGTTACGGGTGCGAAGGCGGAGGAGTTCGTGTATGTCATGCAGGATACCTTGCAGGGTATCCAGCAGTTGGTGAACACGCCTTCCGTGATGCAGGCGGTCAGAAAGATGTTCGAGGATAATGCCGAGCTGCATCAGAAATTGGAGGCACTGATTAAGGAAAAGATAGCTTCGTTCGTCGAGACGATGGGGTCGGAGCTGGCCGTTTCGTCGGATGAAGTGACGGTGCGTGTGGCGGAGGTTCCCTTTGCCGGGGAACATTTGCGCGACGTGGCCTTCATGCTTCGACCGCGTCTCCGGAATGTGGCGATGGTATTGGGGACGAAGGCCGACGGCAAGGTGAATCTGGCCGTCGTTCTCGGAGACGATGTCGTGGCGCGAGGACTCAACGCATCCGAAATAGTGCGCGAGGCGGCCAGGGAGATACAGGGCGGCGGCGGCGGTCAGCCGTTCTTCGCCATGGCGGGCGGTAAACGTCCCGAAGGGCTCGACAGGGCGATGGAGGCGGCCGAACGGCTTATCAATACCAAATTGGGAAGATAATCCATCTGCGCGCCGAATCTTTAGGAAAACGGAGATAGAAAGATTGAACAGATATACAGGTTTAGGTTATGGCAGGCAAAACAGTAGATAAGAAAGTGTTGCTGATGATACTCGATGGATGGGGCAAAGGCGACCATTCCAAAGGGATGTGGTGTGGAGCGCTCATCCGGAGTATCTCAATGCGCTGGAGGCGAACTATCCGCATGCGCAGCTCCGTACGGACGGCGAGAATGTCGGTCTTCCGGCCGGACAGATGGGAAATTCGGAAGTCGGACACCTGAATATAGGTGCCGGCAGGGTGGTTTATCAGGACCTTATAAAATCAACCGTGCAATAGCGGACGGTTCCATCGCAGAAAATCCGGAGATAAAAGCCGTTTTCGAATACGCCCGCAGCAAAGGAACGAGGATTCATTTCATGGGCCTCGTGTCGGACGGAGGTGTGCACAGTTCGTTGGAGCATCTCTTTAAATTATGCGACCTGTCGGAGGCTTACGGCATACCGGAAGCGTATGTTCACTGCTTCATGGACGGACGCGATACCGACCCGCACAGCGGCAAGGGGTTTCATCGGTGCGCTTCAGCGCCATATTTACGGCACGAACGTGAAAATTGCCTCGGTGATAGGCCGTTATTATGCCATGGACAGGGATAAACGTTGGGAACGTGTACGGACGGCTTACGACCAGCTCGTAAACGGGGTAGGTGAGAAATCTACCGACCTGGTGGCGAGCATTCTTAAATCCTACGACAACGGCGTGACCGACGAGTTCATCAAACCCATTGTGGCGGTGGACGAACGGGACGAGGCGATAGGTACGATAAAGAACAACGATGCGGTCATCTTCTTCAACTTCCGGAACGACCGGGCCAAGGAGCTCACCATCGCTCTGACGCAGGAGGATATGCCCGCCGAAGGAATGCATACGTTGCCTCTTTACTATTGTACGATGACGCCCTACGATGCCAAATTCCGCGGACTGCACATCCTCTTCGACAAGGAGAACGTACAGAATACCATCGGGGAGTACGTCGCTTCGCTCGGGCTGAATCAGCTGCGTATTGCCGAAACGGAGAAATATGCCCACGTCACGTTCTTTTTTGAACGGTGGCCGCGAGGAGAAGTTCGCCAATGAGGAGCGTATTCTGATTCCTTCTCCCAAGGTGGCGACCTATGACCTCAAGCCGGAGATGAGTGCCTATGAAGTGAAGGATGCGCTGGTAGGGGCTCTATCGTCGGGGCGTTTCGATTTCATCGCCCTCAATTTCGCCAATGGCGACATGGTGGGCCATACGGGCGTGTACGATGCGATAACCAAAGCGGTCAAGGCGGTGGACGAGTGTGCCGGCGAAGTGATAGAGGCTGCCAAGAGAAACGGTTACGAGGTGGTCGTCATCGCAGACCACGGCAATGCCGACAATGCGATTAACCCGGACGGTTCGCCCAATACGGCCCATTCTCTCAATCCGGTGCCGATTATCGTCGTGTCGGACAGGGTGGCGTCGGTGGCCGACGGCGTACTTTGCGGATGTCGCTCCGACCGTCCTTGCGCTGATGGGACTTCCGCAACCGAAGGAGATGACAGGAAAAGCGCTCGTTAGCTTCAAGTAAACGATAGTTAAGAACTAAAGCAGAGGGGGCACTTCACACGGAGTGCCCCCTCTGTGTCTGACGTGATTTGCATCCGGCTGACGGTTATGCCGCTTTGAGGAATGTTTGGATATTCTCTACGATTGCCTGTACGAGGTTGTCGATGGACTCTTGCGCCGACCAGGCATTGTGAGGAGAGAGCAGCAGCCGGTAAGGGTCTTTTATTTTGAGCAGGGGGTTGTCGGCCGGTATCGGTTCCTGTGAGAATACATCCACCACGGCCCCGCAGAGGATGCCGCCGTCGAGTGCATCGGCGAGCGCTTGTTCGTCGACGATGCCGCCGCGGGCGACGTTGACGAGGATGGCCGTCGGTTTCATGCAACGAAGTTCCGCCATGCCGATAAGTCCTCGTGTCCGTTCGTTAAGCGGTGAGTGTATGGATAGAATATCCGCCCACTTCAATAGTTCCATTAATTTCATTTCGGGGTATTTCTCCGCCCGCTTGTTCCCCGATACCGAATGGTAGGCCACTTCGCATCCGAAAGCGCTGGCGAGTTCCGCCACGGCATGACCGATGGCTCCGAGCCCGACGATACCCCATTTGCGGCCGTACAGTTGCCGGGTGGGGCGGTCGTAGTTGAAGAGCCGCGGAGAGGAGGAGTATTTGCCCTGTTTGACGAAACCGTCGTAATAGACGATTTCGCGTAGCATGGCTATCGCGCCTCCGAGCGTGGCTTCCGCAACGGAGTGGGTGGAGTATCCTTTGGCATTTTTCACGGGAATACCGCGTGCGGCGGCGGCCTGCACGTCGATGTTGTCCACCCCGGTGGCCGCTTCGCAGATGAGCCGGAGTTTCGGCAGGTTGCCGATGATGTCTGCCGTAAGTTTCACCTTGTTCACAATTAGAATATCGGCATTCGCCGCACGTTCGAGAACCTGTTCCGGTGCGGTGAATTCGTAGCCGGTGTAGTTACCCAAAGCCCGGATGCCGTTCAGGTCCGCATCGTTCAGACTGTATTCGTCCAGAAAAACTATATTCGCCATAATGAATCGTTTGTATTTTGTTATCTCAATTCTCCTATAAGGTCGCGGACAACCACCGATGCACAGCAGCAGCCGAAAACGGCCGGCATGTAGGAGATGGTGCCCGTGTTGGATTTTTTTGTTGGTCTGTTCATCTATTATCATCGCCCCTTCCCGGATTTTCTCGGCCGAAAAGACGGCTTGGAAACCCGTGTGAATTCCCATTTTGTGCAACCTTTTGCGCAGCATGTGGGCCAGGGGACAGTGGTGGGTACGTGCTATATCCTCTATTTCCACTTTAGTCGGGTCGGTCTTCGCTCCTGCACCCATGGAACTTACTACCGGAATGCCGCGGTCAAGACATCCTTTTATTAGATGCGCCTTCGGGGAGAGCGTATCTATCGCGTCGACGACGTATGTGTAGGGCTCGCTGTCAAGCAGGGTGTAGGTCGCTTCGTCCTTGATGAATCCGCCGACCGTACGAAGCTGTAAATCGGGATTGATATCGAGCAGACGCTGAGCGAGTACCGACGTTTTGGCTTGGCCGATGGTCGAAGTAAGGGCGACGAGCTGCCGGTTGATATTGCTGGCGCTTACCGTATCGGCATCCGCGATGGTCATGCTGCCCACGCCGGCTCGGCATATCATCTCGGCCGCATAGGCTCCTACGCCGCCAAGGCCGACTATCAGTACGTTGGCCTGCCGCAACCTGTCGAGTTTTGCCCTGCCCAGTAGCAATTCCGTTCTTTCAAGCCACTCCATAATCGGGAAAAACTGTTTTAAAGTTTTTTGATATATGTCTGCTTTCAGTTCAGGTACGGGTATATTGAGGAGGGCGCCGACGGCAGTGTACATCTGCTCTATCGGGACGTCGCTGTCGTCTGTTTCGATGAAAAGACGATGGAGAGGCGCTTCCCGGAGCGATGCTTCCGTTTTGGGCGACCGCAGCGATATCGGTCCGACCGAGAGGTAATATCCGGCGGCGAAAAGTCTTTCGGTCTGCTGCGGACTGCCTGTATAGCCATGGAAAATGACGGCGGGCAGCGAGTATGCGGCCAAAAGTTCCATCAGTAGTTCGAAAGCTTTGACACAGTGAATGATGACCGGAAGACGGAGCGCCGAAGCGCTTTTGCAGTTGGGCAGTCAGGACTGTTGTCTGACATGATTCGTTCCTCCGGCCGGAAGCATGGTCGAGTCCGATTTCTCCGACGGCCGCTGCTCCGCATCGTTTCAGTTGCTGCAGTAGCTCGGGGAGCCGGTGGTATGCCTCCGTCGCATCCCACGGATGAATACCGGCGGAAAAGGGGGCCGGAGGCAATACGCTGTCGTATCCCAAACGGAAAGAGGAGATGCCGATGCACTCTTTCGGCTCCAGAGTGGGAGGGCGATGCGTGTGGATATTCGTGTAGGGTATCATATGCCGAACAAAGGTACGAAAAAATCGGGGCGAAGATACGGTTTTTTGTGCTTGTCCGGCTGTCGGAAACAGTTGTTTTGCTTTTTGGTTGTTATGTTTTAATTGATTGATTTATATAGGTTTATTGTGTGTGTCGAAATGGCGGAGTGAGGGTATTTCGGAAAGGTGCCGAATTATTGTGTGAAAAAATTCACATTAAAGTTATCAATCCGGGAAAATAAACGTAAATTTGCCGTGGATTTTTTTCGGGGTATTGGTTTCCCGGCACAAACGTACAGACTTGTAAGCAATTGCTCCGAAACACTCATATCAATAAATCATAGTATGTCGAAAGTCATAAAACTGAAACGTGGTCTCGACATCCGGTTGGTAGGCGAAGCGGAGAAGACAGTGGTCCAGATGCCCGTCGGCTCCACCTATGCCGTCGTTCCGGATAGCTTTCCGCGCATCACGCCGAAACTGCTCGTTTCGGAGGGTGCCAGAGTGAAAGCGGGTACCCCTCTGTTTTTCGACAAGGCGCGTCCGCAGATACTCTTCACCTCGCCGGTGAGCGGTACCGTGTCGGCTGTCCGCCGCGGCGAAAAACGCAGGATAATGTCTGTGGTAATCGATGCCGACCCGGTTGTCGAATACGAGAAATTCCAGGCCCCCGTTCCGGCTAAATCCACTCCGGAGAAAATCACCGAGGTCTTGCTGCAAAGCGGGCTTTGGCCTCTTATTATTCAGCGTCCCTACGGGACGATAGCAAACCCGGGTGACCGGCCGAAAGCCGTTTTCATCTCCGGATTCGATTCCGCTCCTCTCGCACCCGATATGAACTTCGTGCTGAAAGACGAGTACGACAACCTGGTTGCGGGCATCGAGGCGCTGAAGAAACTGACCGACGGCGAAGTGCACCTCGGCCTGCGCAACGGCGAGAACGGTGTGCTCAACCGCTTGACGAATGCCGCCCAGCACCTTTTGAAGGGCCGCATCCGGTTGGCAATGTGGGCGTGCAGATACACCATGTATCGCCCATCAACAAGGGCGAAACGGTGTGGACGGTGGATATACAGAACGTGGCCGTCATCGGTCGTCTGTTCAATACGGGAACGGTCGATATGCGGAAGGTTATCGCCGTGACGGGTTCCGGAGGTGACCGAACCCAAGTATGTTTCGGTCATAGCGGGTACTTCGGTCGTGCAGCCGGTCATGGCGGCAGGGGTGAAGCACCAGCGGGCCGGGGGAGAGTTTCCGTATCATTTGTGGCAACGTACTGACCGGAACGAAGACCGACGGCGACGGCTATCTGGATGTCTACCATAACCAGATAACCATGATACCCGAAGGCGATAAGTACGAATTGCTGGGGTGGATAGCTCCGCGCTTAGACAAGTTTTCGGTTTCCCGCAGCTACTTCTCGTGGCTCATGCCCAAGAAAAGGTATGACCTCGATACCAACCTGAACGGAGGCAGGCGTGCATTGGTGGTGACCGGGCTCTACGACCGCTATTTGCCGATGAACATCTATCCGATTTATCTGCTTAAGGCCTGCATGGCCGGAGATATCGACAAGATGGAGAATCTCGGTATCTACGAGGTGCTTCCGGAAGATTTCGCGCTCTGCGAATTCGTAGACCCCTCCAAGACGGAGATGCAGGCGGTCATTGCGGACGGTATCAATTTGATGATTAAAGAGCTGAGCTAAGGATATGGAGAAACAACTGAGAAAAATCGTAGACAAATACAAACCGGCGTTCTCCAAGGGCGGAAAGTTCGGTTTCCTGCATTCTACGTTCGATGCGTTTGAAACGTTCCTGTTCGTTCCGAATACGGTGACCCGCAGGGAAGTCATATACGCGATGCGAACGACTTGAAGCGTACGATGATAATCGTCATTATCGCCCTGTTGCCCGCCCTGTTGTTCGGCATGTATAATGTCGGTTACCAGCACTTCGCTGCCATAGCCGACCCCGTATCGCAGGCGATGTGGTTCAAATGCTGGTGGTACGGATTCGTGCGCATGCTGCCGATGATACTCGTTTCGTATATCGTCGGGCTCGGTATCGAGTTCGCAGTCGCACAGCATAAGGGCGAGGAGGTGAACGAAGGATTTCTCGTCACCGGTCTGCTCATCCCGATGATAATGCCTATCGACATCCCGCTGTGGATACTGGCGCTTGCCGTCGCATTCTCGGTGGTGTTCGGCAAAGAAGTGTTCGGCGGAACGGGCATGAACGTCTTCAACCCGGCCCTGCTGGCGCGTGCATTCGTCTTCTTTGCCTATACGCCGAAGATTTCCGGCGAACAGGTGTGGATTCGCGGTTTCTCCAAGGGGGGGGCGTATGCCGACGGGTTCTCTGGCGCTACGCCGCTCGGGTACATCAATGACAGCGTTTCGGCCGGTGCCTCTACGCTAGACTTCGGCGGTACGACGCCGTGCGACTGGTTCTGGGGCTTCATTCCCGGCAGTATCGGCGAGGTTTCCACTTTCTGTATCCTCATAGGCGCTGCGATACTCCTTTACACGGGAGTGGCGAGCTGGAGAACGATGCTGAGCGTTTTTTGCAGGCGGCCTCATTATGGGGTGGATATTCAATCTCGTGGGCGGCAATGCCTACATGGAGATGCCTGCCTACTACCATCTGCTGCTGGGCGGTTTCGCTTTCGGTGCGGTCTTTATGGCTACCGACCCGGTGACCTCCAGCCAGACCAATGCGGGCAAGATAATCACGGGACTTATCATCGGTATGCTGACCGTGCTCATCAGGGTGGTGAACCCCGGTTATCCGGAGGGCATGATGCTTTCGATACTCTTCGTGAACGCCCTGGCGCCGCTCGTGGATTACTATGTGGTACAGGCCAATGTCCGTAACAGGAAAAAACGTTTGAAAACAGTTAAACAGTAGTGCGGCCATGAATAAGAACAGCAACGTTTATATTATCATATATGCTTCGGTGATGATAATCATCGTGGCGGTGCTTCTTTCGGTGGCCTCCATGGCACTGAAAAGCCGGCAGCAGGCCAACATTGCCGTTGAGAAACAGGGGGCCATCCTCTCTACCATCGGTTTGGGCGGTGATGCCGACAAAGTGAAAGACAAGACCAAATACATCGAACAGGAGTACGAGAAATACATTACGGACAGCTATGTGGTGAACGGCGAAGGCGACCGTGTGGAAGGTGCGGCGGCGTTCGGCCTGCTTGACAAGCTGAAGGACGAATATGCCAAACCGCAGGCAGAAAGGCAACTGCCCGTCTTTGTTGCCAGGCTGGACGACGGTACCGTACTGAATGTACTCGCCGTGTACGGCGCGGGGCTTTGGGGACCGATATGGGGATATATCGCCCTCGGAAGCGATTGGGATACTATCCGCGGTGCGGTTTTCGACCATCAGGGCGAGACTCCCGGACTCGGTGCGGAAATCACCACTCCCGCATTTTCAGGACAGTTCATCGGCAAGACCATATTCGACGGCGAGGAGTTTACCGGAATAGCGGTGCTCAAAGGGGCCGGTGCTTCGGCCGGGAACGACCATGCCGTGGATGCGATATCGGGCGGAACCATCACCAGCCGCGGTGTCGAAAGTATGCTCCGGAACTGCCTGGAGGCCTACCTCCCGCTGATACGCAAGCAGCAGGCCGCCGCGGCGCAGCCGGAGTTGAAACAGGTCAGCTTAACCGATATAACAGTTGAAAACCATGAGTAAAGATAAAGCGTCCATGTTCTCTTCGAAGAACTTCAAATTACTGTGGGGGCCGTTGAACCTGAACAACCCGGTCATCGTACAGATACTCGGTATCTGCTCTTCGCTGGCCGTGACGGCGAAACTGAAACCCGCATTCGTAATGGCGGTGTCCGTTACGGTCGTGACCGCCTTTTCCAACCTTGTCATGTCGCTTCTGCGCAAGGGGCTGCCCAACCGTATCCGAATCATCGTGCAGCTCGTTGTGATTGCCACGCTGGTAATTCTCGTAGACCAGGTGCTCAAAGCCTACGTCTATGATGTCAGCAAACAGCTCTCCGTATTCGTCGGACTGATAATCACCAACTGTATCATCATGGGACGCGTGGAGGCGTTCGCGCTGAGCAACAAGCCCTGGCCGTCGTTCCTCGACGGTATCGGCAACGGTTTAGGGTACGGACTCATTCTGATTGTCATCGCGTTCGTCAGGGAACTGTTCGGAGCAGGCACGCTTTGGGGATACAGGATAATTCCCGAGAGCGCCTATCTGCATGGCTACATGAACAACAGCCTCATGCTGCTGCCGCCCATGGCCCTTATCCTCGTGGGCGTCATTATCTGGATACACCGCAGTAAAAACAGGGATTTGATAGAAAAGTAGGGGTATGGAGAGTATATTTAATATATTTATAAGGTCGATATTTATCGACAACATGGTTTTCGCCTACTTCTTCGGCATGTGTTCCTACATCGCCGTAAGCAAGAATGTGAAAACGGCTTTGGGACTGGGTGCTGCCGTGACGTTCGTCATGTTCATCACCGTACCCCTGAACTACCTGATAGACGAGTTCCTGCTGCAGCCGGGCGCTTTGGCATGGATTAGTCCGAAACTGGCTGATGTGGATTTGAGTTTCCTTTCGTTCATTGTCTTCATCGCTGTTATCGCTTCATTCGTGCAGCTCGTCGAGATGGTTGTGGAGAGGTTCAGCCCTTCGCTCTATAACTCGCTCGGTATCTTCCTGCCGTTGATAGCTGTGAACTGTGCCATCATGGGTGGTTCGCTCTTCATGCAGCAGCGGGAGTTCCTGAACGTGGGCGA